>Ga0210391_10000363_pt1 | contig 50872 bp, 47 predicted proteins | sample IncBWC12OmetaG_FD_160573 | JGI IMG/M metagenome (GOLD analysis project Ga0210391, IMG submission 160573) | Forest soil microbial communities from Barre Woods Harvard Forest LTER site, Petersham, Massachusetts, United States - Inc-BW-C-12-O ...
GGCGGTCGCCCGCCAGCCAGCCCCGCCAGCCCACCAGTCCCCCGCTGCCCAGCTTAGGTCAAATGGAATGGTATTGACAATCATTCGCATTCGCGTTCACAATAGCGCCATGATCATCTGTGTCTGCAAGGCCATATCCGACCGCCATATCCGCAGCGCCGTGAAGAACGGCGCCACCAGCCTGCGCCACCTGACTCGCGACCTGGGAGTGGGTACTTGCTGCGGCAAGTGCGTCCCTGAGGCGAAGGCGGCCCTGTCCGCGTCCCTCGATGGGGGCGATTCCCCCGGATTGGGGCTGTTCCTTGAGCCCGGCGCGGAAATCGCCGCCTAGGAGACCTCCCCTCGATTGGTGCCCTAGGAAGGGCTCCCGGCATACAATCGGCTCTGTCGGCGCGCAACGCGCAATTCACCAGGGGCCACCGTGCAGGGCGACGCGAAAGTTCTCGAATTCCTCAATCTAGCGCTCAAGAACGAGCTGACTTCGATCAATCAGTATTTCCTGCACGCGCGCATGCTCGACAACTGGGGGATGAAGCGCCTCGGCAAGATCGAGTACGAGGAATCAATCGATGAAATGAAACATGCGGACCGGCTGGTCAAGCGCATTCTCTTTCTCGAGGGACTGCCGAACTTGCAGGATCTCGGCAAGCTGTTCATCGGCGAGGACGTCAAGGAAATACTGCTGTGCGATCTGAAACTCGAGATGGCCGCACATCCCTTGTACGACTCCGCCATCGCCTACTGCGAATCGGTCAAGGACTACGTCACCCGCGAGCTGCTGATCCACATCCAGAAGAGCGAGGAAGAGCACATCGATTTCATCGAAGAACAGCTGGGGCTCATCGACAAGATGGGGATGCAGAATTACGTGCAGACCGCCACCGGCGAGCTGGGCGATACCGCAGAGTCCTAGCCGGCCGCCGGGCTAGCCGACCGCGGCGCGCGATTCGTGAGTGGCCGGCTGCTTCAGCCACTTCGCGAGCATGGCGGCGAGCGCGGCGCGATCCACCGGTTTAGCGAGGAAATCATTCATGCCGCAGGCGAGCGCGCGTGCGCGGTCTTCGGGAAACGCGTTCGCCGTCATGGCAATCACCGGAACGTCATGATCACGCACCGTTGAATTGCGATCGCGGATGCTTCGGGTCGCCTCGAAACCGTCCATTTCCGGCATTTGACAGTCCATCAACACCAGCGCGTAGTTGAACTTGCCGAGCATGTCGACGGCCTCTCGGCCATGCGGGGCCACATCGACGCGGTACCCCAGCTTGGTCAACATGTAGACGGCGACGCGCTGATTGACGAAGTTATCCTCGACCAGGAGCAGGCGGTCCGCTTCCGCGTCGCACGGCGCAGACGCCGTGGCGGCTGCCGGTTCGCCAACCGCGGCCGTCAGCAGCGGCACCTCGTCCGCGACGGCTGCCGGCGCTTCAGCGGCGACTAGCGGCAGCGTGAACCAGAAAGTCGACCCGACGCCGGGTTCGCTGCTGACGCCGATCGTGCCTCCCATGAGCTCCACCAAAGTCCGGCTGATGGCGAGTCCCAGGCCCGTCCCGCCGTAGCGCCGTGTCGTCGAGGAATCCGCCTGTGTGAAGCGGAGGAACATTCGGTTCATTTGCTCCTCGGTGATGCCGATGCCGCTGTCGGCCACGCTGATCTTGATCTGCGGCCCGTCCAACCGCGAGACCTCGATACGAACCGCGCCGCGTTCGGTGAACTTGACGGCGTTGCTCGCCAAATTCAGCAAGACCTGGCGGATGCGCACCGGGTCCCCCTTGATGAAGGCCGGCAGGGCCGCCTCACAGTGCAGGCTCATCGCGAGATTTCGCTTTGCGACCGCCGCACGCAGAATTGCGCGCACCTCCTCGCATACCGAGCGCAGGTCGAAAGCGATGTGCTCGAAAGTCATGCGGCCCGCTTCGATCTTCGAGTAGTCGAGCACATCGTTGATGATGGTGAGCAGCGAGTCGCCCGATCTCTGCACCGTCTTGACGAATTCCCGCTGTTCGGCATTGAGCGGTGTTTCGAGCAAAAGATCGGCGAAGCCCAGCACTCCGTTCATGGGCGTGCGGATCTCGTGGCTCATCATGGCGAGAAAATCGCTCTTGGACCTCGACGCGGCTTCCGCGCGCTGCGCATGGACTTCCGCCTGCCGCATCGCCCCCTCCAGACGCGCCTGAACCATTCGATCCCGCTGCCGCGCGCGCAGCGCCGCGCGGCTGAGGCGAAACACGACGGTGCCGGTGAGCAAAGACAGCACGGCGACGGCCGCGAAGGCGCCCATCCCGGCGCGGCGAATACCCCCGATTCGGGCGTCGAAATCCCGCACCCACATATCCACGCCGGTCACCCCGACGAATCGTCCCCGCGAGTCGTAGAACGGTGCATACGCGCTCATGTAGCTGCGAATCGCCTCTTTCACAGGTTCATCGTTCACCGCAACTTCTTGCCGTTCGAGCGCGCGGCGCAGGGTTGGATCCAAGGTATCGTGCGGCGTCATGATCGGGTCGGGCGTAATGTCGTCGCCTTCGACGCGATACAAGTAGTCGGTGCCGAGGACGTAGTAGATGCGGTTCTTGTCGAGGATGGCGGTGTAGACGTAGATGATGTCGGACGTGGCCTTGTGAAATCTGACCAGAGGCGTGAGCAGTGCGAGGTGTTCGGGACCGCCGGCCTGAGCCTGCGACTTGAGCAGCAGGTGCCGGTCGCCGTCGACCAGCGTCGCGGCGACGCGCGCCAATTGCACGAGCTCGGTGCGTACGGCGTCCAACTGCGCTGCGCGCGCCGAATGCCAGAGATAAAACAGGCCGAGGGAGGAAATGACCATGACGACGCACCCCGCCAGCGTCCCGTGCAGCAGCGGACCGTCGACGCGTCGAAAAAGGCGTTTCAAGGTATGCATGTCCAACCCTAGCTATCGGCTCGCGGCGCACTAGCTGTAGGGCGGAAAGAGCTGAAGAACGGCCGCCGTTTGCACGGCGCCGCAGATAATGTTCAATTCACTTGCGTTGCGGGCAAACCCCTAATCGCCTCCGCGCGGTGCACTCGCGCGGTGCGCAGTGCATCTCGCAGTGCATCAGCCCGCGCGACTGCCGGTGAACGTGGCTTTGCCCAGCAGATGTTTGGCTACGCCGCTGATGCGGTCCTCGTCGATCGTCGCGGTGAATTTGAATTTCATGTGCATCGGCGAGGTGATCTTCGCCGACCAGTAAAGCGTGTTACCCACGACCTTGCCGTCGTTGATCTCGACATGGTGAGAGGCGTCCGACAGCGATCCGGTCAGCGTAGTCCCCTCGGCCTTCAGCTCGAGGACGCCCGACTTGTCGCCCATCGGTGTTTTGATCGTGATGTGCCACTTGCTTTGCACCATGCGTCACTTTACTCCCAGCCGGGTGACCCCTCGCGCAAAACCGTGATGCAATGCAGGCACGGTACAATCACCTACGGCCATCCAAGGAAAAATGTGAATCCTTCATTCAAACATTCAATCATCGCCCTCATGCTGACCGTCGCCGCTGCCGGCTCGGTGGCCGCGCCTGAGGCCGGAACTGCTCCCCCGCCTGGGGCTGCGCCGCCGACTGTGCGCAGCGCGCCGACCATCGTCGCCAATGTTCACGGCTACACCCTCGTAGGCACGAAACTCGAGCGGTTCAGCGCGCTCGCGTTCGAGGCGGGGAAAGTTCTCGAGATCGGCGACGCTGCCGGCCTGCGCTCTAAGTACGCGAAGGCTCGAGTGATCGACGGGAGCGGAAAAACGCTGCTTCCCGGACTGATCGATGCACACGGTCACGTTCTCGATCTGGGTTTGGAGAGTGTGCAAGTTCAGTTGACGGGCACGGCGAGCCTGCAGGATGCCGAGCAAAAAATTCGCGCCTATGCGCGGGCCAATCCGCGGCGCGCCTGGCTGGTGGGCGGCGGCTGGAATCATGTCATCTGGAACCTGGGGCGATTCCCCACTGCGCAAGAGCTCGACTCCGCCGTCGCGGATCGGCCGGCCGCCCTGGACCGGATCGACGGCCATGCGAAGTGGCTCAACACCAAGGCGCTGCAAGCCGCGGGAATCACCAAGGACACCCCGGATCCCACCGGCGGGCGCATCGAGCGCGACGCCGCGGGCAACCCGTCGGGGATCTTGGTGGATAAGGCGATGGACTTGATCGAGGCAGTCATCCCGAAACTGAGCGAGGCCGAACGTCTCGCGGCCCTGCGGGCCGCGATGAGGCACATGAATTCCGTGGGCCTCACCGGCGTCGGCGATGCCGGTGTCGGCGCGGACGTCATAGCGTCCTACAGAAAACTCGCCGATCAGGGCCGATTGACGGTGCGGGTATACGCCATGATCGCGGATACAGGCGAGGACTTCAGAGCGCTGTCCAAAGACGGTCCGCTGTTGGGTTATGCGCATGACCGGCTCACCGTGCGCTCGGTCAAGCTGTTCGCCGATGGCGCCTTGGGCAGCCGGGGAGCTGCGCTCCTCGCCCCGTATTCGGACCAGCCGGAACAGACCGGTCTCTTGTTCATGACGAACACCGAGATGCAGCACAAGATCGAAACCGCCCTGAGCGCAGGCTACCAGGTCAACATCCACGCCATCGGCGATGCGGCCAATCGTCAGGTGCTCGATGCCTTCGAGGCGGCCTATCGCACCGCCGGCGGCCGGCCCCTGCGCAATCGGATCGAGCACGCCCAAGTCGTCGCGCCCTCCGACATTCCGCGTTTCAAGCAATTGAATCTCATCGCCTCCATGCAGCCGACCCATGCGACGAGCGACATGAACATGGCCGAAGCGCGCATCGGCCCGGAGCGCCTCAAAGGTGCCTATGCCTGGCGCGCGTTTCTCGATCAGGGCACCGTGATTGCCGGAGGCTCGGATTTCCCGGTCGAGTCCGACAACCCCTTCTTCGGCCTGCACGCGGCCGTGACCCGGACCGATCACGCCGATCAGCCGCCGGGCGGCTGGCATCCGGAACAGGCCATGACCTTGCTCGAGGCGTTTCGCGCATTCACGCTGGCCGCGGCCTACGCCGAACACCAGGAACAGAGCCTGGGCTCGCTCGAGCCGGGCAAGTGGGCCGACTTCATCGTCGTTGACCGCGACTTGTTCAAAATTCCGCCGGCCGACATCTGGAAGATTCGCGTGCTCGAGACCTGGTTGGCGGGCGAGCGCGTTTACCCGCAACCCTGACCCTCGCTTGGAATTCGCCGCGGCTAGACGCAGCCCTGGGGTTGCCGCGGACAGGCGCCGCTGCGCGGGCAGATGACGCTGGCCGGCGAGTCGAGCGCCTCGGCGATCCATGCGATGTTGAGCACCTGCGAGGCGGCGCGAATGGCGGCAACGGCCTGCCGCGGAATCACGCCGTCACCGCCGCCGTGCCGGCAGGCCTCGGCCACCATGGTGACCATCTCCTCGCCATCGAAGCCCTGGGCGTCGAGCGCCGGCAACAGGTCCACGCCCACGGACAGCACGTGCACTTCGTCAAGTGCATCGCGAGTCAGCAACGAGTGACAGCAGTACAGCCGCGCGCGCTTGCCGTCCTGCATGATCGAGATCTGCGACTTGGGCTTCTGCATCGGCGGCGTATCGGGAGTGGTCTGCAGCAAGCGAAACACCGCCCAGCGCGGACAGGGGTCGGACACCAGGCTCATATTGCCCCACGGCAGCGGGATGCCGTTTCCGCGATACACGGCGCGCAGGTAACCGGGGGGATACGCGTCGAAGAAATGCCAGTGACGGTAGGGAGATACGGCGGTCATGCGGCGCATGACCAGCGCCGGCGTGACGCCGAGCTTGGCGCAGGCAGCGACGCTGTGCGCCTCGCGAATCAAGAATCGCCTGAAGGGAACGCGCGGGCACAACAGCGCCCCGGCAAAGAAACTGCACTCGAAATCGCGCCAGGCGTACAGCACATCCTGCGCGCCCATGCCGGCCGCGGAAGCGGACGATTCGCCGTCGCCGGAATGGATCGCGCTGTGCGGCGAGATGGCGCCGTCGCCGTTGTGCAGAATCTTATGGCCGATGATGAACGCCAGTTCGTACTTCAGGCGCTCCTCCTGGTTGCGCAGGCGCTTGTTGATGAGCACCGTCCCCGGCGCTTCGAATTGGGATCGCACCAGTGCCCCGTTCGGTTTGCGCGCATCGCCGTCGAACCAGCGCACGTTCAATGAGTGGCGCTTGCAGATGGCCATCACGGCATCGAGGGTGAGCGGCATTTCGCGTTTGCCGCACTCCTCGGCCGCACGTTCGATGTCGGGAAAATTGTTGTGGCGAGTCTCCTGCCAGACTCGAATCAGCAGCTGCGCGAATTGCCGCCCCGTGGTGCCGGTTTGCGACAGCAGCTCCGGCAGAGCGTTCTGCAGCAACTCATGGGTGAACAGGAACGCCGGCTCCAGAGGCATGGCCTCGAGGCCGCCGCGTTCGCGCTGCGCCGGAGCGGCCTCGACCTCGGTGTTCTCGTCGAGAAACCAGCGCGCGTCCTTGCTGAATATGCCCGCGAGCATGTGCAGCATGTCGGGTGAGGGCATGCGTTTGCCGGTCTCCACCATGCTCAAGTAGGACACCGACGGAGCGCCGGCCGCATCGATCTGCACGCAGCGGGCCGAGAGCTCATCGAGGGTGAGGCCGTTGCGCTTGCGCAGCGACCGGAGTTTCGTGCCGAGAAAGTGTCCCTGCCGGATCAGTCCTGCCATGGTTCCTCTTCAGGCGCTGCGCGAGCATTGGATCGCCAGTTTTTCACAAGATACTCGATGTGAAATTCACAGTGTCAAATTTCTAATGTGTAAATCCGCGCTACTCATACTCTATGCTTCCCGCAACCCGAGACGCAAGCTCGCCCCTCTTAACCGCCAGGAGAATCGAATTGAGCGACAAAATGACCGATCGTTGGACCGGAATCCACCGCCCCTACAGCCCGGCCGACGTGGCGCGCCTGCGCGGCTCCGTGCACATCGAACACAGCCTGGCGAGGCTGGGAGCCGATAAATTCTGGCGTCAGCTGCACAGCGAGCCCGTGGTCGCGGGCCTGGGCTGCATGTCCGGAAATCAGGCCATTCAAACCGTCCAGGCGGGATTGAAGGCCATTTACTGCTCGGGCTGGCAAGTGGCCGGCGACGCCAATACCGCCGGCGAGGTGTACCCGGATCAGAGTCTGTATCCGGTCGATTCGGTGCCGAAAATGGTCGAGCGCATCAACAACGCGCTGCTGCGTACCGATCAAATTCATCACATGGACGGCAAGTCCGGCATCGATTGGCTGGTCCCCATCATCGCCGATGCGGAAGCGGGATTCGGCGGCAACTTGAACGCCTTCGAACTGACCAAAGCCTTGATCCGCGCCGGCGCCGGCGCCGTGCACTTCGAAGATCAATTGTCCTCGGCCAAGAAGTGCGGACACCTGGGCGGCAAGGTCCTGGTCTCCACGGCCGAGGCCGTGAACAAGTTGGTCGCCGCGCGTCTGGCGGCCGACGTGCTCGACGTGCCCACGGTGATCATTGCGCGCACCGACGCCGACGCGGCCGACCTACTGCTCACCGACCACGATCCTCGAGACCGCCGCTTCCTCACGGGGGAGCGCTCGAGCGAGGGCTTTTTTTACGTCAAAGCCGGCATCGAGCAGGCCATCGATCGCGGCCTCTCCTACGCCCCGTATGCGGACCTTCTGTGGTGCGAAACCTCCAAGCCCGACATGGCCGAAGCGCGCCGCTTCGCCTCCGCCATTCACGCCAAATTTCCCGGCAAATTGCTCGCTTACAACTGCTCACCGTCGTTCAATTGGCAGGCCAAGCTCGACACCGCGGCCATGAAGCGGTGGCGCGAGGATCTGGCGGCACTGGGCTACCGCTTTCAATTCATCACGCTGGCCGGTTGGCACGCGTTGAATCTGTCGATGTTCGAGTTGGCCGCCGCCTATCGCGCGGACGGTATGTTCGGCTACTCGCAGTTGCAGCAGCGCGAATTCGGTCAGGAAAGCGCCGGTTATCGGGCCACCAAACACCAGGCTTTCGTCGGCACCGGTTATTTCGACGCCGTGCAAACTGCCATCACTGCCGGGGCACATTCCACGGGTGCGATGGCCGGCAGTACCGAGACCGAGCAATTCACGGCGGTGAAACCGGGGCCCCAGCGCGCGACGGCATAGGCCACACCCATGAGCGCCGCTGTCACATCTGCTGCCACTCCCGTGGCCCCCGAGGAGGCCACGGCGAAGGATCATGCCGCGCTGATCGCGGAGCATTTTCGCCAGTACAACGAGGAGTTCGGTCGCATTACGCGGCGCGCGGCGCTCAACTTTCTCGCCGAGGACTGGCATGCGGGGCAGCTCGATGCGGTCGCCCGTATCGAGCTTTACGAGCTGCGCGTGGCGCGCGCAGTGGCGGCCGTGGCGGACCGGCTGCGCTCGAAGCGCACGGACGTGAGCTTGTGGGTCGACATCAAACGCGCCTATGAGATGACGGTCGCGCGGCGCCCCGACAGCGATTTCTACCGCACATTTTTCAACTCGGTCACCCGGGACCTGTTCGGCACGGTCGGCGTCAACAAGGAAGTCGAATTTTGCGCGACCAACGTGGGCCGCGCCTCGGGCGCGGTGCCGATCCGCGTCTACCGCGTGGGCGGCTCGATGCCGACTGCCGTGCGCGAAGTTCTCAGCGATCTGCCTTTCGGCGCCGCCATCGCCGATCCGGACGCGGCAGTGCATCGGATCAGCGCTGAAATCGGCCGATATTTCCAGACGGGACGCCAGAGCGGCCAGCCCGAGTCCATCGAACTGATCGAGCCTGTGTTCTACCGCGGCACGCACGCCTTCGTGGTCGGCCGCCTGATCGGCGACGGATCCATCACGCCATTGGTCCTCTCCTTCACCAACTCATCCGACGGCGTACAGGTCGATGCGGTGATGCTGTCGCGCGCCGACGTGGGTTCGCTGTTCGGCTACGCACGTTCCTACTTTCACGTGGATCTACCGGTGGTGAGCGCGGCAATCACGCTGCTGCGATCGTTCATGCCCCGCAAGTCCATCGACGAGCTGTATACGGTGCTGGGGCGCGCCAAACAGGGCAAGACCGAGCGCTATTTCGCCCTGCAACGGCACCTGGAGAAGTCGATCGACAGTTTCGTGCACGCGCCCGGAGACCGCGGCCTCGTGATGATCGTATTCACTCTGCCGTCCCACGATCTGGTGTTCAAGGTGATCCGCGACCGCTCCGGTGCGCCCAAGACCTGCACCCGTGAGGATGTGATGGAGCGCTATCAATTCGTGTTCCGTCACGATCGGGCCGGCCGCTTGGTCGATGCGCAGGAATTCAAACGCCTGCGGTTGCCGCGCGCGCGCTTCATGCCCGATCTGGTCGATGAGCTCCTGAACGAGGCCGGCCAAAGCTGCCGCATCGAAGGCGAGGACTTGATCGTCGAACATTGCTACATCGAGCGCCGGCTGCGTCCGCTCAACCTGTTCTTGCGCGAGGCCGATCCCGCGGCGGCTGAGTCGGCCCTCGTCGATTACGGCAACGCGCTGCGCGATCTCGCCGCCAGCAACGTCTTTCCGGGGGATCTGCTGTTGAAGAATTTTGGCGTGACCAATCACGGCCGGGTGATCTTTTACGACTACGACGAGATCTGCCTGGTCACCGATTGTGTGTTCCGCGATCTGCCGCAGGCCAGCTGCGAAGAAGAGGAAACCAGCGCCGAGCCTTGGTTTCACTGCGGGCCGCACGATATTTTCCCCGAACAATGGCTGCCCTTCCTCTCCATACCACCGGCGCTGAGCCCGGTGTTTACGCACCACCATGCGGAATTGCTGACGGCGGCCTGGTGGCGGTCCCTTTCTTCGAAGGCACTCCAGGCGGCGGCCTGAACGCGGGTTAAGCAGCTACAAGTAACATAAACTTGACCAAATAGCTTAAATTGATAAACTCTTTGTTATGCCAAAGAGTCCACCCGCCCTGCTCACCCTGCCGCCGGCGGTCGTTCAGGCATTGCGCGGCCTGGGTGAAAACTTAAGCATAGCCAGAGCCAGGCGGCGCGAGTCCCAGCGAGCCTGGGCAAAGCGAATCGGCGTTTCGGTTCCCACCCTGATCCGGCTGGAACGGGGTGATCCTGGGGTCGGCGCAGGCATCTACGCGACGGCGTTATGGTTGATCGGAAGGGTGAGCGCCCTACCCGATCTGGCCGCGCCCGGCAGCGACCGCGGTGCTCTGGAAGGCGAAGTCCGCGGCGCCGTGAAGCGGCGGGCCGTGAGATCCGCCGCCTCGGCCGAAGCCCGGCTCGGGCGCAAGAAGCTCCCCCATGACTGACCACGGGTCGGCCGCGAAATACCAGCCCACGGATCGGCTGTACCTCTGGCTGCTCACACAACCGCGGCAGCCAGTGCTCATCGGCGAACTCAATCTGATCCGCGCCACCCAAGGCGTGTCGCTGCGTTATGCAGACCTTTGGATGCGACGCGGCTTTCCGCTCAGCGAAGATCTGCCGCTCATCGACGAAGAGTTCCTTCCGGCAGAGAAAGGCCTCGCCGTAGGTGCCGTGGACGATGCTCGGCCGGACCGCTGGGGCGAACGGGTGATCCGACACATCGACAGGCCCGCGCGGTTGTCGCTGCTCGAATATCTCTACTTTGCGGGAGACGACCGCTTCGGTGCCTTGGGCGTGTCGACATCGGCCGATGAATACTTGCCGCGGCGTCTCGGACCATTGCCCGCGCTCGAGGACGCAGATCAAATCCACGAACTGATCAGAAAGGTTCAAGACAACGAGCCGGTTCCTGCGGAGCACCAGCGCCTGATCTCGCCCGGCGTGACCATGGGGGGCGCACGACCCAAGGCGCTCCTAGACATCGCGGGTGAACAATGGGTCATCAAGTTTTCGGACGGCGATCCGACCGACGTGCCTCTGATCGAGCACGCGGCCATGACCCTTGCACGCAAAGCCGCCATACGGGTGGCGCCCACCATGCCCGTGCGGCTCACGCACGGTCACGCAGTGGCGGTCAAGCGCTTCGACCGCAGTCGAGGGCGGCGCGCGCACTGTCTTTCTGCGTGCGTGGCCCTGCGCGCCGCGGCTGAGCGGTTCGGCTATCCGGAGTTGGCGCAGCTGCTTAGGCGTCGCGGCGTGACCCAGAACGACACGTACGTCGCTCACATGCGCGAGCTGTTCCGGCGCATGGTATTCAACATTCTGATCGACAACACCGACGATCATGAGAAGAACCACGCGCTGCGCGTGAGCGACTCGCAGCAATACGAGCTATCGCCGGCTTACGATGTACTTCCCTCCGGCCAGGCGCTCGGCTTTCAGCAGATGCGTGTCGGTGAGCAAGAGGCCGACGCCACCCTCGCCAACGCGCTGTCGATGTCGCTCATGTTCTCGCTCGAAAAGGATGCCGCCGTAAGAGAGGTGCGCGCCGTCGCGCGCATCGTCGGCGGCTGGAAGGAGCATTTCAAGAGCTGCGGCGTGACTTCAGGAGATATTGATCTTTACGCGGAACAGATTGACCGTCCGTTCCTCAAGGATCAGCGCGATGCCATCGAGGCCTGAGCCGGCGGATCACCCATGGACTCGAACAAGGCGGCGGTGTCGGCGAGCCGCGCCGCGCGTGCGCGAACGCTCTGGATGCTGGCGCTCTGATACTGCTGTCCTGCCGTCAGCGTTGCATAGAACGGCGTCCCGCCCAGCCGATATCGCGACTCCGTGTCGAGTTGCACGGAGTGCGCGGCGGTCGCTGCGCGCTGTGCCTGGACGAGAGTGTTGGCGTCCTCCTCGAGCGATACCAGGGTATCGGCAACATTCTGGAATGCAGCCAGCACGGTCTGCCGGTATTGCGCCACGGCCGCATCGTGAGTCGCTTCGTACTGATGCTTGCGGGCGAGCAGCGCCCCGCCGTGGAACAACGGCTGTGTCAGCGACGCGCCGGCGCTCCAAATCGCCCCTGCAGGCGAGGTGAAAGTCGACCAATCGAAACCTCCGCGGCCATACGAGGCCGACAGCGTCAGCGATGGATACATGGACGCGGCCGCCGCACCTGCCTCATCGGCCGTTGCGCGCACGGCCGCCTCGGCCGCCAGTATGTCGGGCCGCTGATGCAGCAGATCGGACGCAACGGCGACGGGAACGCGGTCCGGAAGCTGCAACCCATCCAGAGACAAGGGAACGGGCGCCTGGTCCGGCGTTCGCCCGAGCAACACAGCCTCTGCGTGGCGCACGGCGAGGAGTTGCGCACGCAATGCAGGCAGCGTCGCCGCGGCATTGGCGGCATCCTGTTCTGCGGCCAGCATTTCGTCCTGCGAAGCGCTGCCCAGCCGGTAGCGTGCGGCTGTTTGTCGGGCACGTTGCTCGCCCAATGCGACCAGCTCTGCGGTCGCGGTCACTTGCTCCTGCAGCGAAGCGGCATTGATCGCGGCCACCACGATGTTGGCTGCGAGCGCGCGCCGGGTGGACTCGAGCTGCCAGGCCTGCTGCTGAACCTGCCGCGCCAGGGCGCGGTCGGCGAGCACCGCGGCACCGAAGAAGTCGAAGGTGTAAGAGGTGCTCACTTCCGCGGCAAATACGTTTTCCAGGAAGGTCTCCTGCGGCAATATCGGCAGACCCAGCGCGCGTTGGCGCGTTGGGCTGAAGCCCACATCGACACTCGGCAGCATGGACTGTCCGATCTGCGAGCGCAGACCTTCGCGTGCAGCCTTGAGCGTGCTCTGCGCGGCTGCGAGCGACGGACTCTTCTCCAGCCCCTCCTCGACCAACGCATCCAGCGCACCCGATTGATACAGCGTCCACCACTTGGGGATGGGACGCGCGCCTAAGCTAAGCTGCTGGGTTACCCCGTCGGCCGTCGGTAGCTGCGTGGGCGAGGCGTCGGCGGCATAGTGCACCGGCGAAGGCATCGGCGGCGGCTCTCGACTCGGGCCGAAGGCACCGCACGCAGCGACGCTCATTGTCAGCGCCGCCACGCCAACGCGCGCCGCGCACCTGAGTCCTTTTGTTCGCATCATCATGTCGCTACCTCCGGCGGCGGCTCGTCCCGACGCACGCGGAACCACAGCGCATAGAGCGCCGGCAGATAGAACAGCGTCAGCACAGTGGCTACCGTGATGCCGCCCATCAGCGCGGTCGCCATGGGACCGAAGAAATTACTGCGCAGCAGCGGAATGAGCGCAAGGACCGCCGCGGCCGCAGTGAGCGTAATCGGACGGAATCGCCGGACCGTCGCGCCGATCACCGCCTCGAAACGCCCATGTCCCAGATGGATGTCTTGTTCTATTTGGTCCACCAGGATCACCGAATTGCGCATGATGATTCCGAACATGGCGATCGTCCCGAGCATGGCCACGAATCCGAACGGCATGCGAAACAGCAACAGCGCGATCACCACGCCTATCAATCCCAGCGGGGCGGTCAACACGACCATCATGACCCGGCTGAAGCTCTGCAGCTGAACCATAAGGAACACCAGCACGGCCACCGCCAGCAGCGGCATCTGCGCGTTGATCGAGCCCTGCGCCTTGGCGTTCTCCTCGACGGCGCCGCCGATTTCGACGCGGTATCCCACCGGAAGACGCAGGCGCAGAGCGGCCAACGACTTGTCGATCCGTGTCGTTACATCGATCCCCTGCGCTTTGTGCTGCACGTCGGACTGTACTGTGATGGTCGGCTGCCGATCGCGCTCCCAAACGACACCGTATTCCAATCCATAGGTGAAGCGGCCGAGGGCCGAGAGCGGCACGGCGGTTCCATCCTGCGACGGAATCGCCAACCGTTCGATCTGCGACGGATCGACACGGTCGCGCTGCGGCGCGCGCAGATCAACTCCGATGAGCTTGTCGCGCTCACGGAACTGCGTGATGGTGAAGCCGGTCAGCGACATCTGCAGATAGTTCTCGATGTCGCGCGACGATATGTTGAGTTGGCGCGCCTTGGTTTGATCGACTTCGAAGTGCACCGACCGCTCGGCGGGCTCGTCCCAATCGAATTGCACATTGGTCGTGTCCGGGTTGGCGCGCATGACCGCGGCAACTTCCTCCGACAGCTGTCGTACGGTGCCTATCTCCGGCCCGCTGACCCGGAACTGAACCGGGAAGCCGATCGGCGGGCCGTTCTCCAGCCGGCTGATCCGCGTACGAAGCGACGGATAATCCGTGCGCAGCGCCTCGGCAAGAATCCCAGCAAGTTTTTCGCGATCCTTCACGCTTTTGGCCGTCACCACGAATTGTGCGAAGTTCGGCGCTGCCAGCTGCTGGTCGAGCGGTAGGTAGAAGCGCGGCGCGCCCGCGCCGACGAAATCGACGTAGTGATCGATTTCCGGACGCTTTCCCAGAGTCGATTCGAAGCGCTGGGCCTCGCGCAGCGTCGCGGCGAGCGATGCGCCTTCCGGCAGGCGAAGATCGACCAGCAGTTCGGGGCGATCCGAACTCGGGAAGAATTGCTGCGGTACCAGGGTGAATCCGGCCAATCCGACCACGAACAGCGCGAGCGTGACGCCGAGCACTCGTTTGCGGCGGTCGACGCACCAGCCGATCCAACCGCGCAGGCGGCGATAGAATGGCGTGTCGTACACATCATGATGCTGGGCAGGCGGCGCAGCGGTCGCCGCGTGCGACGACGCATCGCGATGAAACCCAAACGCGCGGCGCGTCGGGTGCTCCGACAAGATGTGATAGCCGAGCAGCGGGATCACGACCACGGCGGCCAGCCACGACAGCAGCAGCGCAATGGCGGACACCTCGAAGATCGAACGGGTGTACTCGCCGGTCGCCGATTTCGCGAGCGCGATGGGCAGAAAGCCCGAGACCGTGACCAGGGTGCCGGTGAGCATGGGGAACGCCGTGCTGGTGTAGGCGAATGCCGCCGCGTGCAGCCGGTCGAAGCCTTGTTCGAGCTTCACTGCCATGGTTTCGACCGCGATGATGGCGTCATCGACCAGCAGGCCGAGCGCCAGGATCAGCGTGCCGAGCGATACCTTGTGCAGGCCGATGTGAAACAAGTACATGCATAGCGTGGTCGCCGCCAACACCAGCGGGATGGAAATCACGACCACCATTCCGGTGCGGAATCCGAGGCTGATCAAGCTGACCACCAGGACGATGGCGATCGCTTCGGCGACCGCTTCGACGAAATCGTCGATCGACCGGCCGACTGCCCGAGGCATGCTGGCCACCTCCACCAACTTGAGCCCGGCGGGAAGCGCCGTCCCCAGGCGCGCGGTTTCCGCATCGAGCTTCTTGCCGAGCGCAATAACGTCGCCCGACGCCGTCATGGTCACGCCGATCCCGAGCACTGTTTTTGCGCCGACCCGCATGAATTCGCTCGGCGGATCCGTGTAGCCGCGCTTGATGTCCGCAATGTCGCCGAGACGGATCACGCGGCCGTTCACCCGGATCAGCGTATCGGCCAGCTTGTCGATATCCGTAAATTGACCGCTCGGTCGAACGTAGACCCGATCGTCCGCGGTCGTGAAGAGCCCCGCACCCGACACCGAATTTTGCGCATCGACGGCATCCGCGATCTGCTGCGGCGTCAGGCCCAGCTTGGCCAGTTGCGCGTTTGCGATCTCGACATAGACCCGCTGCTCTTGGTCGGCGATGAAGTCGACCTTGTTGACATCAGGTACCCGCAGCAACTCGGTGCGCAGGCGTTCGGCGTAATCATGCAGCTGCGCGGGCGAGAAGCCGTCACCTTCCAGCGCATAGAGGTTGACGTACACATCGCCGAACTCGTCGTTGAAATAAGGTCCTTGAACTCCGGTGGGCAGCGTATAGGCGATGTCGCCGACTTTTTTGCGCACCTGGTACCAGGTATCGGGGACCTGCGACGGCGGAGCCGCATCCTTGATGGTAAAGAACAACGTCGATTCACCCGGCCGCGAATAGCTGCGCTGAAAGTCGACGTTGGGTGTCTCCTGCAGCTTGCGCGCGATCCGATCGGTCACTTCCTCCTGCACCTGCCGCGCGGTCGCTCCCGGCCAGAGCGTGTGGATCACCATGACCTTGAAGGTGAACGGCGGATCCTCGGACTGCGCCAGCCTGCCGTACGACAGCACGCCGAACAGCGTTACCAGCACGAGCACGAAAATCACCAGTGCCTGATGGCGCAGCGTCCAGCTCGACAGGTTGAAGGACTCGCTCATCGGGCGGCTGCCGCACGACCCGGGCCGCCCGCGGTGGGCGGGGCGTCGCCTTCGCCGTCGAACAGAGGCTTGATGGGCTTTACGAGTTCGCCCGCGTAAACCGTGTGCACGCCGGCCAGCACCACTTGCTCGCCGTCCTTCAAACCACTGCTGACGGCGGCGCCGCGCTCGGTGTAGCGGTCGACCGTCACGGCGCGCAATTCCAGGGTCGAATCGGGACGAATGACCCAGAGCGCCGGGTCCCTGCCATGGTGAAAGATGGCGGTGGCCGGCACGCGGAAAAGGGGTTGGACCACCGCGGCCGCCGCCGGCGACAAGATCGCATCTCCCGTCATACCCAAACGCACCGCTGCGCCGGCCGCCGTGAGAGTCAACTTGACTCGATAAGTGCGGCTCTGCGGATCGGCCGCGGGCGCCACTTCACGCACCCGCGCCTCGAAGCGGCGGCCCGGCAACGCCGAGAGCGTGACTTGCGCGGATTGACCGATGGCAATCCTTGCTATTTCGGCGGCGGCGGCGTCGAGAATGACGTCGGTGTCGCCGCTCCAGGCGAGTCCATAGACGGCTTGCCCGGCGGAGAGCACCTGACCCGTATCGGCGTTCTCGCTGGTGATCACGCCGTCGTGGTCGGCCGACAGCGAGTTGTAGCGCAGCGTGTTGCGCGCCACGACGAGCTGTGCCGCCGCCTGCTCGCGGCCTGCCAGCGCTGCGGCGTAGGCATCCTGCGTCTGCTCCAGCTGATTGGCGGCAATGAGGTTCTGCGCGAATTGCGCCTGGTCGCGGTCGAGCGTTTGCTTGGCAAACGTCAGCCGGTGCTCGGCCGCATCGAACACGGCCTGGGCGCTCGCGGCCTGCTTCTCGGCGTCGACCGGATCGAGACGGGCGATCACCTGTCCCTGGCGGACTGAATCGCCGAGGCGCACGCCGCGCTCGATCAGCTTGCCGGCGACACGGAACGATAGAACCGTGGAGTAGCGCGCTGCCGCTTCAACCGGGTAGCGCATGCCGTCGCCGGCGCTGTCTTCGGAATCAGCGTGCACCGGCAGTGCCACGACCACGGCGGGCGCCGCTGCGGCAGGCGCGTGCTGCTGACAGGCGCCGAGCGCCAGTGAGGCCAGAGCGATTCCAAAGATCTCACCTGTAGATAAACTAGACATGTGTCAATACTCGGTTAAAAAAAGGGGCTCAAGCCTTCCGGGCTGGCGCGTTCTGCGCCACCGTGCGTATCAGTCCGAATGCGTAGTTGCTCATATCTGGGACGGCGATGCCCATCCGGGCCAGGTCGCTGCCCTTGGCCATCGCCAGCTGAATAATGCCGTGTGTGAATGCCCACAGCGTCATCGCAAACATCACCGGCTCACCGATATCCGGACGAATGCTGCCGTCGGCGATGCCGGCCTCGATCGCCCGCACCACCACACCCTTCACGTCATCGCCCGCGATGCGGCAGGCATCCTCGTGTGAGCCGGGATCGATCGCGACAGAATGTGCCTGGAAGCGCGTGCAGAAGTCAAAATAGTGTGGAAATTCATAGGCATAACCCATGTAGGCACGGCCGATTGCCTCAACCTTGTCGAGCCCGAGAGCATGTCCTGCGGCGGCTTCCGTAAAACGTTCGCGCAGCAGCGCCATGGCACGCTCGCCGATGGCGAAGAGCAACTCCTCTTTGTCGCGGAAGTAGACATACACCAGGGCGCGCGATAAGCGTGCGCTGCGCGCTACCTGGTCGACCGTCAGGGCATCCCAGCCCGTCTTGGCGTACAGGGCTTCGGCGGCGTCGAGAATCTCGGCCCGCCGGCGCTCTTTTTCCTCTCCACGACGTTCAGCGATGTAGGACATAGCCTGAATAATAGTCAGTTATTGACATAGTGTCAATGCGTTCACGGCTAATCCGCTGGCGCACGCGTCTGTCGCGAGTGCCCTCACTCAAAGATCCCTCATCAGGATCAATTTGAAGACGCGATGATCCGAAGCCCCGGTCAACCCGACGCCCCAGCCCGCTTCGATGTCGAGCCGCCGGGTGTGGATGTCCAGGACCCCGAACAATTGGTGCGACTGCTTGGCGGCGGGAAGAAAATGGCTGATCCGGCCGAAGTCGTCGTATTCCTCCAGCGCCAGCTTGTACGTATCGGACACCTTCATGGCCACGCGAGTGGCGGGTACGAATTCCAAGTTCGAGAATCCGTTGTAGGAGTTGTCGACGATGGGATTGAAGATGAAATCGAAACGGCCGATGTGAGTGCCGATGATGGGGCGTATCTCAGAGGTGTAGCGTCGCTCGTCCCAATGCGCCGTGTTGAAACTGAATTCGAAATTCATGCCGTAGAAAATGTCGCGATCGGCCGCATCCGGTGAAACGAACAGCGCTCTCAGTTTGAACCCGTTGTAGAGAACCGCATTGTCGCGAGTGACCGAATACAGCGGAAGGTACAACCCGGCTTCGAACCAAGGGGCAACGCCGTATGCCCATTCGCTGACTCCGTTGAACGACTTGTCCGGCTCAATGCCCCCCGGAAAACTCGGCGTCGTGCTGCCGCTGGATATGAAGTTGTTGTGCCAAGTCAAATTGAACGTGCCGGGCGCAGCGATCTCGGCGTCATAGACTTGAATCTCATCCGTCTGCGCGCAAACGGTGGACGCAAATACCAACGACAACAATCCGAACGCCAAACCGCTCGTCGATGAAATGATTCTCATTTCGAATCCTGACGTTTTGCTCTCGATGATCTTAGCCGCGAATGTGTTACGTGGTGAATGCATTCAGGCTTCGCACTCTTGACACCACTTCACTTTGCAGTACAAAGTACACCGAGTTGCGGGGAGCCCCGCCGAAAGGAGCGAGATTGATCGGACCGCGCACGCTGCAGTCATTGATTTGCGCAAGCCTCCTGTCGACCGGAGCGACGAACGCTTCGCCGGCGGTCGACGCCTCACCGGCGGTCGACATACAGGACTTTCGCGGCCGCGTGGTCTATTTGGACTTTTGGGCGTCCTGGTGCGCGCCTTGCCGCCAATCCTTTCCCTGGATGCAGGCCATGAAAAATGCCTACCAGAGCCGGGGGCTCACGGTGCTCGCCGTCAATCTTGATCAGAATCGAGGCGACGCCGAGCGCTTCCTGGCGCAATTCCATCCGAGCTTCGACGTGCGCTTCGATCCGCAAGGGACGGTCGCCGAGCACTTCAAGGTTCAAGGCATGCCGACCGGTTTGTTGATCGATCGGCACGGCGTGGTGCGCTTCACGCATATCGGATTTAGGCCGGTCGATGAAGCCGCCTACGAGAGTCAATTGCGCGAAATATTGGCCGAAAAATGACTCCCACCAAAAGGAATGAGATCTTGACACTCAAAAGCCTTGGCTTCCTGCTGTTGTTGTTCGGCGCCGCGACGATGGGCGGATGCGCCTCGCTGGGTGTCCAACCCTGGCAACGAGACGTCTTGGCGCGCGAAGACATGCGCCTCGATGCGGACCCGCTCGACGCGGCTATCGACGATCACCTGTATTTCAGCAAGGAGGCATCGTCGGGCGGCCGTTCGTTTGCGGGCGGAGGTTGCGGGTGCAACTGAAGCCGGGGGCCCGCAGGCCCAAGGCGGCGAATGCACGGCGGCAATTGATGGCCGCGAGCTGCGCCTTGCTCGGCGCAGCGGGCGCGCGCGGTCAGCAATCCGGTACGGCTCCAGCCGACAGCGGGCTGTTGGAGGATTGGTCCGTGGACTCCGCCCTGGCCTACTACCACGAGAATGGACGCATTCGAGCGATCGAACCCGTCGTCGACGTCTCCAAGGTTTTTGCCGACGGGCAGGCACTGAACCTCAATGCGACATTCGACAGTCTGTCGGGCAGCAGCCCCAACGGAGCGTTGACGAGCCATACTGCGCAAACTTTTTCATCCCCGTCCGGGAAGGCCTCACACTCGTATATCACCGCTCCCGGACAGCTGCCGGTCGATCCGCATTACCAGGACGAACGCATTGCCGTCGGCGCAAATTGGACGCTGCCGGTTACCCGCGTGGATCAATTGAGCGTCGGCGCCAAATTGTCCGATGAGCACGATTTCTTCTCAGTCACCGTGAACGCCTCGATAGCGCACGATTTCAATGAAAAGAACACCACGCTGTCGTTCGGAATCAGCAACGAGTACGACTCCTTGAGTCCCATCGGGGGGGCGCCGGTGCCGGGGAGCGATTATGCGCTGCTGGAGAAGACCGGGGGAAAGACCAAGGACGGCGTCGGAGCGCTGCTGGGCGTCACCCAAGTGATGACCCGAATCTGGCTGACCGAATTCAACATCTCGGTCGATCGGTTCAAGGGATACTTGAACGATCCATACAAGATCACCTCGATCATCGACAGTGCCGGCAATACGACGGGCTATGAATTCGAGAGCCGCCCGGATCAACGCACGCGCAAGAGCGCCTATTGGGAAAATCGAGTGGGCTGGAGCGAGCAGTTCTCGACCGCCCTGTCGCTGCGCTACATGAGCGATGACTGGGGGATTCGTTCGGACACCGCGCAGCTGCACGTGCGCTGGTCATTGTCCGACCGGCACAGATACATCGAACCCACCCTGCGTTGGTATCGCCAGACCGCCGCCGACTTCTACACGCCGTTCATCCTGAGCACGCAGCAGCCGGCCACCGGCTATGAGTCGGCGGATTCTCGCCTGGGAGCCTTTCACGCGCTGACGTACGGTCTGAAATACGCCCAGAAGCTCCCCGGACTGGGAAGCCGCCCCGAATCCGAATTCAGTGTGCGCGCGGAGTACTATCAGCAGACCTTCGATGAGCGGATGGCAGTGCCCGCGGGCCTGTCAGGGCTCGACCTGTATCCGGGACTCAAGGCAGTCCTGGTACAGGTCGGGTGGCGGTTCTAAATCTTGAACGACAGCGTGCAGCGGTGGCAGCAAGTGCAGGCAATGCGCCGGACGAGGCGCTCGAGGTCGAGGCGCGGGGTGAGCATCTCCTGGCGGTCCGCTTTACCGCCATGGCAAGCCCCTGCGAAGTGCTGTTGTCATCCACGGATCGCTCCGCGGCGCTGGCGATGGGGACTCTCGCCGCACGCGAGGCCCAGCGCATAGAAAAGAAATTCAGCCGCTATCGCGACGACAGCGTCACTGCCTGGATACACGAGAATCGCGGTGCCCGCATCGAGGTGGACGAGGAAACGGCCTCGCTCATCGATTTCGCGAGCCGGTGTTTTGAGCTGAGCGACGGCCTCTTCGACATCACATCGGGAGTGTTGCGGCGCGCCTGGAAATTCGACGGATCGGATCGCGTTCCCGAACCGGATTCCATCCGGAGTTTGCTGCCCCTGCTGGGCTTCGACAAGCTCGAATGGCGATCGCCGCATCTTATGCTGCCTTCCGGGATGGAATTGGATTTCGGCGGTATCGGCAAGGAATACGCGGTCGACCGCGCCTATGATTTGCTGGCGTCGGCCCGCGCCGCGCCCTTTCTGATCAACTTCGGCGGCGATTTGCGCGCCAATCGGCCGCCGCCGCACGGCCCGTGGCAAGTCGGCATCGAACGGCCGGACGCGGATCGAGAAGCCACGATGATTCTGGATCTCGAGCACGGCGCGCTTGCAACCAGCGGCGACTCACGCCGCTACCTCTTGAAGGATGGCGTACGGTACGGCCATATTTTGGATCCGCGCACCGGCTGGCCGGTTCCGGACGCACCGCGCTCGGTGACCGTCGCCGCCAGCAGCTGCACGGAAGCCGGGTTGCTATCGACGCTGGCGCTGCTGCAGGGCGCTCGCGGACGGGAATTCCTGGAGGAACAGGGTGTTCGCTTCTGGCTGCTGAGTTGACGTCCTCCGTTGCGCTCAGAGGGCGGGGATTCGTTCCGCGCCGCCCGGCCACAGCCAATCCCTGATTTCCGGCATGTCCTGTCCGTAGCGATCGATGTAGCGCTTGTGCTCGATGAGCTTGTCCCGCAGCTGCTGCTGCAGATAAACGCCGCGGCTGCCCGTCTGCGGCAGCCGGCTGACGGCATCGATCACCAGGTGAAACCGATCCAAGTCATTCAACACCGTCATGTCGAACGCCGTGGTGATGGTGCCCTCCTCTTTGTACCCCCGCACGTGCAGGTTCTCGTGATTGTGGCGGCGGTAGGTCAGGCGATGGATGAGCCAGGGATAGCCGTGAAACGCGAATATGATCGGCTTGTCGACGGTGAACAGTGAGTCGAATTCGACGTCGCTCAAGCCGTGAGGGTGTTCCGAAGTCGGCTGAAGCTTCATGAGATCGACCACGTTGACCACTCGAATCTTCAATTCAGGGAGCTGCCGGCGCAGGATGGACACCGCCGCCAGAGTCTCGAGCGTCGGCACATCCCCGGCGCAGGCCATCACCAGGTCCGGGTCCGCGAGGCTGTCGTTGCTGGCCCATTGCCAGATCCCGATCCCTTCGCTGCAGTGCTTGAGCGCGGCATCCATCGACAGCCACTGCGGTGCCGGGTGTTTGCCGGCCACGACCACATTGACGTAATGGCGGCTGCGCAAACAGTGATCCATCACCGACAGCAGGCAATTAGCATCCGGCGGCAGATAGACCCGCACGATCTCGGATTTCTTGTTGATCACATGATCGAGGAAGCCGGGATCCTGATGCGTGAAACCATTGTGATCCTGCCGCCACACATGCGAGCTCAGGAGATAGTTGAGCGATGCGATCTTGCGGCGCCACGCGAGGCCGGCGGTGACCTTCAACCATTTGGCGTGCTGATTGAACATGGAATCGACGATGTGAATGAACGCCTCATAGCAATTGAACAACCCGTGCCGCCCGGTGAGCAGATAACCCTCGAGCCAGCCCTCGCATTGATGTTCGCTCAACATCTCCATGACCCGGCCGGTGCGGGCCAGGAATTCATCGTTGTCGGCGGTGGCGGCCAGCCACTGCCGATCGGTCGCCTCGAACACGGACTCCAGGCCGTTCGACAGCGTTTCGTCGGGGCCGAAGATGCGAAAATTGCGCTGTGCGGCGTTAAGCTTCACCACATCGCGCAGGAATCGTCCCAGCACGTGAGTATCGCCGATCCCTAAGATTCCCGGCTTGGTCACCTCGACCGCATAGTCCGTGAAGTCCGGCATCCGCAAGTCGCGGAGAAGCATGCCGCCATTGGCGTTGGGATTCGCGCCCATGCGGCGCGTCCCGCTCGGCGCCAACGCCGCCAATTCCGGCATCAGGCGGCCTTGTTCATCGAACAGCTCTTCGGGACGATAGCTGCGCAGCCACTCTTCCAGCTGCCGCAGGTGCTCGGGACTCTTCGAGGGGTCGGACAAGGGCACCTGATGCGACCTGAAGGTTCCTTCGTTCGGTTTCCCATCGATCAGCTTCGGTCCGGTCCAACCCTTCGGTGAGGCGAGCACGATCATCGGCCAACGCGGACGCTCGGTCTTGCCGCGCTCTCGCGCATCCGACTGGATCTGCCGAATCTGTTCCGTGACGGTATCGAGGGCGGCGGCCATCGCCTGGTGCATCGGCGCCGGCTCGTGACCCTCCACGAAGTACGGGGTCCAGCCGTAGCCGTACAGCAATTGCCGCAATTCCTCCCGGGAGATTCGCGCCAGAATCGTCGGATTGGCGATCTTGTAGCCGTTCAAATGCAAAATCGGCAGAACCGCGCCGTCGGTCGCAGGATTCAGGAACTTGTTGGAATGCCAGGAGGTGGCCAGAGGTCCCGTCTCCGCTTCTCCGTCGCCGACTACACAAGCCACCACCAGCGACGGATTGTCGAATACCGCGCCGAACGCGTGACTCAGTGAGTATCCGAGCTCACCGCCCTCGTGAATCGACCCGGGACATTCCGCGGAAGCATGACTCGGTATTCCGCCGGGAAACGAGAATTGGGTGAACAGCCGTTTCAATCCGGCCGTGTCTTGACCGACGTTGGAATAGATTTCGCTGTACGTACCCTCGAGATAGGTGCCGGCCACCACCGCAGGGCCGCCGTGGCCGGGACCCGACATGTAAATCATGTCCACATCGTATTTCTTGATGACCCGATTCAAGTGCGTGTAGATGAAATTCTGCCCCGGCGTCGTTCCCCAGTGTCCCAGCAACATGTGCTTGATGTGCTCGAGCTTCAGCGGCTCTCTCATAAGCGGGTTGTCGCATAGATAAATCTGGCCGACGGACAAATAGTTCGCCGCGCGCCAGTAGGCGTCGATCTTGAGCGCGAGATCCGTATCGAGTGCCGACGCCGCTGCCTGTTGCTGCATGTTCCTCTCCTATGCCGATTCGAATCCCAGCGTGCGCATGCTCGAGGCCGCAATCACGGACTCCTCGTCGGTTGGGATCACTCGTACCCTCACGGCGCCCGTATCGGGCGATATGCGCTGTGCGTTGCGCTCATTGGCGCTCTCGTCGATCTCGATTCCCAGATGGTTCAATCCCTCGCAAATGCGTCGTCGCACCACGCCTGAGTTTTCGCCGATGCCGCCGGCGAACACCAGGACGTCCAAGCCGCCGAGCGCAGCGGCGAACGAACCGATCCACTTCTTGGCCTGGTAGCAAAACAAAGCCAGCGCTTCCGCCGCGCGCGGATCGCTTGCTTCACGGTCGAGCAGGTCGCGAACGTCGGCGCTGCTCTCGGAGATTCCCAGCAAGCCGGACTCATGGTTGACCATGACTTGAAATCGCTCAGGCGTCATTGCATCCGTCAGCGCAAGATAGCCCATGAGGCCCGGATCCAGATCCCCCGATCGGGTACCCATGACCAGCCCCGCCGCCGGGGTAAATCCCATGCTGGTATCTATGCATCGGCCGTTTTGCACCGCCGCGAGGCTTGCGCCGCTGCCCAAGTGCGCGAGGATGATGCGGCCTTGCGCCGCGGCGGGATCGCCGATGCGCACCAGTTCCTGCATGAGAAACTGGTAGGAAAGGCCGTGAAAGCCGTACCGCTGAACTCCGCAAGCTGCGTAGCGGCGCGGAATCGGCAACAGCGTGGCGACGTGCGGCATGCTTCGGTGAAACGCGGTGTCGAAACAGGCCACCTGCCGCAATTCGGGGCGGCGGCGGCGCAGGGATTCAATGAGCTCGAGCTCGCGCGGCAGGTGTTCGGGGTCGAAGGGAATGATCTTTCGAAGTTCCTGCAGCAACTCGGCCGACACGAGCTCCGGTGCCGCGCGCAGCATGCCATGCACCACGCGGTGACCCACGCCGCCGATGCTCTCGAACATGGGTTGCGATTCCAGCCAGTCGATCAGGCACTCGACGGCCGTGGCCGGCGCCTTGATCTCGAGCTTGATGCGGGCCGTCGCCGCGCCCGCACCCGGATCGACGGTCAGCGCCGCATCGGCGCCGCCGATGCGCTCCATCTTCCCCCGCAGCAGGGGGCGAGGCGGATTGCCCGCCTCGAAAATGGCAAAGCGAATGCTCGAGGAGCCGCCGTTGAGGGTCAAAACACTGGGCATCGCGATGGCATACAATAGATGCGGGTCGCGTGCAACCGCCATCAGTCAACAGGTCACACAAATGTCACACTACCACGCAGTCGTCTGGATCGATCATCAGAAAGCGACGGTGTGGCAATTCACATCGACCGAGCAGACGAGCACCGCAATCCATGCGCATGATCAACATCAGCGTGTTCACAGCCGCAAGAGCGCTCACGGCGGCCACAAATCGCCCGCCGATCGGCATTATTTCGAGGACGTCGTGCACGCACTCGACGGCGCGCACGAAATTTTGGTGGTGGGGCCGGCGCAGACCAAGCAGGAGTTCGCGGGGTATTTGCGCACCAAGCACCCACAGTTGGGCAGCGCCATCGTCGCCGTCGAGAATGCCGACCATCCCACGGATGCCGAGGTTCTGGCCTACGCGCGGCGCCATTTCAAGGCCATCGACCGGATGTTCGCGCCGGCCTAGAGGCGACCGTGCGCTAGCGCCGCACGAAGAACTTCGCGATCCGCTGTGCCGCATCGGGCGCCAGCCCTTCGTTCTTGAACAGGTCCAGCGCGTGCGCGTCGCTCAAGCTCAAGCCGTCGATTTCAATGAGCGCCCGCTTGTTCACCCGGTTGGCGTACCAGGAATTGCTCAAGATGTCCGCGCACAGCGCGTCCAGCTCTGCGTCGAAACGATCGTCCGCAAAGCAGAAATTGGCGAGGTGCATGGCGGCCGCCTGCTGCCCCGAATAGCTGCGGCAGGAGAACATCATTTCGCTGGCCTTGGCGGTGCCGATGCGATGGGGCAGCCGCAGGCTCAGGCCCCACACCGGCGTCAGGCCCCAGCGCGCGTAGACGTCCGAGAACTGCGTCGACTCGGATGCCACGATCAAATCGGCCGCCAGCGCGAGCTCCAAGGCGCCGGTGGAGCAGTGTCCCTGCACCGCGGAAATCACCGGCTGCGGCAGGTTCGCGATTTTCTGGATGACCTCGGAGTGAAAGTGAGGCTTGGCATGCGCTTTGACGTGCTCGAGCACCTCATTCATGTCGTAGCCCGCCGAGAAATTATTGCCGGCGCCGCGCAGGACGACCAAGCCGATCGTTCGGGTTGCGCGCGCGATCGCGTCGACGTGCTCGTCCAACGCCTCGAACACTTCCTTCGTCAGCGCGTTCAACTTCTCCGGCCGGTTGAGCCACAGGGTCGCCGCACCGCCTCGATCTTCCCGCCGCACCAAATCGTTCATCTACTTCTCTCCCGGCCGATTCCACCATCCGCCGCCGAGCGACTGGAACAGCCCTGCCGTGTCGGAATAGCGATTGGCCTGTGCCTGCACCAACGCCAATTGCGCCTGGCGGTAGGACTGTTCCGCATTCAGCACCGCCACCCAACTGATCGTGCCGAGTTCGCGCTGGCGCTGAGCAAGCTCGAAGGTGACCCTCGCCGCGCGCTCCGCCTCGGCACTGGCTTTCAACGCGTCGGCATCCGACTCCAGGGCACGCAAGCTGTCCGCGACATTCTGACATGCGAGAATGACGGCAGCGCGATACAGCGCCGCCGCCTGATCCAGAGCCGCGTCCGCCGCGCGCCGCTTGTGCAGCAGCGCTCCGGCATCGAACAGGGTCTGGGTCAATGAGCCGCCGGCGTCCCAAAATCCTGTGTAGGGGCTGAACAGCCGGCCGATTGTCAGCGCGCTCGAGCCTAAATCTCCGCTGATGGCGAACTGCGGCAACATATTGGCGAGCGCCACGCCTGCGGCGGCCGAAGCGGCATGCATGTTCTCCTCGGCCTGACGAACATCCGGGCGCTGTTCGACCAATTTCGACGGCAGCGAGACCGGAAGCTCCGCGGGCAGCGTCAGATCGTTGAGATGGAACGTCTGCGTGGGTTCTTCCGACGGCAAGCGCCCCAGCAGTGCAGTCAGGGCATCGCGCGTTTGTCCCAATTGCTTTTGCAGCGGCGGCAGCGATTGCGCGGTTTGCGCCTCGGCCGATTGTTGAGCGAGAACATCCAGGTCGCTGGCGGTGCCGAGCGTCCGCTGGTGCTGCACGGTATCCGTCAACTGGTGCTGAAGCTGGAGGAGCCTTAAGGTCGCGTCGACCTGTCCGCGCAGCGACGCCTCCTGGACGGCAGTTACCACCACATTGCTGCTCAAGGTCAGATAGACGGCTTCAAGCTGGAAGCGATTATTCTCCTCCTGGGCCTTCGCGATTTCGACTTGGCGGCGAGTCGCGCCGAAGACATCGGGCATATAGCTGACCGAGAGCTGCGCCGTGTACAGATTGTAGTAGGGGTTCGCCTGCGGGAGGCTGGTGGGGTTGGCGATGGTACCCAAGGCATTCTTGGCGCGGGCGGCGCTGAAATCCCCCTGCACCGTGGGAAAGAAGCTGGTCCGCTGCGCCGAATACAGCTCATGGGCCTGCCGCAGCGCGGCTTTGGCGGCATCGACATCCGGATTCCCCTTGAGCGCCTGCTCGACCAATTGATCGAGCTCAGGCGATTTGAACAGAGTCCACCACTGGCTGGGGATGTCCATGCCGGCGACGAAGGTCTGCGCTATGCCGCTCGTGCCCGCGGCCGCGGCCGTTTGGCCCTGCACTGGCGCGCTGCCATATCCTGGGGCGGTGGGCGGCGTCGGGCGCTTGAAATTCGGTCCGACCGCGCAGGCCGCGCCGCAGCCGGCCAATACGGCTGCGATCAACATACCGAGTGCGGGACGAGATTGCATCACCGCCCCCATCTCGCTTCACCATAGCGATGCTCGGCCCAGTGCTCGATGACGTGGTACATCGACGGCAGCACGAACAACGTCAAAATCGTGGAGATCGCCAGCCCCCCGACGACCACGGTGGCAATGCCGCGCTGCACGTCGCTGCCGACGCCGGTGTGAATGGCGGCCGGCAACATCCCCAGTGTGGCGACGGTGGCCGTCATCAGCACCGGACGTAGACGCTCAGTCGCGCCCTTCATGATGGCGTCGTGCAGCTCGAATCCGGACTTTCGCATGCGATTCAGGTTCGACACCATGATGATGCCGTTCTGTACCGCCACGCCGAAGAGCGCGATGAATCCGACGCCGCTCGCGACGTTGAGATTCTGTCCGGTCAAGTGCAGGGAGATGAGACCGCCCAGCGTCGCCAGCGGGACCACGCCAAGAATCAGCACGGCCTGGCGCAAGGACTTGATGCCCACGGTGAGGAAAATGAGCATCATTCCCATCACCAGGGCCAGGATCACCAGCAGCCGAGCCTCCGCGCGCCGCTGATTCTCGAATTGACCGCCCCATTCCAATCGGATCTTGCTGCGGTCGAAATGGACCCGGGCCGCGATCTTGGACTGCGCTTCGGCGAGGTACGAGGTCAAATCGCGGTCGCGGTTGTCGATCCGGATCGTCAGATTGCGCTGGCCGTTCTCGCGCGTCACCGTGCTCTCGCCCGAGCGCTCCCGGATGTCGGCCAGCTGGGACAATGGCACTTGCGCGCCGCTCGAGGTGTTCACGAAGAGATTTCCGAGCGCTTCAGGCGAATTTCGCGCGTCCTGGGTGAATCGCACCGTCAGGGGATAGACTTTTTCACCGACGTAAACGGTCGACACCGGTGCCTGGCCGACGCCGGTCTGAATGACGTTCTGCACGTCCGCCATGTTGACGCCGTATCGCGCCGCCTTCTCATGGTCCAATTTGATTTCCATCTGCGGGATCGGCGGCTCTTGAAAAATGGACGCACTGGAAGTTCCCTGGATGGAATAGAGGACATCGACGATTTGGCCGCCGATGTCGCGCAACTGATTCAGGTCGTCGCCGTAAATTTTTGCAACCAGCGGGCTGTGCGCGCCGCCGATCAAGTCGTTGACGCCGTCGATGATGGGCTGGCTGATGCCGATCGAATAGCCGGGCAGGTCCTTGGCAAGGCCCGCCGCCAACCGGTCGACGAACTGTTTCTTGGATTCGCCGGCCGGCCAGGTGTCGTAGGGCCGCAGGCCCACCGGCGCTTCGATATGCGACATGGTCCAAGGATCCGTGCCGTCATCGTTGCGCCCGGTTTGCGTCACCACGTACGAGACTTCTGGATACTTGAGAATCGCCCGGCGCAAGTCGCTCGCCATGTCGCTGGCCTTGTTCAACGCAAGGCCCGTCGGCATCTGCACCTGCAGCCACAGGGCTCCTTCGTCCAGGTCGGGCAGGAAATCGCGGCCCACCGTGGCGCCCAGACCAACCACCGCGAACAGCGCAAAAATCACCACCCCATAGATGATGCGCGGCTGATCGAGGCAAGCGGCCAGCACCCGGTCGTACTGCACCGTCAGGCGCTCCAGCCAGCGATTCTGATAGACGTGTTTGGGTTTGCGGAACGCCAAATACGCGAGTCCTGGAACCAGAGCCAGCGCCGTCAATAGAGCGCCGAACAGGGCGTAGCCCATGGTGTAGGCCATGGGGGTGAACAGCTTGGCCTCGGCGCGTTCGAACGAGAACAGCGGCAGATAGGCCGTGATGATGATCAAACTGGCGAAGAAAATCGGCCGCGTCACCTGCAATGTGGCCGCCTTGGCTTCGCTTTCGGAGAGTTCCTCGTTCGGCATGGCCTCGCGCCTGCGCAGCACCGCTTCGGTCACGACGATGGCTCCGTCGACCAGAATGCCGAAGTCGATCGCCCCCAGCGACAACAGATTGGCCGACACGTGCGTGAGATTGAGCAGCGAAAATACCGATACCAGCGCCAGAGGAATGCTCACGGCCACGACGAATGCGCTGCGCGGGCTGCCGAGGAAGAGGATGAGGATCAGAAAGACCAGGGTGATGCCTTCGAGAATGGTTTGACCGACCTTGTGAATCGTGGACCGAACCAGATCGTCGCGGTCGATATAGGGGACGATCCGCACGCCCTCGTTCGCCAGTTTGGCGTTCAATTCCGCCACTTTCGCGTGAACGCCGTTCAGAGTTTGCGACGGGTTTTGATACTTCAGCATCAAAACGATGCCTTCGATCGTGTCCGGATTGCTGTCCTTGCCGAGGATACCTTCTCGTTCCTGGTGACTGAGCGTCATGCGGCCCAGGTCGCGCACCAGCACCGGTGTTCCCCCCGTCTGCGTGACGACGATCGAGCCGATCTCCGCCAAGGTATGTATCAGCCCCACCCCGCGGATCACATAGCTTTGATCGCCGCGCGAAACCCGGCCGCCTCCCGCGTTGGCATTGTTGTTGTTGATGGCATTGATGACGTCGCTGATGCCGAGGCCGAAGTGCTGAAGCTGCTTGGGGTCGAGGTCGAGCTGGTATTCGGTGGTGAAGCCGCCGAAATTGGTGTCATCGACCACGCCGGGAACCGATTTCAATGCGGGGATCACGGTCCAGCGCTGGATCTCGGACAGCTCCTGCAGATTTTTCCTATCCGACTCGAGCGTGTAGCGGTAGATCTCGCCGCCGGGTCCCGCCACGGGATCAAGCGACGGCGAGGCTCCGGCCGGCAGTACCGCTTGATTGATGCGTTCCGTCAAACGCTGACGCGCCCAATAATCCTCGTACCCGTCGCGAAACAGCACCGTGATCAGCGACAGGCCGAAGGTGCTGGACGAGCGCATCAAGAGGAGTCCCGGCGTACCGTTGATCTGGCGCTCCAACGGAACCGTAATCAGCTGCTCGACCTCCTCGGCAGCAAGCCCCGGTATTTGGGTCGTGACCTGCGCCGCGACGTCGCCGAGCTCAGGGTACGCTTCGACCGACAGGGTTTCCCATGCGTAGACGCCGAATCCGCTGAGCAGCACCGCGAGCACCATGATCGCGACACGCCGGTGCAGGCAAAAGCCGACGAATTGATCAATCATTGAGCAGGATTCCGCCTTTCACGACCACCTTCTCGCCGGCCGCGACGCCGGAACGGATCGCAACGCTGGTGCCCTCTTCCAGCGTCGTCTCGACGGTGCGGCGCTCGAAGGTCCACGGCGCAGTTGCTACGAACACTTCGGTTCGATCGTTGTTCATGAGCAGTGCCGAGCTCGGCACCACCACCTGATCGTGCGCCGGGCCCGTCACGACGACGGTTCCGAACATATTGGGCTTGAGCGCATAGTCCGCGTTGGCAAACGCGATCCGAATCTTGTTGCGGCGCGAATCGGGTTCGATCACATCGGAGACGAACAAGATTTTTCCGTGCAGCATCCGGTCGGGATAGGCCAGCAAACTGACATCGGCACCCTGATTCTTGGCCACGGCAGCGGCGTCTTTCTCGGGGACCAGCGCCGTGACCCACACCGTGCTCAAATCGGCGATGGTCATCAGCGGTTGGGTGGGATCGTTGATCATCGCGCCGGAAGCCACCGCAAGCGCCGTGATGCTGCCGCTCACCGGGGCGGTCACGGTGAGAAGTCGGGTCGATCCGTTGTGCTGCGAAGCCTCGCCGAGTATTTTCAGGCGCGCCTGAGTGCGGGTGTATTCGGCTGCGGCCTGAGCGTGATCGCTTCTGGCCTGATCCAGGTCGCGGTCCGAGGCAACACCGAGCTTGTTCTGCGCTTCCTGGCGGGCCAGGTTCTTTTCCGTGAGCTTCAGGGTGTCGGCGGCCTTGTCGTCATCATCATAGGCCTGACCGAGATCCGGCGAGTCGATCACCGCCAGCGCTTGACCCCGCGCCACGCGGTCCCCCAAGGCCACCTTGAGCGCAACCACCCGTCCGCCGAGCGGCGTGAGGACGGCGGCGGTGTGCGCGGGATCGGCCTCGACAATCCCGGGCAGCTCCAGCTTGGCGCCTACCGTCTGAACCCCAGCCGGCATGACGCTCAGGCGCTCCCGCAGCGCGGAACCCTCGGGAACGATGATTTTGTCGCCCTGCCGGACTAAGGCTTGCGGTTCCGACGCCGCCTTTCCGGAGCCTCCCAGCAGGCCGAACCCTCGGGTGAGGAACGCGGCCAGAAACAAGAGCCCAAGACCCACACCGGCCCACAGGAAGGCCTTGCCCCGAAATGTCGGCTCATGTTCGTGTATCGCCATGTCTATCCCCAGAAAGTACCTGCGCGGACCCTCGTCGGTTCGACTCTGCCGCTCTATCGTGACAATTCGTCGATATGCGGAGAATGCTATGCGCCTTCCCTTATCCTGTCTAGGGGGATAGGATACGATCATATGGAATCCAACTAATGCACAAGTTTCCGGAGATCGCCACGCGACTGAAGCGCGCCCAGGGACATCTGGCGGCCGTGATAGACATGCTGGAGTCGGGCCGGCCGTGCATGGACCTGGCGCAGCAATTGCACGCCGTGGAGAAGGCCATCGGCAATGCCAAGAAGGAGCTCATCAAGGATCACATCCATCATTGCATGGAGGAGACTTCCGAGGCGCTGCCGCGCGAGTTTCGGGAACTGATCAAGGAATTTCAGGGCGTCACGAAGTACCTGTAGGGCGGATACCCATGAACGAACCGATGACTCAAGCAACGGACGGACATCATCACGTTTTTCTCGGCACGGGGCACGAGCAGAACGAGCGCAAGACCTGGGCCGTCATCGTGCTGTGCAGCGTGATGATGGTCGTGGAGATCGTGGGCGGCTCGATGTTCGGCTCACTGGCACTGGTGGCCGACGGCTTGCACATGTCGACTCACGCAGGCGCGATGCTGATCGCGGCGCTGGCCTATACCTACGCTCGCCGGCATGCCCATGACTCGCGCTTCGTGTTCGGCACGGGAAAGCTGGGCGATCTGGCCGGCTTCACCAGTGCCATCGTACTTGCGATGATTGCCGTACTCATCGGGTATGAGGCGATCACGCGGTTTCTGTCGCCGGTTCCGATCCACTTTGCCGAGGCGATACCGATTGCCGTGGTCGGCTTGTTCGTGAATATTGTCAGCGCCTGGCTGCTGAGCGGCGGCGAACATCCGGGTCACAGCCATGGTCACGGTGATCACGAGCATGAGCATTCGCACGACAGCGAAAGCAGGACCATTGCCACCGATCAAGGCGCCGTCGAGCTGTCCATCTTCGAGCAAGGCGTGCCTCCGAGATTTCGCCTCACGTTCGCCGCGGGGCCGGCTGCCGGCGCGCTTCCCGTAGGCGTGGAAACGCTCAGACCCGACGGCACGCGGCAGTCCTTTGGCTTCGTGAACCGCGGCGGCTATTGGGAATCGGCGGAGGAAATTCCGGAACCGCACGAGTTCACGGCGGCCCTGCAACTTGCCGGTGGACGTCACGAAGTCGTGTTCGAAGAGCACTCGCATGATCACGCGCCGCATGGCGGTCATTCGGGCGCTGCGCACCGCGACAACAACATCCGCTCCGCCTACATTCACGTGATCGCGGACGCTGCGGTATCGGTGCTGGCCATCACGGGGCTCGTTCTCGCGCGAATGTTCGGCTGGATGTGGATGGACCCGCTCGCAGGCATCGTCGGGGCGCTCGTCATCGCCAATTGGTCGTTCGGCTTGGTCCGCGATACGGGGCGCATTCTTCTCGACATGAATCCCGATCCGCACATGACCGACATGCTCCGTGAGGCGATCGAGTCCGACGGCGACCGGCTCGTCGATCTTCATCTATGGCGTTTGGGGCCGGGTCACTTGGGCGCCCTCGTGTCGGTACTGACGGACAAGTCCCGCGATTGCACCTTCTACCGGGAGCGGCTCAAGAACTACAAGACGCTCTCCCACGTCACCGTCGAGGTCACCAAAGTCGCCGCGTGACGCGGCCCCGAGCCGGCCCACCGCCGGCATCGGCCGTTGCGCTGCGGTGCACGGAAGCGGCGCCTCACGTCATTGCTTGCCGGTCACCCACGCGCTCAGTACCATGGACGCGAAAATCGGTCCCCGGGGCGCAACTGTGGCGGAACGTCAACGCGTTCTCCTGGATCGGCGCCCGTCAAAATAAAAGGAGATTGCCGTGGGATTAGCTGCAGAATTCAAAGAATTTGCGATGAAGGGCAATGTGGTCGATTTGGCGGTCGGTGTGATCATCGGCGCGGCTTTCGGCAAGATCGTCTCCTCGCTGGTGGGCGACATCTTCATGCCGAGTCTCGGCAAGGTCATCGGCGGCGTGAATTTCTCGGAATTTGCGGTCGCCCTGGGTAAGGACCCGACGGGCAAGGATGTGCTGATCAAGTACGGCGCCTTCCTGCAGACCCTGTTCGATTTTGTCATCATCGCGCTGGTCCTGTTCCTCGTCATCAAGGGCATCAACAGACTCAAGAGGCCGGCCCCCGCCGCCCCCGCGGAACCTGCGCCGCCGGCCCGATCAGAGGTGCTGCTCGAGGAAATCCGCGATCTGCTCGCGAAGCGCGCTTGAGATGGGTTCTCCACAGGAGTAGCACGACATGGGACTGCTCGACGGATTGCTGGGTGGCGTGGTCGGTGCCGAAATGGTTACCGTGGTCAATGGTCTGATTGAGAAACATGGCGGTGTCCAGGGCATCGTCGCGCAGTTGGAGCAGCAAGGATTGGGCGGGACGGTGCGCTCGTGGGTGGGAACCGGCGCCAACCAGCCCATCACGGCCGAGCAAATTCATCAGGCATTTGGCTCCGACGCCGTGAAGCAGCTTGCGGCAAAGTTAGGCATGACGCCCGAGGATTTGGCTGCCAAGCTCTCCTCTGCCCTGCCGCAGGCCATCGACAAACTCACGCCGGGCGGTGTAGTCGCAAAGTCTTAGGAACCCGCGGCGTGGCCCAATGCCAAGAGCCACGCCGCGCATAGCGACAGGACCGCACCGGCGCCTGCTGCGATCTGCCAGCGCCTGCCGCGATCGCGTGGAATGTTCGCGCGCACGAACATCCAACCCACCGCGACTCCGAAGATAAATCCGAGCGCGTGTCCCAGCACGTCCACGTGCGCCGTGCCCGCTCCCAACAATGTCAGCAAACAGATGCCCGCCAGCAGCGGCGCCAGCGCGTACCAGCTTCGCTCGCGCAGCGTGAGGCGCTGCCGCCACGCCAAACCGGCGACCATTCCCAAAGCGGCGAACACCGCCGTCGAGGCACCCACCGCGCGATGGGTGGGTGGTGCAATGAGTATCTCCACGAGGTTCGCGAGCGTCGCCGCAGCCAGGATGCCCGCCCAGGCGACGCCGGGCCCCAACAGGCGGCCTGCAGCGATCCCCGCGAACACCCCGAACAGCAGATTGCCGAGCAGGTGTTCCTGGTCCACGTGCAATGTCAGGGCCGTCAACGCCCGCCACCATTCGCGCCCCGCGCCGGCGTCAAGAGCGCCCGCGGACAACCAGTCGACCCCGAAAAGCGCGATGCCGGCACAGTACGCCGTGAACAGGAGAATCAACACATAGCCGACGGCACCGATGGCTGCACCGGAGTAAGGCACGAACAGCACCGGGAGTCTGCGCGGCACGCTGCGTTCGGCCGAATAGCGCTTGATTTCGTCGTAGGCTTGGTGAGCCAACGTGGGCTCTACCGCCAGGATCCAGGAATCGCCGCTCTCCTGCACAGTGTGATCGATGGCCCTGGCTTCCAGGACCAAACTGTATTCCTGGCAGAGTCCCTTCGGCCCGCGAAATACCACGGCGGACGCGACATCCGGCTCGGATTGACCATCGAGACCTGAGGATGGAAGGGACAACACATGCTCCGCCTGCGGCTGATTTGACCCCCAATGGGGACGCCGATCGCGCAATTCAACGGGCATAAGGGGAGGGTAAATCGGGCAGCCGCGGGGCTACCATGGTGACATGACTACTCCCGCTCGCCGCGGCCGACCGCCGCACGACGATGCTTTGACTCCCGCGGAGTGGCGGGTGGTGCATGCCGTGAAGCACGGCATGACCAGCCGCGAGATCGCCGAACGCCGCGGAATCAGCATCGATGCGGTGAAATTTCATGTCGCCAACGCGCTCGCGAAACTTGGGCTGCCGAATCGCAAAGCTCTGCGGCACTGGCACCAAGCGCCGAAGCAGAGCGCACTCAATCGCAGGGAGACCACCGTGAATGCACAAATGCCGTTGGGACCGATCGGACAAATCGCGCGAACCGTCAGAGATATCCAGGAATCGCAGACCTGGTACTCCGGTGCTCTGGGACTGCCGCACCTCTACACCTTCGGCAAGCTCGCGTTCTTCGACTGCGGCGGCATCCGCCTCATGTTGACCGCAGAGGCTCCGTTCACGCCGTCAGAATCCGTTCTCTACCTGCGCGTGGCCGACATCGCCCAAACCCACGATGAATTGCGCTCGCGCGGCATAGAGTTCATCAACGCTCCGCACCTCATCCACAGACACGCCGACGGGACGGAAGAATGGATGGCGTTCTTCAAGGATCCCGAGGGTCGAACCCTGGCGATCATGTCGCAGGTTTCCCGGCGATTGTAGCCATGAGCCAATCGGTCGGACAAATAGCCATCGTTGTTCGAGACTACGACGAAGCCATCGCCTTTTACGTCGGCACACTTGGTTTTCAACTCATCGAAGACACGTATGTCCCCGAGCAAAAGAAGCGTTGGGTCGTCGTGGCGCCCCGCGAGGCAGACACTGTCCGCCTTCTCTTAGCGCGGGCGGTCGATGAGCAACAATCGTCTCGGATCGGAAACCAAACCGGCGGTCGCGTTTTCCTGTTTCTTTATACCGACGATTTCTGGCGCGACTTTCGCGCATATAGCGCCAAGGGCGTGATCTTCGTTAGAGAACCCAGGGAAGAGCCATACGGTACCGTGGCCGTGTTCCAAGACCTATACGGCAATCTCTGGGACTTATTGCAGCCCGCAATCCCTGCCTTCTGGCCGCGGCGCTCACCAAGCGCGTAACCACCTAGTGCGGCGCAGTCTCGCCGTCGATCAGCTTCTTGAGGCGCACCAATTGTTCGCCGAGCACGTGATCTACGCCTTTCGACAAGTCGTCGAATCCATCCTTCACATAGCCGCCGACCGCATAGGTCAGCGAGACGTCGGTGCCGCCGGGTACGCTCTGGATGCTCCAAGTCATGGCCCCGTCCACTGCCAGTCCCTGCAATGGACCCAAGGCGCCGCGCAGGCGCAGGGTCTTGCCCGGCGCCACGAAGACCACCCTCATGTGTTCGACCGAGCCCCCGTTCGGCAGCGTCTCGCACCAGCAGCCTCCGGCGCGCGCATCCAAGACGAGATTCGCGGCGCTTCGGGAGAACGTGTGATCGGAATTCCACCAGCGCGCGGGTAGCAGCAGCGCGGCGTACACCTGGTCCGGCGGCGCAGTGGTGTGCGTGGTCTCGCGTACCTCGAATCCGTTGGCGGCGACATTGAGAACATCGGCCGCCGCGCGCCCGCCTCCCATGGAGGCGCAGGTCAACGCGGCAGCACACATCGCAAGCTTGTAGTTCCGATCCATGCTCATCCCTCTGATTTAGTTTCTACGACCATTCTGAACGATTCGAGAACCAAGCCCCACCCGCGCGGAGAATCCACGGCGGTGCGGGCGTCGGCAGCCCTATCGCCCATCCGCTCAATATGCCGATGTTCCAATTCAACGCGTGTCGTATCGGCACTCTCGGCGATGAATTTGACTTCCACTTCGGTGACCAGCTCCGGGTCGTACTGCCATTGGGGGTTGATCTGCCACGCCAACACCAGCCGCTCCGGCGGTCGCCACTCGATCACATAGCCGGTTTGACACGAAGATCCGTCTTCGCCGACTGCATACCAACGGCCACCGACGCGCGGCTCGACGATGCATTCTTTCAGCGGCGACTTCAAGATGGAGTGCGTCGCCGGCCACCAACGCGACATCTTCGCGGTGAACACCGTGAAGGCGCGAGACTGGCTGGCCTTGACGACGAGTTGTTTGCGAACCGGCGCAATCTTGATCATTCGACGGGCCCTTCCTCTACCTCGGATTGGAACGCCGCCAGCGCTTCGTCCCAAAACTGATCAAGCCAGATTCGAATGGCCGCGAGGCCCTTCGGATCGATGTAGTAGACGCGGCGGGTGCCGAGGGCGCGATCGGCGACCAATCCCGCCTTTTTCAGCACTCCGAGGTGTTGGGACACCGCCGGCCTGCTGACCGGCATCCGCGCCGCGATCTTGCCCACCGATCGCGGCCCGCGCCGCAATTCCTCGAACACGCGCCGGCGCGTCGGATCCGCGAGGGCCATGAGTGCCTTTTGGTAAGTCATGACTAACTGTAAGTCATTACTTACGCTTGTGTCAAGCCGGGAATAATCGAGGAAAGGTGGCGCATGTTTTCTGCGCCGCAGGGATGGTCGGTAGCCCCGCGCGGGGCGGCGGCGTCAGATCGAACGCGGCTGAGCCGTCAACATCTGGTAGATGTGCAGCACCCGAGGCACATAGGCCATGGTTTCGGTAAAGGGCGGGATTTGCCCGCCGTTGCGCTCGACCGCCTCTTCGCCCGCGTTATAGGCGGCCAGCGCGAGCCTGACATTCTGGCCGAAACGGTTGATCAGAAATTTCAGGTATTGCGCGCCCGCGTGAATATTCTGGCGCGGATCGTAGAGATTCGACACGCCGAAGCGGCTGGCCGTCGCCGGCATCAATTGCATCAGCCCCACGGCGCCGCGCTTCGAGACGGCGCGCGAATTGAACCCCGATTCCACCACGATCACCGCGCGCAGCAGATTCGGCTCCACGGACGCCGACTGCGCGGCGTTCTCGATGATCGAATCGTATCGGCCGGCCTTGGCCAGCAGCATCGAATCGTAGCGATCGCCGCTCTCGGTTCGGTCATGCGGCGACAGCACCAGCAGTCGATAACGGTTGTTGTCGGGAACATCGGTGTAATGCCGCTGCCCGTCGGCATCCACATAGCTGTAGATCTGCGGTCGAGCGGTGACACTCGTCGCCGTCAGCAGGGCTGCGATCAGAATTGCGGTCTTGAGCACCATGGATGTGAGGCTTCCTCGAGCGAAAGCCTATCGCGAAGGGTGCGGCGCCCGATGGGACGTGCATCAAGAAACGGCTGTTTGGGCCGGCCGCCGGGCCGGAAGCCCGCCTTAACAGGCTCTTAGTCCACCTCCGGCGGGAGGGGATCCAGCAGGGTGTCGTCATTGTTGCGGGTCGAGTTGACCCGGGGATCCACCGGATATGCGTTCATGCGGTCGGAGGCATAGGCCACAAGGGCGGCAGCGGCGGCTTCCGGCGTGCCGAGCAACCACGGCTCGCGCATGTCCCGCGCCAGGATCGCCGGCATCCGCGCCTTGGAATTGTGGATGCCGGCCATCAGTGCATTCGCCGGCAGGGTGATGATGGTGCAGGTCTCGCCTTCCCACAATCCGGCGAATCCGAAAATCGGTTGATCGTCCAAATGAACGTAGAAAGGCTGCTTCGTGCCGTCCTCATTCACGTGCCACTCGTAGAACCCGAGCGCCGGAAGAATGCAGCGCTGCCCGTATTTCCAAGGCCCGCGAAAGCTCGCACTGCTATCGAGGGTTTCTCTGCGCGCATTGAAAGTGCTGTACTTACCCGGTTTGCCGTTCGCAAAATAGGGCACCAGTCCCCAGCGCAGCAGCACACCATGGCGGCTGCCGTTGCTGCATCGAACGGCCGGAACCGCCTGCGACGGGGCGGTGTTGAAATTGGCCGGGAACTGCCATTCGCTATGGACGAGATTGAACTCGCGCTCGATGGACGCCTCATCGGGGCTGACGTAACGGCCGCACATCTGGCAATCATACCGCGCCTCGTGCAAGCTGCTGCCGCAAGACTAAAGATCCGCTCATCCCGACCGATATCTTAAGGAATCTACGCGAAGCCCAAGACCGTGTCCGACACCGCAGACTGGAAACAAAAATATCGCGACTCGCTTCTGGAAATGGAGGCCGAGGAAAAGCGATGGAGGGAGATCGAGCAGTTGTTGCGTCGCCTCATCGGCCGCCTGTGCGCGGCAGGCATGGGCGTGGACCGGCAGCTCGACGATGAATTGACGGCAATCGCCGCCGCCAACCGACGCAACGCCGACGCGGCGGAGCTCGAGCGGCTGGCCCAATCCCTGACCACCGCCGTGGTGGCCGTCGATGCGACGTCGCCCGTGCGCCATCTCACCGCGCAATCGCAGCCCACTGCGAAAACCCCGGCGGCCGCCCCACCGGTCACCGCACCGCCCTCCGCCGCGGTGTCCGCCCGCTGGCACTTGACCTGCACGGCGGTCGCCGGTTTGCTCGATCGCCTTAAAACCGGCGAGACCGATGCTTGCAAGATTCAGAGCTTGATCGCCGCCCTGACGGCCGCCGACACCGACACCGCATTGGCCGGCGTCCTGTCGAGCGTCGCGGATCTGATCCATGCTCAGAGCGAATCGCTGGCCCGCGAGCGGCTGCAGGCGGCTGCAGTGCTGTCGGAGGTCACCAAGCGCCTCGAGGAGATGGCGGCTTACCTGACTGAAGCGAGCAGCGCGAGCCGGACCCGCTACGACGACACTCAATCGCTCAACGACACGGTGATGTCGCACGTACGCGAGCTCACGGACGAAGTCAGCTCGGCCACGGAACTTGGGGTATTGCAGTCCGTCGTCAGCGCGCGCCTCGAGACGGTCGCCAGGCAGGTCTCGGACTTTCGCGCCCGCGAGCAAATCCGTTTGATGGAATACAACGGGCGCGCCGAACATATGCGCACGCGGATCGCCAACCTGGAGCGCGAGGCGCAGGAGCTGCACTCCAAACTGGACATGGAAAAGCATGGGGCCCGGCTCGATCCATTGACCGGCGTCGCAAATCGCAAGTCCTTCGACGAGCGCTTCGCGCAGGAGATCTTGCGCCGCGCGCGCGGCGGAGCACCCGCGGGTCTGCTGCTTTGGGACATCGACAATTTCAAGACCATCAACGACAGCTACGGGCATCGCGCGGGGGACCGCGTCCTGCAAAGCGTCGCCGGCTGCTTCACCGCGGCGCTGCGCTCCACCGACTTCGTCGCGCGGATTGGGGGCGAGGAGTTCGCGGTATTGTTGAGCGGCCTCGAGCTGGCGGAGGCCGTGGGCGTGGCCAATCAGGTGAGAACGGCCGTCGAAGGTCTGCGATTTCATTTTCGCGGGACCCCGGTGCGGGTAACGGTGTCGTGCGGAATCACCGAATTGCACCCGGATGACACGTTGGAGGCGGCCTTCGACCGAGTCGACGCCGCGCTTTACCGCGCAAAGCACGGCGGCAAAAACCTGTGCGTTGCAGCTTGACGTCCTGTGCGTTGCGGCCTGACGTCCCCTACGTTGCAGCCTGACGCCTGGCCGCCTAGTTAACAGATATTTAACGTGTTTCTTGTGCTACCCGCACGGATTTTCACCTTGCGCTGCGGCTAGAATCTGCTCCACAAGCCGCGAATCAATCACCGTACCGCGATTCCGTGAATCTGTTGCGATCGGCAATTGACAGACTGCGGCAGGGTGACAGTGCACCGCAGCATCAAGGGTCCCATACGCGCTATGTCCGTTCCTGAAAACATCGTCGCCGAATCCACCATTGCGGTCGCCGTTGACAGCGCAGGCATTGCGATCCCCGTCGACACCGCAGTGGAGCGCCGCAGCCGGCAGGGTGTGCGCGCATGGCTGCTCACGGCCGTGATCTTTCTCGTGCCCCTGGTGACCTATGGGCCGGCGACGTTCCACGATTTCGGGCTGCGAGACGATTACTCCAATCTGCGCGAGGCTCACGAAGAGCCCCAGGCCGTGATCAAATTCTGTGCCTCGCATGCGCGGCCGATTTACGGATGGCTTCTGCAGGCGACCTACGGGCAAACCACCTCCGTGCAGAATCTGCAGTGGATGCGCTTCGCCGCTTCATTGCTGCTGGGCGCCCTCTCCCTGGTCAGCTTTCGAGGCCTGAGAAGCCTCGGCTGGTCGTTCGGCTCCAGCCTGTCTTTCGCAGTTCTGCTGATCCTGATTCCATCCGCGCAAGTGATGGCGGGATGGGCGGTGGGCTGGCCGTATGTCGCGACCGCGCTGCTGGCCTTCGGCGGATTCTTCACCGTCGAAGGAGCACTGGCGCTCGGCCTGAGTGCGGGTCGGGGTCGGGCAGTGGCTCAATGGTCGGTGGCGGTCGGCCTCATGCTGGTCAGCGCGCTGATTTATCAACCGAGTGCCCTATTCTATGTCGTGCCCCTGGCAGGCGCCCTGATCGTCCAACGCCATCGCACTTTAAAGCAGACCGTACGCTGGGGCGGGATCCATCTGGGATTCGTGGTCGGCACATTGGGCCTGGCCTATTGCGTGATGACCGTGCTGTATGCGACCGGGTTCTTCATCAAATCCGGGCGGATCGCGTTCGAACATCACTGGGGCGAAAAGCTCGCCTGGTTCTTGCACGAGAGCCTGCCCAACGGTCTCAGCCTACTGGTATTGAACGACAACAATCAGCGCGATCACGCACTGTATTTCGGATGTGCGCTGCTCGTCGGCGCACTGCTGGTGGCCGGTGCCGTTCTTGAGTGGCGTCGTTACGGACGCGCGCGCGGCATCGTGTGGTCGGCGGCGCTGATGGGCCTGCCGGTGTTCGCCTGTGCGGTCAGCTTGATCGCCTCGGAGCGCTACGCAACCTATCGGACCATTCTAGCCATGACCGCGGTGCTGCTCTGCTTCCTGGTCGCCTCGATCCGGGCGCTCACGGAGAGTTGGGGCCCGTACGGCCGCCGAATGCTCGCCACGGTCGTCATGTCGATCGCCTTCTTCTCGGCACAACACCATGTGTACGCATTGATCGCGGTTCCCCAGGGCAATGAATGGCAGATCATCATGGCGGGCGCCAAGCACGTCCACTTGGACGGCGCGCGGCCGCGCATTTTTGCCATCACCTCGACGCCGGCCGACATTTCGACCGCGACGATCTATCACGACGAATTCGGTTCGCTGTCGACTAACTCCGAATGGGTGCCGAAGGAAATGTTCAAGCGCGCCATGCACGACCTGCATCCGGAAATTGCGAATCTCGACTCTCGCTACGACTTCTCGCTGGGCCCCAAGCTGCCCGTCGACCAGCGCTACGACGTCATCATCGACCTGCACAAGCTGCGTCAGTTCTACACCGACAACTGATCGGCTCACAATCCCAGATAATCGCTGAGGCGCCCGTGGGCGATGACGGCGCGCACGGCCAGCGGCCAGAGTGCGTGCAGGCGAATGGGCTTCAATCCGCTGACGGGCATGTCGAACTCCGATGAGGGATGCAAGATGCGGCGTGCGAGCGCGGCACCCATGACCGTGGACATCGCCACTCCTCGGCCGTTGTAGCCCAGGCAGATCAACACACCGCCGGCCGGTTCATGCACGTGCGGATAGTGATCGGCCGTCATCGCCAATCGTCCGCCCCATGCATGGGTCCAGGGAATATCCGCGAGCGCCGGCCACAGCTCTTTCGCGTAGGTCAACAGATGAGGAATCTCCGCGGTCGTGGAGATCTCGCGCATGGGACCGCGGCCGCCGATCAACAAGCGCTGTCCGGCATCCACCCGGTAGTACACCGTGACGGTGCCGCTCTCGTAGAGCACAGAGCGGTTCGGCATGATGGCCTCGGCGATTTTCTCGGGAAGCGGGGCAGTCGCCGCGATTGCTCCGAACAACGGGACGACCGTGCGCCGCAAATCCGGCCACAGTCCGTCCGTATAGCCGTTGCCTGCCAGCACCACGTGCCGCGCCGACACGGTTCCGCCCGGCGTAGCCACCTGCCAGCCGGCGCCGGCTCTGTTGAGCTTGAGCGCACGCGTACCGCCGTGGACCGCGGCACCCGCGGCCGTCGCGGCGCGCACGAGACCTCGCGCATAGCTCAACGGATTCAGATCCCCGCCGCGCCTATCCAGCATCGCCACCCGGTAGCGCGGCGTGCCGGTCGCTCGCTCGAGATCGGCACCTTGCAGCAGCTCGACCGGGGCATGGCGGCGAGCGAGCTGTTCCGCCGTCGCGCGCACCTGCGCCGCATGCTTGGCGCGGATTGCCGCACGCAGAGTGCCGTTGCGGCGCGCTTCGCAGCGAATGCCGTGGCGCTCGATCAGATCGAACACGAAAGCCGGTGCGGCGCCGGCCAGGGCATTCATGCGGCCGCCCAACTCCGTGCCGAAGTCCCTTTCCACTTGATCCGGATCGGGTTTGAGGCCCGGATTGACCTGGCCGCCGTTGCGGCCGGATGCGCCCCAACCGGGCTCTTCGGCTTCCAACACCAGAGCTTTCGCGCCCTGTTCGGCGAGATGCAGTGCCGTCGACAATCCGGTGATGCCGCCGCCGACCACAGCCACGTCGGCTCGTACATCGCCGGCGAGTGCAGGCGTCGGCATCGCGGCCTCGGCGGTTTCTTGGTACAGGTTCATGTAATTCGATGCCGTGCGCAGCGTAAGCTTCCGGCATGATATCCGAACCGCTGCAGTGGGTATGCGCCGTCCTCGGCGCCCTGATGGTCGGCATATCCAAAGCGGGCATCACTGGATTGAGTATCCTGTCCGTCGCGTTGTTCACGCACGTGTTTCCGAGCAGCAAACAGGCGAGCGGCTTGGTGCTGCCCCTGCTCATATTCGGAGACTTCGTGGCCGTGCTGTCCTATCGGACGCACACTCAATGGCACTATCTGTGGAAGCTCATGCCCTGGACCGCGGCCGGAGTGGTGCTCGGCTATTTCGCGCTCGGCCACATCTCCGACAAGACCACGCGGACCATGATCGGCGTGATCATCGTGTCTCTGTGCGTGCTGGGTTACTGGCGGCGATATCTCACCCTTCCGACGCGGGAGACCGAAGCACCCAAGCATTGGACCCTGGCGGCCGCGATCGGCATCGTCGCCGGCTTCATCACGTTGATCGCGAATGCGGCGGGGCCGCTGATGGCCATTTACTTGGTCGCCATGCGCCTGCCGAAAATGCAATTCGTGGGCACCGCCGCCGTGTTTTTCATGGTGCTCAATCTGTTCAAGGTACCCTTCATGGTCGACCTCGGCCTGATCACCGCGCAGAGCTTCAAATTCAATCTGATGCTGGCGCCGGCGGTGCTGCTCGGAGCATTCGCCGGACGCTGGCTGCTGATTCGCATCAACCAGCAGCTGTTCGAGAAACTCGTCCTCGGGTTCAGCGCGGTCGCGGGAATTCTGTTGATCGTGTAACCGCATTCGGGGTTCACGAACGGCGCGCGCGGGTGTAGCGTAGCGCCAGGTACTCCAATAGGGATGATTGCCGCATGCGATACCAAGGTATATTCGGTCTGATTGTGTTGATTGCCGATGTCTGGGCGATAGTCAATATCTTTCAAAGCAACGCGGACACGGGTATGAAGGTGCTTTGGACGGTCCTGGTGATCCTCCTCCCCGTGCTCGGATTCGTGCTCTGGTTCTTTCTCGGTCCGAAGTCGGGTAAAGCCTAGAATCCATGCGTCCGCGCAGACATGAGCGCCACAGTTTGGGCGGGGTTGGGTGGCTGCGCGCGAGCGTGCTCGGCGCCAACGACGGCATCGTATCGACCTCCAGTTTGATCTTGGGAGTCGCCGCGGCGCACGCCTCGCAATCGCAAATCCTGATCAGCGGCACGGCGGCGCTGGTCGCCGGCGCGATGTCGATGGCGACCGGGGAATATGTGTCCGTTCATTCGCAGGCGGACACGGAAGCCGCGGCCCTCGACCAGGAACGGGCCGAGCTTGCGGTCGATTTCGCCGGCGAGCGGCGCGAATTGACCGAGATCTATGTGCGCCGCGGACTGGATAAGAAGCTCGCCACGCAAGTGGCGGCACAACTCATGGAGCACGATGCGCTGGGGTCGCATGCCCGCGATGAATTGGGATTGACCGCCGGCGCGGCCGCGCGCCCTTTGCAGGCCGCGCTGGCATCGGCCGGCAGCTTTTCGGTCGGCGCCATCCTGCCCCTGTCGGTCGCCGTCCTGGCCCCGCAGCGATACCTCATGGTTGCCGTCGTGGGCGCATCGCTCCTGTGTCTGCTCATCCTCGGCGGCTGGTCCGCCAAGGTCGGCGGGGCCAATGTGCGTACGGGCGCCTTGCGTGTGGCGTTTTGGAGCGCGCTCGCCATGGGGGTCACCACCCTCGTCGGTGCCCTCGCCGGACGCCTGGGATGAACCGCCGCGTGGTATTGGCGAAGCGTCCGCAGCCCGCGGCCGACCTCGCCTGCTTTGGCCTCGAGTCAGTCCCGATGCCGACTCTCGCCCACGGCCAGGTACTGCTGCGAACGATCTGGTTGTCGCTGGATCCCTATATGCGCGGGCGAATGAGCGATGCTCCCTCCTACGCCGCGCCGGTACCCCTGGGCGGCGTCATGACGGGACAAACGGTCGCGCGCGTCGAGTCCTCGCTGAACGCCGATTACCGGGTCGGCGATCTGGTGTTGGCTGCAAGCGGCTGGCAGGAATTTGCCGTGTCGGACGGCCGCGATTTCACCCGATTGCCCGCGGGCCTCGAGCATCCATCCTGGGCGCTCGGCGTGCTGGGCATGACGGGCTTTACCGCCTACACGGGCCTGCTCGACATCGGCAAACCGACGCCGGGTGAGACTGTGGCCGTCGCCGCGGCGACCGGAGCGGTCGGATCGATCGTCGGCCAGATCGCCAAATTGCAGGGTTGCCGCGTCGTGGGGATCGCCGGCGGCGCAGAGAAATGCGGTTGGGCCGTCAACGAGTTGGGATTCGACGCCTGCGTCGATCACCGCGCGCCGGCACTCGAGGAGAGCCTCGCGGCAGCCTGTCCCCGAGGCATCGATGTGTATTTTGAGAATGTCGGCGGCAGGATCTTTCGCGCCGTCGTTCCTCTCCTCAACGCTCACGCGCGAATTCCGGTGTGCGGCCTCATCGCTCAATACGACACCCGTACCAACTCCATCCAATCGGATTTCACACCGGCGCTGATGCGTACGATCTTGGTCAAGCGAATCACGATGCGCGGATTCATCATTTACGACGACGATGCTCATCGATTCGACGAATTTCTGACTTCGATGCAGGCGTGGCTCCGCGACGGCCGCGTGAAGTATCGCGAGGATGTGGTGCGCGGACTGGAGAATGCGCCGCGCGCATTTCTCGGACTCCTGGAGGGCCGCAACTTCGGCAAGCTCGTCGTGCGCGTCGGCGCTGAGCAGGGAGCCGGCACTTGACGGCAATCGCGTACCCGAATCGAACCGCGCTCCTCAGCGCCCAGCAAATGACCGCGGCCGATCGCGCCGCCGTTGCCGCGGGCACGCCGGGATCTCTGCTGATGCAAAATGCCGGCGACGCCGTCGTTACGGAAATCGTCCGCCGCTGGTCGACCCGGCCAGTGAGCGTTCTGTGCGGCCCCGGCAACAACGGCGGCGACGGCTTCGTCGTTGCCGCCGGCCTCGCCGAGCTCGGCTGGCCGGTTCGAGTCGCCCTGCTGGGAACGAGAGAGGACCTGCGCGGCGACGCGCGTGCTGCTGCGATGCGCTGGAGGGGAGGCATCGAGGCGCTCGACGCCGGCGCGATCGACGGCGCGGCGCTCATCGTCGATGCCTTGTTCGGGTCCGGCTTGAACCGCCCGCTGGACAGCCGGGTCACCGCAGTGCTGGGCGCGGCCGTGCAGCGCGGATTGCCGCTGGTCGCGGTGGACGTACCGAGCGGAGTGATGGGTGACAGCGGCGTGAACGGAGGCGCGGTACCGGCAACCTGCACCGTCACCTTCGCGCGCAAGAAGCCGGGACATGTTCTGTTGCCGGGCCGGGATCTGTGCGGCGAAGTCGTGGTCGCCGATATCGGCATCCCGACCGCCGTCATCGACTCGCTGCAAATCGACGCCTGGGAAAACGATCCCGCGCTATGGCGGGCGCAATTACCGCGCATGAATTCCTCGGCCAACAAGTACACGCGAGGCCACGCACTCGTCTGTGGGGGCTATCCCATGATGGGCGCCGCGCGCATGGCGGCGCGCGCCGCGGCACGAGTGGGCGCAGGCCTGACGACGATTGCAGTGCCCGAAGTCTCGTTCCCCATGTATGCCGCATCCCTCACCAGCATCATGGTGCGCCCGATCAAGCACGGCGGCGACTTGACTCGGCTGCTCTCCGACGCGCGTTTCACGGCCTGCTTGATCGGGCCGGGGGCCGGTGTCGACGACGCCACTTTCGATGCCGCCCGTGAAATCCTGGCGTGTGCGCGGCCGGTGGTGCTCGATGCGGATGCGATCACCGTGTTTGCCTCCCGAGCGGCCGAACTCGCACAGGCCATCCGCGGACCGTGTGTCATGACGCCGCACGACGGCGAGTTCGCGCGCGTATTCCACACCTTGGGCGACAAGTTGAGCCGCGCTCGGGCCGCGGCGCGGCAAAGCGGCGCGATCATGGTATTGAAAGGAGCGGACACCGTCATTGCAGCACCCGACGGCCGTGCCATCGTCAATACCAACGCCCCCGCGAACCTCGCCACTGCGGGCTCCGGCGACGTCCTCAGCGGTTTGATCTTGGGGTTGCTCGCGCAGGGCATGGATGCGTTCATGGCCGCCGCTGCCGGCGTCTGGATGCACGGGGCCGCGGCTGCCGACTTCGGCCCCGGCCTGCTCGCGGAGGATCTACCCGATCTCCTCCCCGCCGTGCTGCGGCGCTTGGACCGCGAGTAGACACGCGTGAACGCCTGGTTTCCGCGGGTTACGTTTCACACATTGTTCATCGCAGTCGGTGTGCTCATCTATGTCTTGACCACCCGCGTGGAGCGCGATCGCCGGCCGCCGTCGATAGCCATTGCCTGGGTGCTGGGAATGATCGCGGTGCCCTATCTGGTGCTGCCCATGTACCTGCTGTTCGGCCGCCGCAAATTGCCGCGCAGGGTGCTGCAGTGGTCCGGAATCGGCTCGCACTGCACGCACTGGGCCGAGGATTTGATCGAGAGTTTCGGCCTGCCGCCCTGCGCGCCCGCCGTGATTCACATGCATCAGGACGGAGAGGAATCGGCGGCCGCGCTGTTCGCCGCAATGTCGAGCGCGAGCCGGCGCCTCGACATCTGCACCTATATTCTCGGCAACGATGCGTTCGGCCGCAGAGCGATGCAGAGAATGATGGACTGCGCGCACCGCGGCGTGCTGGTGAGGCTGCTCATCGACGGCGTGGGTGCGCTCCAGCTGCCTCGCACATGGCTCGACGAACTCAACGGCGCCGGCGTCGAGACTGCAATCTTCAGTCCTCTGTTCGCGCGCAAGACCCAGGGCCCGCGCAATTTGCGCAATCATCGAAAAATGGCCATTGCCGATGCGGCGCTCCTCTGGGCGGGCGGCAGAAATATCGCCGCGGAATACTTCATCGGCGTGGGCGGCGCCAAGCCGTGGCGCGACCTATCCTTCGACCTGCGGGGACCGGTTGCGGCCGCCGGGGCTGCCCAATTCGAGGCCGACTGGGTCGCCGCGGGCGGCAGACCCGTCCTGCCCGGCGCCGCGCCGAGCTTGGGCGAACCGCTGCCTGATTCCGGCACCGCCCGCGCCCAGTTCCTGCCGAGCGGCCCGGACCAGGCCGAGGACACCGTGCACGCCTTGTTGATCGACGCTTGTTTCCGCACGCGTGAACGCATGCTCGCCGTGACCCCCTACTTCGTTCCCGACGCCGCGCTCGAAACCGCGATGCGATTGGCGGCGCGGCGCGGCGTGAGTATCGACCTGTGCATCCCGGCGGTGTCGAATCATCGCCTTGCGGATTTCGTGCGCAGCAGGGCCCTGCGCGCGCTCGCCGGCGCCGGGGTGCGAATTCATCTGCTGCCTTACATGATTCACGCAAAGGCCGTCGTGTTCGATGAATCTCTGGCGTTTTCCGGATCGGTGAATCTGGATTCGCGCAGCCTCCTGCTCAACTATGAATGCGCCGTCGTCTTCTACGGAGAGCGCGAAATCGATTGGCTGTCGAACTGGATCCGCGCCTTGATCCCCGAATCGCACCCCTTCGATGGCCGCTCGCCGGGGCTGCTGCGTGACGTTGCCGAGGGATTGCTCTTGACGGTGGCCTATCAACTGTAATCGCGCGGGTAGGATTGCGCCTACACGGGATTTTCGAGGCCATGGCCCGCACGTTTACGGGTCGCAAACGTTACAACAACGTTGATTCTATTACACATTTCGCGACGCATTTCTCCGCCGATTCCCGTGCAACATGGCGAAGAAGAAAGCGACGACGAAATCCAAATCGACGGTAGTCAAATTCGCATTCAGGGAAGGAACGGCGAAGTCACAAGCGTTCGCGGAGTTCAAGGCGAAGCACAAGGAATACGACGCTCTCGAACGCGGCGGTAAGAAAAAGTGGCAAGAAGCGTTGGCGAAAAAACTGAAACTATCCCCGGCGACCGTGACGTCGTGGTGCGGGGGCCAATTTCGGAAGGCTTTGGGTGGAAGTGCGAAGTGATGCGCTCCTCGAACATCACACGGGTCGAACCGTGCTTCACGCGAGAGGAAGTGGACGCTCTAAGGAATGCGATTGCGCGCGCGATCAGGGAGGCCCATGCAGCGGTAAATGACGCGAAGCGTGCACACGCATGCATGGCGGAAGCTCTAGGGCTCCAATCGATCAGGCGCAAGTTGAATCTCTGCGAACAACACGCGCGGG
>Ga0210391_10000364_pt1 | contig 50575 bp, 46 predicted proteins | sample IncBWC12OmetaG_FD_160573 | JGI IMG/M metagenome (GOLD analysis project Ga0210391, IMG submission 160573) | Forest soil microbial communities from Barre Woods Harvard Forest LTER site, Petersham, Massachusetts, United States - Inc-BW-C-12-O ...
CGCCTTCACCAACACTGTTGCCGGATCCGCCGCCGCCGCATTCCGGTGGATGAGCACACGATCCCTCGAAGTCAGCATGATGTTGTCCGCCGGACTGCCCTCGAGTGCAACGTTAAGCTTTACGTTCAAAATTTTCAGCGTGCTGTCCGGCATATGGCGGAAAACCTGCGCATCTTCGGTCTGCGCGTCAGGATTCAATCCTCCTGCCAGATGTATAGCATCGCTAAGATGAATATCTCCGGAGGTCCGGTAGGTTCCTGGCGAGCGCACATCGCCCAACACCGAAACTGTGGGCGGATCTTCAAAATCGTAACGTCCAAAAATTTGTACAGTATCCAACGCATCGAGCTCCGGCGCATTCTTGGGATCGGCCAACGCCTCAGCCACGCTGAAGCTCTGCACCACCGGCCGGTAGTCGGGCAAACTCAAACGAATAATCTCGCCGTATTGCAATGCAGGCTCTGGCAAAAGATCTTTATATGAGGCAATCAGATCGGTAACGTGCATTCCCTGCTTATACGAATATTTCCCCGGCCGGACCACATGCCCTTCGAGATAGACCGCATCCTGGTTGTATGGCGCGATCGGAAAAATTCGAATCTTGTCGCCATCCTGAATCTTGAACGACTCCAGCTGTTGGGTAACCTGCTCCGAGCTGTCATCCTGCGGAATATCCAGGCTCAGCATCGTCTCTTTCTCGTGAGCCACCACCCGCTGCACTTCGACATGCCGCAAGGTCGCCGTGGGCAGCAACCCTCCTGCAAGCGCCAGTGCATCTGATAACGTCTTTTCGTCGTTCAGTTCGTAAATCGCAGGGCGCCGCACCATCCCTTCAACGGTGATTTCCCCGCCTAGCGGAGGAGCGATCACCGTATCGCCATTTTCCAGCCGCGCGATATCGCCCTTTACGCCATGCAGCAACAAGTCGTAAACATCGACATCCTGCACCAGTTGATCACCGCGATAGTGCTTGAGGATGCGCAACGATCCGCGTCCCGTCGGACCTCCGGCGACGAACAGCGCGTTCAACGGAGTCGAAAGTGAACCCACATCGTAAGCACCCGGGCGCACAACATCGCCGACGACATAGACACGAATGGTTCTCAGACGCGATAAGGACACATCCGCAGAAACATCACGAAACTGCGTGCGCAAGGTTTTCTGAACCAACTCCTGCACCTCAGCCAGTGACTTGCCGGCAACCATGACAGGCCCGGATTCCGGCAGATTAAGCCGACCCTCGTGGTCAACGACCTGGTAGAAGCGCCGCGCCACACCGCCCCACAGATTGATCGATACGCCATCGCCGGTGCCCAGCACATAATCCGGCCCAACCGGAAGGTCCATGGGGATGCTCTGCAGGTCGCGCGTACCGTTCTCAAACACTTCCATGCCGAAGCGCTGAACTGCTGGTGGCCGCGCCGCCGCCTGCAGATACATGTCATACAGCGATGGAATTTCCCGATAAGGATTCGATCGCCTCACCAGCCGCTGATTCGGCGTCATTGGCTCCCGCGCCCGGCGAGCATTCTCACGCAGGATTGCGTTGCTCACGCTGAGGTCGTAATAGTTTGTTTGGTTGCCGGTACCGTAAGAAGTATTACCGTAAGATCCATTCGGAGAAGCATACGGATAAAAACCGTTCGCATACCCCGAATTGTTGCCGAAGCGATTCATGCTTCCGTACATGCCCTGGCCGAGCCCATCGCCGGCGAAATCAGAATCTAAAGACAAATCTCCGAACTCGTCGAACCCTCCCTGCCCTTGCGACTGCATTCCGCCGGCGGAAGTCCGGCGCTGATAATTTCCACCACCTTCTTCATCAGAATCCTGTCCGTAATCGGAGAGTCCACTTGTACCCCCTCCTGCCTGTGCTTGCTGGCCGACCCCAAGGTTCGTATCCGGACCGCTGGTTCGCAGCAAGTCTGTGCCGTTGCCACCCGGTACTGTAGGTTGTTGCGGTGCATATGGAACCGTAGGAGGCACATCAATAGGCGGCTCTAATCCTGGAACGGCCTGGGGGTATTGATTCACTCCGGGAAATTGCTGTTGCTGCTGCGGGGGCAACTGCTGAATCGACGGTGTCGCGGCATTCTGGGCCGCGCAGTTTGCCCTTCGCGGATCGCAATTCTGCTGACTCGCCAACTTTTCTTGCTCGGCCTTCATCTTTTCGCGATCAGCCGCTTCTTCTTCAGTGATCCACTTCACCCGCTCTTGAATCAGCAAATCCTGCTGCTTTGCCAGTGGCGATTCCGGATTCACGATCGGCAGCAGGTATCCATACTTCTGAACAATCTGCGTCACGACCGACCGAAAAGTGATGTCATTCTCCAGCCGGTCAAAGATCACCTCTTCCGCAAGATCGTTTTCCGTAATAATCTGCCCATGGTCGGTGGCGTCTTTCGCGATCCAGCGCTTTACTTCCACCATCAATCCCGCATCGCGGTGCAGAATGAGCGCCAGTTGCTGGGTGTCTGCCGCCACATGAGCCAGGTTTTGCCGCGCCAGCTCCGATTGCGAAACCGGTTTGGTCTGCCGCGTTTGGCTAAAACTGCCTATCGACCACGCCAATGCGATCATGACGCCGACAAGCGTCTGTAATTCCCGCCGGCGCACTCCAATACCAAAAGCATTTCGTGAATTCATCAATTCTCGAATACCGCCTTCACTGACCATCGGTGATCGCCGTTGCCGCTTCAACGAAGTATCGAGACTATTTCACCGCGTTCCATTTAAATTAGAGCGAGCCGTCACCGTTCGGCCTCTGTGCCGACTACATTATGCTCGTCGTTTTTGCGGCAGAAAAATCAGGATTTCTCGATACAAATCAATCAGAACGCCACTCTGAGCATAACCCTTCTGAACCGGAAAAGTCTCCCGCTGGACCTTATCAATCAACCGGTTGACAGGATTAAGCCACCGGTCTCCACGGAATTTTGCCCGCGCTGTCTGTCGCGATGAGGGGGGAACCTCAAGGCCGCGGCATTTCCGACTGTCGTAGCTTCGGCAGATTATAAACCAAACTGCTCGCTCCTTCACGCAGGCCTTGCAGAAAGGCCTTCAGTCGTCGAGCATTCCCCACGGCGTAAAGTATGGCAATAACACACCGACGATAGCGCTGCGGAGGTACGAACGCCGCCTTGTTGTCCGAATCTTGACAATTCGCAGCCTGCGCGTGATAGTTGGTGACTGCCAGTCGTATATGAGCATAGGTCAGTTATGACTAAAGGTCATGCGTCCAACTCTGCCGCATTTTTCGAAGCTCTTGCCTCCGAGGGTCTGCCGCATCTGGAGAGCACGGGACGCCGCCAACGTCGTGGCGCCGAAACTCGGCTGCGCCTGTTCCGTTGTGCGCTTCAACTTTTTGCCGAGCGCGGCTACCCCAATGTCACGGTGGAAGATATCACCGAAGCCGCAGATGTAGGTAAGGGCACGTTCTTCAACTATTTCGAAAGCAAGGATCAAGTATTAAGTGTGATGGCTGAAATCCAGCTCGGCAAAGTGCAAGAAGCTCTGACCGTGGCCGAAGCTGGCGAACAGACGATTTGCTCGGTGTTACATCATCTTTTTCTTAGCTCCGCGGAGGAACCCGGGCGCAGCCCCGAACTCGCCCGTGCACTTCTGTCTTCCTTTCTCGCGGGCGAAGGCGTGCGGCGTCTTGTGGCTCACAACCTGGCGTCGGAAGGCCGCAAGCTGCTGTCTCAGATCGTGGCGGCCGGGCAAAAGCGCAGAGAGATTGACTCTCGCCTCAAGAAAGAGAAGATCGCGCTTCAGATCCAGCAAGCGTTTATGGGAACGCTTCTGCTTTGGTCGCTGGAGGGTCAGCCCGCGCTCAAAGCTTGGGCGGAGGAAAGCTTTCAACAGTTTTGGAGGGCAGTCGCCGCCTCCGGTCACGAGCAAAAGCGATGAAACATAACTGCCGAACTCTGGTCATGCTATCGCTGGCAAGCTTGATCAGCACGGCGATGAGCTTTGGCCAGGCATCGGCACCCTATCGCCTCACGTTGCGCGAGGCGGTTCAGCGAGCAGTGGAGCACAACGTCAACGTGCTCACCGCGTGGACTCAGGTCGAGGAGGGCGAAGCCACCAGCAGCCGCCTCAAATCGTTCGCCCTGTTTCCGCATGTGCAAGCACAAATCTATACCAACATGCAGAAGCTCTCGATCGACGAATTCGGGCTAACCGGGCTGGCGACGATAGCCTTGCCCGAAACCACCGGACCGTTTTCCAATTACGATTTTCACTTCGCTGCCGAACAGAACATCGTTGATCTACATAGTTATCGCCAGTGGAGAGCCAGCCAACACGCTGTTGATGCGGGAAAATCGGAATATGAGGGCGAGGTTGATCTCGTCATCCTAGCCGCTGCCGATCTATACGTGAAGGGCCAAGCAGCCGCGGCACGCATCGATGCTGCCCAATCCCGGGTTACCGACTCGGATACCTTATACAAGCTGGCGAAAGACAAGCACGATGCCGGAAGCGCGACCGGAGTCGACGTGCTGCGTGCGCAGGTACAACTAGCCAACGACAAACAGGTTCTTTTGGCCGCGCAGAACCAATATAAACAATCGCTGCTCGCTCTCGCGCGCAACCTCGGAATGAGTCCGGGGACGCCTCTGGATCTAGCCGACCCGCTCCGCTATCATCCCCTGCCCCCGCTCCAGGCCGAGAGTCTCGTGCCGCTGGCACTTCTCGCGCGCCCTGACTATCTGGCATTGGCCAGCGAGCGCCAGGCGGTAGTAGAGCTCCAGCGCGCCAACCGCGCCCGCTACTATCCGAAGTTCAGCATTTTCGGCGGCTATGGGGAGCTAGGCCGCAGCTTCGGAGACTTCCATAGCGTGGGGCTCGTTCAAGCCCAAATCGACTTTACTTTATTTGAGCGCGATATCAGCGGCGAGGCACAGGAAATCGCCAGCCGGCTGAAACGTGTCGATTACCAGATCGCCGATTTGCGGCGCGGCATTGAAGAGGACGTTCGTGAGGCGTTGCTGAATATCGAGTCCACCGCCGAGCAGGTGGCCGTCGCCAGGGAAGGGCAAGATCTCGCGCAGCGGGAACTGCAACTCGCGCAGGATCGTTTCCAGTCGGGAGCCACCAACAACATAGAGGTGGTCACCGCCCAGGACCAGCTCGCGCGCGCGCAGGAGAACTACATTCTTGCCGTCTCCACCAACATCGAGGCGGAGTTTGGGCTCGCAGCGGCCTTGGCAGACACTAAGAGCATTGGAGAGTAACTGCAGGGGCTGCAAGAGATCTGTCGACCGGGCGATGGTTGAGGTTCACGCCCCAGAGGGTTGAAGCCATGAAACGAAGTCTACCAATCTTGATCGTGCTAGCCGCGGCTCTCGCGGCAGGGGCGTATCTTTATCCCCGTTTTACCAGGAAAACGGAGCCCCAGAGTCAGCTTTTGCTCTCAGGCAACATCGAAGCCCACGAGAGTCTGATCAGCTTTAAAGTGCCGGGACGCGTCGTTGAGCTGCCCGTCGAGGAAGGCCAGCGGGTTGAGGCGGGAACTTTGCTTGCGCGTCTCGACGACGGCGACTACAAGCAAAGGGTCCGCATGGGCGAGGCCACGGTGAATGTGCGCGAATCCAGCCTTGCCCTTATGCTCGCTGGAACGCGCACGCAGGAAGTGAGCGCGGCGGAGCAAACCATGATTAATGCACAAGCCGATCTCGAGGAGAAGAAGCTCGAAGATGACCGCGCTAAGCGGCTTTTCAGCAAGGATGAACTCTCCGCCCAGGACCGCGATCTCGCCGATACTGCCCTCAAACGTACCGAAGCGACATTTCGGGCAGCACAGCAGCGATACAACGAAGCTGTTGAAGGAACCCGGAAAGAAGATATAGCGATTGCCCGCGCAAATCTCAAGCAAGCCGACGCCGATCTCGGTTTATCGCGAGTCAACCTGGACTACACAACCCTCCACGCCCCCTCTGCCGGAGTGATCACGGTGCGGCAGGCCGAACTCGGAGAGGTGGTCATTCCCGGCACACCGGTGGTTACCGTTGCCGATCTCCAGCACATCTGGCTGCGCGCGTATATCGCGGAAACTGACCTGGGTCGCATCCGCTGGGGTCAGGAAGCGACCATCACCACCGACACGTATCCCGGCAAGCAGTATCGCGGACATATTTCGTTCATATCGTCGAGCGCGGAGTTCACACCGAAGAGTGTGCAAACCTACAAAGAACGCATAACCCTTGTCTACCGAATCAAGATTGACGTCGAGAATCCTAATTACGAACTCAAACCCGGTATGCCCGCCGACGCCCATGTCGACCTTGCCGCGGCTAATCCGAACGTGCCCCAGCAGGCAGCTGCGCCGACGAACTGATGAATGAGGAACGCCAATCCGCGATCATCGCCGAGAACCTCACGAAGAGCTTCGCCGATGTAAGTGCAGTGGACCACTTGAGCTTCGACGTTCGAGCCGGCGAGATCTTCGGCCTGGTGGGTCCGGATGGCGCGGGAAAAACTACAACGCTCCGCATGCTCGCCGGCATCATGCCGCCCGATGAAGGCACTGCCCGCGTGGCTGACTTTGATGTCATCCATGATCCCGAAAATGCCAAGCGACACCTCAGTTACATGCCGCAACGCTTCGGGCTTTACGAAGACCTCACTGTTGACGAGAACATTCGGTTTTATGCCGACCTGTTCGGAGTGAATCGGAGAGAACGCGAAGAGCGCTCCGCGGCCTTGTTACAGGCTGCGGGTATGAGAGAGTTCCGCCGTCGTCTCGCAGGAGAGCTTTCCGGCGGCATGAAACAGAAACTCGGGCTGGTCTGCGCACTTATCCACCGCCCTAAGATAATTTTGCTGGATGAGCCGACGACCGGCGTCGATCCGGTTTCGCGCCGCGATTTCTGGCGCATCCTTTACGAATTGGTTTCAGAGGGTGTGACGATCCTCACATCCACAGCCTACCTCGACGAAGCGGAGCGCTGTCATCGGGTCGCCTTGCTCCATCAAGGCAGGCTGCTCTTCTGCGACACGCCAAACAATCTCAAGGCCAGGCTGGGCAAGAGCGTGCTCTCTATCACCTCATCCGAACCACGCAGGCTGCGTGCCGAACTGGAGAACGCGGTTGGCATTTCCAGTCTCGTCCTGACCGGCGACGGCTTGCACGTCGTGGTTGACGATAGCGCGAGACGCATCCCGGAATTCGAGGCCCGGCTGAATAACGCCTCCGTTCCCTTTAACGTGATTCAACAAGTCACGCCCACGATTGAAGACCTCTTCGTCGACGCGGTCGGCGGGGGAGCGTCGCCCCATGCCTGAAGCCGGCAATTCCGTGATAATCGAGGATCTCGTCAAGCGCTTCGGAGATTTTGTCGCCGTCGATCACATCAATCTCGAAGTGCGCAAAGGCGAGGTTTTTGGTTTTCTAGGGCCGAACGGCGCAGGGAAATCCACTACCATCCGCATGCTCTGCGGCCTGTTGAGACCCACCTCCGGCGGGGCGCGGGTCGCCGGATTTGACGTGAGCCGGGAACCGGAATCGGTGCGGCAGAACATCGGCTACATGTCGCAGAAATTTTCTCTCTACAACGATCTTACTGTGATGGAAAACATACGCCTGTTCGCCGGTCTCTATAGCGTGCCCGCAAACCTGCTCAAAGAACGAATTGAATGGGCGCTGGAGATGGCGAATCTCAAAGGTAGGGAACATCTGATTACCGCAACACTTCCCGGGGGGTGGAAGCAACGCCTGGCCCTGGGCTGCGCGGTGTTGCATCGACCGCCCGTCATCTTCCTGGATGAGCCTACCTCGGGCGTCGACCCCATTTCGCGCCGTCAGTTCTGGGACTTGATTCACCTCATGGCAGAGAAGGGCGTGACGGTTTTCGTGACTACGCACTACATGGAAGAGGCGGAATACTGCAATCGTCTTGCATTGATCTCTCGCGGCACCGTTGCGGCACTGGGTACTCCTTCAGAACTAAAGCGGAAATCGATGAAAGGCGAACTGCTCCTGGTTGAGTGTGAACCGTTGGGCCAGGCGGTCGAAATTTTGCAGTCCGCTCCCGATGTGATTGACGCTGCGGTTTTCGGCAGCGCTCTGCACCTGGTCGTGCGTGATGCCACGGCTGCCATCCCCCGGGTCAGGAAGTATCTGTCAGACCATAACGTCACCGTTGCCCTGGTCGACAAGATCAATCCAACACTTGAAGATGTTTTCGTCTCGCTCACCAGTACGCCTGGTTCGGCGAAGGAGTGGAAAGCGTGAGCTTCACTCGCTTCCTGGCCGTTGCCAGAAAAGAGGTCGTCCACATCCTTCGCGACACGCGCGGTCTGATCATTGTGCTGATCATGCCGGTCGTTCTGGTGCTGCTGTTTGGCTACGGCGTCAATCTCGATTTCAAAGGGCTGCCCGTATATGTGTACGACCGCGACGGCAGCCAGCGAAGCCAGGATCTTTTGAAGCGCTTCCAGGCCAGCGAGTACTTCGATGTGGTACGGGTTGTGAACGATTACTCGGCATTGACACGGTCGCTCGACGACGGCCATGCCAAAATGGGGATTGTCATCCCATGGGATTTTTCTCAGCGTCTGAGCGATGGTCGCCCGGTCCAGGTTCAGGCGCTTGTCGATGGCACGGATGACAACACAGCCAATGTCCTGATCGGCTACGCCCTGGCAGTAGTCCAGGGCTATTCCTCGGATGCCCAACTCGTATGGCTTCGCAACCGTGGCCAACTCGTCCAACCGGCTCTCGTCAGTGTTCAGGCCCGGACCTGGTACAACGAGGATCTCGAAAGCAGCGCGTTCATCGTTCCCGGCGTGCTTGCTCTGGTAATGTCCGTGATCGGGGCGTTCCTCACCTCGCTTACCATCGCACGCGAATGGGAGCGGGGCACCATGGAGCAATTGATTTCCACTCCGGTTACCCCAGTTGAAATTATGGTCGGCAAGCTGGCCCCTTATTTTGCTATAGGCATGTTCGATGTCATCGTCTGTGCCTTGATCGCCATTTATTGGTTCCAGGTTCCGTTTCGTGGATCTTTTACAACTTTGCTATGCGCTTCCGCAATGTTCCTGGTAGTCGTGCTGTCCCTTGGATTCTTTATCTCGGTGATCGCAAAGAGTCAGCTCGCCGCCAGTCAGGTTTCGTTGATTATTACCTTTCTTCCAGCCTTTCTGTTGTCCGGATTTCTGTTTCCCATTGAGCAAATGCCCGCCGTCCTGCAGTGGATTACCCGCATCATTCCGGCACGTTACTACGTTTCCGTCCTGAAAAAAATATTTCTCAAGGGGACGCCGACCACTTTGCTCTACACCGACCTGGCTCCTCTGGCTCTGTTCGCGCTGGTTCTGGCACTGCTCGCCACCGCTTCATTCCACAAGAGGTTGGGGTAAAGGGGCGAAACGATGCTGGCACGTCTCAAGCAGATGTTAATCAAAGAGTTCATCCAGGTCTTTCGGGACAAGCGCACCCGCTTTTTGCTCTTCGGGCCGCCGATCATCCAGATGTTGATGTTCGGCTACGCAGCCACTTTCGAGATCTATCATGTTCCCACCGTTGTCCTCGATCTCGACCATAGCCAGGAGAGCCGAGAACTTATCTCCCGGTTTTCTTCCGGCCGCTATTTTGACGTGCAACGCCAGCTCACGGATTATCGTCAGGTCGGCGATCTTATCGAGCAAGGCAAGGCTACGATCGGTCTCGAGATTCACGCCGGCTTCGCTCAGAATCTGCGCAAGGGCCAGACCGCGCCGCTGCAAGTGATCGTCGATGCCACCAATTCGAACACCGCCCTGATCGCCTCCGCCTACATTACGCAAATCGCACTCGGCTTCGCCCAGGACTACCAGAAGGATCGCGTCTACCGCATCGCGCCGCCAATGCTGGAAGCAATCCCTTCCGTGCAGCTCGAGCCGCGGCCATGGTATAACCCGGACCTTCGGAGCCGTTGGTTTTTCGTTCCGGGGATTATCGGCAGTCTCACGCTCGTACTCGTGGTCACGCTGACGGCCTTCGCTGTGGTCCGCGAACGCGAGATTGGCACCCTCGAGCAGATCATGGTCACGCCGATCCGCCCCTTCGAATTCATTCTCGGTAAAACCCTGCCCTATTTTCTGATTGGCCTGTTCGATGTTTCTCTGATCGCGACCGTGGGAACATTCTGGTTCGAGGTTCCATTTCGCGGTCATATCCTCGTTCTGTTCGCAGGCGCGATTCTTTTCTTACTGTCTATGCAGGGGGTGGGACTGCTTATTTCGACCGTCTCATCTACGCAGCAGCAGGCAATGGTGACCGCCTTCTTTTTTATTATGCCGGCGGTGACTTTTTCCGGCTTTGCATTTCCCATCAGCACCATGCCGCAATGGCTCCAATACCTCACCTATCTCAGCCCATTGCGTTACTTTCTGGTGGTGCTTCGCGGCACGTATCTGAAGGGAGTAGGCATGGGAATTCTCTGGCCGCAGATGTTGGCCATGGCTGCCCTGGGAGCCAGTTTGCTCACGATCGCCGTCCTGCGATTCCACAAAGCGCTCGACTGAGCTTACAATCGCCATCCAGAGTGGATCACAATCGCAACTGCCGCCCAGCCTACGGAATCACATAAAGTGGGACGTTGCTGGTGAGTGTGCCGCTGGCAATATTGACAGTGACGTAGCCGGTGGTCGCACCTGCGGGAACCGTTGCGATCAATAGAGTGTCTGATTTGTCCGTGAAGCTTGTAGGGATTCCGTTGATTAGAACTTCAGTAGTGCCGGTGAGCTCTTGTCCCATGATATCGAATTCCTGCCCAATTTTCGCCGTGTTCTCAACGAACGAAACGAAAGGGGCGAGTCCTGTGGATAGGCGGAAGATTGAGCCCTCCTGCCCTGAACCGCCGTAGTACGTTGTCCCATAAAAGCTCCCATCAGTAGCCTGAAGCAGGCCCGCAGCCGGTAGGTATGCCACAGGGCAGGCATTCGAGGGGCAGAAGCTGTAAAGCGTAGAGAGCTTTCCCTCGGGCGTGATTTCGAAGACCGTACCCTGGTTAGCCGGGTAGCCATAAGTCGTCCCGTAGAAGTTTCCGTCAGTGGCTTGGACCAAGGGGCCATTTGGCGTCATGCCATCTGCGCAGTCGGCTTTGGCACAAAAGTCGTAAAGTGTCGTCAGCGTGCCCGCAGGTGTGGTTTTGAAAATCGTGCCGCAACCTGTGAGACAGTAGTTGGGGTTGCTGTTGCTGCCGCCATCGGCCGTTACGCCGTAGAAGTCAGTGTTACGGGCCTGTATCAGCCCGCCGACAGGAAAGTCGCCCCCGGTGCCGAAGGTGAAGAGCGTGGTCAGCACGCCCCCTCGGGTCATTTCGAAAAGCGTACCGGAGTTGTAGGAAGCTCCTCCGTACTCGGTTTCTCCATAGAAGTTGCCGTTGCGGGCTTGCACCAGGGTGCCCTCAGGTTCGTCGCCGTCGGTGCCGTCGACGCTGAACAGCGTGGTCAATTTGCCCGCCGGGCTGATTTCGAAGATAGTACCCTTGGCGTTGAGGCCGCCAAACGCAGTGGTCCCGTAGAAGGTCCCGTTCGTGCCTCGAACCAGACCCCCGTTCGGTTGCTTCCCATCGACGCAGCCTGCCGTAGCACAGAAGCTGTAAAGCGTGGTCAGCTTTCCCGCCTCCGTAATCTTGAAAACCGTGCCGCACCCCTCGTCGCACTCAGTGCTACCGCCTCCTTGGGCAGTTGTGCCATAAAGGTCCCCGTTCGAAGCCTGCGCCAACGCGCCAGCGGGGTAGCTTCCGTCGAGGCAGTACGCCTGAGGGCAAAAGGCGTAAAGCGTCGTTAGCGCGCCTGCGGGAGTCATCTGGAAGACGGTGCCACAGCCTCGACAGCCAGCGCCGCCCCCACCAAAGGGAGTCGTCCCGTAAAAGTTCCCGTCGATGCCTTGAGTAAGAACCATCTGCGGATAAAAGCCATCGTCGAAACTAGCCAGCGTCGTGAAAGTGATCTGTGCAGGTGAGGTCGTCGCGGTTGCGACGCAAAACAATAGCATCAAGCACGGACTTCTCCAGCCGCTTTGTTTCATCATCGAAACCCTTCCCAGTGAACAACACTCGCAGAGTAAGAAAATTATTCCGTTTGCTGGTTTGGCCTGTCAAGGTCGATCGGAGGGTGGACCAACAGGCGTCAATACTCAAGCCAGACTGTATCCAAAATGTGCTGCTACATCTTTGGTCAGCGCGATGATTTCAGCTCTTTCCTCTTCGCTGAAGTTCGGGCGGTAATAATCGGGCAGAGAAAGCTTGGAAATATATTTAGTTCGGGTAGAGGCGAAAACGTCTTGAGGCAGGCCGGTATGATCAATTATCCGATCGATCGTTTCTTCGGGTTTTACGCATAGGTCCTCGTAGCGCACGATACAAACTGCGCGAGCCAGTTCAGGATCCTGCTTCAGTTGCTCCCTGACGAATCCAAACACTGAGGTCCATTGCAGCGCACGGGCGCGGACCAGGCGACCCTCGTCGCGGCAGCGGGATATCTCCCGAGTGATCGCGTCATTTCCGAGATTGACTGGCACGAAATTGGGGCCAAACTCATGGAATCCGCTCATTCGATTCATTCTCATCAGTCGCCGGTCTTCGCGCGCCAAATCGGTAAAAAGCCGATCTTGCTTGACCACCGATGCCGCGTGATCAATGGGATTGCGAACATACAGCAGGAAACGCGCATCAGGAAAAATACGGCGCAGGTAGCGCATCCGCGTAACGCAAGGATTATTCTTCGATACGTAGCGGGAACGCCCCCGCACCAAAAGCAGTTTGCGGATGTGATCTTTAAAAAATGTCTCGAAGCCTGAATTTGCCGTGCTGTCATCCAGAACATTGGAACGGCTCGGATCATGCAAGTGATGAAAGAATCGCAGCCAAATCATTTCCTCCACGCCTTCAGAGCTGTCGCGAGTTACCTGTAAACGATCGCGGTTGACGCGTTCTACGGGCGCTTTCAACGCATTGATCGGTAGCTTCGGGAACAAGCGGTTCCACACCCATGGCACATAAGGCAGCGCAAAATCTGAATAGCGATGCGTGGTCACGTCGGGGTGCTCACTCAACATTTGGGCCGAGATGGTTGTCCCGGCACGAGGCAAGCCGAGAATGTAAATCGGCCGGTCGATTGGGATCGCCGCCATTCGAGACGCCAGAACTCTTGATTCAAGCTGCCCCAGTTCGACGAAGAGCGGCGCCGCAGCGTCGACGAAGCTGACAAACCAATAAAGCCCAGCGGGTACGGAGAAGCGTTCCGATTTCAGCGGAGGATGGGTCGGGGGCTGAGACATGACAACTTGTTCCATGGCGCGCACGCGAGAAGATTGGGATGAAATTCCCAATGGATCGCGACTTGAGTTTTCAGATTTTCTCGAACACCGCGCCAATCACGGTGAGGCCGGGGCCGAAACCCACGCTGACGATTTTCGCACCGGTCGGAATCGAATCCGTTTCCACAATCTTCTGCCACATGTGGGGTGCGGTCGCCGAGGCCATGTTGCCGTGCTGATCCAGAATCTCCCGGCTGACCCACATCTTGCTGTCATCGAGACCGAGCGCTTCGCGGACTTTGCTCACAATCGCAGGGCCGCCCGGATGGATAGCATAGTCGAGATCCTCTTTCTCGGCGCCGAAATCGATACCCGCCTGCAGGCAGAGATCGACCACGAATTCTCTTACATGGTTATAGATAATCTCGGGAACGCTTTTGGAAACGGTCTCATCGAACGAGTAGACCCCTGGCTTCAAGGTCATCTCATCCAGGGAATTCGGCACGAGGCGCTCTTGTATGGCAAGAAGCTTTAGACCTCTTCTGTTCGATGCCAGGAAATTCGGAAAAGAGTAGGCCGAGTATTTGATGAAGCCGTCGCCGAAAAGCGCGTTCATCACGTAGTTCCCGGGGTCCTGCGAGAGAAAGTCCACATGCAGCGACAAATATTCTGTATGAACAATATCGACCCGGTTTTTCGGCGCTGGCAAAGAGGCGAACGATCCTGCTAAAAGCCCGCAGGCCGTGCGGATCGCCGGAAACGCACCATAGCATCCCATCTGATAAGCGTGGGTGACACCGGTTTGGAACCAACCTCGCTTGGAGAGAAAAACCTGAGCCGGACTCGGTGAAGCATAGCCGGTACAAGTGACATGGATGACGTCGTCGGGAGGGGGCAGTTCGCCTTCTTCATAACAACGCTCAAAGGCAGTGAGCGCCGCTTGCTCGAAGAGAACGCGTCGCTTGTCCCAAGCCTTCCCGGCGGGATTGTCGTAGATATTTGTGTAAGGGGCTGGAGGCGCCAGGAACTCCAGGTGCCCATTCCGCCGCGTATTGGCTGTGTCGTAGATGCAAACCTGGCGCTGCGAGATATGTTCCGCAGAAGAGGCGCAGTACCTTTCGACGCGCTTCTTCGTGCTCTTAAACACCGCAGTTTTTTGTGGTTCCGATTCGATGCCGTGACTGACACACCGCGCAACCGCCATCCAGTGTGCCAGGCACTCGAGCAGTTCTTCTTGCGCAACCGGCGGCCGCAGCGTCACCGGCTTAAAGTCCGCAAACACAACCGGAAGCGCGCAAGCCCTGGAGCTTGCTTCCGCTTCATACGGCGCGTCCAGAACGTGCCCTTGCTCAGCAATCCCCATCAAGTCCCCCACATCTGTTCGGCACTGGCATTTGTTTTTTCTAATTGCGGCTAGACTGTCATAATACCTAAAGATTTTCAGCCGTCAATGGTACGCCGCTCTAATTTATTGTGACTGTGGTTACCGTCTAGAACCTCAGCCAGCTTTCTAATGTACTCGAATGGCCAGAAAACTTTTGAGCTTGCTGTCGTCTGAAACCCGCTTCAGGCTTTAGTTTTCAGGCATTTGTCGCGTGGACTGCTTCGTGAGAATAGGGTAACCGGGCGACGACACAAAGAGGCAGGCGGTTAAGGAATGGCCGAACTTCTCATTAAATATTCGCCACACTAATCTTTACGAATCTTGTTTTGACGTTTTCGACGGCTTGCGTTATATTTCGCTCCAACAGATGATCGCCGCTGGCATGGGGCCATCGCGGACTGTTTTCGCAGAAGTGATCCCAAATCTTGAAAAAGTCGGAAGCCTGGGCCGGTGATCATTTACCGCCATCGCGGGCGGGCGCTCGCTGACAATTTCACTAGATCGTCTCTGCATTTCAACTCCCAGCGGGGAAAAATGAAATCATTCTTTGCAGTCTGGACCTCCCTCGTGGTGGCAGCGCTGTTGACTATGTGCGCTTTGACGGCAGGGTGCGGAGCCGGTTCGATACCGTCCCTCACTGCGGGAACAGTAACAGGCACCCAAAATCCGTTGGTGGCAATGTATACGATCCGGACGGGATGTCTCGGGCAGGTGATGGTGGAGTTTGGTCCCACGACTTCGTACGGAAGAAGCACCGCATGGTATCCCGCGACTACCAGTGACTATACGACCGTGGAAGTCGCGGGAATGAGGGCGTCGACTACGTACCACATGCGTTCTCAGGTGCAGTGCGCCGCGAACAATGGCGCTGCGTCAACGAGCCCCGATATAACCTTCACGACGGGGCCGTTGCCTTCTTCGCCTGTGAATTTTCCCAAGTTGGTTGTTAGCCGCCCCAATCCTTCTTTGAGCTACACCGAAAATCCGGGGATCGAATACATCAGCGTGCAGGACACCGATACGCCGGCCTATTTCACTGACCGCGATGGGAACGTCATTTGGTATTACTATACCGGTGCCGGCAGCATTGCCTTTCCGTTCAAAGTGCTTCCCAATGGGAACGTACTCGTGAGTATTACTGACGCGAAAACGTTTTCGAATCTGCGCGAGATCGACTTGGCCGGAAACACCATTCGTGAGATGACCACCACAGATTTGCAACACAAGATGGCGGACGCCGGAGGTTTCGACTTTATACCATTTGGCTTTACCCATGATTTTGCCATGCTCCCCAACGGCCATGTCGTTGTCATTGTGCTTTGCTATAAAAGTTTTACGGATCTCCCTGGTTATCCCGGAACAATGTTTGTCACAGGAGATGCCCTAGTGGATCTGGACCAGAACTGGAATCCCGTTTGGGGCTGGAATTCGTTCGATTATCTCGACGTGAATCGGCATTTAGTCGACTTGCCGGACTGGACGCACAGTAACGCGCTGCTCTACTCCCCCAACGATGGCAACCTCATCTTGTCGGTGCGCAACCAATCGTGGATTCTCAAGATCGACTATGAGAACGGAACTGGTTCCGGAAATGTCCTCTGGCACCTCGGGTACCAGGGAGATTTTGCTGTGACCAACGACGGAGTCCCGAGCGATGATCCAAAACTATGGTTTTCTTTACAGCATTTCCCGATCATATTGAACCAGAATGGGCCCGTGACGACTTTGGGGATTTTTGACAATGGAAACCTACGACTTTTTAACTCGGACGGTGCGTTATGCTCGTTCAACAGTCTTGGTGGCACCCCACTTTGTTATTCCCGCCCCGTAATCTTTCAAGTCGACGAGAGCTCGATGGTGGCGAATATCGTCTGGGCTGATACGCTTTCGTATTATGGTCAGTGGGGGGGAGCTATTAACCAATTTTCCAACGGGAACGTCGAGTTTGAGTTAAACGCCCCCTTAGTTCCGCCCACCCCCAATCTGGCGTCCTACATTCAGGAGGTGACTGGAACGACCCAGCAGGTAGTATGGCAGATGAATTTTTTCCCCGCAGCGGCCTTTGCATATCGCGCTTACCGAGTTCCCAGTTTGTATAACGGCGTGACCTGGCAGTATTGAAAACATTTCTTTGGTGACCTTTGAGGGCGCCGTTTTGGATGGCTGGGACATCCTGGGAAGATTCTGGGCGTCGAGGCAACAGCGCCCCTTTGGTTCGCGAGGAAAACTTTGCGTTATGCCGCATTCGCTTTTTTATTAGTGGCTTCTGGGGCTGGGCTAGGCAATCTAGCGGTAACAGCGTTAACCGTCGGCGTGAGTGTTGTCCTTTGAACGGAGGCACCGAAGCTAAGGTCCGCGGTGGTTTTGAGCGTGGCATGCTGTACACAATGTAATAAGGTTCCCTTCTGTATCGCGACCAGCATGACGCGGTTACCCCGCACAAGAGCCTAATGCAGGGCGCAGAAACCTACTTCATCGGCGTGGATGTCGGCGGGACTAAAGTCGCCGCAGGCTTGGTTAGTTCCTGCGGCAAAATTGCCCACCAAACACGGGTTCCCATGGCAGCCTCGGACTCAGGCTCGGCACTCGCCTGCGTACTTTCGGCAATTGACTCGGTCCGCAGCGCAGTTACAGAGAACCCCATGCAAGGCTCGGTCTCCGGCATCGGAATCTGCGCGCCTGGCCCACTGAACCCTCATACCGGCGTTGTGGTCAATCCTCCCAATCTTCCCTGCTGGCGCAATTTCCCGCTGGCTTCCGAAATCTCCAAGGCGTATCAGTTAACGGTTCGAGTCGACAATGATGGCAACGCGGCGGCTCTGGCTGAAGCTGTTTGGGGCGCTGGTCGTGGATATAAGAATATCTTTTGTGCCACGATCGGCACCGGAATCGGAACCGGGATCGTCTGCAATCGCCACATTTACCATGGCCGGACCGGCGCGGCGGCTGAGGGCGGCCACATGACGATTGACTATTGTGGGCCGCGCTGCGGATGCGGCAAGCTGGGCTGCATCGAAGCTCTGGCTTCCGGCCGGGCGATCGCTCGCCGTGCCGCTGAAAAGATCGTGTCGGGCCGGGAATCAGTCCTGCTCGAATATGCTCAAGGTCGTCCCGAGAAAATCACCAGCGAAATGGTGGCGGGGGCGTATGCAGCAGGTGACAAAGTCGCAGCGGAAATTCTGAAGGAAACTGCCGAATTTCTCAGTATTTGGTTGGGGAACATTGTCGATCTGCTCGAGCCCGACGTCATAATTGTCGGCGGTGGGGCTGGTGCCATGTTGCAACCGTTCTTTGCCGATATCCGCAGCCAGCTACCGGCGTGGTGCGTCAACTCGCAGTGCCTGGAAATACCGCTGGTTCCGGCACACTATGGGTCGGATGCGGGTATCGCCGGGGGCGCGGCGTTGTGCCTAGAGTGAATCTAAATCCGGCCGGGCCGAAGCAGGGTGCTTCGCCTGACCGAATATTATCTCCAGCACAAGCAGTCCCGCTCCCACAACAATCGCGCTATCCGCGAGATTAAAGACCGGCCATTGATAGCGCTTCACGTAGACCAGAAGGAAGTCGATTACCCGGCCGTTGCTGATACGGTCCCAGAGATTGCCTAAGGCTCCTCCCATAATCAGCGATAAGGCGATACCGGTAACGGCATGAGCGTGATCGTTCTTCCAGAGCAAGATCGACACCACGACTAGCGCGATCACGGAGAATCCGATCAACAATCCCGTTTTCCAGGGGGCGGTCGAGTCGGCGAACAGGCTGAAGGCCGCGCCGGTATTCTCGGTGTGGGTCAGGCGGAAAAAACCGGGGATGATCTGGATGTGCTGATAGAGCGGGATCCGCCGCGCCACGATCCGTTTGGACCAGCGATCCAGCAGAACTACAATGAGAGCAACCAATAGATAAAGAATGCGTGCGACGTTCTTTGTCATTCTCGGTCGATGCCGCTTAATCAATCGCGGAATATTTCCCCTGAGAAACATCTTAAACTCACCGCCCCACAATTTTTTATTTTCATCTATCGCGCGCGCCAGCGGGCCATGTATTCTGGGTCGTCGCCGCGCTGAGAAAATGCGCTCGAAACCGCGGTCACAACCGGTTTCCGGCGTTGTAATGCTTATGTCGGCAAACTTTTCGCATGAAGAATCTAAAACGATGGAGGAGCCGAACCTTGATGTTCCTGGCCGTAGTAGGGCCGGGAATCATCACCGCGAACGTCGACAACGACGCGGGCGGCATCCTGACCTATTCCCAGGCCGGTGCGCAATACGGGTTTCTTCTGTTGTGGACGATGATTCCGATCACATTGGCGCTGATTGTGGTCCAGGAAATGAGCGCGCGAATGGGCGCGGTTACCGGCAAGGGGCTGAGCGATCTGGTTCGCGAAGAATTCGGCCTGCGCATCACCTTCCTGATGATGCTGGGAATTCTGATCACCAACTTCGGCAACGTCGTGACCGAGTTCATCGGCATCGCCACCAGCCTCGAATTGTTCGGACTTTCGCGCTACATTACCGTGCCGGTTTGCGCAGTGATCGTTTGGCTCATTGTAGTGAAGGGCCAGTACAAGAGCGTGGAGAAGGTCTTTCTGGCGGCTTCGTTTTTCTATATCACTTACATCTTTGCGGCAATACCTGCGCATCCGGCTTGGAAAGAGGCGCTGCAAGCAACCGTCAAACCTCCTGTGCTGCACGCCTTTCGTGATCAAGCGTATCTGTTCATGGTGATTGGCGTGGTGGGCACTACTATTGCGCCGTGGATGCAGTTCTATTTGCAGGCCTCGATTGTGGAGAAAGGGGTGACCCGCCGCGGACTAAAGGCCTCGCGGTGGGATGTAATCACCGGTTGTATCTTCACTGACGTGGTCGCCTGGTTCATCATCGTGGCCTGCGCGGCTACGCTGTTTGTTCACGGATACCGCAACATCCAGTACGCTGCCGATGCGGCACAGGCGCTCAAGCCGCTCGCCGGGCAATATGCCTACATTTTGTTTGCCGTCGGTCTTTTCAACGCTTCGCTGTTCGCCGCATCGATTCTTCCTCTTTCGACCGCCTATACCGTGTGCGAGGGGCTAGGCTTCGAATCGGGAGTCGATAAGAAATTCAGCGAAGCACCCTTTTTCTACTGGCTCTATACTTTTTTAATTGTCGCCGGCGCGGCGGTACTGTTGATTCCGGGGCTGCCGCTTATCAGGATTGCCGTTCTCTCGCAGGTCGTTAACGGCGTCGTCCTGCCGTTTGTGTTGATCTTCATGCTTCTGTTGATAAACAAGAAAGAGATCATGGGGGAATACGTAAACAGCCATCTATTCAATGCAATTGCCTGGGTGACAACTGTCATCATGATTGGATTGACGATTGCGTGGTTCTGGACTTTCCGGGCCGGTTAGCTGCGATCGAGCGATGAGGCAAAGAAGGCCTGGACCAATCTCAGAGAAGTTTACCCGCCGCTAAATCTCGCACCAGGGAAGCATCGGCTTCGAGAAAATCGTAAGAGCCAAGTTCGCCGGGCGCCGACCACTGCACATCGCGAAAAATACGATTTTCCAGCTCTCCGCTGTACTCCCGCACGACGTAGAAACGCAACTCGACTCCGGCGCCATTCGGATAGGTGTGCTGCAGGCGCGCGATCTCATCGCCGACCTTCGCTTGGATTCCGAGTTCTTCTTCCAGTTCGCGTCGTAGTGCGTCACGCGGCTGCTCGCCCTCTTCTATTTTGCCTCCGGGGAACTCCCATTTCAGCGGCATGGTCTGATGGCGCGTGCGCTGGCACACCAGCAGTTTGCCATCCTTTTCGATCACGGCGGCGACGACGCGTTTCATTGGAGGGCTTCCCTTACTGCATTAGGATGCACCGGCGAAGGGAGGTTTCGCTAGCGGGTTTCGAGCTTCTTGCCTACAACCTCGGCGCAATACTGCACGAGCGTTTGATCTTCGGGGCCGAAGGCGGCGGGGAAATGACTGTCGATATCGAGTTCGCCGGCAACTTGTCCTTTCACAAAAACGGGTACAACAATTTCAGATTTGGTTTCCAGCGAGCAGGCAAGGTACCGCGGGTCTTTGCTGACGTCATCCACCACGATCGTCTTTCCGCTGGAGGCGGCGGCTCCGCAAATGCCCTGGTTCAAAGGAATTCGCGTGTGCGGAGTCATCGCGCCCATGAATGCGCCGAGAACCAGCACTGGCGGCTGCGCACCGGGCTCAAGCATGTAGAAGCCCACCCAGTTGTACTTCAGCATCCGATCATGTAATAGCTGGCAGACCCTCTGCATGAGATCCCTTGCTGTGGGAACGGCCTGCGCCACTTCTCCGATCTCTTTGCGGACCTCTTCAATTCTCGTCGTGACTTGCATAAGAGAATCTTAACTCAGAGAGCCAGCTTCGAGACTGTCGAAGCCGGAACATTGGTAATCTGCCGGATTCCTTTCGTGCGGGGGAACACTTCGGGATGAATCGCAAAGGCCAACGCTTCGAGTCCAAGCATCAGGGTAGGTGCGGGTGTGTTGAGATACTCGTCGCGAATACAGTAGACACGGCCTGCTTGAGCGGCGCGAGTTCCCTGCCAGTCGCGCTCGGCGGTGATCTTCTCCAGGGGAACACGATCGCCGGCGCCGCACCATGCGGCAATTACAACATCCGGATTCATGCGTGCGACATCTTCGGCGGAAACGCGCTCTCCCGGCGATCCTAGGAATTCGCCGCCCGCGGCTTCGACCAGCTCGGCGACCCACGGTTGCGAGGAAATGAGCGGCTTTCCCCATTCTTCGCAGAAGACCGCCGGACGCGGGGATTGGCTCGGTTTAGCGAGTATGTCGCGAATCCATTCTATTCGCCGCCGCATGGAAGAGATGACTTCTTCGCCCTGGTCGCTCGCTCCAACCGCTCCCGCGATAAGAGCGATATCGCTATAAATGTCGGCAAGACTTTTCGGAGCCAGACCCAGAAAGCGCGCGCCCGCCTTTAATATTTCGATGACAGCTTTTTCCTGATAAGGGACTGAGGCAATCACGAGATCTGGCTGAACTGCGATAATCTCGGCCGCATTCGAAGTCCAGGAATCGTGCAGAATGGCCCGCGGCTGCGCTGAAATTTCGGGAACCAGATCCATGCAATATTTGGTGCATGCGACTACGCGATCGAGTTCGCCGACCGCGGCGAGGATCGCGGTCGCGCTGGGTTGCAGGCAGGCAATGCGGCGCGGTGTGTGCGAGGAAGGCATAACTCAATCGCTGATTTGACGATCGCTTATTCGACGATCGCTCATTTGACGATCGTTGATTTGACGGAGCGCCGCAGATAGCGCCTCGATCGCCAAATGCGCCGCATGTGTGGATGCCTGCGGTAGAGACCCGACCTTGGCAATCACATCCTCACGCTGCAACTTGCTTGCTTCTTCGAGGGTCTTGCCAATCAGCAACTCCGTCAATGCCGACCCGCAGGCCATCGTAGGTACGCAGCCCTTGGCTTTGAATCGGGCTTCTGCGATCCGGTTGGCTGCGGTCTTCAACGTTAGGCGCAACACATCTCCGCAGGCTGGATTTTCCAACTGCACGTTCGCATCCGGATTAGGGAGGTCGCCTGCATTGCGCGGATTCTGAAAGTGATCGAGCACTTGTGGTGAATACATTCTCTCGATTGTAGCGGGAGATTCGAAGGCTGCAAGGCGAGATCGGAGTATATCGCCCGGTCGCTCTGGCAAAGAAACGTCACCGACTGCTGCCGTTCGGAAAATAAACTGTCCAGGCGCGTTCGCGCGCGGCGGTTTCGAGATCTGGATTTGGGTTCACCGCAAAGGCATGTTTCGCCATCGCCAGCATCTCGGTATCCCATCGCGAGTTACCGAAAGCCGCATCGATCGGGTCGTCGACAAACTCACGAAGCGCCTCCGGTTTGCCGTGGCCGGAAGGAACGCGGATCAGCCGGTTCGTTGCAATACCGCGTTCGAGTTCCACCTTCGCCGCCAGGACGCGGCTTTCGGGAACGCCGAAGTGCCTCATCGCCGCCCGGATCACCCATTCGTTCGACGACGAAACCGCCCACACTTCGCAGCCATTTTCCTGCAGCCGGCGGATAAGTTCGCGCATTTCAGGAAAAATCTGAATCGCGACAAATTCCTCGAAAAAGCGATTCGCGGCTTCCATCATCTTTGTCTCGGAGATGCCCGCGTGCAGGGTCACCATCTCGCCGCACATGGTGGATTCATCGACTTCTCCGCGGCGGTATGAGGCATAGCGATCCCGCCAGAATCGGCTCAGTTTCTCGCGAACCGCGTCATCGGGAAAAACGTAACGCTCTCTCAGCTCCCAATCGAAGAAGCGCTCGCCGGCATCGCCGGACCAGAGCGTGCCATCGCAGTCAAACGCGGCAACGCGCGGCTTAAGGCGCAGAATCGAGTCGAGAAATTCTTTGGCTGATGGTTGAATGGTTCGCGCCGGCACGGTTTCCATGAATCGACGATAACGTGTCGCGAGACGGGAGCGCAACGGCGGCGGGTGCGGCTAGCAGCGCGTAAGTAACGCTGAATAATCCTCGGGCGTGTTGATGTTGGCCGCCACCAGCGGATCGTCGACGGCAACGTAATCGATGTGTTCGCGCTGCGCATGTTCAACATCACGCGCGGTCGCCGTCGCCGGAACTCGCAGAAACGCCTCTATCATTTCCCTGCCCACTAAATATGGATGGCCATGCTGGCCAGAAAAATCCGGTATTACCGCCCAGGTTTTCGAGGCCACATTCACAAAAACCTGATGCAGAGTTTCCAGAGTTTCCATCTTCACGGGAGGGCGGTCAACTAATGTCACCATCGCGGCATCTCGCCCCTGATCAAGAACGGCGCGTAACCCAACTTGCAGCGAACTGAACTGGCCGCGCTCCGGCGCCGGATTGACCACAAGAGAAGCGCCTTCCGCATAGATGGTCGGCGCGAGCGTTGCTTGGTTCTTCCCAACAACGACCACCACAAAGTCACATGCCCCGTTCAGCAGGCGAATCGCTGCCGACAGAAACGTCTCAGTCGAAGCCGCTTGCCCGGCGCGTATTGGCGGCCACGGAAGCAATGCCTTGTCGCGGCCCATGCGCGACGATTCTCCCGCTGAGAGGATGACGCCGCCGAAGCTGGGAGCGCGGATCATGCTGCGAAGATAGCAGGGAATGCAGCGGAATGTCAGGTCAATTCACTGATTTCGAATCGATGCTGCGAGTTGCGAGCGAGATTCCGAAGACCGGCAATCGGCGATTCACCTCACTCATGTTCATCGGCAACAGGGCTTGCGTCGCCGATTTCCCCCGGCGACTGCTTCGATTGAAACCAGCTCATATGCGGCAATGCAGACGCTGCGTGACGGCGAATGGCAATCAATTCGGCAGTGATCGCTATCGCGATCTCCTCCGGAGTAACAGCGCCGATATCGACACCAATCGGAGCGTGCACTCGTTCGAATAAATGTGCGGGCATCCCTTCGCTCTGCAGCGTTTTGAAAATCCCGATCACCTTCCGTTTGGAGCCGATCATGCCAATGTAGCGCGCAGGAGTTTGCACGGCCCAGCGCAGAATACGCATGTCATCGCGATGTCCGCGCGTGACGATCACAATGTACGAAGCTTCGTTTGGTTCCAGCTTCTGCATGGCCTCTTCGAAATCGATCGCGTGAACTTCCCGGGCCTCGGGAAAGCGTTCTTTCGTCGCATACGAACTGCGATCATCGGTGACAATTGGATCAAAGGCGGCCAGGGCCGCTACTCTGCAAACGTTGGTAGCTACGTGGCCTGCGCCGAAGATATAAAGCGATGCTGGAGGCAGCACCGGCTCGATGAAAACTTCCAGCGTGCCGCCGCAAACCAGACCGGTATCGTACTTCGGATCCTGGTTGAGATCGAACGTCAGCGTGCGCGGCTTCTCCGATTCCATGACTTCGCGAGCCGCCTGCCAAACATCAGCCTCGACACAACCGCCGCCGATCGTGCCGACAATCGATCCGTCATCGCGCACGAGCATCTTCGCCGTGCGAAACGACGGGATCGAACCGCGAACATTGACGATGGTGGCCACGGCTCCGCGGCGTCCTTCACGGCGCAGCTGTACGATTTGCTCGTAGATATCCATCAGCGCAGGCTTCCTGATTTGATTATCAGTCGGTTAACAGGAGGAGTCAAACCAAACAAAGCCAAGCCTTCAAATCGTCCGGCGGCACGCGATCCGAAAATCAAAATCCCACCCTTGCCGCTAAGAACGCAGCAAGGATGGGACAGGCAGTGCGTTTCAGCTTTCTGCAATTCGATCAGCTAGACCAACCCCTGATCCAGCATCGCACCTGCCACTTTCAAGAAGCCGGCGATGTTGGCGCCGTTGACCAGATTGCCGGGCGTGCCGTATTTCTCGGCTGTCTCGTAGCAGTTGCCGTGGATGGCGATCATGATTTTGTGCAGCTTGTCATCCACTTCTTCACGGGTCCAGGAAATGCGCGCGCTGTTCTGCGACATTTCCAGGCCTGATGTAGCCACACCGCCCGCGTTCGCCGCCTTCGCCGGACCGTAGAGAACCTTAGCATCCAGGAACAGCTTGGTTGCCTCGAGCGTGCTCGGCATATTGGCGCCTTCGGCCACCAGCTTGATACCGTTCTTGATAAGGTTCGCCGCGTCTTTCGCGGTAATTTCGTTTTGCGTGGCGCTGGGGAAAGCGCAATCGGCTTTGATGTTCCATAGCGGGCTGTGCTCAAGCTTGACGTCGGTCGGCATGAAGATAGCTTTCTTGTAGCGATCGGCATAGTCGCGGATGCGGCCGCGCTTCACGTTCTTCAGTTCGAGAACGAAAGCCAGCTTCTCGCGGTCGATGCCGTCGGGATCGTAGATCACGCCATTCGAATCGGAGACAGTCACCGGCTTTGCGCCGAGATCGAGCAACTTCTCAATTGTGTACTGTGAGACATTGCCGCTGCCGGAGACCAGGCACACCTTGCCCTCGAGCGAGTCTTTGCGGGACTTCAACATTTCCTCGGCGAAATAGACGCAGCCATAACCGGTCGCCTCCGGGCGAATCAACGACCCACCCCAGTTCAAGCCTTTGCCGGTAAGCACACCGGTGAATTCGTTGCGCAAGCGCTTGTATTGTCCGAAGAGATAGCCGATTTCGCGTCCACCTACGCCGATGTCGCCCGCGGGAACGTCGGTGTTAGGGCCGATGTGACGCGCCAGTTCGGTCATGAAGCTCTGGCAGAAGCGCATGACTTCGTTATCGGTCTTGCCTTTCGGATCGAAATCCGATCCGCCCTTGCCGCCGCCCATGGGCAGCGTGGTGAGCGAATTCTTGAAAACCTGTTCGAACGCCAGAAACTTCAAAATACCCAGGTTCACCGAAGGATGGAACCTCAGCCCGCCCTTATAAGGACCGATCGCGCTATTCATTTCGATGCGGAATCCGCGATTGACTTGCACATTGCCCTGATCGTCGATCCACGGCACGCGGAACATCAGCACGCGCTCGGGCTCGACGATGCGGTCGAGAATCCGGTTCGATTGATATTCGGGATGCTTGGCAAGCACCAGCCGAAGAGAGTCGAACACCTCGCGCACGGCCTGATGGAACTCCGGTTCGGCTGGATTCTTCGCCTTCACACTTGCCATGACGTCTTCAATGTAGTCGCCCGGGGGTTTTATCCCAGGCGAATTGAGAATGCCAGAAGTCATTTCCCTACCCTCCGTAGATGAATCGGTACCTAAATGCCTTCAAAAGGATACGCCTGTTGTGCTGGATTGTGGCAGTCGCCGGACGACGACGGGACAGCTGGAACCCGGAAGATTATCCCCGCCGAACTCCACTCGTCCTCCACGGGCGTGGCGTTGCCGTTTGAAAGCAAAACGCTGTTCTCATTCAACTACGCTGGGAGATGCGTCCGTTATAATTCTCCCTCGAACTCCATGGACTTCGATCAGCTGATAACTTTTCTGGAAGTTGCCCGCCAGGGCAGCTTCTCGCGCGCAGGGGAAAAAGTCTTCCGCTCCCAATCGGCGGTGAGCGCTCAGATTCGCCAGCTCGAGCAGGAGTACGGCGACCGCCTGCTCGACCGTTCCGGTAAAACTGTAAAACTTACTCCTGCCGGAGAGATCTTCCATGAGTACGCCCTGCGCCTGAAGAAGCTGCGCGAAGAGTCGCTGGTCGCCGTCGCCGACCATGGGCACACGCCGCGGGGCACGCTCCTTGTGGGGGCCAACGAAGCCACCTGTCTTTACGTTTTACCGGGAGTATTTGGAGAGTATTGCCGCCGCTATCCCGATGTGCAGATCAGCATCTACCGCAATTTCACCTACAAGATTGTCGAGAAACTCGAGAACGGTTCTCTCGACGTCGGCATTATCAGCCTGCCGGTGCAGTCTGCCAGTTTGAAGGTGCAGGCCATTTTTCGTGACCGGCTCGTACTGATGGTGAGCCCGAAAAATGCGCTGGCCAAACAAAAGTCGGCGAAGGTGGCCGATGTGGTCAAGCATCCGCTACTTCTGCCCAAGACCGGGCACACGCGGCGACTGCTGGATAAGCTTTTTCGCGAGCACAACACCGAATTGAAAGTAAGAATGGAGTTGCCCAGCGTCAGCATGATCAAGAGCTTTGTGGCCGCCGACCTCGGGGTTTCGCTGGTCAGTTCGTCCTTTGCCGCAGATGACGTGATCGCCGGACGCGTGAAGCTGCTGGATTTGGAAGGTCCAGAACTGTGGCGCGAACTTGGCATCGCCTACCGTCGCGACCGGACACTGTCGGTTGCGAGCAAAACGTTTGTTGGCGTAGTGCGGCAACTCTCTGAGCATCTGAAGTAGGCTGAGGGTCCCGCGCACAGATAGGGGTCCGCAAATCTGCGTATCAGATTCAAAAGATGGAGCGGGAGACCGGGATCGAACCGGCGACATCCAGCTTGGGAAGCTGGCGTTCTACCGCTGAACTACTCCCGCCCAAGCAACTCACCTACAATAAGCAACTTACCTATAGAATATTATCCAAAACATCTAGGCTAGAGTTTGAAAACTGCCAGCAACATCTAGCCTCGCGATTCCCGACAATACTCAGATTCCGAAAATGAGCGCCGAGCCGCTCTTGCGAATCAACATACAGCCGAATAATTACGACTGTCAACATTCGGATTCCGTCGTGCCATTCGGTGGCGCCCCATTACTGCGTTGATGATCAGTGCACCGCGCGGCCAGCCGGAGGGAGAACAGGCATGTCCGAGTTCAGTTAATTAAGTGTAATCGCGAGTTTGCAACGGCTAACCGCCAGCTCGCACGACCGATATCACCCGCAAGGTTTTTTGCTGCCCTACTGCAATACGTAAAACATGCCACTGGTCGAAAGTGTGGCACCAGATAGCTGAACTTTCACGTAGCCTGTCATTGCTCCTGAGGGTACATGAGTCAAGATAAGTGAGGGGGAGCGCACAGTGAATCGGGCCGGAGTGCCATCGAAGGTGACTTCTGTTGCACCGGTGAGTTGAGTTCCGAGAATCTCTATCTGATCATTTATTCTTCCGGCGGTCGGAAGTGTTTTGACGGATGGGCCGAGGCCATTATTTAAACTGAAAAGCGTGCCATCGTAGTCGGCCCCGTACCCTGAAGTTGTCCCGTAGAAGCTCCCATTCGTCACTTGCAATAATCCGCCCAAGGGAGCTTTACCATCCGTTTCGTTGAAGCTATGGAGTGTGGTTAAGTCGCCATGACTGTCGATCATGAAGACCGTTCCGCAATAATTACCTCCACCCGAAGTAGTCGTACCGTAGAAGTTTCCGTCGGAGGCCTGTACCACTCCTGCTGAGGGCCATGATCCGTCAGAACAGGTTGGCCATGGCTCGCAAAAGCTATAAAGCGTCGTTAGCACTCCGCTTTCAGTGATCTTGAAGACCGAGCCGAACCCGTTACCTCCGGTATAAGTTGTTCCGTAGAGGCTTCCGTCGGTGGCTTGCAATAGTCCGGCGAAAGGACCTTCCGTGTCAGGAAACGTATGCAGCGTTTTCAAATTGCCGTTCGGGCCGAGCTTGTAGACGGTTCCATAGCTCGTTGTCCCATAATACTGCCCGTTAGTGGCTTGGATTAGCCCGCCGTAAGGATATGCGCCATCGGTCGAGTCAAAACTATGGAGCGTGGTTAAAGTTCCCGTCGGTGTGATCTTAAAGATGGTGCCACAGCCAACGTTATTTCCGGAATTACAAGCACTACTCGCGCCGCCCTGAGATGTCGTTCCATAGAAATCTCCATTTGCAGCTTGAATGAGTCCTGCATACGGGTATCGGCCATCAGCGCAGTTCAACTGGGCACAGAAGCTGTAGAGCGTCGTTAATTTGCCGCTTGAGCTTAGTTTGAAAATAGTGCCATTGGAATTGTACCCGACGCCCTTGGCGCCTCCGTAAGTAGTAGTCCCGTAGAAATTCCCATCGACGCCCTGCACCAGACTTGCCGACGGGGCCTCGCCATCCGTGCAATACCCCGGACTGTCAATTTGGGAGCAAAAGCTGTACAGCGTGCTAAGTGCACCCTCTGTGGTGATAGTGAAGACGGTGCCAGCGCTCTGAGCGCCGCCCCCAGCGGTCGTTCCGTAGAAGTTCCCGTCTGTGGCTTGGATTAGAGACCCATAGCCGGGCTCTGCACCGTTGCTGCCGTCAAAATTTACGAGCGTCGTGAGAATGACCTGTGCAGGTGAGACCATCGCCGTCGCGACGCAAAACAAAGGTATCGCGCAAGCACTCTTCCAGCCGCTTCGTTTCATCATCGAAATCGCTCCCGTTGAACGGCTTGCAAAAGAGGCGAGGACGTTTGCAGGCCGCCGAGTAGCGAAAATTATTTCTTCTGGCCACTCGAGCCGAAAGTCCATACTCTGGTTCCTCTCGGCCGGCACAGACGGATGTGTGGGCTTAACCGTCTCTTGTTAGACTGATCTGGACACGACGATGTCTTCACCCTCCGCAAAACACGCAGGGCCAGCCGTTCGCAGCGATCAGCCCCCGGTTCCCGAGCCTTCGTTCGCGGAGCGCGCACGAACCCTGGTTTATACGGGACGAATCGGCAGCCTCTCCACGCTATCGCGCAAGCAGGCAGGATTTCCCTTCGGTTCGGTAATGCCTTACGGACTCGATGCGAATGGGCGTCCGATTTTTCTGATCAGCACCATGGCAATGCACACGCAAAACCTGCAAGCCGATCCGCGAGCCAGTCTGCTGGTTACACAACCGGATGCCAGCGGTGATCCGCTCGGCGCGTCGCGAGTCACGTTGGTCGGGAATGTGGCCACGATCACGCCTCCCGAAATACCCGCCGCCCGCGAGCTGTATTTGCAGCGCTATGCCAACAGCAAGTACTGGGTCGACTTCGAAGACTTTTCTTTTTACCGGATGAATGTGGTCGATGTTTACTATGTGGGGGGATTCGGGGTCATGGGTTGGGTGCAAGCCTCAGAGTACGATGGCGCGCAACCCGACCCGCTGGCCGATTCAGCGGCCGGCATCATCGAACACATGAATGCCGATCATAAAGATGCACTGGTGTTGCTGGCGCGATCGCTTTCCGGAATCGAGGCTCAGGAGGCTGCGATGACGGCTGTCGATCGCCTTGGTTTCCACGCACGCCTAAAAACGCAGGACGGCATGAAAGGTACGCGCATCGCCTTTCTGCGCGGAGTGCGAACCGCCTCTGAAGCGCACGCGGTTTTGGTAGAGATGGTGCAGCAAGCGCGGCGCTCCTAATCTTGGACTTACCTCGATCTCATTGGAGCCATTTTGAAGTCCCAAATAAATCCACGCATACCAGGAACGCCATAACCGCAGCCCCGGACACCGCGACGAGAAATGCGAAAGTCCCTATAGCCATGCCAATCCAGTAGCGAATCGGCTCCTTGTCCCGGCGATAGGTGCGACTTTTGGAAGCGCGGCCCATGATTGTAAGGGCACGACTGCGAAAGGATTTGTAATAACCGTTTCCAAGGAGGAACGCAATCGTCGCACAAAAAACGAGTATGAAGAGTTCACGCGCCACTTAAATCACGATTCGAGCGTTCACGCCGCTCTTTCCGCCCTCCGCTGCCCGTATGACTCCCGGAAAGCTACTAAATCCCTGACACTCCACTGTCGATCTGTCACGCCAGCGGTCATGCCGGAGACGTTCGCAGTGTACGGTGAATCTTGATGAAATTGTAGGCGAAATAGTTGAGTTTGAGGCGTAAGAATTCAAAGTAGCCCACTGCCCATTGGGGCGATTTGACAGTTCCACTCTCCCTTTCCGTTACTATGTACGGTTGCCACTCATAACCACCTCTCGGGAAGGACACTCTCGGTCATGTCTTCAAAAAAACTAAGCCTTCGCAGTAACCGCCGTTCATTTCTTAAGAGCGCCCTTGTGGGCGGCGCAGTAACAGGCGCAATCCCGCTCTATCCCGCACTGGGAGCGGCGCGTGAGATTGCCGCCGTGCCTGCCCATAGCGACGTCCAACCATTCGAACTCGATGAAGTCACCATCGCCGAGCTTCAAGGTGGCATGAAGAGCGGCAAGTTTACAGCACGTTCCCTGGTTGAAAAATATTCGGCGCGGATCGGCGGAATCGACAAACAGGGGCCGTCGATTAACAGCATTATCGAGATGAATCCCGATGCACTCACCATTGCAGACGCGCTCGACGAGGAACGAAAAGCTAAGGGCCCGCGCGGACCGATGCATGGCATTCCCGTACTGATCAAAGACAACATCGACACCGCCGACAAGATGATGACAACGGCGGGTTCGCTGGCTCTGGTGGGGTCGAAACCGCCACAAGATTCTTTTGTCGCGCAGAAACTGCGGATAGCCGGAGCAGTTATTCTCGGGAAAACCAATCTCAGCGAGTGGGCGAACATTCGCTGCAGCCACTCAACCAGTGGCTGGAGCGGGCGCGGCGGCCTGACGAAAAATCCCTACGCGCTCGATCGCAATCCCTGCGGATCAAGCTCAGGTACGGGCGCGGGAATTTCTGCGAACTTATGCGCGGTTGGCATTGGCACCGAAACCGACGGCTCCATCGTCTGCCCATCGTCCTCTAATGGACTCGCCGGCATCAAGCCGACGGTTGGCCTGGTAAGCCGCAGCGGAATTATTCCAATCTCGCACAGCCAGGATGGAGCCGGCCCAATGTGTCGAACTGTCCGCGATGCCGCCCTCTTGTTGGGTGCGCTCACCGGCGTTGATCCTGCCGATCAGGCTACGGCTGCAAGTGCGGGCAAGTCTTACTCCGACTATGCACAATTCTGCGACGGGCACGGCTTAAAAGGGGCTCGCATTGGCGTAGCCCGGAAGTACTTCGGCTTCAACGATGAAGTCGATGCTCTCACGGAGCAATCGATCGACGTGATGAAGCAGCAGGGAGCCACAATGGTCGACCCCGCCGAGATTGAGACCCTGGGTAAGTTCGACGATACCGAGCTATTGATAATGATGTATGAACTCAAAGCCGACCTGAATGCTTACCTGGCGCGAAGAGGACAGAACTCTCCTGTTCACACGCTGAAAGACATTATCGAATTTAACGACCGCAATCGAGAAAAAGAGATGCCTTACTTCGGCCAGGACTTATTTATCAAAGCTGAAGCGAAAGGTCCGCTCACGGATAAGGCGTATCTCGATGCCCTGGAAAGAAATCATCGGCTTGCCCGCACCGAAGGCATCGACGCGACCATGGACAAGTTTCATCTTGATGCGATTGTCGCTCCGACCGGAGGACCGGCATGGATTACCGATCTGCTCAACGGAGACCACGTGGCGGGCGGAAGTTCGAATGCCGCGGCCGTGGCCGGCTATCCCAACATTAATGTTACTGCGGGCTTCATTTCCGGGCTTCCAGCTGGGATTTCTTTCTTCGGACGCGCCTGGAGCGAACCGACGCTAATCCGGCTGGCATTCGCATTCGAACAAGCGACCAAAGCCCGGCAATCCCCGAAATTCCTGCCAACGATCAGAATTGAATCCGATTGACAGAGCACGATAAGACGTGCCGGATGCCAATTTTTACTCTGCATTATTTCCCAGATTAGAGATGCGATGCTCACTTTCGCATAAAGTCAAATATGCGAAATTGCGATTTGGCATTCTCATGTTAGCCTTAACGTCCAAAGGGGGTATTAACAATGATGAACAACGTTGTAGCTTCCCTGCAAAAAGAGTACTCCCGTCTAGAAACAGAGTTGGGACGTGTAGGGAAAGCGCTCGATGCCCTTGGTGGTCGCCGTGGGAATAAGCTCAGGACTGGCCGTACCTTGAGCAAGGAAGCCCGCGAGCGTATTGCCGAGGCGCAACGGCAACGCTGGGCGAAGGTCCGTAAGGCCGCCGCCAAAGCAGCCAAATAAGTATCAGTAAAGAAGTGCTTTCGCAAGCACCGCAGCCGGCCTCGTTCGCCACTTCTCCCGAATTTGCGGGCGAGGCCAAGCTTCGGAGTAGTTCTTCAAACTTCGCCCCCGCCGCCAAAATGCCCGCATAGATTCGACTAAGTCCAGCGAAACCACCTCAGCGCCAGCAGGAACGAAATAACTCCCCATAGAGACATTACTAATAGCCGCGGCCACAAATGCAGGAGGGGTGTGCCTTCGAGAATACTGGCTCGCAGAGCGTCGTTCAGCGCCGTCAAAGGTAGAGCCTTGATGAGCGGCTGGAGTACCGCGGGGAAACGCTGATAAGAGAAGAAGACGCCGGAAAAAATCCACATTGGCATCATTACTAAATTCATCAGGCCGCTGACGCTCTCGATCTTCTGTGCGCGGCTGGCCGTGAGCAGTCCGACTCCACCGAAGCACAATGCTCCTATCGAACCCAGCAGCATAATGGAGAAGATCGAACCCAGAACTCTCATGTGGAAGAAGAGGACACCCAGAGTCAGGAGCAATCCTATTTCTATGATCATGAGCACCAGCCGGCTCGACATGAGGGCCAGCAGAAAATCGCCACGCCGCATGGGAGTTCCAACGAAGCGCTTGAGCAATTTACGTTGCCGCATGTCGACCAGCGCGAAACCGATGCCCCACATGCCGGAATTCATCAGATTCATTCCAAGCAAGCCGGGAATCAGGAAATCGATATAGCGCGAGCCCGGCTCGGAAGAGGTAACTTCACTGGTTGTTACGACATCTTTTCGCCCGGCAGCAGATTGCAATGCATCGTTGACCTGAGTGCGCGCAAGAACGCTTTCCGGGCGCGCCGGATCATAAAGGTAAGTCAAGCCGCCCGCGGAATTCGGCTCGATCACCACATCGTATTTGCCCAGGCGGAAGCCCTTCCGCGCGCTGGCCTCATCCTTCACGTCAGCCTTAAACGATGCATGTTGGACGGATTTCTGCAGCAGCGATTCCGTTTCTTGCGCGCCGGGCCCGGCAACAATCACGATTGAAGAAGCTTCCGCCGGTTTGTTCCGAAACGCGACGCCGAGGCCAATTGCCAGCAGCAGCGGAAAGACAAACACCCAGAAGACAACCTCCGGCTCGCGCTTCAGTTCCAGCATGCGCGCCATCAGGAGATGGAGATATCCCGCCCAGCGGCCATTGCGGCGGGTTGCCCGTCTGTCGGGAAGCTCTCTCTGTATCGCCGGGAGTCGTTCTGCAACACTCATAGGGGTTGCTCATCTCTTACTTCAAAATCGCTTACTGCAAAATCGCTATCCAATCACTGTGCAGAGGGTTTCCATTGATTGAGGAACTGGAGCAAAGCTGCCGGCGTCATCGATCTGGCATCCTCAAACTCCCCATTTTTCTGGCTGACAATCAACTTGCCGTCGCTGCTCACGACCGCCAGCGCCGGAATTCCTTTGTTCAACGGAATCTCAAATTGCTTTACCAGATCGAGGTTCTTTTGCTCATCCTCTCCAAGGTCGACATGCACGACCTCGTAGCCCCCCATTGCACTTGCGAAGTCAGGCCTGTGAAATGCCAGATCAAGAACGTGGCAGTCGTAGCACCAGTTGGCTCCGAAAACCAGCAGCAGGCGCTTGTGTCCGGCAGCGGCCTTCTCCTCGGCTTCCTTTAGTTCGGCATGGGCGTCGGCATCCGGCGGATAGATGTTCTTGTTCATGTCCGAAGGCTGGCTCAATTGCGGCGCATTGGTTCTTTCCACTCCGGCGACCCTCCACTGATCGCCTTGCTTTTGCCATCCCTGAGCGACAGTTACGTTCAGCGTCGATCCAGTTTCGGTATTCACGTTCGTTTTGAAAATTACGCTCTCGCCCGCCGGCTTCTGCTTTAGCCGGACGATTTGGATGGTCAGGCTGCGAGCCTTCAGCCCAATCCAGAAATTGACCTCGGCATCGACGCTCACGTCCACGCCGCCGTTCACTTCCAACTGCGCGGGAGGGTTGGTGCTGTAGAGGCTCTTAAGCGCCGCTCCATTTCCCGCGAGGACCGCGCTTTTCCACTGATCAAGCGGAGGAAATCCTGTCGAAGGATCGGTCGCGTTTTGCGCGAAAATCTGTCGCGGACCATAGGCCGTCAGCACAACGGTGGCGAAAAGTATGAAATTGCGAAACGTTTTCATTGGCTATCCTTCGATGTAAATACTTGGTACGAGTTACTCTTCGCGCAAGTGCCGCCCGGTCAGCCGCACAAACACATCTTCCAGGCTGGCTTGCCGGGTGGTGAGGTGCTCCAGCGGCCTTGCTTGCTTTGCAACCGCCTCCAATAAGGCCGGAATCGTAAGATGAGGCTCTTTCACATTGAGCGCCACGAGGCCATTATCCTCCCGCACCGATTCGACGCTGGGCAGCACCTGCCAGGCCGCGAGCGGGGAACCGTCTGGGTTGCTATTTGTTCTTCCGTCTCCGTTTGCCCCGACCGAGAACTCGACCACGTGATGCCCTCCCAGACGCTCAATCAGATCGGGCGGCGAACCTTCGGCGATGATCTGACCGTGATCAACAATAGCCAGCCGGTCGCAGAGACGCTCGGCTTCGTCCATGTAATGCGTGGTCAGCAACACGGTGCCGCCGTCGCGCTGAAACTCGCGAATGATGTCCCACAGCTGCCGGCGGCTTTGCGGATCGAGCCCAGTCGTCGGCTCGTCCAGAAAAAGTATCTTCGGATTGCAGACCAGCGCCGTCGCCACCGCGAGCCGCTGCCGCTGTCCGCCAGAAAGCTTTCCCACCCAGGCGTCGGCCTTCTCGGTGAGCTGCAACTGCTCGAGCACCTCCTCAGACGATCGAGGCTCGCGATAAAAGCTGGCAAATAGTTCGATGGTTTCACGCACCGAAAGCTTTTCCGAGAGCCGCGTCTCCTGCAGAGAAATCCCCAGCCACTCCCGCATTTCGCGGGCATTCTCTTTCCACGAATGGCCGAGAATCGAAACCTCGCCCGAGGTCGGCTCCAGCAATCCTTCGAGGATTTCGATGGTCGTGGTCTTCCCTGCTCCATTCGGGCCGAGCCGACCGAAACACTCGCCGGTTTGGATTGCAAGATTCAGCCCGCGCACGGCCTCGACTTTACCGTCGTAGGTCTTGCGCAGGTCGCGACACTCGATGGCGATGGACATGTCTGTCGATTTTACCGGATGGACGTTGAATCCGCCGCAGAATGGCGAGTCCCGATAGTGGGCTAGTTTCAAATAGCCCACTACCGCAAGCCGCTGAACTATTTTGTCTATTCCCACGTGGAAGGCGAGGGGCCAAGAGCATCCGAACATGGACCTGGCTTTTTCCTTCGCCGGTGTCGAAGCGGCCGTGGCCGCACGTTAGCGGGCTTAGCCGACTCTCATCGTTCCCGGTCCGCCCGGAGGCTGGGGCAAATCCGGCGGTGGCGTGGGAGGAAGCGGCGCGGAGCCATTCGACGGTCGCGGAACATCTTCGGAATCTTCCCCCGGCCGCCGCAGGCTGGGCGCGTTGCCGGGACGCTCACCCGGTTCTTTCGCGGCTTCTTTTTCTTTATCCTTTTCGGGGAGCACAACCTCTTTTTGCGTGCGCACGATCTTCTCGCCGCCAACCTTCATGGTCTCCACGCGTACGACTTCATCCGCCACCAGCCGCACAAAATTGACATCCGCAGGCGGCTCTCCGTAAATCCACTCTTCATAGTCGGTCTCGCCCTCGCGCTCGCGTACTTTTTTCGGCGGCTTTCCCATGGCATGAAGCACCATCTCCGAATCCATTCCTACAAGAACGTGATGAGCCAGAATCGCCTCTTTCACCTTGGGCTGGACGGTATCAAGGTAGGCTTGCTCTTTGTTCCGCGCGTTGAAATCGAAAACCGGGTAAAGCAGCAGCCGCAGTTGCGCAGGCGACATCTCCGGCACATATTTGGAGAAGTAGAGATCGACGAACGATCCGTGAGGGTTTTCCGTCGGGCCATTGCCGGGGCCGGTCATCGCAGGCCCGTTGGCGCCTCCGACCTCAATATGCTGATACCACTTCTTTCGGCGGATCGGTCCTCCGTTAATCTCGAAGTGGATGTGATCGCTTCTGATCTGCATAAACGAAATATGGGCGGGATCACCCGGCCGGATCGCGGGCCCATAAATGACGAGAGACTGCTGCAAGTCCTTTCCGTTCGGGGTAATGACGCCGTCTTTCAGTTGAAGTCCTTTTGTGCCCATGGGGAATAGCGTGCGTGAATATACAAGCTGGGTTTCGAAATCGCGGAGAATTTGAAGTCTCGTGTCGTGCGTCATCCGCGGCGCATCAGAGGGAATTGGGTCCGCTTTTGGAGGAGTTGAGTGATCGATAAATACGGGCGGTTGAGTGGAGGCCGGTTTCTCTTGTTCGACAGGAGCGCCGGTTTGGCTATGGGCCGCAGACGCAGCAAAAGTAACGATTAAAAATAAGAAGGCAGGAGTCCAAGAACGCGGCATGCAACACCCCAGGGCGCACAGCTATTATATGCGATGGAATGCGCCCACAGCGGGTTGCCAGAATTCGATGAATTGACGTCGGCGGCGTGCGGCGCACGCCTGCCTTTTACACGCTCTGCGGCCCGCGCTTCTTATGCTGCTGGCACTTCGTCATGATGGCCGAACGCAGGCGACTGCGAAGATCCTCCGGCAATTCGTAGAGCTGGGAATCGCGGTAGATCTCGATGGTTTTCTTGGTTGTGTCGCAGACGACGTAGCAGTTGTGGCACCAGGAAAGGTGGTTCTCCAACTCGGCTTTTGTAGGCTCGTCGAGGACTCCGTCCAGATAATTTGTCAGCTCGGTCAAAAAATCAGAGCATTTCACCGGTCGCCATCTCCAAGGTCACTTTTGTGATCTCCATTCTCGCGTTTTTGGAAGAACCGGCCGAGGCGCTCGCGAAGTTGTAAGCGCGCGCGCAACAGCCGGGATTTGACGGCGGGCACGCTCAGTTCAAGCGCAGCCGCGGTCTCTTCAGTTGAAAGTCCTTCCACATCTCTTAGCACGAACACCGTCCGGAATCCCGGGGGAAGGCCCTGGATCGTCTTACTCAATATCTCCCGTAGCTCCGCCTGGTTATATTGCTGCTCGGGGTTCGGACTCCAATCCGCAATTTCTCGCGGAAGAGAGTCGTCTTCGGTCTTGATATCCTCGTCGAGCGAAACCGTACGCTCGGGCTTTTTCCGGCGCAACTTCATCAACGCTTCGTTGACGGCGATGCGCACCAGCCAGGTATAAAACTTCGACTGCTCCTGAAACTTTGCTAAATTGCCATACGCCTTCAGGAACGCTTCTTGCACCACATCTTCCGCGTCTTCGCGGTTTTGCGTGATGTGCTGCGCGATCCGAAAAACGTTGCGGTCGTAACGGCGGACTAACTCTTCAAATGCCGAGTCGTCGCCCCGTTTGGCCGCCTGTACTAGGGCCAGTTCGTCGGTAACAGGCCCCTCTAGTTTGTTTTGGATGGCTCCCATAGTTTCAGCGATGCAGTATTTTGCGTATGAAAAAACCTTTGGTGCTGGAAAGACACCTGTTATTTTACTTGGTAACCTCGGTGTTTGCCCAATCGCTTTGAAGTTTCGAGTGGGATGGCATTTGCGATAGAGTCGATACAGCGGGGCGTTGCCGCGGTCGAACACGTCCTCAAGTACTCTGGGACGGCATCGCAAGTACCGTATAATCAGCGTTTAGGCCTTAGTGTGACAGATCGATGTTTGTTGTTGATTTGGTCCTGTTGTCGATAATGGCAACGCGGTCTTCCGGGCATGGCGGAACATAAGAAAAAACAAATCGCGGAGCAAGGCGACATTCGGCAGATCGTCGAACGCGCGGTCGCAGAATCTCTTCAGGTACAAATTCCCGATCTGCAATCGCGAATCGTAGAGAGCGTGCTTCAGACGCTGCCGGCTTCGACCGGGGAAAGCCCCGTAGCGGCGCCCTCCGGGGAAGGTTCGGCTGATCTGGTTCGCGCGGTCTCCACCATTCACGCCGGTTCCACGCAAAAAGAAATTCTTCGGGCATTGCTCGACGCAGCCAGCGGATACGCCGAGCGCATTGCGCTGTTTGTGGTGAAAGCGGGTGCGGCATCGGGATGGCAGGCGCGCGGCTTTGGCGAGGATGAATCAGTCAAAGATTTCGCTCTCGATCTCAGCGCCGGCCCGGTCGCACACACCTACCAGAACCGAACTCCCACCCCCGGCAATATTGCCGAAATGGGCAAACATTTCGTCGATCAGTTCGGCGCCCCATCCAATGAACAGCTATTGGTTTTGCCGTTGTTGCTGAAAGACAAAGTGGCGGCTCTGGTTTACGCCGATGGTGGCGATAGCGGCAAGCTCGAATCGTCAGCCCTGGAGCTGTTGGTGATGGCCACCAGCGCGTGGCTCGAAGTCTCTTCGTTGCGCAAGCAGGCTGCGAAAGAAGAAAGCGCAATGCCTCCCCGAGTTGAGGCTGCGCCAGTGCAGACGGTTTCTTCATTTTCCGATCCCTTCGCGGGGCACGCTCCCAAGCACGTAGCTCCGAGCGCTCCGGCTGAGCAGGAACCGGCCGCAGAAGTTGTTGAAGTAGCCGCCGCGCATGCCAGTGCCGCCGCGGCGCCGGCAGCAGCAACCGATCCGTTGGCTGGCCTGTCGCCCGAAGACGCGGATCTCCATCGCAAAGCGCAACGTTTCGCAAGGCTGCTGGTCGACGAGATCAAGCTCTACAACCAGGCGAAAGTTGCCGAAGGACGCCGCAACAAAGATCTCTATGACCGCTTGAAGGAAGACATCGAGAAAAGCCGCGGGACGTTTCAGAAAAGGTATGGCAGCACGGTTGCCGCCAGCGGAGATTATTTTCAGTATGAACTCTTGCGCAGCCTGGCCGAGGACGATGTTTCCATCATGGGTGCGAATTTCAAGCGTTAGACTTTCCAGAAGGCGCTGAGTTCAGTTGCGCATCTCTGCAGTTTTGGCGATACCGATATTTGGCAAAAGGTAAAAGCAGTGAGCTTGGGTTTGAAGTTGTGGTGGCTGCGTGCAGGTGTAATCGTTCTTTTCGTCTCCGGCGCAACATTTCCGGCTGCCAGCGCCGCGCCGCTCTCCGCGCGAAGTTTAGACCAAAGCCAGTCCGCATCAAGCTCACCAGCACAAGCCGCTCACGACGACCCCGGCACCAAGAGCACAGATAAGCCTAAGTCTCCCACTGCGAAAACGACTCCCGGCAAGAAGGCGTTTTCAACCGGAAGTCATTATGCCAACGCACATAAGCGGCCGGTCTCGCCGCGCGTGAAGCGTATGCGACAGGCGTTCGTAGCGTCGGCAAGCCTGCGTCCCATGGCGCAACAGCTTTTACAGGATCGATCTCTCGCCGCCTACGCCGGAGTCGAACGCTATGCGCGATTGCATTCAAAAGAGGACGCAGGGGCGCTGGCGTGGCTGGTTCTCGGCTACGCGCATGTCGTCGATCACGATTACGCCAAGGCCATCGATCCCTTGAACCGTGCCAAAGTTCATGCCGGAGATTTGGGCGACTACGTCACCTACTATCTGGGAACTTCGTATTTGCAGTCCGGGCGAATCGCTGAGGCGATCGCAAATCTCGCCAACTTCGGCAAAGCGCATCCGGATTCCCTGCTCGTCCGCGATGCCGTCGTCAGCTATGCCGATGCGCTGATGACCGAAGGCCAAGCGCAGGAAGCCATCACCCTTCTGGAGCGCATCCGAACGCCCACGCGTTCCGACGTTGAGTTCGCTTTGGGCCGCGCCTACGCTGCTGTCGGCGAAAATGCCAAGGCCGCCGAGGCTTTGGAGACCGTCTATTACACCATGCCGCTTGCCAGCGAAGCGGATGCGGCGCACGCGCAGTTAGAAAAGCTTCCAATCATCCCCGCTGCAACCGTTAGCCAGCGCGAAACCCGCGCCAAAGAGTTAATTAAGCGCAAGCGCTACGCGGATGCCGCCGACGAGTATCGCAGCCTGGCGAGCGAGGTCAGTTCGAAAGACCGGCCTGCCATGGAACTCGCGCTGGCCGATGCCCTGCACCGCGCTGGTAGAAATCGCGATGCCAAACAGGTACTCACATCGGCGCAGAATCTGAGCGCCGACGGAAACGCGGAGCGCTTGTATCTCTTGGGCCAGGTCGCCTTCGCATCGAGCGATAATGACACCTTCTATCTGACCGTCGAAGAACTGCGGCAGGGCGCACCAACCAGCCAGTGGCTTGAGCAGGCTTTGCTATCCGCGGCAAATCTGCATCTGGTGCACCACGAATACGATCAGGCGCTCGACGCGTATCGTGAGGCGCAGCAAAGATTTCCTGACGGGCCCCGCGCCTCCTACGTGCACTGGAAAGCGGCGTGGCTGACCTTGCGGCAAGGACGCAATGCCGAGGCCAAGAAAGCCTTCGAAGAGCAAATCACCTTGTACCCCACGGGCTCGGAAACTCCAGCAGCCTTGTACTGGCGCGCGCGTCTCGCGGAAGAAGATAACCAGCTCGCGATGGCAGCTGCGTTTTACCAAAAACTTTCTGAGCGCTACCGTAACTTTTACTACGCTGAAATGGCTCGCGCCAGGATGAAACACCTGCCTGCCACTGCCGAGGCGAACGTCGATTATCCGGTGCTTGATCGCGTGCCGCCGCTCGAAAGCGACGTAAAGATCAAAGAAACCGAAGCGCCTTCGGACGAACTGCATGTACAAAAAGCCGAACTCCTCGGCAATGGTGGCCTGGTGGATTTCGCGGTTCGCGAACTACAGGCGGTTTCTACTGCCGAGGGTGGAAGCTGGGTGCCGGCCGAAGAGGCGCGGCTGTACGTGGAAACCGGACATTATGATCGCGCCATCGAAGTGATGAAGCACTCCGCGCCGAATTATTTCGCGCTCGATATTCCCGACATGCCGCGTACCTACTGGGAGGCTCTGTTTCCCAAAGCCTATTGGAGCGATCTGAAGCGTAATGCGGCGGCGAATGGGCTCGATCCTTATTTGATCGCGTCGCTGATCCGGCAAGAGTCGGAGTTCAATCCCAACGCGGTCTCGCGCGCCAACGCCGTTGGCCTAATGCAACTGCTGCCGAAAACTGGCCGCGTCGTAGCCAGGCAGGAAAGGGTAAAACGCTATAACTCGAGCCAGCTATTCACGCCGGCGATGAACATGCAACTCGGCACGCGCTACTTCCGTGGCATGGTCGACAAGTTCGGTGGATCGTTCGAATACGCCCTCGCCGCCTACAACGCCGGCTCCGACCGCGTGGAGGAATGGCTTGGACAAGGAAAGTATCGCGACCCGCAGGAATTCGTGGAGTCGATTCCCTTCACCGAAACGCGCGAATATGTGCAGGCGATTCTGCGCAATGCCAGCGTTTATAAGCAGCTTTATGGAACGCCGTAATACAGATGACGCTAGCTAACTCCGGCGATGACTGCCACAATTCCAACCTTCTACACGTTCCCGATTGCCCGTAGAGTGTGCCTATCCTGAATACGCCGGCTCAAACTTCTGGTCCTCGGCTCATCGACGCGTTCGAACATCAGAACGAGCAGTTCGCCGATGCGTTCTCTATTCTGCGAACAGCGATAGCTGATCGTGCCTTCCCCGCTGCTTCGATCGCCGTTACTTACCGGGGAAAACTTACCGTTCTCGCAGCTCTGGGAAATTTCACGTACGAGGCGACGCCTGAAGTTCAACCGTCGACACTCTTCGATCTCGCATCCCTCACCAAAGTCGTGGCCACTACGCCCACGGCAATGCTGCTCTATGAGCGCGGGCTGCTCGATCTCGACGCTGCGGTCGCGGCGGTCGTTCCGGGGTTTCTCACTGACGCCGTGCCCGACCTTCGTCGAAAAGATGTAACCCTGCGAATGCTGCTCGCGCATTCCTCCGGCCTTCCCGCTTACGAGAAGTTATTTCTGAAAGCGAAGGATCGCGATGACTTGCTGCACGCCGCCTTCACCACGCCGCTGGCAGCCGACCCTGGCGCCCGCACTGAATACAGCGACATCGGATTCATCCTCCTTGGCATAGCCCTCGAACGCCTCGCCGACGAATCGCTTGATCGATTCTGCCAGCGTGAAATCTTTGCGCCGCTCGGTATGGTCCACACTGCGTTTAATCCGCCATCAGAGTTGCGCGCACAAATTCCTCCCACCGCCGACGACAAAGCTTTTCGTAAGCGAATCATCCAGGGCGAGGTCCAGGACGAGAACGCCAGCGTCTTCGGAGGCGTCGCACCGCAAGCTGGACTTTTTTCAACCGCGCGCGATCTCGCACAGTTCGCACACGCGATGCTCAATCCGGAAAGCCCAATCTTCCGGCCAGATACGGTCAGCCGGTTCACCAGCCGCCAATCCGCGCCCGCCGGCACGACTCGAGCCCTCGGCTGGGATACTCCATCTGCCCCGTCGCAATCCGGAAGATATTTTTCACCACAGTCGTTCGGCCATCTAGGCTATACCGGAACTTCTTTGTGGATCGATCCAGTTCGCCAGCTTTCGATCACTCTTCTCACTAATCGCACCTGGCCCGATTGTCTGAATCAAGCGATCAAGCAAGTGCGCCCCAAATTTTCCGACGCAATCATCGAAGCCCTCAATGAAAAGTAAGCAGACCAAGAAACTCGTTCAGGCCAGCAAGGCTCTTCGCCAACTTCGGACTGAGCAATCCAACCCGGCGGCGCAGGATCTCGATCAGAAATCTTCGCTGGAAATCGCGCGCCTGATCAATGCGGAAGACGTATCCGTCGCTCCAGCAGTCGAACGGGTCCTGCCGCAGATTGCCCATGCCATCGATCTCATCGCCGCGGCCCTCCGAGCCGGTGGGCGCCTGATCTATGTTGGTGCGGGAACCAGTGGACGCATCGCCGCGCTCGACGCAGTCGAAATCCTGCCTACCTTTAACACCGACCGCGTGCAATTCATCATTGCCGGAGGAGCAAAAGCTCTCGCCTCCGCTTCGGAAATCAGTGAAGACGACACAAACGCCGGCCGCAAAGAAATGGCGCGCCGCAAACCCGGCAAGAAAGACGTCATCCTCGGCATCGCATCCAGTGGACGTACTCCATTTACCGTCGCGGCCCTCGCAGAAGCGCGGGGCCGAGGCGCAATGACGATCGCTCTCACTTGTAATCCGGATTCGCCTCTCGAACACACCGCCGACCTCGCGGTTGTGGTTCCTGTCGGTCCCGAGGTGCTCACTGGATCGTCGCGCATGAAAGCCGGTAGCGCGCACAAAATGGTCCTGAACATGATTTCGACAGCTGTTATGACTCGCCTCGGCTACGTCTACGGCAATCTCATGGTCAATGTCGTGCCGAAAAATTCGAAGCTGCTTGACCGTTCAATCGCGATCCTCGAACGTGCCGCCGGAGTGGATCGTGCGACCGCGGAGCTTGCGCTGAAAGACTCCAGCAACCGAACTCCCGTGGCGGTCGTCATGCTGATTGCTGGAGTGACGCCCCTCGAGGCAACAACGGCATTGAAAAAAGCGAATGGAAACGTCCGCGCTGCGATTCGACAGGCACGGGGAAAGCCGAAGTAAGCGCCGCTTAGAAATTACCCTTTTCCAGCATCGCAGCGGTGATCAGCTTCTTCTCGATATGCCGCTGCAGAATCTGAACCAGAAACTTGCGCAAGTCGGCGCCCTGCGCCTGCGGCCATGCAGTTTGCAGAAAGTTCTCGAGCGGCATGCGAAACATCTGCGCCGCGACGCTCCGCGACTCATTCGACATCTCCGATGACGCCAGCCGCTTATCGTCGGCGCACATCAACCCATCGGCTAGCGCATGAAAATAGGCGCGGCTGCCATTGAGCGCGCGGCCGCAAAGCGTGCATTCGGTCAGCTCCGGCAAAAAGCCCACCAGCCTCGTCAACCAGAGATCGAAATAGGTGACCGGCGCCCAGACGTTCGAATCCTGCAAGGCGTTCAACACCGAAAGAGTCAATCGGAAAATGGCGTCGTTGGCTTCGCGGTCTGGCAGCAACTCGTCGAGCAGCTCCGCCACGTGCGCCAGGGCCGTGGCCCGGGCATACGAAATCTGGTTCGCCATCGGAGACTGCAGCACTTCACACGCATCCAGTCGCACCAGCTCCTGGCGCTCGCGGACATCGTAAAACGCGCGAACATAGGTCATCGGTTCGAGCGCGCCGCCAAAACGCCGCTTCGATTTCTTCGCCGAACGCGCGACACCGCGCACCTTCCCTTCTACGCGTGTGAAGAGGGTCACCAGCAGGTCTGCCTCACGCAGGGGATAGGTCCGGAGAACAATCGCTTGCGACTCTACAAGGGCCATCGGGATCCAGCAGATTAAAAGGATGGAGGAATTGTAACCGGGGCGCAAGCACCAAGCCCGCGCAAGCAGGAAAAGATCTCGACCGCAGTAACGTTGGGGAAAATAAGAAGAGGCGATCGAGAAGGTCCGAATGCCGCGCATCCGCGAACACTAACCTATGATCGCCCCACGAACTTACAAACACAAAATAGCGCCTGCTCTACGTTCTCACAATACAGAAAATTCCGTAGACCAGCTCAAGAGCCTTTCGCCAGTGAAAAAGGCGCACGCCCTCTGCGGGCGCGCGCCTTCCAGCAAGCGCTCAACTCACACCCGATGTCTCTAGCGGCCGAAATACGCCGCATTCTTGGCGGTGAATTCATTCCATTTTTCCGGCAGATCGTCGAGGGCAAAGATCGCCGACACCGGGCACACCGGGACGCAAGCACCGCAATCGATGCACTCTACGGGATCGATATAAAGCAGCGCCTCAGTGGCATATTTGGGGTCGTCTTTTTTGGGATGGATGCAATCCACCGGGCATGCGTCTACGCACGCGGTGTCTTTGGTGTTGATGCAAGGCTCGGCAATCACATAGGTCATAGCAGTGTGAGTCTCCTGAAGCTTCTCAAAAATATTTTACTACCAGTACGGCGCACGAACCGCACATTTTAGCAAGAAAAGCCGCAGCGGTACAGGCTTTCGGCGCGATGTGTTTTAGCTCCATAATTCTGTCACCCCCTAACGGCGACGCGAAAATGTCACCCGATGAGAGGAAGGATATTCGCGTTGAGTCAGAAGGAACTGCAACGAGTACGTGTGCCTTCCGGTTGTACCAAGGAGTGAGACTTGGCTCGCGCCAGGGCTGAGGTACGCTCTCCAGCAGGCTGAGCAGAAGTTTCGCGCGAGAAAAACGAATTCGTCAAAATACGAATGGAACAAACCGCTTCGTCCGCTGCATGTACTCGTGGTATCGCCCACCAAGACTGGCCTGCAAAGCGTGCTCTTCCACATAGACGCGATAGACGTAGCCCGCTGCGCCGAAGACCGTCATGATTATGCCGCTCAGCCAGTTGGTGAGTGCGAGACCGGTTCCGAAGTACATGAGTATGCCGCCGGTGTAGGACGGATGCCGCACCCAACGATAGGCGCCCTTATCGATGACGGGCTGGTCCGCGCTGGCCTTCACGTCGCCCGTAAAGTGTTGGCCCAACATTTTCCAGCAGTGGTTTCGCAGGAACCGGCCAAGCAACAGCACGGCGAGGCCAATCGCAAACCAGGTCTTTCGATTCTGCGTTATCGCAAACCGTGGGTTAGAAGCCACAATGAAAGCCGCGACCGATCCGATCCATACGGCGACCACGATAAACGCCAGCGACCCGCGATCTGACTTCTCGCCTTGCGCCGGGCGGGAGCGCCGGACCAAGGCGAACTCTGGCCCATAGCAGTAAAGAAAGATCGCCCAGAACACCCAGCAGTAAGGTGAAGTGTAGGCGAGAGGTTTCATCGGTGAATTCCTGGCGAAAATCGAGGACGCGTCGAGTGTAACGCGGAGAACGGACAGAAGGAAACGCGGGAAGATCGAATCTCGAGACCGACCACGGCTGGGTTTCTACCGCACCCTTCCCAGTTTATCCATCGGCCAATAGCCAAAGACGGCTTTGCCGTAAATATAACTCTGGTTTACCGGCCCAAAATCGCGGCTGTCATTCGACATCGACCGGTGATCTCCGAGCACGAAATAGCAATCCGGCGGCACGACTGCCTCCGGATAAGACCTTGAATCCGCATAGGCTGGAGGGACGTAGTCTTCATCCAAAGCCTGACCGTTCACATAAACTTGGCCGCCGTCGATGCGGATGCGATCTCCAGCGACTCCGATCACGCGCTTGATATAGCTCTTCGAAGGGTCCCGCGGGTACCGAAAAACGACGATGTCATCGCGCGAAATCGCCTCCAGCCGGTAAACGAACTTGTTGACGAAGATCCGCTCCTGATCTTCGAGAGATGGCATCATGCTCGTGCCTTCCACTTTCACCGGCTGGTAGATGAACACGATAATGAAGGCTGAAATCGCCAACGAAACCATCAGATCGCGCAGCCACACGCCCAGGGAGGGGCGAAGTCGCAATCCAGCCTCCGGTTCCACGCGTGGAACCGATGATGCCACTTTGTCTGGCGATTCCGAAGGAGCGTTATCGGCCATGTGACCCTATTGTATACAGATCGACTTTATTGCCGGCGAGTGGCGCCAGTCTTCAAGGCTTGCGCTGTGTTCTGCGGCAGAAGCAGGTTAGAATATATCGACTCAGGAGACTTTGATGACCGCGATCCGAGTGCGCAGGAAATATGCATACCGTGCCTTAACCCTGGTTTTTCTTTTTGCCGTGACGCTGACGGTTTCGGCGCAGTGGGCTGCCCAGGAAGACGAAGGAGGCATTCCCGCCTACAACGCCGGGCCACCGCCGAAAGGCACGAAACTGCCCGCGATCTTGAGCAAGTCGGAGCTGTGGGGCGCGGATTCGCAGCATCCGTACCAGACGCATGCCTACGAATTGGCTGCGAAGATTCCGAATGTGATTCATCAGCAGCCTTGTTACTGCTATTGCGACCGCACGGGCCACAACAGCCTGCACAGCTGCTTTGAAGGCACCCACGGAGCGCGCTGCTCCACCTGCCTGAAAGAGCTTTATTACTCGTACGTCGAGAATAAGAAGGGCAGAACGGCGTCACAGATTCGAGCCGGAATCATAAAAGGCGATTGGAAATCGATCGATTTGGACTCCGCCGTGGCCATCAACTAGTCGGAACTGGCGATTTCCGGCGACGGCAGGTACACAGTTAGTTCAGGCCCGGAATTGCCCAATAACCGCAATTTGAGTGATACTTGTGTTTCAGCTCCGATTCTTCGGAGCCCAGGAGTATTCATTACGAAGGGCACAGGAAAAATTCTTCACATGGCTCAAAAGGTTACTCCGAAAAATCCGTCTATTGCCGACGATCCTCGCCTCGCGCAGGCGTTGCAGGCTTATGAAGCGGGTCTCCGCGCCCTGCAGGAACACAAGTTCGAAAAAGCGAAACCCTTGTTTCAGAAGGTGCTAGCCGGTCCCAACAAGGAACTCGGAGACCGCGCAAACGTGCACCTCAATATTTGCAACCAGCACCTCGAGCGGTCGTCCTCGACCCAGTTCAAGAGCGTCGAAGAGCATTACGATTTTGCCGTTTCCCTAATGAACGTTGGGGACTACGTAACCGCGCGCGAGCATATCGATAAACTGCTCAAGCAATCTCCGAAGACCGATTACGTGGTCTACGGCTTAGCCGCCCTCGATTGCCTCACCGGGCATGTCGAAGACTCGCTCAAGCATCTCGATGAGGCCCTGAAGCTAAACGCCAGCCTGCGTTACCAGGCGCGCAACGACTCCGATTTTCATAATCTGGCCGAAGACCCACGATTCACCGAACTGTTATACCCGGATCCCGCTGCCGACCTTTCCTCGCCGGAGAGCCCATTCCGGGAGGACGAGTCTTTTTAGATCGTCCGCGAAAATCGTCCGATGGGAACCAGAACCGCCGATCTGCCGTCCTCAGAAAAAGTTGCGCGTGAGCGTGGACTCAGGGTCGTTGCCATCGGCGGAGGAACCGGCCTTTCCACGCTGCTCAAAGGACTGAAGCGCTTCGCTCTCACTCCCGCGGAGGTTGCATCCGCTCCGACTGCATCCCCGGTTGTCCGCGATCTCTCCGCGGTTGTTACGGTCAGCGATGACGGCGGGTCGAGCGGTCGCCTGCGAAAAGAATTCAATATGCTTCCGCCGGGTGATGTGCGCAACTGCATCGTCGCTCTAAGCGAAGATGAAGCGCTCTTATCTCAACTGTTCCGTCACCGCTTTGCTAAAGGCTCCGGACTCGAAGGCCATAGCTTCGGCAATTTATTTCTCGCCGCTTTGACGGACATTACTCAGGATTTCTCGGAAGCGGTTCGGCTGTCTTCGGAGATTCTGGTGACTCGGGGCCATATCTATCCCTCAACGACTTCGAATATCGAACTGGAAGCGTTGATGGAGGATGGAACGCGCGTGCGCGGAGAAACCAAGATCACCGCCAGCAAGGGCCGTATCAAGGAGCTTTGCCTCGTACCACCCAACGTGGAACCGCTGCCGCAGACCCTCGACGCGATTGCCCGCGCCGATATCATCAGCATCGGCCCCGGTTCCCTGTTTACCAGCCTCATTCCTAATTTGCTGGTGCGCGGCATCGTCGATGCGATTGTGAAGTCGCCGGCCGTCAAGGTTTACATTTGCAATCTCATGACGCAGGCCAATGAGAGTCTCGGCCTCAGCGCAGCCGATCACATCCGCGCGCTGAACGACCATGCGCATCAACCTTTGTTCGATTATGCACTGATGAATCGCGCGCCGGTGTCCGATGAACTTAAGGCGAAATATGCCCTCGAAGGCGCGTGCCCGATTGCAGTCGATCTTGAGGCCATCGAAAAGCTGGGCGTGGTTCCAGTCATCGGAGACTATCTGGAAGAGGCCGGGGTCGCGCGCCACAACACCGCGCGAGTTGCGATTGATTTGCTGCACCTGGCTTCCGGCAAGACCGGTGATGCGAAGAGCCGCTCCGCGGGAAAAGCGTGAGAGCTGCGCTTTCGATTCTTTCTTTCACCGCAACTGCGGAGTGACTAGAATGTGGCTATGAGAAGGGCATTTACCATACGGTTCTTGATCGCGAGCTCGATCTCGCTGTTTCTGCTTGTGGGTTCTTCTGTGGCGCAGCACGAGGATGACGACGAGCCCACATCGGTGCTGAGTTTTCTGATCCTCAAGGACGACAACGGTAAACCGGTGCGGAACGCCGCGGTTATCATGCACGCGGTCAACTCCAAGGGCAAACAGGGCAGAGGCGACCTCGAACTCAAGACAGACCTCGACGGCAAAACCAGCTTCGATGGCATACCATATGGGACGCTGCGCGTGCAGGTGCTGGCCTCCGGCTTCCAGACGTACGGGCAAGACTACAACGTCAACCAGCCGAAACTGAGTCTGACGATCAAGCTGAAACGTCCGCTGGGGCAGTATTCGATTTACGGAAATCAGCCGGGAGGCAAGAAAGACGGAAACGCCCCACCGCCCGATCCCAATGCGAAACCGCAGTAACAATCAAACGGTATTTCGAAGGCAGAATCCAGCAATGGCTTATCTTCTTAAAACTGAACCTACGGTTTATTCGTTTTCCGATTTGCAGCGTGACGGCACAACAGTCTGGGATGGCGTGACGAATCCCGTTGCCGTCAAGAATCTTCGCGGCATGGAAACCGGCGAACGACTGCTCATTTACCACACCGGAGA
>Ga0210391_10000365_pt1 | contig 50551 bp, 48 predicted proteins | sample IncBWC12OmetaG_FD_160573 | JGI IMG/M metagenome (GOLD analysis project Ga0210391, IMG submission 160573) | Forest soil microbial communities from Barre Woods Harvard Forest LTER site, Petersham, Massachusetts, United States - Inc-BW-C-12-O ...
TTGGTCTTTGCCGATGCAGATGCCGTGCGCGCCGAGCATATCGTTGAATTCTACAAGGCTCTCGGTGGCGCACAACGGGACGCCGGACTAGACGGATCGATGAGGTCGACGGCGCAGTTGGCTATCCTTCCCGGCACGACTCACTACGACATCATTGCTAGCCCGTCGTTGGCGGTCGTAATCGGTGAGTTCCTGAAGCGATAGCCCGATTCGGCGCGCGGGCAACGCCGCGCACTAGTTTATCGGCAGAGTCGAGCAATACGATGAACCGCTGTCAGATAGCGGGAACGAACGGTTTGCGGAAAGACAAAAGGGCGCCAAACGCGCCTCTTTGCGTCCTCGATGGTTTCAATGAAATCCGCTTAAAGCTATTGGAGAGAATGGCGGGGACGACGAGACTCGAACTCGCGACCTCTGCCGTGACAGGGCAGCGTTCTAACCGACTGAACTACGTCCCCGCGCCATGGTTACTGGATGGTGGGCGATCACGGATTTGAACCGCGGACCTTCCGGGTGTAAACCGGACGCTCTAACCGCTGAGCTAACCGCCCTCTATTGATCGTAGCAGAACCCGCGAGCCGGACGCCAGCGGTTAAACGCTTGTCAAACCCCGTCGCTGCGACGCGCATTGATTGTTCCGCGGCGCACCGCGCATTTTCCGCCAAAAGTGACTGAAGTCCCAAGCGGTCTCGCCCGATGGTTTCTTTTGATAGGCAAAAAAAGGCTGGGCAAGCGATCGCGGCGAAAGCTTCGCAGGGAAATGGAAGCAACCACGCGCGTTGCCGATGCCAATTTAGGGCATCCCTGTACCGAGGTACAGGGGCAAAAATTAGCCTGTACCAAGGGACAGTTCCGCGTGCGGCGCGACGGATGTTAGCAGATTCACCACGAACGCCCCACCCGGTTCCCAATTTCTGAGGCAGCGCGTGCTACTCTGCAGATTCCGGTGGTTCTAGTACCACCGCTGACACACAATTATGTCTTCACGGCTCGGCGAAATTCTCGTCAAAGACAGCCTGATCACGGCCGATCAGCTGAAGCAGGCGCTCGAACACCAGAAAAAGAATGGTGGGCGCCTGGGGACGTGTTTGGTCAAGCTCGGCCTCGTCAGCGACGACGACATCACCGCAGTTCTTTCCCGCCAGTACGGCGTTCCTTCGATCAACCTGAAGTTCTACGAAGTCGATCCGGCGGTTATCAAGCTGGTGCCGCAGGAAACCGCGGTGCGCTACCAGATTGTGCCGCTTTCGCGCGTGGGCTCTACGCTCACCATCGCGATGACCGATCCGACGAACGTCTTCGCCATGGACGACATCAAGTTCATGACGGGATTCAACGTCGAACCGGTCGTGGCATCGGAAACCGCCATCAGCGAAGCAATCCACAAGTTCTACGGCGAAGTGGAAAGCGTCGAAGAACTCGACAAGGTGATGAAGGACCTGACGGGCGACGAAACGGACGCGCTCGAACTGGCCGCCGAAGAAACCGAGATGGATTTGGCCAGCCTGTCCAAGGCGGCCGAAGAAGCGCCCATCATCAAGCTCTGCAACCTGATCCTGACCGACGCCGTGAAGCGGGGCGCGAGCGATATTCACGTGGAGCCGTATGAGAAGGAATTCCGCGTGCGGTTCCGCATTGACGGCGTCCTGCAGAACGTCATGGCGCCACCGATGAAACTGAAAGACGCGATGACCAGCCGCATGAAGATCATGTCCAAGCTGGACATCAGCGAGAAGCGTCTGCCGCAAGACGGCCGCATCATGATCAAGTACCTGAAGGACGGAAAGAAAAAGGAGCTCGACTTCCGCGTTTCAACCGTCCCGACACTGTTCGGCGAAAAAATGGTTCTCCGGCTCTTGGACAAGGAAAACCTGCGCCTGGACATGACCAAGCTGGGATTTGAGCCCGAGGCGCTGGCGAAATTCGAGCGCCAGATTCTGAAGCCCTACGGCATGGTGCTGGTCACGGGTCCCACCGGTTCAGGCAAGACGAACACGCTCTATTCCTCGGTTGCGCGCCTGAACACGCCGGATACGAACATCATGACGGCCGAAGACCCGGTCGAGTTCCAGCTGCCCGGAATCAACCAGGTGCAGATGAAGGAACAGATTGGGCTTAACTTCGCGTCCGCCCTGCGCGCCTTCCTGCGGCAGGACCCCAACATCATCCTGGTCGGCGAAATTCGAGATTTCGAGACGGCAGAAATTGCCGTCAAGGCCGCGCTCACGGGTCACTTGGTGTTGTCCACGCTGCACACCAATGATGCTCCCTCCACCATCAGCCGATTAATGAACATGGGCATCGAGCCGTTCCTCGTGGCGACTTCCGTCAACCTAATCTGCGCGCAGCGCCTGGTGCGCCGCATTTGCGTCGGGTGCAAGGAGCCGCTGCAGATTCAAGCTTCAGCGCTGACGGAAGCCGGATACACGCCGGAAGAGGCCACGAAAACCATCGTGCAGCACGGCAAGGGCTGCGCGACCTGCAACAACACCGGCTACAAGGGCCGCGTCGGCTTGTACGAAGTGATGGAAATTAACGACGACCTGCGCGAGCTGATTCTGGTGGGCGCCTCGTCGCTGGAAATCAAGAAAAAAGCCTTGGAGCAGGGAATGATCACGCTTCGCCGTAGCGGCCTGCAAAAAGTTGCGGCGGGATTGACGACCATGGAAGAAGTACTCCGCGAGACCGTGCTGTAAAGAGGAGATAAAGAGATGCCTGGCATCACACTGAGCGAGCTGCTGAAAAAGATGTTGGAGATGAGCGGCAGCGACCTGCACCTTTCAACCAACAGCGCGCCGCGCATACGCGTGCACGGCAAGCTGAGGCCTTTGGACATGCCGCCGCTGACCGCCGCGGACACCAAGGCGCTTGCTTATAGCGTGCTGACCGACGTCCAGAAGCACCGCTTGGAAGAAAATCTCGAGCTCGACTTCTCGTTCGGTTTAAAGAGCCTGGCACGATTCCGCGGCAACATCTTCCATCAGCGCGGCGCCGTGGCGGCTGTGTTCCGGACGATTCCTTGGGAAATCAAGACATTCGACGCGCTGGGCCTGCCGGCCGTGGTGCGCGGATTGTGCGACAAGCCGCGCGGGCTGGTGCTGGTGACCGGGCCGACCGGCTCGGGCAAATCGACCACGCTCGCCGCGATGCTCGACAAGATCAACAACGAGCGCGAAGAGCACATGATCACGATTGAGGATCCCATCGAATTCCTGCACAACCACAAGAAGTGCCTGGTCAACCAGCGCGAGGTTCACTCCGATACGCATTCGTTCGCCAATTCCTTGCGCGCCGCGCTGCGCGAAGACCCCGACGTGGTGTTGATCGGCGAAATGCGCGACCTGGAGACGATCGAATCGGCGCTGCGCATCGCCGAAACCGGCCACTTGACCTTCGCGACGCTGCACACGAACTCGGCGTCTTCGACCATCAACCGTATCGTCGACGTTTTCCCGGCGCACCAGCAGCCGCAGGTGCGCGCGCAGCTCTCGATGGTGCTGGAAGGAATTCTTTGCCAGTCGCTTCTGCCGCGAATTGACGGCCGCGGCCGCGCCATGGTGATGGAAGTCCTGGTTCCCACCGCCGCCATCCGCAACCTGATCCGCGAAGACAAAATTCACCAAATCTACTCAGCGATGCAGACCGGCACGGGACAGACCGGAATGCAGACGTTCAACCAGAGTCTCGCCAACGCCTACCAACAGAAGTTAATCACTTTGGAAACGGCGCTGGCGAGGTCCTCGAATCCCGATGAATTACAGGATTTAATCAATCGAGGAGTCACTTCGCCGGTGAGTGGCGGCGGCCGGGTTCCTGTCCGCAAGTAATCGAACAGAGGAAAGGCATAGGGAGGTAACAGATCATGCCGGTCTTTACATATAAGGGCATCAACCGCATGGGGACGAAGGTGGCGGGCGAGCGCGAAGCGGAAAGCAAAGCCGCGCTCCAGGCCATCTTGCGGCGAGAGAACATCAACGTCAGCAAGCTCTCCGAAAAGGGTGTGGAGTTCAACATCCCTTCGTTCGGATCGGGCGTGGACGAGAAGGAACTGGCGATCTTCACGCGGCAGTTCTCCGTGATGATTGACGCCGGCTTGCCTTTGGTGCAGTGCCTGGAAATTCTGGCGGGCCAGCAGGAGAACAAGACCTTCCAGAAGATCCTGAACAACACACGCGCCTCGGTGGAAGGCGGCGCGACGCTGTCGGCGTCGATGAAGCAGCACGAAAAGGTCTTCGATCCCCTCTACTACAACATGGTGGAGGCCGGCGAGACGGGCGGTATTCTCGACACCATTCTCCAGCGCCTGGCGCAGTACATCGAAAAAAACGTAAAGCTGAAGCGCGCCGTGAAGTCCGCGATGATCTACCCGGTCGCGGTGTTGAGCATCGCGGCGGGCGTCATCGTGCTGCTGCTCTGGAAGGTCGTCCCGATTTTCACCACTCTGTTCAACGGCCTGGGCGCGGATCTGCCGCTCCCGACCCGCATTGTCATCGCCCTGAGCAATTTTGTCGGGAGCATCTACGGATTGATCATTCTGGCGTTTCTCGTCGGCGCTATTTTCGCCCTGAAGTTCTGGTATGGGACGCCGACGGGCCGCATGGCGCTTGACCAGGTCATGCTGAAGCTTCCCGTGGTAGGACTCGTGCTGCGCAAGATCGCCGTGGCACGCTTCACGCGAACGCTCGGAACGCTGATTTCCAGCGGCGTTCCCATTCTGGAAGGCTTGGACATCACCGCACGCACGTCGGGTAACGCAGTCGTCGAAAGAGCGATCTCGCAGACGCGCAAGGCCGTCGAAGCCGGCCGTTCGCTGGTCGAGCCGTTGAAGGAAACCGAGGTCTTTCCGGGCATGGTGACCCAGATGATCGGCGTCGGCGAACAAACCGGCGCGATGGATGCCATGCTTTCCAAGATCGCGGACTTCTACGAGGACGAGGTGGACGCGGCGGTGAAAGACATGCTGACGGCGATTGAGCCGATCATGATCGTTTTTCTCGGCGTGGTCGTCGGCGGCGTGGTCATTTCCATGTATCTGCCGTTGTTCTCGTTGATCGGCAAACTGGCCGGGCACTAATCCCGGACCTCTCGTGCCGGCAGGGGAGCAGCCAAGGTCGCGCATGAGTCGGCCTTGGATGCCGGGATCAAGATCGAGGACAAAATCGTCAGTGGACCCGAAATGGAATTCACACCAAGTGTGAGTGAATGGCTGCCGCTGCTCGGTCGCGTCCGCTTTCTCATCATCACGTTTCTTCTGACCGTCTCCATCGCCATCCGGCAGTGGACCACAAGTCCGTTCCCGGTAGCCAAGGTTTTCATCCTGGGAGCGGTCTGGTATTTGCTGGCCACCATTTTCGTTCTTGCGCAACGCAGGTTCCCGCATTTCCGTTTGCACGCCACCGTGCAGATTGCCCTCGATCTGGGGATGATCACGGGAATGGTGTACGCGAGCGGTGCGCAAGACAGCTATTTCGTCTCCCTCTACCTGCTGGCCATCCTGATGGGCAGTATTTTGTTCTCCCGCCGCGGCGCGTTCATGACGGCTGGCGGGGGATTCGTGCTGCTTGGTTGCATCGTGGAGCTTTCCTATTACGGCATCATCCCGCGGACGGCCGTTACGACGCCCGGGCTGCGCGAGCTGCAATCGTGGCTGGGCAGCAATTTCTTCGCGTTTTTCGCTGTGGCCTACCTGGGCAGCCTGCTGGCACAGACGATTCGCAAGAAAGGCATCGAACTCGACGAAAAAAGCGAAGAGCTGAAAGATCTCCAGGCGTTCAACCGCGACATTATCGAATCCATGCGCGGCGGCCTGCTCACGACCGACCTGCAGGGCCGAATCTTGCTGGTGAATCGCGCCGGTGCGGAAATTACCGGCCGCGGTTTCACTCTGCTGCGCGGGGAATTTGTTGCCGACGTGTTTCAGGGTTTCTGGCCCGTGGAAAGCGATGAGCAGGGAACGCCTCTCGCGTTGCGGAAAGAGCTTGAGTTCCGCACGCCGTCCGGCGCGACGCGCTTTCTGGGCCTGTCGATCTCTCCCCTGCGCACCGGACAGAATGAAACAAGCGGCTACGTGTTCAATTTCCAGGATCTCACCGAACTCAAGCGCCTGGAGCGCGAAGTCTTCAACAAGGAGCGCATGGCTGCCCTCGGTCGTCTATCGGCGGCGATCGCTCACGAAATTCGACAGCCGCTGACGGCGATGACCGGCGCGCTCAAGGAGCTGGCGCGTCTTGCGCCGCTCGAGGACGACGACAAGAAACTCGTCCAGATCGTCAGCCGCGAATCGCAGCGCCTGAATCAGATCATCACCGAATTCCTCGACTATTCGCGCGAGAAATCTTATTCCATTGCGGACCTTGAAATCGTTCCGTTGATCGAGGAAACGCTCCTGTTGATCGAGCGTCACGCCGGCGCGTCGGGCAAAGTGACCATCGATCGTAATTTCCCCTCGAAGAAAGTCCGGGCCCTCGTCGATCGCGACGCCATCAAGCAGGTTTTCTGGAATCTGTGCAACAACGCGCTGCGCGCCATGCCCGACGGCGGCACGCTGACGGTCAGCCTCGATGCGGGTCAGGAAACCGTGCGAATTTCGGTTCGCGATACGGGCACAGGTTTCGACCCGCGTGCCGCGGCCCGCATCTTCGAGCCCTTTCAGTCTGGTTTTCAGGGAGGAACCGGGCTCGGCCTTGCCATCGTCTACCAGATTTTGCAGGCGCACGGCGGCCAGATACGCGTCGATACAGAGCCGGGCCTGGGCACCGAATTCTTCGTGGAACTCCCCGCCGGCGCTGCCCGTTCACGATCCAATTCGCGGAATACGCCGCGCTCGACGACCGATGCGCCGCGCACCGCGGCTCCGCTTGTGGGGAAGGTCTAGCTGCCGTGGCCCACCTGCTGATTGTCGACGATGAGCGCTCCATCCGCGAGCTTCTGGAAATCAGCTTCCGCAAGGAAGGGCACAAGTGCGAGGTGGCCACCAATGGCGAAGAGGCCAAGCGCCTGCTGGCCTCGCGCATTTTCGACATCGTCGTGTCGGACATCTGTATGCCCGATATGGACGGCGTCGAACTATTGCGCTATTCGAAGGAAGTGTCTCCCGGCAGCATCTTCATCCTGATTACCGGCGTGCCGACGATCGACACGGCCGTCGCCGCCGTCAATTTCGGCGCCGACCGCTACGTCATCAAGGGCGATCGTCTGCTCGATGAACTGCGCCCCGCCGTGCAGCAGGTCGCCGAGCAACTGGCACTGAAAAAGGAGGCGGGATATCTGCGCCGCGAGCTGCGCCGCCTGACCGGTCTGGACCACATGATCGGCACCAGCCCGAAGATGCGCGCCATCTTCGAGTTGATACAGAACATCGCTCCACAGCCCAGCCGCGTCCTGATCACCGGTGAAAGCGGCACCGGCAAGGAATTGGTTGCGCGCGCCATTCACGAAAACAGCGCTCGCGCGAAACAGCCCTTCATTACCATCAACTGCGGCGCGTTTCCGGAAACGCTCCTCGAATCCGAGCTTTTTGGTTATATGAAAGGCGCTTTCACCGGGGCCAACGAAAATCGCCGGGGTCTGTTTCACGCGGCCAATGGTGGCACCCTGTTCATGGATGAGATCGGCAACATGAGCGTCACCATGCAGGTAAAGCTCTATCGCGTGCTGCAGGAAGGCAAAGTCCGCTCGATCGGAAGCACCGAAGAGTCCGATGTCGACGTCCGCATCATCGCGGCGACGAACAAAGACCTAGCCAAGGAAATCGCCGAAGAGCGCTTCCGCGAGGATCTGTACTACCGGTTGAGCGTGATTCCCATTCACCTGCCGCCGCTGCGCGAGCGCGACGATGATATCCCCCTGCTGGCGCGCGAATTTCTGGGGCGATTCGCGAAATCAATGAACAAGAAAATCGACGGCATTGACCCGGAGGCCATGCGCCGATTGGAAGTCTACGATTGGCCCGGAAACGTGCGCGAGCTGGAGAATACGATCGAACGCGCCGTCGCACTGGAAGGCGGCAATCGCATTTCGGTCGGTGCGCTGCCGGAGCGAATCCAGAAGCATTTCCAGGATTCGTCGCCGGCGAAGAATGGCAACGGTAATGGAAGCCATGCCTGCCTGCCGCAGGAGGGCATGAGTCTCGAGGAGTACATTCAAGGGCTCGAGCGCTCCTATCTGCTCGCGGCACTCGAGCGCTCGGGCGGCGTGCGTACCCAAGCTGCCTCGTTGTTGAAGATGTCCTACCGGTCCTTCCGCCACTATGCGAAGAAATACGGTGTTTAGGCGAGCACAATCTGGAACCGCTCGCAGTCCGTACGGCCTAACCCCAGCGTTTCAAGCGCTCCCGCGGTTTTGGTCATCGCCCATGAGCAATAAGTGTCAATCTGCGAGAGCGTGCGACGCCAAGGTCATGCCATGCCCGGGCAAAAAGCCCGCCGGGGTGGTTGTAAGCTATAGTAGAGAATAGCGATAGCCAGATTGTGTCGCGACAGTAAACCCCAGCGGCTCGCTTGGCATCTCCCTTGCGATAAGTCATGGCGTACCCCGCCAGGGAGTACGACATATAAGAGTTTCGGAGCTTTGCTCCTAGGAGAAACAATGAAGAAGAATCAGAAGGGCTTCTCACTCATCGAGTTGCTGATCGTTGTGGCGATCATTTTGATCATCGCGGCCATCGCAATTCCGAACCTGCTTCGCGCACGTATCGCGGCCAACGAAGCGTCGGCGGTCGGTTCGACGCGCACGATTGTTACCGCGGAAATTAGCTATTCGAACAGCTTCCAGACTGGTCCGACGACTCTTGCTCAGCTGACAACGCCTGCGGGCGGCTGCCCTGCGGGCGGCGCGACGGCGGCTCAGGCCTGCTTGATCGATTCGAACCTCGCTCTGGGTCTCAAGAGCGGCTACAACTTTGCCGCGACCCCGAACGGCGGAGCTGGCACTGCGGCAAGCCCGAACACCGGCTTTGAAGAGGAAGCCTGGCCGCAGACAGTTGGTACGACCGGTCAGCGTGGTTTCTGCGCGGATATGAGCGGCGTGCTGCACTTCAACACGAACGGCGCTCAGGTTGCGACAGCGGCTGGAAGCTGCGCAGCTCTCGGTGCGGCGCAGGTTCTGCAATAGTCTGATCGTAGTCTCGTAGTTCAAAGAAGGGGGGAGGCGGCGCCTCTCCCCTTTTTTGCTAAGGCTGAAGAAGTTAGGGCGAATCGAAAGGCAAGAGCAACACGAAGGGCGGCACGGTAGGCTGGACCAAGCATCGGTGGCAAGCAGCCAGCACGACCAAGAGATCGACGGCAGATGGAAGGGCCCCTGGGCGTCCCCGACGACGATTCCGAAAGCGGCCAAAAACTAGGCGAAAGAGAATCCTCTCAGGAGACAGAAATGCAAAGGACCCAGAAGGGCTTTTCACTGATTGAGCTGCTAATCGTCGTCGCGATCATTTTGATCATCGCGGCCATCGCAATTCCGAACCTGCTTCGCGCACGTATCGCGGCCAACGAAGCGTCGGCGGTCGGTTCGACGCGCACGATCGTTACCGCGGAAATTAGCTACACGAACAGCTTCCAGACTGGTCCGACCACTCTCGCTCAGCTGACAACGCCTGCGGGCGGCTGCCCTGCGGGCGGCGCGACAGCGGCTCAGGCCTGCTTGATCGATTCGAACCTCGCTCTGGGCCTCAAGAGCGGCTACAAATTTGCCGCGACCCCGAACGGCGGGGCTGGCACCGCGGCAAGCCCGAACACCGGCTTTGAAGAGGAAGCCTGGCCGCAGACGGTTGGTACGACCGGTCAGCGTGGTTTCTGTGCGGATCTGAGCGGCGTGCTGCACTTCAACACGAACGGCGCTCAGGTTGCGACAGCGGCTGGAAGCTGCGCAGCTCTCGGTGCGGCGCAGGTTCTCCAGTAGTCCTAACAGGACGCTTTCGGGAGAGGGAAGAAGCTTACAGTTCTGCTTCTTCCCCTCTGTTTCGAGGCAAACGAGTCCGAACGGCTCACCATGGTCACACTGACTATCACTGGACGGCAGGGCCTCCGGGAACGGGGATTCTCGCTGATCGAGCTGCTGATTGTCGTGGCGATCATCCTGATCATCGCGGCGATCGCGGTGCCGAATTTCCTTCAGGCGAAAATCGCAGCCAACCAGGCCTCCGCGGTCTCGACCGTCCGAACGTTAACCAGCGCCACGGCAGCGTATTCCTCCGTATGGAGCAATGGCTTTCCGCCTTCCATGTTGGCGATGGGCTCCGTAGGGGGAACGGCGACCTGCAACGGTGCGATGCTTGTCGACAATTCTATCGCCAGCGCACCCAGCCAAAAAAGCGGCTACACATTCTCATACACGCCACAGGGCGGTGCAATCTCGAACCCACCACCCGGGTGTGGCGCGGGCTTCTTGTCCTATCTCATCACTGCGATGCCCAACTCGGTGTACACAGGCACCCAGAGTTTCTGCGCGGATGAAGCCATGATCGTGCATTACAGCTCGACCGGCGCGGCCGTCGCCACTCCTGCCGCTTGCGAAGCTTTGCCCTCCCTGCAATAGCCGCCACCCGCGCCTCTTGTTCGGCCCCCGAGCGATCCTTGGCAGCGTCGGCAACTCTGCTAGACTTGAAACATGTTTTTCCGGTTTCTCGCGGCGACGTGTTTGCTCGCCGCCACTGCTTGGGTACCTGATGCAGCGTCGCTGAGCGCAGCGCTCGAAGCTCGCTACCAGCACGCGAAGACGCTGCGCGCCAGCTTCTATGAGCGGTACATGGACGGGAACGGCGGATCGGCGTCAGAATCCGGAACTGTCTATTTTTCGCGCCCCGGACGAATGCGCTGGGAGTACGAATCTCCGGAAGAGAAACTCTTCATCGTGGACGGAACGAACGTGTGGTTTTACGTCCCTGCCGACCATACCGCCAGCCGGGCCAAGCTGAAGGAAAGCTCGGACTGGCGGACGCCGCTCGCGCTGTTGACGGGGAAGGCGGATCTTTCGAAGCTCTGCCGCTCGATTCAGCTCGCCGACGCGGAAACAGAGAAGGGCAGCGCTCGTGACGGCCGCGGAGTTCCGGTTGGAAACAGCGTGCTGGTCTGTTTGCCGCGCGATGCAGTCTCGAACGACCCCTCGTATCAAGTGTTATTCGAAGTCGACCCGCAGTCGCAGCTCGTGCGTGTGCTGATCCGGGAACCCGGCCGCGTTGAAACCGAATTTCGCTTCGCAAACTGGGAGCAAAACGGGGAGATACCCGAAATCAAATTCCACTTCCAGCCACCGCCCGGCGTGGCCATTGTTGACGAAGAGTCCCTGGCCGGCGAGATTCACTGAGGGTCAGTGCTGCGCGGCTGAATCTTTCAAAAAAGCTGTCGTCTCGCGCAGAAATATGTCGAGCTGGTCGTGATGGACCCAGTGTCCCGCGTTCGCCACCTTCACCAGTCGCGAATTTCGAATGGCCCTCGCGCGGCGGTCGGTTTCCGGCACGGGAAAAAAACTTTCAAGCCCCCAGAAGAACAGAACCGGGCAGGCAATCTGACTGTAGAGCTCGGTGGAATCCTCCACGCGGTGTCCGTAGGGCGGAAACACGCGCGCGTAGTTGTCGAACTTCCAGACGAGCGAGCCGTCGGACTCCCAGTTTGTTCCGTTCATCGTCAGCTGCCGCGCGACTTCGTCGGAAAGATGTGGATTGGCTTCTTTCATCCGAGCCACCGCGGCGGCGATGCTGGGATACGTCTTGGGTTGCCGCTTCTCGGTCTTGCGAACCGATTCGATCCAGTACCGCATTTGCCGGTACAGGGGCCCGTGGACTTTACTGTTCTCCGGCACGCCGAGCCCTTCGATGGACACCGCCTTGCGCACGCGTTCCGGAAACACGCCTGCGTAATTCAGGACAATCATGCCGCCCAGCGAATGCCCGATGAGACGGATCGGGAACTCGTTGATGATGTCGAGCAGCGCCGAAAGGTCCAGAACATGTTCGACCAGGCTGTACATCGCGCCCGGCGCCCAGGCGCTATTGCCATGGCCCCGCAAATCGAGCGCATACACGTGATAGTGCTCGCGGAGCGTTCGCGCCACCCAGTCCCAGTTGCGCGCGTGATCAAGCCCGCCATGCACCAGTACGAGAGCAGGCTTGCCATCTTGGCCGTAATCCCAGGACTGCAGCGTCAGCCGGTCGGAATAAAAAAAGTGAGAGATGGGTTCCATGGAATTGGCAAAAGGCGGCAGGTCGAGGCCCGCGTTTTCAGCCCGGAACTGTACCATATCGGTCGGTAGGGTCATCGTTTGACCCTGAGAAACCCGTCGGGGCACAGCCTTTCTCGGCATTGTCACATCCTATTGACAGGCTGTTATCCCGGCTTCAGCCTCACTCCGTAAGGGGTATGCTAGACTTTGGGTGAATCGTCCCTCGGGGACGGCGCGCCGACACACCAATATGGCCGATTTCGTATGCAAAGTCGGGGACGCCTCCGGCCGGATTTTTCAACAGGTCGAGACGGCGCAATCCGAGGCGGAAGCGCGGCAGAAGCTCGCCGACCGCGGCTATTACGTCTACACGGTGCGCAACCAGTTCAACGTCCTGGCGCAACTCAGCCAGTCCGGCCGTGACCGCAAGATTCGCTCCGATGATTTCCTGGTCTTCAATCAACAATTCAACACTCTGGTCCGCGCCGGCTTGCCGATTCTGCGCGCGCTCGATCTGCTCGCCGAGCGTGCGGCGGCAGCGCGATTGCGCCCGATTCTGGAAGACGTCCGCCAGCGTGTTCGCACCGGCGCGCTGCTTTCTGAAGCCATGGCCGCGCAAGGATCGTTTCCCCCGGTCTACATCACGGTCATCGCGGCTGGCGAACGCAGCGGCAACCTGACCGGGGTTCTCGAGCAGTACATCGGATATCTGCGCGTCACCACCGGTTTTCGCAGCCGATTAATCACAGCACTGATTTATCCGGCGGTTCTGGTGTTTGTGGCGATTATCGTGGTCAGTTATCTGGCCACCTACGCGCTGCCGAAATTCGCCGAGCTCTACCAACAGCTCAACGTGCCGCTGCCGGCGAGCACGCGCATCTTGCTCGCGATTGCGGTACCGCTGCGGGACTACTTCGCCGTCTTTGCAGTTGTCATCGTGGCGGCCGCGATCGGGATTTTCCTGTGGACGCGCTCGAGTCGCGGCGCGATCGCGATCGACCGCCTGAAACCGCGCATTCCGCTGTTCGGCGACATCTGGATCAAGGCGCAGATCGCGCAGTTCGTCCGCACGCTCTCAACTCTGCTGGGAGGCGGCACGCCGCTGGTTCCCGCTCTGCGGACTTCGGCGGCGGCCATCAGCAGCAAACTCGTGGCAACCTCCGTCGAACAGGCCTCCGAACGCGTCAAGGAAGGGCAGTCGCTGCACCTGAGCCTTGCGGAAACCCGGCTGGTCCCCGGTCTCGCGCTCGAGATGATCGAAGTGGGCGAGGCTTCCGGCGCGCTGACCGCCATGCTCACCAGCGTCGCCGAATTTTACGAAGAGGAAGTCGACACGCAGCTCACGCGCTCGCTTTCCTGGATTCCCATCGTCATTTTGGTGGTCATGGCCATTGTGGTAGGCTTCATTTTGATCTCGCTCTATCTGCCGATGTTTTCCCTCCAGGTAGGTTCGGTAGGAGGTTAGGACTTGATGGTTACACCCGTGAACAATCCGCCGTCGGTCGCGCCTCCGGTTGATGCCGCCGAGCGCGAACAGGCGCGCAAGCTCGCCGAACGCTATCGCTGCCAGTTCGTCGATCTCTCCGAACAGCGGATCGACCCTGATCTTTTTCGCAGCATCCCAGCCGAGCTGATGTTCCGCTACAACTTCGTTCCGCTTGCCGCGCACGATTCGACGTTGGTCGTCGCCATGGTGGATCCCAGCGAGCTGAGGCTCAGGGACGAGCTGGGGTTGTTGCTGGGAAAGCGCCTGCAGATCAAAGTGGCCACGGCCTCGCAAGTCGGGGACCTGTTGAAGCGCACGGAGCAATCACAGCGCGTGCTCGATCAGGCGACCGAGGGATTCACGCTCCAGGTGGTCGACGAAGAAGAGGACAGCGAAGAAAACATCTCTATGGAGAAGCTCACGCGCGACACCGGCGTGAGCCCCGTGGTTCGTCTCGTTGATACGGTCATCTTCACAGCCCTGGAGCGGCGCGCCAGCGACATCCACATCGAAACGCGCAACTCCGAAGTCGTGGTGAAGTACCGCATCGACGGCGTGTTGCAATTTGCGATGCAGCCTCTGGCGAAAGACTGGCACGCCACGATCCTTTCCCGGATCAAGGTGATGAGCGAGCTCGACATCGCCGAACGCCGCGTGCCGCAGGACGGCCGTTTCCGCGTGCGCTACAAGGGCCGCTTCGTCGATTTCCGCGTTTCGATCATGCCCTCCGTTCATGGCGAGGACGCCGTGCTCCGCGTGCTTGACAAGGAAACGTTGAGCGAGAAATTCCGCAACCTGACGCTCGACGTAGTCGGCTTCGATCGCGAGGAAGTGACCGAGTTCCGGAAGTACATTCACGAGCCGTACGGGTTGGTGCTGGTTACCGGCCCGACCGGGTCAGGGAAAACCACGACTCTGTACGCCGCTATTAACGAGATCAAGAACGATGAGGACAAGATCATCACCATTGAAGACCCGGTCGAATACCAGGTTCGCGGGATCACCCAGATTCCGGTCAACGAGAAAAAGGGCCTCACCTTCGCCCGCGGATTGCGCTCGATCCTGCGGCACGATCCGGACAAAATCATGGTCGGCGAAATCCGTGACCAGGAAACCGCGCAGATCGCCATCAATTCCGCGCTCACCGGTCACCTGGTGTTCACCACCGTGCACGCCAATAACGTCACCGACGTGATAGGCCGGTTCATTAACATGGGCGTCGAGCCCTACAATTTCGTTTCCGCCCTCAATTGCATCCTCGCCCAGCGCCTGGTCCGATTGGTCTGCGAAAGCTGCAAGAAAAAGGTCACCTACACGGCCGCCCAGCTGAAAGAGTCCGGTCTCGATCCCGCCGAATGGGGCGCGTTCCAGTTCTCGGAAGGAACCGGATGCCTGGAATGTTCCGGCAGCGGTTATCGCGGCCGCACGGCCATCACGGAGCTTCTCGATCTTTCCGACCACATTCGCGAAATGATCATCAATCGCCGACCGACCTCGGAAATCAAACGCGCCGCGCGCGACAGCGGAATGTCGTTCCTGCGCGATTCGGCTCTCCGCAAGGTGCGCGCGGGACTCACCACTCTTCGCGAGATCAACAAGGTGACGTTCATTGAGTAGCCTGACGTCCACGCAGAGCACATCGAGCCAGATTCACCGCGGTGGTCTGATCGGGCGCGTGGAAAGCTGGCTTCATGGGATGCCTCATCCGCAGGTTGTCGTCGAGGTCGCGGCGGATCGCGTCGCGGCCGCCCGCTGCGGAAAGACATTGGGTCATCTGGAAGGCGTGGCCGTCGAGTCGCTTCCGCTCGGTGCGGTCATGCCGTCGACGGTTGAAACAAATATCGCGCAACCCGACGCGGTCGGTTCCGCTTTGCGGCGCGTTTTTTCGCGCATCCCGCCGGGCGGAGCGCCGATCGCGCTCCTGGTCCCGGATCTCGTCGTCCGGGTTTTCATTCTGCCGTTCGACAATCTGCCGCGAAAAGCCGATGACGCGCTGCCGCTGCTGCGCTGGCGCCTGAAGAAGAGCGTGCCGTTTGATGTCGAGGAAACCGTCGTCTCCTGGTATCGCCAGCAGGGCCGCGACGGAAACCTCGAAGTCGTCATCGCCGTTGCACGTCGACAAATCGTCCGTGAATACGAGCAAGCCATCGAATCGTTCGGCGCGCAGGCCGGCGTGGTGCTCGGTTCCACTCTCGCCACGCTTCCGTTGCTCGAAGAACGCGGCGCCACTCTCCTGGTGCGCCTTTGCGGCAAAATGCTGACCACCGTGATCACCAGCGGTTCGAATCTTTGCGTGTACCGCTCGAGCGAAATGCCGGCGGCGGCTGCGCAGCTTGAGCCGCAGGCCGTTCTCGACGAAGTTTTTCCCGCTGTGGCGTACTATCAGGACACTTGGGGCTCGACCATCGATCGCGCTCGCATCACGGGATTTGGGGACAAGGAGCAGGTATTTGGCACCGCTCTTGCCGCTGAGCTGCAAGTGCCGACGGCGCCCATCGGCGGAGCCGAAGGCGTTCTCGGCCTGGACGAATCGGCCAAAGACATCTGGAATCAAGGCCGCGACGCCCTGGCCGGTTGGATGATGAACGGGCGGCCCTGAGCTTTTCCGAAGCGAACGGAACACCGAAAAATGAACCTTCAGCTCAATCTAGCGACCGCGCCGCAGCCGAACAACCGGCCGTTCGTCGCCTATTCGGCATTGCTCGGAGTCGTCGGCATCATTGCGCTCGCGTTGCTTTCGTTTGCTGCCATGCGCTCATGGCACGCGAATCGCGAGCTCCATGCGGACATGAACCGGTGGTTGAGTTCGATCGAAGCGGACCAGCAGAGACAGCGCGCGCTGGCCGCGGAGTTTCGCACTCCGGGGGACCAGCAGGTGCTCGGGCGGTCCGCGTTCCTCAATTCGCTGATCGACGCGCGCAGTTTTCCCTGGACCAAAGTGTTCATGGATCTCGAAAACACGCTGCCGCCGGGGGTTCGCGTGGTGAGTATTCAGCCGGAACTGGTCAACGGTCGTGCCGAGGTGACGCTGGAAATCGGCGCGATCAATGACGACGGCAAGGTCGCGTTCCTTCAGGCGATCGAAAAGTCGAAAGCATTTTCCGGCCTGGTGGTAACGAGTGAACGCCATAGCGACCAGCCTAGCCAGCCCGACAAAATCTTGCTGAACCTGACAGTGTGGTACTCGACGACATGACGATAAAGACCACATGGCCGGCGTGGAAGATCGCGGTCGGCTCCGCCCTCGTCCTGGTGTTCGCGCTCGATCTGGCCCTGGCCGGATACCTCTGGCACATGTCGTCGGAACAGCCCCTGGCTCTGAAGGCCGAGCGGGATAAACTCGAGCTGCAAGCCAAGAAACTGCGCGCCGACGTCGATCGTGGCGAAGAAATCCGTGCCTCTCTGCCGCAAGCCGGAAAAGACTGCGACAGTTTCTATCAGCAGTCGTTCCGGGACTCCTCGACGGGCTATTCGCACATCGAAGCCGATCTCGGCGAAATCGCGGCGAAATCCGGCGTGAAGATTTCTGGCATCACATTCAAACAGAAGGAAGTAAAGGATCGCGGCGTCACCGAAATCCAGATCGCCGCCGATCTGGATGCGGACTATGCTGCGATGATTCAATTCATCAACGGCCTGGAGCGGTCAAAGGATTTTTACCTGCTCGATGGCTTGCATCTTACGTCCGCGTCCACGGGCGGACTGCGGCTCGATCTGGAACTTCACACGTATTTCAGGACCTGAACGATGTCGCGGAAGAACCAAATTTATTTGCTGATCGGGCTCGCCGTGATCCTCTGCTTTGCGGGGTACTACTGGTATACGAGCATGGGTCCGATGGCGGGGCCCACGGGAGTCCTGGCGGCCGATACGAAATTCGAGCCTCTCGACGTGCAGGAGCCCAGCCTGCGGATCGACGAGCTCGACAAGCTTCGCAAGCTTGAATACACAGGCTCTCATCGCAATATTTTCGTGGCCGAGCCTCCGCCCCCGCCCAAGCCGACTGCGCAGCAGGCCGCCGCCGCGGCACATCCGTTCGTCGGACCCATCTACCAGCCGCCTCCGCCGCTGAGTATTCCTGCCGAGTTCTTCGGGTATGCCTCGCAAAAGTCCGGGGGCAAGCGCGTCGCGTTTTTCACCAGCGGAGACGACGTGCTGGTGGTCGCCGAAGGCGACAAGTTCCTGAACAACTACCGCCTGGTCCACATTGGCAACGAATCGGCGGACGTCGAGGAGGTTTCCTCCGGACGGCACGCCTCGCTGCCGCTCGTGCAGCCTCCGGATCAAGGAGCCGGGAACCAGTGACGGCTCGATCGATACTCGACCGGCTGCGCGGCTCCGCTGTCGCGCCCCCCAAGTCTGCGCGCCCGGGTCGTTGCCCCGGGGAATCGGGCTACGCCTTCCTGATGGTCATGGGTATGATTTTGATTATGGCCGTACTCTCGCAGGCCCTGCTCCAGAATATGCTTACGGAGGGTCGTCGCGCGCGCGAGGACGACATGATCTGGCGCGGCAATCAATACGTTCGCGCGATACGACTCTATTTCCGCAAGACCGGCCACTACCCGCAGACGATGGACGATTTGAAAACGGGGATGCCCGAGCTGCACTTCCTGCGCTACGCCGCCTACAAAGATCCGATGGCCAAAGACAAGGACGGCGCTTGGCGCTTCATCTACATCAACGCGTCTGGCCAGATCATCGGCAGCGTCCGGTACGCCACACTGCAGCAGATGGCTCTGATGGATCTCAATGGCGGTACCATTCCGCTCAACGCGACGCTCGGTTCCATCGGTACGCCTGTAGCCGCGATGTCGGCCGCCGCGAACGGCGCGAACAATGCTGGCCAGAATGGGACCGGACCCAACGGGACGAGCTCGACCGCCGCGGGGAATTCGTCGCCATCCTCGACCGCAACGGCCGGCACGGGCGACAACTCCCTACCGAGCGGCACTCAAATTCCCTCCTCGGGCCAGACCACGTCTTCAAGCTCATCGAGCGGCTTCGGCCAGCCTGTGAATCCGCTGTCGCTGCTCAAGCCCACCGGCCCGGTCGATGGCCCGGTGCTCGGCGGCCTGCTCACGGGTGTCGGCGGCGGCACCGATTCCGATGTGGCGTCGATCAAAGTCGTCAGCGGCGGCAAGAAGTACAAGGACTGGGAATTTATCTGGAATCCTCTGGAGGATCAGGCTCGCGCGATCCAGGCTGGCCTCGGCGGCCTGAACCTGGGCGGCGCCGGCGCTACCGGCGTACCCGGTTCGACATCTAACTTTGGGAACCCGGGATCGACAAGTCCCGGGTTTGGCGGCGCGCTGGTGAATCCGCCAACGTCGCAACCCCAGCAACAGCCCCCGCCGCCGCAAAATTAGCCCGGCCCCAAAATCGGAAGGAGCCGTCCATGCTGACGGAGCCCGAACCTGAGCTGCGCTCGGCCATGAGCTGGTACGTTGTGGTGACGCTCGTGGTGTTCGCGATCGGTGCGGTTTATGTAGGCGGCGTTTTCTATTCGAGGTGGCATTCCAATCGTGTGATTCAGGCCGACGCTGCGGACGCCGAACGTCAGCACGATTCAAAAGTTTTTGACGCGATGGGCGGAGACCGCTTCGATATCCTGGGCTTCTACGCCAATCCGGCGATCCTCAATCGGGGAGATTCGACCACGCTTTGCTACAGCGTCTCGAATGCCAAATCGGTGACGCTCGAGCCGCAGTCCAATGCCGTTTGGCCGGCATTCGAGCGCTGCGTAAGCGTTACGCCGAACAAGACGACAACTTACACGCTCACAGCCACCGACGCCGCGGGAAACACAAAGACCAAGACCGTCGAAGTCGACGTGAAGTAGCTTCGGCGTCTGGCCGGCTTTCGTCTCGGCCGCCTCTCATCTTGTTTGCGGTTAGTGGGGCTCCCAAAGCTCGATGCGCCGCCCCTCCGGATCCGTCGCCCATCCAAACCGTCCATTCGACTCATCGTCGATCTTCGCGTCCACCGGCACGCCCTCCGCTTTCAATTGCGCGAGCAAGCGATCCAGATTCGCCACACGGAAATTCATCATGAAAGGCGCCGTCGTGGGATCGAAGTATTTCGAGCTCGCCGGGAAAATCGAGAATACGGTCGCGCCCAGGGTATTTGCGCGATCGTTCGTCCGCCATTGGAATAGGCAGTATTGCGGCGCGTGGGCACCTGGGCCCCCTGGTGTGAGCGCGACGCCCAGGTGGTCGCGATACCACGTGGCGAGCTTCGCCGGATCCGGCGATTTGAAAAAGATGCCGCCAACGCCCGTGACCCGTTCTGTCGAATGGTCGGAGTTCGATCCCCGAGCCGACTGGATCGTCATTCCGAGCAAGAAGCTCAGCGCCAGCGCGCAGGGAACCCACATTCCCGTTTTCATAGTGTCTCCCGGGGCACCGTCCGACGCCCGGACTCCAATATATCGCGGTGCTACAGGGAAAGCTCCATTGCAATGCTCGACGCGCGGGTGCAAAATGGTCCTATGTCGGTCGAAATCGCGAAGGGCGTCACGCTTGAAAAGCCGGGGCAGGACGAATCCTTTCTGAAGGACGAAGGAATTCTCTTCGCCTCGCTCGACAAGGTCGTCAACTGGGCCCGCCGCAGCTCGATCTGGCCGATGTCGTTCGGCCTCGCATGCTGCGCCATCGAGATGATGTCGATGGCTTCCTCGCGCTACGACATTTCCCGCTTCGGCGCGGAAGTTTTCCGCGGCTCGCCGCGCCAGTCCGACCTGATGATCGTCGCCGGACGCGTCTCGGTGAAAATGGCCCCGATCATCAAGCAGCTCTACGCGCAAATGCCCGAGCCGAAATGGGCGATTTCCATGGGCGCCTGCGCCACATCCGGCGGCGTTTTCAACAACTACGCCATCGTGCAGGGCGTCAATCAGGTGATCCCCATTGACGTCTACGTGCCCGGCTGCCCGCCGCGCCCCGAAGCCTTGCTCTACGCCGTCTTTCAGCTTCAGAAAAAGATCGACAACGACCGCGGCAGCTTCCTGCGCTCTCTGAATTTCAACAAAAGCTAGTAGCGCCTGCCTCCCGCCGGCTCTTGGCCTTTGATTTGCGCGGAGAACAACGCCACCCGTTTCGCTGCAACTCGGTTGTCTCGCGGTTACGAACCGTGGATCACGCGTTCAGGCGAGATAAACAGGTGATCGCGGGAATGCCTTTGGCCGCTCGGGCCCCTTACACGGCAGATACGGTCGACAACTCAACAACCGTCGCCGTCCCGCCATCAAACTCGACCACGCGTCCGCCGGCAAACTGCTCGCGCCGCACGTAGCCCATGCCGACAGCCGGCCGGAAATGTGGTATCGCCGCGGCACTGCTGACGAATCCGATCTCGGACCCATCCGGCGCGCGCAGCTTGGTTCCCGGAGCGGGTGCTTCGGTGGTCGAAAACCTCAACGACACGCGTTTGCGGTTGACATGCCCCCGCGACCGCACGCGTTCGACGATCTCCTGCCCGGTGTAGCACCCCTTGTTGAAGCTGATGTGCGTGTTCTCCAGGGCCGCCTCGTGCGGAATCATGGCCTCATGGAAGTCCGTCGGATACCAGGGCACGCCCACTTCGAGACGCAGCGCGGTCAGCGCGTCCATGCCGATCGGCTCGCCGGATTGCGCGCGCACGGCCACCAGCAGTTTTTCCCAGAGCGGCGCGAGAGCCTCGCGCGCCCCGATGAATTCCGCCCCCAGCTCACCGAAATGTGAGCGCCGCACAATCTGGCAAGCGATGCCGTCGACGGCTACGTGCTCAACAGCCATCGCGGGCATCTGCTCAAGCTTCACGCCGCAAACCTGCTCGACCACTCGCGCCGCCCGCGGCCCTTCCACCGCCGCACTGCCGATAGCGTCGGTCAGATCCTGAACCTTGACGTCGGAAGCGATAATGAATTTCTTCAGCGTTGCGATCGTGCGCTCGCGCGCCGACACGTGCGTCCGCACCAGCACGCTCTCCGCTTCCACGTAAATCTCGAGCTCGGACAAAATGCGCCCCTGTGGATTCAGCAGCAGCGCCAAAATCCCGCACCCATTCTCCAGTGCCTGAATGTTATTGGAGGTAATCGCGTGCAGATATTTCACCCGATCGCGCCCGGCGATCCGGAAACTAGCGCGCCAGCTCGTGTCGAACAGCGCCACGCTCTGCTTGGCCGCATCGTATTCCCGCTCGAGGGTCGAAAAAGACGCCGGTAACAGACATCCTTCGAATTCGGCCAGCCGCGCCCCCGAGGCTCGATGCCATTCGGTTAAACAAGATTCGGTCATAAACCCTTCCACTCGCGATCATGGTATCAGATGCGCCGGGCCCCGCGCCGACGCATCGGCCCAGCCGAGTATGCTAACTTTATGTGATCCATGAACCTCGGCGTTTACATCCAGGTCCCGTTCTGCCAATCGCGCTGCACCTACTGCAATTTCCACACCGGCGTGGTCACCCGCGACCGTTACGAGCCCTACGCCGGCGCCATTTGCCGCGAAATCGAATCCTCCGAACTCGCCGAAGGCTCCGCAGCCGACACTGTTTATTTCGGCGGCGGCACTCCCAGCCTGCTCGATCCCGCCTTGCTGGCGCGCATGATGGCCACGCTGCGCCAAACTACCGGCGCGCCACTCACCGAAGTCACCCTGGAAGCGGATCCCGAGACCATCTCGCCGCAAAAAGCCGCCGCGTGGCTGGCCGCGGGCTTCAACCGCATCAGCCTTGGCGCCCAATCCTTCGACGACCGCGAACTCGCAACCGCCGGCCGCGTGCATCGCCGCGAGGACGTTTACCGCGCGGTTGAGAGTTTGCGCGCGGCCGGCTTCCGCAACATCAGCATGGACCTGATCGCCGGCCTCCCGCACCAGACGCGCGAATCCTGGGAATCCTCGGTCGCGCAGCTGGTGCGCTTGTTGCCCGAGCACGTCTCGGTCTATATGCTCGAAATCGACGAAGACAGCCGCCTGGGCAGGGAAGCGCTCGCCGGTGGCGGCCGCTACAGCGCCGAAGCGATCCCCAACGACGACGCCATGGCCGATTTCTACGATCACGCCTCAGCGCGCCTGGCCGCCGCCGGCTACGACCACTACGAAATCTCCAACTGGGGTCTGCCCGGCCGCCACTCGCAGCACAATCTCAAGTATTGGCGCCGCGAGCCCTACCTCGGCCTTGGCGCCGGCGCTCACTCCTTCAACGGCTCCCAGCGCTGGGCCAACGTTCACGAGCCGGACCGCTACGTCACGCTGATCGAGCGCGGCGGCTCTGCCCGCGAGCAGCTGGCAAATGTTTTCCCGCCGGATGCGCTCTCGGAGGAGTTTTTTCTAGGTCTGCGCCAGCTCGAAGGCATCGACTTCGAGCGCATCGAGCGCGAATACGACCGCGAGCCCTGGATGCACGATCGTCTCGCGACGCTCCGACAGCGTATTGATCAGCTCCGCTCAGACGGCTTCATGGAAGTGGACGGCCCGCGTCTGCGAATCGCACCCGGTCGCCTGACGGTCTCAAACGAAATCTTCGTTCAGCTGCTGTCGTAGGATGGGCAGGCGAAAGGGTGTCCATGCAGCGCCGTGCGTCAGCAAGGAAGGGAACCGCCGGCTAATTCTCGAGGCCCAATCCGCGAATCTTCGTCAGCAGCGTCTTGTAGGAAACACCGAGCTTTTCGGCCGCCCGCGTCTTGTTCCACTTCGATTCGCGCAGGGCGTTCTGAATCTTGAATCGCTCCACATGCGCCACGGCCCGTTGCGACACCTCATCGAGCGACCCGTCCCAAAGAAACCGTTCTTCCAGCATCCCGTCGGGCAATTCCGCCGCCGTGGGCTTGGCGGCCGGAAGCTGCAGCGCCGCGGCATCCAGCTCCGATCCCCTGGCCAGGATGGCCGCTCGCTCGATGGCATTTTGGAGTTCGCGCACGTTCCCAGGCCACGGATACGTCCGCAGCCGCGCCTTTGCGCCGGCGCCAAGCGTTAGCCCCGGCTTGCGGAATTCACGCCGAAACCGCTCCAGGAAATTTTCGGCCAGCAGCAACACATCATCGCCGCGATCGCGCAAAGGCGGGATCGTGATCGGCACGCCTGCAATCCGGAAATACAGATCCTCGCGAAAACTCTTATCCGCCACGGCCGCCCGCAAATCCTTGTTCGTCGCCGTCACAATACGGACATTCGTCTCGATCTCCTGTGTCCCTCCCACGCGCTCGAATTTCCTATCTTCCAGCACGCGCAGCAGTTTGCTCTGCGCGGCCAGCGGGAGCTCGCCGATCTCGTCCAAAAAAAGCGTCCCGCGGTGCGCCAACTCGAGCTTGCCCATCTTTCGCGCGCCCGCGCCGGTGTATGCGCCGCGCTCGTGCCCGAACAACTCGTTCTCCACGAGTCCCTCGGGGATCGCCGCGCAGTTGAGCGCCACAAACGCCTGCTCGGCCCGCGGGCTCAAATGATGAATCGCCCGCGCAAACAATTCTTTACCGCTGCCGCTTTCGCCCAGCAGAAGCACGGTGGAATCCGTCGCCGCCACCCGCTGCGTCATCTCGCTGGCGTCCTTCATCGAGGAATGCTCGCCCACGATCCGGGGAAATCCGTACCGCACCGCATATTCTTCGCGCAGAAGCAAATTCTCGCGCAGCAATTCCTGCTGCCGCGCCCCGCGCTCGAGGAGCAGCCCCAAGTGATCCAGGTCGACGGGCTTCTGAATGAAATCGAACGCGCCTTCCTTCATCGCTGTCACGGCTTCCTCAACCGACCCGTAGGCCGTCATGATGATTACCGGCAGCGTCGGCTCCACGCGCCGCGCTTCGCGTAGCACTTCGATTCCCGAATTTCCGGGAAGTTTTAAATCGGTGAGAACCATCAGATAGCGCCGCGAGCGCAGCTTGTCGACCGCGGCATTCCCGTCGGGAGCTTCTTCGACCGTGTAACCGGCCCGCTCGAGGGCCTTGCGCAACATGGCGCGCAGCTCGGCTTTATCCTCGACCAGTAGGACGGGCTCCATCGTGGAAATTCTTTAGCGCGCCCAGCCGGAATCGCCGCCCGACTTGCGCAGATCGTCTTCCGCGTCGTCGATGGCCTGCTGGTCGGCCTCGATCGCTTTCTGCTTCGCGTCGATCGCCGCGGTTTTATTGTTGATGTCGCTGCGGGTCAATTCCTGCTGCAGGCCTTTGTTCGGGTCGCTGTAATTCTGCAGATTCAGCACGCCGAGCTCACGCTGCATTACTTCCAGATCCTCTTTGTCGCGCGCCAGCTTCGACCGCAGCGTGGCAAATTTATCTTTCCAGGCCTTCTCGCTGTCGGTCCCGGATTTCGACTTGTCGTCGGCATTCGCGTCGCCGCCGTCTTTCGTCGCGTCCTCCGTCTTGCCTACGGTCGAGACCGTTCCGCCGGGCAGATTGTCATTGTCGAACACCCGCGCCGGCTTGGGCTGATCCTTCTTAGCCTCACGCGCCTTTCTCGCCGCATCGGCCAGAGATTCTGCCGGCGGGGCGGAGGACTCTACCGTCGCGGACGTGGTCGCTGAATGGTCGCTGTTGCCCGCCGGAGCCTGCTGAGCCGGATCTGCCTTCGTATTGGCCTCTTGGGCCCAGCTGCCGGCTGGAATCGCCAAAATCGCCGCTGCCGCGGCCCATGACAGTATCGTGCGCATGGCTACGCCTCCCGGAATCGCCTGAATCCCATTCCTGTATACCAGTTTAGATGCGCGCTGCCTGTGAGGGGAATAGAGTCGGTGCGTTCTCCTGCCGCAAAGGTAACCACAGCAGGAATTCAGCCCCGCCCCCGGGCCGGTTGCGCGCTTCAATGCTTCCGCCGTGCTGTAGTGCCACTTTCTGCACCACGGCCAGACCCAGCCCGGTGCCCTCGGCTTTCGTTGTATAGAACGGCAGGAATATTTTCTGCAAGTCGCGCTCAGGAATTCCAGGGCCATTGTCCGCGACGCAGATCCGCTGCCATTTTCGCCCGCCGAGCTCCTCCTGCGTTCCGGAGATCGACACATGCGCCGGCTTCCCGGCGGTCACGGCCGCTGACTCGGCCCCGTTGCGCGACAGATTCAGCAGGGCCTGTCGCAGCAGCGCCTCATCTCCTGGCAACTCCAGGAATGCTCCCTCGCTCGCGAAGCTGCACTGCGGCATCGATTCCCGGAGTTCTTCCACGATCTTCTCGACCAGCGTATCCATCGACACCGTCTCGTAGCAAATTTCCAGCGGCTTCGCGAATTTCAGGAATTCCGTCACCACGTGCGTCAGCGCCCGCGTCTGATCCAGGATCTTTTCGGCCGATTCGCGCGTCTCGCCCGGCTTCGATTCGCTGCGGATCATCTGCGCGTATCCGGAAATCGTCGCCAGCGAATTCTTGAATTCGTGGGCGATGCCTGCGGACATTTCGCCCAGCGCGGCCAGATTTTCCTTCCAGCGGATCTGCTTCTGCAGTGCCGTCAGCTCCGTCAGGTCGCTCATCAGGCACAGCGCCCCGCTCACCTTTATCTCCGGTTTCCGCGGGGGATCGGAAACATTCCGCCGCACCGTCATCCGCGCCCGCTGATATATCGGAGAAATCGTCACGCCCAATCGCCGGACTTCGCCGTTCGCGGTGAGGTGTTCCACCTCGCCGCGCTGAATCGTTTTTCCGTCGCGCAGGCACGCCGTAAGCATCTGCGCAAGACCCGACTCTTGTCCGAGCACTTCCTTATAGGAACGGTAGCGCATCGGACGCAGACCCAGCGCCTCTTCCGCCGCCGGATTTGTCGAGCTGATTGCTCCCGTGGCGCTCACCAGCAGCAGCCCGGTCGGCATGTTCCGCGTCACTTCCTCGGTCATGCGCTCGGAATCCTGCGCGCGCTCCTGCGCCAGCACGTGCAGCCGCGCCAGCTCCTTTTCCTGCGCTCGCAGCTTTTCGATGACGCCCTGCATGGACGCGGAAATGAAAACGGACGCGTTATCCCGCTCGTCCGCGCGTTCCTCCCAGCGGTCCCTGGCCGCCGATTCCATCCGCGTGAATTTCCGGATCATGATGATCATCGCCAGCAGCGTACCGATCAGCAAAGTGACCATTACGAGCGCTTCGACAAGCCCGATGGGTGGCGTGGCATGTTGGACGACCGGCGGGAGATTCATCCTTCCGCCTCCGTGTCGCGATTTGTGTTTTGCCGGCGCTTCATTTCATGGCTCTTATCGCACCATCATCAGCGAGAGGTACCAGGTGATCAGCGGAGTGCCGAAAAACATCACCAGCACCGCCGCCATACCCAAAAACGTCCCGAACGGCAGCTCGTAATCCGATCCCTTGCGCTTGGCCATCATGAATGCCAGCCCGAGAACGCTTCCCAGCACCGATCCGGCCAGAATCGTCAACAACGTTCGCTCGAGCCCCAGAAAAGATCCCGCCATCAGCATCATTTTCACGTCGCCCAGGCCCATCCCTTCGCGCCCGCGCAGCCGGAAGTATGCCTCCGCCACCGCCCACAGCAGCCCGCTTCCCACGGCCGCTCCCAACAGCGCGTCGGCCAGCGAGAGCACCGGCGCGGGGGGAGGGTAGGCGAAGAGCCTGTTCGCGATCCAAAGCGCGCTGCCGTCGGAAGGCTTCGTCACCAGACTCAACACCAGCCCGGCGGCAAATCCCGAATAGTTCACAACGTCCGGCAAAATCCGCTCGCGCATGTCCGTGAAGATCAGCACAATCATGAGCGAGGAAAAGATCGCCCACTTCAGCGCCTCGGTCGTCAGCCCGAAGGTGAAATAGCAGCTCCAGAACAGCGCTCCGGTCAGCAACTCCACCACCGGATAAATCCACGAAATCGGCGTCTTGCACGCCCGGCATTTGCCTTTGAGCAGCAGCCAGCTCACCACCGGAATGTTGTCCCACGGTTTGATCGCAGCTCCGCATTTCGGGCAAGCCGAAGCCGGCAGCACAACCGACCTCCGCTCCGGAATCCGCACAATGCACACGTTCAGAAAGCTGCCGATCACCAGACCGAACAGAGCTGCGAACACGCCGATCAGCGCAGGGGAAGTCACCTGTGAATTCTGCCACATCAACGCGGCCAAGCGTCCCAGCCCCCGCGCGGTCGTGCCCCAACCGCTAACGCGCAGAGGTTTTCAGGTAGCTCACCCCGGCTCGTTGGGGTGGGGCTGTTCGGCTCGGGTTTTGCGACTTCCGCCCGGGCGGAGTCCGCCGCGGAGGACTGCGCTCGGCGCCCATTGGTGAAGTGACGCCGCCCACCGGTCTCGAACGCGATTCGACGGGTCGCGCGTGCATATCCCCGATCGAAAAGCTGTGGCATCCTTGGCAATTCGTGCGCATCCGATCCTGAGACGATAGAAGAGACCCAGTAAGTTCCTTGTGTTCGTCGCGCAACCAGAAAGGGAGTAACTCGCATGCCCAAGCTCGAAGGCAAAGTAGCCGTCGTCACGGGTGGCAATAGTGGCATTGGTCTTGCCACCGCTCGGCGATTCGTGTCGGAAGGCGCGTATGTGTTCATTACCGGACGACGCCAGGCGGAACTTGACGCGGCCGTGAAGCTGATCGGAAACAACGTCACTGGCGTCCAGGGCGACGTCTCAAATCTCGCCGATCTCGACAAATTGTACTCCACGGTCAAGCAGCAGAAGGGCCGCCTCGACATCGTCTTCGCGAACGCGGGTGGTGGCGTCTTTGCGCCCCTGGGCGCGATCACCGAGGAACAGTTTGATCAGACATTCAACTCCAACGTGAAGGGTCTCCTGTTTACCGTACAAAAGGCTCTCCCGCTGATGGTCGAGGGTGGTTCGATCATCCTCAACGCCTCGATCGTCTCCATCAAGGGAATGCCGGCGTTCAGCGTATACAGCGCGACCAAGGCGGCCGTACGATCGTTCGCCCGGTCGTGGACCAACGACCTGAAAGATCGCAAAATTCGCGTGAATGCGGTCAGCCCGGGCCCAATTGACACGCCCGGAGTAAGGGGTTTGGCCCAGAATCCGGACCAGCTCCAGCAGATTACAGCGGGTCTGGTGGCCTCCGTGCCGATGGGTCGCATGGGCACGTCGGACGAGATCGCCAAAGCAGTCGTGTTCCTGGCGTCTGATGACAGTAGCTTCGTTACCGGCATTGAGCTCTTCGTCGATGGCGGGATGGCCCAGGTCTAACGGGCATCGGCGGGGAGGGTCCGAATACCGCGAGAATCTGGGGTTGTATTCCTCCGTGGCCCGGAGGCCTGCTCGGCGGACCCGAGGTTCAGGCTTTTGCTTTTTCCGTCTATACTGCCCGCATGCCGAACCTCGAATCCGCGGCGAGGCTCCGCATCCGCCGCGGGACGCCGCGCGACGTGCCGGCAATCGTAGCTCTGATCCGCGGCCTCGCAAAATACGAGCGGCTAACCCGGGATTGCCGCACCGACGCTCGCCGCCTGCGTCGTGATGGTTTCGGTCGCCATCGCTACTTCGAGACGCTTGTCTGCACCAGCGCCGGCCGCACCATCGGATTTGCCGTGTATTACTTCGCCTATTCCACCTTCGCCAGCGCACCAGTCCTTTTCATCGAGGACATCTTCGTCGAGTCCCACGAGCGCGGTGGCGGCGCCGGCACGGCGCTGATGAAAGCTCTCGCCCAAGTCGCTGTCCGCAAGCGCTGCAGCCAGATGGAATGGATCGTCCTCGATTGGAACACCCCGGCCATCCGCTTCTACCGGCGCTTCGGTGCCCGCCTCGACAGGACCTGGGTCTTAACACGCCTCTCCGGTTCGAATATTCTTCGTCTGGCGGGTTTGCCTGGATCGGCCTCGTAGGGGTATCCGCCGCCTTCCGCCGCCTTCCGCCGGTTCCCGCCACGCACGACGTAGGGTATATTTGTTTTCTCACCCGATGCCATCCTGGTACGAGAACAGAATCCGCCGCTACGAACAGATGCGCTTCGACCAGGAACCGAAGCGCCGCACGCTGCCATTCGCCTGGGGCGTCGAACACATCGGCGGCAATGCGCTTGACCCGCATCCGGAAGATTTTTTCAACCGCTACATCGCCGATGCCGTCGCCCAAAGTGATGCGTGGTATGCCATCGAACCGGCCACCGACTACGCGCTTGCCGAAAATGTTCTGACATTTTCCAGCGCGATCACCTCGCCGTGGCCTGAAAATAATCGTGTCCACGCACAGTTTTTCCCCGCGCGCCGCCGCTCCCATAACGGCACGCGCGGCCCGGGGGTCGTCGTGCTCGCGCAATGGAACGCAAAATGGCACGAACAGCAAAACGTCTGCCTGTGGCTGAACAAGCTCGGTCTGACGGCGGTAAAAATGAGCCTGCCGTACCACGACCGTCGCGCGATTCCGGATCATCCGCGCGCCGATCATCTGGTCGGCCCGAATCTCGGCCTCACGATGCAAGCCGGGCGGCAGGCAGTCCTCGACGTCCGCCGCACGTTGGCCTGGCTCGCGCAAGAAGGCTACGGCCCGCTAGGAATTCTCGGCACCAGCATCGGCTCTGCCATCGGCTTCATCACCATGTGCCACGAGCCGGCTGTGCGGGCCTGCGCGTTCCTGCACGCGTCCACATATTTTGGGGACGTGGTGGCCACGGGGCTCACCACGAAAACAGTCTGGGATCCGATTTCAGCCGCAGGAATCACGCACGAGCAGCTACGCCACTACTGGTCGCCGATCAGCCCGTTTCCCTACGTCGGGCGTCTGCCCGGAGCGGAGAAAAAGCTCCTTTTGATCACCGCGAAGTACGATCCCACCTTTTGGCCGGAGTACACGGAAGCGCTCGTAAGCAAACTGCGGGACGAAAACGTAACCTTCGAGCGCCTGTCACTGCCCTGCGGCCACTATTCGCTGGGAGTAAAGCCCTTCAGTTTCCTAGCCGGGCACCGCTTCGGCAAATTCCTGCAGAAGTCGCTAACAAACAAAAAAACGATTGTCTCCAGGTCCTCTGTGTTCTGCTTTTGACCTTCTATCGAAGCAGTGCTGCAAAAGATCCTTTCGCCACCTCGCACGCAATGGCCTCAATATCCGGTGCAAGCGAGCGATCCGAATCCACCGCCGGAGAAAGCCCGCGAACAATGTCATACGCCTTGCGCGTTTCAGGTCCAGTCCGCAGCGGCGCCAGCAGGTCGAGCCCCTGGCACGCCGCCAGCAATTCGATCGCAAGAATGTTCTCTAGATTTGCGAGCATCGGTTCCAGCCGGCGCGCCCCGCTCATGCCCATCGAAACATAGTCCTCCTGATTTGCCGACGTGGGGATCGAATCCACCGAATGCGGAGCAGCCAGCGGCTTTAGTTCACTCGCAAGCGCCGCCGCCGTCACCTGCAAAATCATGAAGCCGGAATTGAGGCCCGCGTGGCGGACCAGAAAAGCCGGCAACATGCTCGTCTGCGGATTCGTCATCTGCTCGATGCGCCGCTCCGAAATCCCGCCAAGCGTCGCCATGGCCACGGCCATTTGATCGGCGGCCATCGCCAGCGGCTGGCCGTGGAAATTGCCACCGCTGATCACTTCGCCGGCACCGTTGGCGGCGAAAACGAGCGGATTATCCGTGGCGCTGTTGAGTTCGATCGTGAGCGTTGCGCGGACCTGCGCAAGCGAGTCGCGCACCGCACCGTGAACTTGCGGAGCGCAGCGCAGGCTGTAGGGATCCTGCACGCGTGGATCCTTTTCGGGTGAACGATGTGACTCCCGAATTTCACTGCCGCGATTGAGGCGTTCGATGTTGCGCGCGGTGACCGCGTGACCCGCGTGAGGCCGCACGCGCCCGATGCGTGAGTCGAACGCCGTGGGGCTGCCGCGCAGGGCATCGAGGGAAAGCGCAGCGGCGACATCGGCAGTGTCGACCGCGATCTCGGCTTCGCGAAGAGCAAGGGTCAATAGAGCCAGCATTCCCTGCGTGCCGTTCAGCAGCGCGAGGCCTTCTTTGGCCTCCAGCACCAGCGGCGCGATTCCTGCGGCGCGCATCGCTTCTGCTCCGGTCATCGAGGCGCCTTGGAAGATCGCGCGGCCTTCGCCGATCGCGACTTCCGCTAGGTGCGCGAGCGGCGCCAAATCGCCCGAGGCCCCGACCGAACCCTGCGAGGGAATCACGGGATGCAGGCCGCGATTCAACATCGCCACGAGCGTTTCGGCGATCGCCGGTCGCACGCCGGAGAAGCCCTTGGCGATCGCATTGGCGCGCAACGCGATCATCGCGCGCACGGTTGTTTCACCGAGCGGGGCGCCGACTCCGCAGGCGTGGCTGCGTACCAGATTCAGCTGCAGCTGGCGAATTTCGTCGCGCGAGATGCGTGTCGACGCCATTTTGCCGAAGCCGGTATTTACGCCGTACACCGCCGTTTCGGCTTCGATGAGTCTTTCGACCACAGCGCGCGAGGCGTTCATCCGCTCGCGCGCGGAAGCTGCAATTTCCGCTTCGGCTCGGTCGAATACGATTCCGTAGAGGGATGCGAGAGCAAGATGCTCGCCGTCGATGGCGACTTTGTTCACGGCTTTACGCCCGTGCCGATCACGATTTCGAGGGGCATCGAGAAGCCCGAACCGTCGGCAAAATTGCGCAGGCCCTGGTGGATTTCGCTTTCCACCCTGCCGCGCATTTCCGGCGTCAGTTTGGCGATCAGCGGGCGAAACGGAGCGGCCACTTCGGTGAATTGCTGCCAATACTCCTCGGTTGTTCCTTCCCAACGCCCGACGACGGTGCGCACTTCCTCGCGCGCGTCGGCAAACCCCGCGGCTTTCAGCTTGCTGGCCAGCAATCCGCGCTCGCCGAACATGAACGCATGCGGCGCGTCAGGGTCCGGCTTGGGAGCTTCGATGTACTTCATCAGAACGCCGATCGTCGCGCCCAGAAACGGCTGCTCGCGCGTGCCCCAGACGACGAACGAGACGCGCCCGCCCGGCTTCAGCACACGGAGGCATTCGCGAAACGCCTTCCGCTGATCGACGAAAAACATGATACCGAAACGAGAGGACACCACGTCGAACGAATTGTCCGGGAAGGGAAGCGCTTCCACGTCCGCGACACGGAACTCGATGTTCGGAAGGTTTCGCGCCTTCGCGAGCTCGGCGGCGAAGGCGATCATTCCCGGGCCGACGTCCGTGCCGATCACCTGGCCCGCCGGGCCAATCGCTTCCGCAATCGGGATCGCGGGATCGCCTACGCCGCTGGCGAGATCGAGCACGCGGCTCCCCGCACCCAATTGCGCCGCTTCGAGCACCGCATCGGTTGCCCCGCGCGTGAATGCCGAAAGCTGGGGTTGCCACTTGCGCCAGGCGGCGACGGTATCGGCGTCGGTCCATTCCTGGGCGAGCTTCTCGCGGAATCGAGCGAGTTTTGCGGGATCGGGAGCGCTCATTTGGCGCCTTTCAAGACGTGTCCGTCGCCATCGGCCGCCACATGCGCGTGCGACGGTGAAAAGTACTTGCGATATTTTTCGGGCATCGATTTCGGACGGCCTTGATGGTCGCAAATCACGTGCGTGGTTTCGCCGGTCGCCAATAATTCGTCTTCGGGCTGACGGAAAATCTCATAGCCGAATCGCAGGGTGCGCCGGTCGTAGCGCGTCACGCGGGTACGAACCACGAGTTCGTCGTCGAACCGTGCCGGGCGTTTGTAGCGGCAGGATGCCTCGGCGACGACGATCAGCGTGTCGTCCTCGGTTTCCATCTTTCTATATTCGAATCCGAGATGCCGGCACATCTCCACGCGGCCAACCTCGAACCATGTGAAATAGTTTCCATGATAGACCACGCCCATCTGGTCTGTTTCGGCATAGCGAACTCGGACGTTGGAGTCGGCAAAGTCTTTCATCGGCACCTAGGATTTGCCCCACTTCGGGGGGCGTTTTTCAAGGAACGCGGCAACACCTTCGCGAAAATCCGGGGTGGCGCGGATATCGGCGCTGGCTTCAATGGCGCCCTCCAGCTCGGCGCGGATGGCGACGCGGTCGAAATTCAACAGCAGCCGTTTGGTCATGGCCACCGCGCTGGGGCTGGCGGCGAGCAGTGTGGCGGCAATTTCACGGGCACGGTCCATCAGCGATTCCGGCGGGGCGATCTCGGTGATCAATCCCATGCGCAGGGCTTCGGCGGCATCGATGATGCGGCCGGTGAACAGGAGATCGCGCAAATGCCGGTCGCCGACGCGCCGGCGCAGAAAGACAGATACGAGCGCGGGCATGAAGCCAAGTTTTACTTCCGTGTAGCCGAATTTAGCTTCCGGGACGGCCAGGGTGAAATCGGCGAGCGTGGCGATCCCGCAGCCTCCGGCAATGGCGGCACCGTTCACGGCGGCGATCACGGGCTTGGGAAAGCTGTGGAGACGATAGAGCAACTTGGTCATGCGGCGCGCGTCTTCCAGATTTTTCGGAAGTGTGTGACGAGCCACGGTTTGAAGTTCGTCCAGATCCATGCCGGCGCAGAAGGCTTTGCCAGAGCCGGTGATAATGACCACGTTCGCGGCGTCTTGCTCGGCATGTTGCAGCGCGCCGAGCAGGTCGGTGATCATTTGCGCGGAGATGGCGTTGCGTTTTTCGGGGACGGTGAGTGCGATCGTGGCGACGGCGTTGTCGTGTTGATAGGTGAGTGTCGGATAGCCCAAAGATCAACCCCCGGTCATTCAGGCACGGACAAAGATAAACACCTATTGGGGAAAAAATCAAAGGCATCTGAACAACAGGCTATTTCGAATAAGACGCCTCGCAATTGCTGGCCGGGCGCCGAATCGCGGCGCCGGAGCGGTATTGCAGCTTTGCGAATTCGTAGAAGGCTTCGAGGACAAATTCGCCAAAGCGATATCCGGCGGCGCGGAAGACTTCACCGTGGTCGCGCCAGACGACGAAGCAGGTGCCGACGAGGAAGAGGCGATGCAGACGCCAGATCAGGCGCGAAAGTGCCGGAAGGCGCCCCGCACGTATCCTTGAAAGCATCGAGGCCTGGAACCTGAGGTGGCCGGCCTCGTCCTGTAGAATCCGGCCGCTCAGCGCGCCGAGAAATTCCGAAGCCGTCGCGTCGCCGAGCGCACGATAGTAGGGCACAGCGATGATCTCGGCGGTCACCAGAACCCGCAGAGACAGCTCGAGGCCAGCCAGCGCGCGCAGGCGGCGGAAAATGGAGTCGATCCAGTGCTTCGAAAGACGCGGAATGCCCTGTGCGTCCATGAAGCGGCCGAGATCGGCGCTATGGCGCTGCTCCTCTTTCACGAAAAGCGCCAGGGCCTGGGAGAAATGCGCGTCGCCCACGCTCTCCGCGTATTTTCGACCCCGCTCTTGAAGGCGGCGGCCCTCTGCGCCCTCGCCGAGCTGGAACTGCGCGATGGATTCGGCGATCGCGCGGCGCTCGGCATCGGTGAGCCGGTAGGAGTCGGGTCCAGGGAGTTCGCGTGGGTCGAGGCCGTTGGCCAGAAAGTAGGAGCACCAGCGTGCCGAGACGGCGGAACGGGAGTCGATTGAGTCGGGCATGTATTTCTCCTCTCGCGCTTTATAGTGCAAAGTACTTTACATCGATCGGACGGAAGGTGCAACTGAATGGAGCGTCCGATTGCAGGGGAATGCGAATGCATCGCACAGGCACACAGGGCATTGAGAAAAGCGGAATACGTTACACACACAGGACGACTGCGGGATCGCGACGCCGCACCCGTAGGAGACGGGATGATCCACACCGAGGCCCGCTAATTCGCTTTGGGAGCCTCAGGCTCGCAGACGTATTTTTCGCGGAGTTCCTCCGTGAGGGCACACGCTATGGCGAGCGATTTGGCGTCGATGCCGGTCGAGACGCCGCGGGCGGAAAGCGTGGCGAGGACGGCTTCGGTGGGAATATTGCCGACGAGGCGGTCGCCGGCGAAGGGACAGCCGCCGAGGCCCGTGAGCGCGCCATCGAAGCGGCGGCAGCCGGCTTCGTACGCGGCGAGGACTTTCGCGGATGCACCGTCCGGCCGGCTGTGCAGGTGCACGCCGATTTCGACCCCGCCGACGCAGTCTTTAACCGCGCGATAAAGCCGAGCGACTTGTTCGGGGGAGGCGGTCCCAACCGTGTCGGCCAGAGAGACGGTACGGACGCCAGCGTCCTTCAGCCAGACAAGAGCATCTTCGACGATCTCCGGGCCCCAGGGCTCGTCGTAGGGATTACCGAAGGCCATCGAGATGTATACGACGAGCTTTCGGCCCGCGGCTTTCGTTTTCCGCTGCAGCAGGCCGACGAGATTGCGCGACTCGTCGCGGGACATATTGGCGTTGGCGCGGCGAAAGTATGCGGAGATGGAGTAGGGATAGCCCACGGTCGTCACGCCCGGTGCGGCGAGGGCGCGTTCCAGACCTTGTTCGTTGACGACGATGCCAATGATCTCGGGCGATTCGCCATCGGCGAGCTTTACCTTGCTGAGCTCCTGCATCACGGCTTCGCTATCGGCCATTTGCGGCACGTGCTTTGGCGAAACGAAGCTGACCGCGTCGATGTGCCGGAAGCCGAGGGAGAGCAACCGCTTCAGATATTCGATTTTCGTGTCCGTCGGAATAATTTCAGTAAGACCCTGCCACGCGTCGCGAGGGCATTCAATGATACGGACTTCCGGCTGGCCCATTTTCAGATTCCCCAGGGACTTCTATAAATATGCGCCGCGTACCAAACGATCCAAACCGTCGCCGCGGTCACGACTCCCATCAACCACACGAAAGCCACCGAAATATGACGGTGCGCCACCTGGGCGACCGTCAGCGACCCGGCCAGGACGGCGCCCACAATACCGAGGTAAAGCGAGGTTTCGTAGACGAGCCAGAGTGCGGATGCCGAATACAGCCATTCGTGCACAAGAGCGTACGAAGCGAACAGGCACATCGTGGACGGTGCCATGAAAAGCAGCGTCAATGCCAGGTTTTGTGAGCCACTCATCCTGCGCGGCTGCTCGATCTCGACCATCTAGGTTTGTAGGACGCCGGTCTTGAATTCGGCGACATGCGGGTTCAATGCGGCGCTTTCCAGAGCTTCGATGAGCGCTTCGCGGGTGTGCGCAGGATCGATGATCGCGTCGACCCAGAGACGGGAGGCGGCGTAACGGGCATCCGTTTGGTGTTCGTAGGTGGCGAGAATCTTGTCGTAAAGCTCCTTGTGCTCTTTTTCGGTGGGCTTCTTGCCCTCGCGCTCCAGTTGCTTCACTTTCAGCTCGACCAGAGTGCCGGCGGCGGATTCGCCGCTCATGACGGCGTAACGCGCGAAGGGCCACGCAAAAACAAATCTGGGATCGTAGGCCTTTCCGCACATGGCGTAGTGGCCGGCGCCGAAAGTACCGCCGCAGATCACCACGATTTTCGGCACAACGCTATTGGCTACGGCGTTCACCATTTTCGCGCCGGCACGGATGATGCCGCTCCATTCAGCCTCTTTGCCGACCATGAACCCGTTCACGTCGTGCAGGAAAATCAGCGGGACAAGATTCTGGTTGCAGTCGAGGATGAAGCGCGCGGCTTTATCCGCGGACTCGGTGTAGATGACGCCGCCGAATTCGATGCGCCTTTCGCCGGTGCCGGGAAGGGTGACATTGACGCTTTTTTTCTGGTTCGCGACGATTCCCACGGACCAACCCCCGATACGGGCATAGCCGCACAGCAGAGTCTGGCCGCGCTCGGCGCGATATTCCTCGAATTCGCTTTTGTCCACGATGCGAGCGATCACTTCGCGCATATCGTATTGCTTCGCGGATTCACCCGCAACGATGCCGTAAATATCCTCGGCGGGAAGTGCCGGCGGCTTCGCAGGCTTATGGTCGAAGGGCGCGCCGGCCGGATGGCCCATTTTGTCGACGAGGGCGCGGATGCGGCGGAGGCAAGAGTCGTCGTCCGGTTCGCGGAAATCGACGGTGCCGCTGGTCTGCGCGTGCATTTTGGCGCCGCCGAGGTCTTCGAGCGAGGTTTTCTGGCCGATGGCGGTTTGCACCAGGGCCGGCCCCGCAAGAAAAAGCCCGCTGCCTTCGGTGATCAGAATGTGGTCGCACATCACGGGCAGATAAGCCCCGCCCGCGACGCAGAGGCCCATGATGGCGGCAATCTGCGGGATGCCTATCGCGCTCATCACCGCGTTGTTGCGGAAGACGCGGCCGAAGTCGTCGGTATCGGGGAAGACGTCTTCCTGCAGCGGAAGAAAAACGCCGCCGGAATCGACGAGATAGATCGTCGGAATGCGATTTTCGATGGCGATATTTTGCGCGCGGATCACTTTTTTCGCGGTCATCGGGAAAAAGGCGCCCGCTTTCACCGTGGCGTCGTTGGCGATGATCATCACCCGGCGGCCCTCGACGCGGCCGAGTCCCGTGATCGTGCCGGCCGCCGGCGCGCCGCCATATTCGGCGTACATTTCCCACGCGGCGAAGATTCCAAGCTCGAAAAACCCCGTCTTCGGATCGATGAGCTTGGCGATGCGCTCGCGGGCGGTCAGGCGTCCCTTTTTGTGCTGCGCTTCGACGGCTTTCGCCCCTCCGGCTTCGCGAATCTTTTCCTCTTCGTTCTTGATCTGCGAGAGGCGCTCGATCATCGCGCGGCTGTTCTGCTGGAAGGCCGTGGACTTGCGGTCGATGTGGGTTTCCATGATGGATTCCTTCACTCGGCGCTCCGGTGAGGCTGGCTGGCAGCGGATGCCTGGGCCACTCGCTGGCGAATGAAGTCGACGATGGCCTGGGTCGTGGTGCCGGGAAGAAAGACTTCAGCGATGCCGATCTTCTTCAGCTCGGCGATGTCCTGCTCCGGAATGATCCCGCCGATCAGGACGGTGACGTCGTCCATTTTCTGCGCGCGCAGCAGATCCATCAGGCGGGCGCAGAGCGTATTGTGCGCGCCGGAGAGGATCGACAGGCCGATGACGTCGACGTCTTCCTGGAGCGCGGCGGAGGCGATCATTTGCGGGGTCTGGCGCAGTCCGGTGTAGATCACTTCCATGCCGGCGTCGCGCAGTGCGCGGGCGATGACTTTGGCGCCGCGATCGTGACCGTCGAGGCCGGGTTTGGCGATGAGGACGCGGATTTTCTTGTCAGGCATGCGAACCGAAAGGATACTTCAAAATCTTTGGAATCAGGTAATGGCGACTTCCTGGTAGACGCCGAAGGGTTGGCGGAGGGCGTCGCAGATTTCGCCGAGGGTGGCGTAGGCTTTCACGGTTTCGAAGAGGTGGGGCATGAGGTTTTCCTCTCCGGCGGCGGCTCGGCGGAGGGAATCGAGGCGGCGAGCGACTTCGTCATTCGAGCGCTCCGAGCGCAGCTTTCGCAGGCGATCGGTCTGGGTGCGGGCGACACTGTCGTTGATATGCAGCGTTTCGATGGGCTTCTCGTCCACTACGTAGTCGTTCACGCCCACGATGATTTTTTCCCCGCGATCGACGGCGACCTGGAAACGATAGGCTGCGTCGGCGATTTCGCGCTGCGGGAATCCGTGTTCGATGGCCGCGACCATGCCTCCCAGGGCGTCGATTTTCGCGATGTAGTCGCGGGCGCCGCGCTCCGTTTCGCCCGTCAGCGTTTCGACGAAGTAGGAGCCGCCGAGCGGATCGGCGGTGTTCGTCACGCCGCTTTCGTAGGCGATAATTTGCTGGGTTCGCAAGGCGATGGTGGCTGCCGATTCGGTCGGAAGCGCCCAGGCCTCGTCGAGCGAATTCGTGTGCAGCGACTGTGTGCCGCCCATGACCGCAGCGAGCGCCTGGATCGCGGTGCGGGCAACATTGTTGTAAGGCTGCTGCGCGGTGAGCGAGCATCCGGCCGTCTGCGCGTGAAAACGCAGAGCCCAGGAGCGCGGATTCTTGGCGCCGAACCGTTCGCGCATCACGCTCTGCCAGAGGCGGCGGGCTGCGCGATATTTGGCGATCTCTTCGAAGAAATCATTGTGCGCGTTGAAGAAAAACGATAGCCGAGGAGCGAAATCGTCGATGGCCAAGCCCCGGCGCAGACAGTTTTCGACGTATTCAATCCCGTCGCGCAGCGTGAACGCCAGCTCCTGGATGGCGGTCGAGCCGGCCTCGCGAATGTGATAGCCGCTGATCGAGATGGGATTGAATTTCGGCGTGTATTTAGCGCCGAACTCGATCGTGTCCGTGACCAGGCGGAGCGAAGGGCCGGGCGGGTAGATGTATTCCTTCTGCGCGATGTATTCCTTGAGGATGTCGTTTTGCAGCGTGCCGGAAATTTTGCGCCAGTCGGCGCCCTGTTTTTCAGCGACGGCGAGATACATGGCCCAGATGGGCGCGGCGGGCGAGTTGATGGTCATCGAGGTGGTGACGTCGGCCAGCGGAATCTGATCGAACAGCGCCTCCATGTCTGCCAGCGAGCTGATGGCTACGCCGCACTTGCCGACTTCGCCTTCCGAAAGCGGATCATCGGAGTCATAGCCCATCAGCGTGGGCAAGTCGAACGCCACGGAGAGGCCGGTCTGCCCCTGCGAGAGAAGGTAACGGAAGCGGCGGTTGGTGTCGTCCGCCGAGCCAAAGCCAGCGAACTGGCGCATGGTCCAGAGGCGCTCGCGATACATCAGGGGATGGATGCCGCGCGTGTAGGGAAGTTGTCCGGGCAAGCCGAGCTCGCGCTCGGGGCTCCAGCCCACCAGGTCGGCGTCGGTATACATTCGGCGTACCGGGTAGCTTGAAACCGTGGTGAAGTCGGCGAGGCGGTCGGGTGAGTTTGCGAGCGCGGGCTTCAGCGTAGACTCTTCCCACCCGATTTCAGCGGGCGAGGGTTTGCGCGGAGAGGCGAACGGCGGCGGGGAAGCGTGCACCGGAGGGGCAGCGGCGGAGACTTTCCGCGCTTTCTCGTCCGTCACGCTTCACCTCGCGATGTTATCTGTGCCCGGCCTGAGAATCCCGCGGCTCGGGCGCGCCGGGAATATTCGGCACCTTCGAAATTGTACCCTTGATCGCGTCGGCCACGGTGATGTTGTGCACCTCGAGCGTGCGGCCCATGGCCTGATTGAAGTTCAGCTCGGCCTCGATCAGGTTGATGCGGTCGCGGAGCTCGACGCCTTCGGCTGCCGTGAGCAATTGCTGCTTTTGAATCACGGTGAACGCGGTAGACGTGCCGAGCTGCAGGCGCTTCACTTCGTCGTCGTAGCTTTGCTGCGCGTAAATGCGCGCTTCCTGAGCCGCGTCGATCGCGGCGCGGTCCTGCTCGAGAACAATCATCGTTTGGCGAACGTTCAGCACGATGGTGCTTTGCGTTTGTAGCAGGCCAACCTCCTGCTCGCGCTCGTTCAGTTGCGCGGTGGCGTTCAGCGCCTGTGCCGCGCGGTTGCGGATGGGAAGATTCAGCGTGATGCCGCCCTCAAAGGTCGGGTATTTTCCGTCGATCATACGGCTAAGGTCGTCGGACAGGCCGCTTCGGATCGGCGTTCCTGTTCCCGTCACGGGCTCGCCCTCGATGCCGATCACGGTGCTTCCGGCTGGAATCGTCCCGGGCGTTCCGACAACATCTCCAGGCGCAAAGATCGGGAAATCGGGGGTGAAGGCGCCCGTGTCCGTCGTCGGCGTGAAAACGCCGGCCAGGCCCTGCGCCTGATATTCACCGAACAGATTCAACTGGGGCAGCAGCAAGTTTTTCGTCGCCTTCACTTCGACACCCGCGTTTTTTAGGTTCAGCTGGGCCTGTTCTAGTTCGGGACGCTTCGCCCATGCTTCCTTGACGGCGTCTTCGAGCGAGATGTTTTCAACGTTGGGATTGAAGATCGGCGTGGTCGGGATGATTTCGATGCCACGCAGCGACCCGGCAAGTGGGTCCTTGGTGATGGCGACGAGCAAAGTCGTTTCGTCGAGCAGCTGCGTGGTCTGCGCCTGCACCAGCGCCTGCTGGTCTGTAGCCAACTGCGACTGCGCGGTGATCACATCGAGCGGCGCCATGGTGCCGATCTCGAGCTGCTTCTTGTTGTTCTCGTAAAGCTGCTGGTCGGCAGCGACGGCAACCTGCTCGACCTTCACATTTTCCCGCGCGTAAACGAGCTCCCAGTAATCGGTGGCGACCTGGGTCACGGTGGTAATCACTTGTTGGGCGAATTGCGACTCGCCGACCTTTACCGTGTTTTTGGCTTCGATGATGTACCGGTCGTTTACGGTTCGCCCGAATCCGTTCAGCAGCGGTTGAGTGATTTCGGCGGTCAGAGTGGATTGCACGTAGGGATTGAACAGGTCGAAGCCGCCGAAGTTCGTGGAAATTCGAGAGTTGTTAAACGACACCTGGGCCTGCGTGCCAGGCCAAAAACCCTGCGTATAGCCGAAGTTCGCTGTGAACGTATGATCGATCAGGCCGGGAGCCACCGGGACCTCTTGCGCACCGGAGCCTGTGCCGATCGACGTGATCCCCGCGAAAAGGGGGTTGTTGATCGGCGTGTCCGAATCTGTCAGCGAAAGCGTGCTGGTGACCACCGGATCAAATTGAAGCCTTCCGTTCGCGCCCGATTTTGAATAGAGCAGGTTCGCTTCATCGAGCCAGGGCGTGTAGCGCTCGACGGCGATCGCGAGGTTGTTTTCAAGGCCTAGCGATATCGAGTCTTCCAGGCTCAAGTTCAGCTTGCCGTTCTGAATCAGCTGCTCGATTCGTGGCGTGTTCAGCAGAATCGGCTTTTCGACTTTGATCGATCGGAAAGCAGTGATGGGGTTCGGAAACATCGGATTCGGCTTCGAATAATCGGGGGCCGTTGAAAAGCCGATACCGCGAGTCGGCGCCACCGGAGGTCCTTGGGTTTCGGCCGGCGGTTGGTACTGCGGCGGGGGAGGAAGCACGCCCGGCTGACCGGATTGCGGCGGTGGCGTCGCGGGTTGATCCTGCGCGAAGACCGGCGAAACCACCAGTGAGGCAACCGTCGCCATCACCATGACTGCATGCAAAATCCTTCCACTCATCGTGTTTATCCTCTCCCTGATTTCAGCGGTTCCGGATGTTGCACAACCCCGTCTTATTGAAACGTTCGGAACGCCCATTTTGTTTCAGAAACTATCGGGCGACGACCCTGGCAGCCATGCTTGTACCCTCGGTCTTGGACGTTCTGGAAATAACTCGGGCGTTCCAAGAACTGCAAATTCCGGCGCTTCGGCAAATTCGTCTGACAAACGCGGACCCGCGGACACGTGAGTGTAACATACTCAGCGCGGGCTATTTGTCGCACGGCTGAAACTTTCCGGTGCTCGCATTCGTTGACACTGTAGCAACCGAGGCACTACCATGATTCCGCCGGTCGCATCGTTCATGCCCTCACATACGCGGTTCCGAGACCTCCGCTTTCGGTCAGTCCTCATTCCGCTGGCTTTCTGCGTCGCTCTGCTGGCCGGAACGAATCTTCCACTATCGGCGCAGACGGTCGATCAAGTTGTTCCGCAGGCAAAACAGGGCTACGTAACCGACTTGGCGGGAGTGTTGAGCGAGGGCGGCCGCCAGCAACTGACTGCGCTCTGTGGAGAAGTGGATCAAAAAGCCCAGGCGCAGATTTCTGTTGTGACTATCAAGACGTTGGGTGGCCGTTCCGCGGTTGACTACGCGGTGGATTTGTTTACTCGCATGGGCGTGGGCGGTAAGGGGACAGACCGCGGGGTGCTGATCCTATTGGCGGTCGATGACCACAAGTACTGGACGACCACGGGCTACGGGCTCGAGGACATCCTTCCCGATGCCAAGACTGGCGACTTCGGACGCGAGGCCGTGCCGCTGCTCAGGAGCAATAATTACGATGCCGCTCTAATGCTGATGACACGAAGGGTAGCGGATGCGATTGCAGCTGCCAAGGGAGTGACGCTCTCAGGCGCAACCCCCCCTCGTCGCGACGAAGTATCGGGCCATGCTCCGATTCCTCCATTCGTGATTTTCATAATAATTTTCATAATCTACGCGGTAATTCGTGGTGCCGCTGGCAGAGGGGGCCGCGGAGGTTTCGGAGGAGGTAGCGGCTGGTGGATCTGGCCACTGATTCTCAGCAACATGGGTGGCCGTGGTGGCAACTGGGGCGGCGGAGGGTTTGGCGGGGGCGGATTTGGAGGAGGGGGCGGAGGCTTCGGCGGTTTCGGCGGCGGAGCGACCGGTGGCGGTGGTGCAGGCGGAAGCTGGTAGCGCGGAGAGGCTCTGAAGTATGGAAACGAAACTCACCGAATTGGTCGGGCGGCTGAAATCGGCGGCGGGCGAGAATCTGAAGGCTGTGGTGCTGTACGGGTCTGCCGCGACGGACGAATTTCAAGGCAAGCATTCCGACTTGAACATTCTGTGCCTGGTCGAGCGCACGACGGTCGCCGACCTCGAGCATTTGCATGGAGTGGCGGAATGGTGGATGAAGGAAAATAACCCCGCGCCGGTGATTTTCACTTACGACGAGCTGATGCGCTCGGCAGACGTCTTTGCCATCGAGCTGCTGGACATGAAGCATCGCCATCGAATCCTTTTCGGCGATGATTTCCTGGAAAAAATGGAGGTGCCGCTGCGGCTGCACCGCCTGCAAGTGGAGCGCGAGCTGCGCACGAACTGGATGCGGTTGCGGCAGGCAATTGTCGCCGCGCCGCCGAAAAGGAAAGTTCGGCTCGACATTATGCTGGCGTCGGTTGCCACTTTCTGCGTGCTGTTCCGCCACGCCTTGATCGCCATGGGCCAGGCCGAGCCGCACACCAAGCCCGAAGCCGTGGGCGGCATGGCTGTGGTCACCGGCGCGGACGCTTCCGGATTCAACAACATTCTCGAATTTCGCGCCGGTAGGCTGAAGGAACGGGAAATCGATATCGAAGCCACGCTCCAGGCCTATATGGAATTCGTCGAAGTCGCGACCAATGAGGTGGATCGGCGCTTCGAAACAACCTGACACGCGTCGACGTATTACAAACAGGGACGCGCGATTGCAACGATCAAGCTGTGATAGATTTTGCTCCGGAGGCCGCTCATGAAGGTTTTTGCTGGAATTGTTGCGGTGCTGGTGATTCTTGCTCTGATTTTCGGCGGTATGTACATCGGACGCCGCAATCAGATGGTGACGCTCAACGAAACAGTAAAGTCCGATTGGGCGCAGGTTGACGTGGTGCTCCAGCGCCGCTCCGATCTGATTCCGAACCTGGTCCAGACCGTCAAAGGCTTTGCCGCGCAGGAGCAGACCGTATACGACGACATCGCCCAAGCTCGTGCAGCCCTCGGCGGCGCGCAGACTCCGAAGGACAAGATCGCGGCCAACGGCCAGCTCGACACCGCGCTGAGCCGGTTGCTTGTCATCGTCGAAAATTATCCGCAGCTCAAGTCGAATGAGAATTTCCTGAGGCTGCAGGACGAGCTGGCGGGTACGGAAAACCGCATCGCCGTCGAGCGCAAGCGCTACGACGATGCGATTCAGGCTTACAACACCTACATCGCGTTGTTCCCGAATAACATCATCGCGAGCATGTCCGGATTCCAGCGCAACGACGCGTACTTTGCGGCGACCGAACAGTCTCGCGCCGTGCCGAAAGTGGAGTTTCCGGGGCCGGTAACTCACTAAGAACGACCGCGTCCCACTGTTCAGGCGCTAACCGATGCGTTGCACTGCCGGGCCGTCTTTATGCCCGGGCGTTCGCGCCCCGTTGTTGTGCAGAATTTCGGCGGCGCGGGTTGCCGGCGGTTCGGTCCGTGTTCGAACAACCAGCACCGTGCCGCCTTTCTTGATGTGATTGGCGTAGAACACCTGCTCGCCGATGAAGTCGGGCTGCTCGCCGGCGTCCGCGCTCACTTCCGCGTTCCGAGCCGACCCGCCCGAACCAAACAGACGCGCGAGCTTGGTCTGGTGCGGCTCGGGAGTCTTCGTGGACGGTTCACCCGCCGTATTCGCCGTACGTACGTCCTGATCGATATCGGAGATCACTTCGACTTGCCCTCCTGCGATCCCCGCCAGTTCCAAGTCGCGCACGGCCGCTTCCGCGTCGCCGTAATTTCCAAAAAGTCCCACAACCTGATATTGCACGATGTCCTCCTCGAGCTCGGGCGATCGGGCGCCCTGTCCGTGTAAGGTTCAGATGCTCGAAAGAGAAATGTGCGGCAGGTTATTTTCGGTGAATTGCGCGTGCCAGGCCGGTTAGCAATCCCTCGGATGCGCCCGATTCCGCGCCTCTACCTAATGGAACGCTCAGGCTGATCCCGTAACGGTCGTCGGAGTGTCCCTGAACAAATTCCTGTTCGGTCATGCGGGGCGGCACCAGCGGCCCAGCGATCACGTTTCTGTTGAGGGTCGAGGTCACGTCGAAATTGAATTGCAGGCGGGACCCAAAGGCGTGTGCGAGCGGCATGCGGGACCGCGTCATGAACGGCGTCTTGGTAGTTTGGAACAGCGAAGACTCGAATTTCGTGAGGCTGTCCCGGCTGGTTTTTTCATCCTGATTTTGCCGCACAAAATCCCGCAGGGTAAAATCCCGGGTCAAGGGCATCGGCGCAGCCTGGATGGGGGAGGTGTGAAAATTGGGCGATGCGATCGTCGCCGGCGGCCGAGGAGTCGATGCCGGGTTGCGTGAGAAGGTCTGCGCGTCCGCTTGGACCGCAGCTGCCAGTGCGACCGTCAAAATCAGGAGACCTCGTTGGAGCGGGACGTCCATTTCTGCCGCCCTGGCGCTGGGAGCCACGGGGATGATAAATCTCCCTTGTTCTCTTGGGTATACAGCGCACGCTTTAGTACCCCGGGGTACGGTCCCGTAGTCGTCACGGCACCAGGAACAAACCCAGCCCGCGGCGGGACCGGTGACCTCGTGCATGGCGCGAGGCACGGACTAATTGGGGGCGGTGGAAGTTGGAGATGCCAGCGGTTTCACGCGGCTCACCACGGTGTTCATCGCCGAGACGAAATTCTTGTCGCGATTTCCCAGTAACAGCGCTCCTCGAACATACTCCGTGATGTTCCAGAGCGTGACGTGCGTCTTCGGATCGATGATCAGTAGTCGAAGCTGCCCGAGAACGGGAAGCTTGAGCCCTGTGTCTGAAAGCACCCAGCTAATTTCGAAAACCAAGTCGGCGGAGGCCGGCGAAGGCACGATCTGATAGCGCCCCCAGCTTTTCATCGCTGCGTAGAAGTCGTTGTAAGGCCGATCCGGTCCGCCGTCGAACACCGTTTGATCGATGACCGTATCCAGGCTCGCTCCGCCCGCATTGGCGATGAACACGGTTTGGGCTGCGGCCATCTGCGGAGGGACGGGAGCCGGCGCCGCGCCTTTCGATTGCTGCGCACTCGATACAGAGGCAAACGCCAGAATCGCCACCGTCAGACACAAAACCCGTAATTTAATCGCATGCAAGGCAGCCTCTCCACCGAACGTCGTATCGAGTCGACACCCTCGCGTCATAGCGCCCCTCTCTATATTTGCATACTCGCCGTTCGTCGCGGCACACATGCTTGACCGCACTCGCCAGCCCGCGCTACGCTGTTTGTGGCCGCCAAACTTGATGAAACAAACCGTCCGAATCGCCGGAGGCATCAACGAGCTCTTCGGCACGCTTGATGAAAACCTGAAATATCTCGAATCCTCGTTGCACATCACCACGCATTTGCACGATCACGATATGACCATCGAAGGCGAACCAGCGCAAGTAGAACGCGCCGCGCGTCTGCTGGGGGCGTACAACGACCGAGTCCTGGCGGGGCGCATCCCCACGAGCCAGGAAGTAAAGGCGTTGCTGCACACCGCCTCCGGCGAGCCCGCTTCGAACCTGCACGGTGCGTTTTCCCCGTCGCACAAACGCGCCCTGGGAAAGAAAAGCGTCCTGCCGAAAAGCGCGAACCAGAAACGCTACATCGAGGCGCTGGAAACCTATGACATGGTTTTCGCTATCGGCCCCGGCGGAACCGGTAAGACCTATCTGGCCGTGGCACTGGCTGTTTCGGCGCTGCTTTCGAAGCAAGTCAACCGCATCATCCTGGCGCGTCCGGCAGTCGAGGCAGGCGAACGCTTGGGATTCCTTCCCGGCACGCTCCAGGAAAAAGTCGATCCTTACATGCGGCCGCTCTACGATGCGCTGCACGATCTGCTGGAGGCCGACAAGCTCGAAAGCTATCTCGAGAAGGGAATTATTGAGGTCGCACCGCTCGCCTTCATGCGCGGACGGACGCTCAACGACTCGTTTGTGATCCTCGACGAGGCGCAAAATACCACCAGCGAGCAAATGAAAATGTTCCTGACTCGACTGGGATTCAATTCCAAGGCCGTGATCACGGGCGACGTCACGCAGATCGACTTGCCAGACCCGCGCAAGTCCGGCTTGGTCGAGGCGATCGAGGTGGTTGGCAAGATTGAAGGCATCTCGTTTGTATATTTCGACGAGCGCGACGTCGTTCGCCACAACCTCGTGCAGCGGATCATCAAGGCCTACGAAGAGCGATCCGGCTCGCATCCGAACGGCGCGAACGCAAGGCGCTCACCACCCGCCGCCGATCCACTGCCGGGCGAAAATCGGGTCCGCGAATAGCCACTCAGGGTAAGATTCCAATTTCATTTTGAGCGCGCGAAGTAGGTCGCCCGCACTCTGATCGCACATGACCACATCGCTCAATGCGTGGACCGCCGAGATACGCGCCGGTGACGCGCGTGCGATCTCGCGCGCCGTCTCGGCGATCGAGAACCGCACGAGCGACGCCGAGTCGCTGTTGCGATTGCTGTTTCCCTTCACCGGCCGCGCGTGGCGCGTCGGCGTCACCGGGGCTCCCGGGACAGGCAAAAGCACGCTGGTCGATCGGCTCGCAGCCCATTATCGCAGCGAGAAACGCAGCGTCGGTATCATTGCCGTCGATCCCTCCAGTCCCTTCACGGGTGGCGCCATCTTGGGTGATCGCGTCCGCATGCAGGGGCACGCGGGAGACGACGGGATATTTATCCGTTCGATGGCCACGCGAGGGTATCTGGGCGGGCTCGCGCAATCGACCGGAGACGCCACCCTGCTGCTCGACGCGGCCGGCAAGGATATGATCCTGGTCGAAACCGTCGGCGTGGGGCAGGGCGAAATCGAAATCGTGCGGCTGGCCGATTGTACGGTTGTGGTTCTGGTGCCCGGTATGGGTGACGACGTGCAAAGCCTGAAGGCCGGGCTGATGGAAATCGCAGATATTTTCGTGATCAACAAATCGGATCGTGAAGGGGCGGCGGCATTCGAGGCGCAGTTCACCGCGATTTTGCAGATGGCCCCGGAGCGCGACGGGTGGAAACCACCGGTCGTCCGCACGGTCGCAACGGAGGATCAGGGCGTCGCGCAACTGGCGCGCCACATCGCTCTTTTCCGCGCACACGTGGCCCAGTCCCAAAACCGGCAGGCCAGGGAACTGGCCTACTGGAAGGACTGGTTGTTGCGTCTGATTGAAACCCAGCTCGTTGACCGCGTCCTCGGCGGCGGTGCAGGCAGGGCGGCATTCGAAAAGATCGCCAGGGAGGTAGCCGCGCGGAAAAAAGATCCGTATTCGGCGGCGCAGGAGATTCTCTCGAGGAGCCGGGTGTGAAGCTTGGCGAACTCGACTTCCATATCATGAACGTGGGCCACGTGCTGCTCGATGGTGGCGCCATGTTCGGCGTGATCCCGAAACCGATGTGGGAAAAGAAGGTGCCAGCTGACGCGCGAAACCGCATCACGCTGTCGATGAATAGCCTGCTGATTCACGCGGGCGGCACCCGACTCCTGGTTGAAACCGGCGCGGGCGGCAAGATGAACGCGAAGTTCCGCGACCTTTACGGCATCGATGGCCCCTTTCTTGATCAGGGCCTGCGCCGGCACGGTCTGGGACCGGCCGATATCGACATTGTGGTGAATACGCATCTGCATTTCGATCATTGCGGCGGAAATACCCGCGTGGAAAAGGACAAAGTCGTCCCGACGTTTCCCAACGCGCGCTACATCGTGCATCGCGGCGAATACCAGCACGCCTTGAATCCCACGGAGCGCGACCGCGCGAGCTACCTTTCGGAGAACTTCGCGCCGGTTGAAGCCGCAGGACAGTGGACATTGCTCGATGATGACGTCAGCCAGGTTGCACCGGGCGTCGAGTTGGTTCGCCTTCCCGGCCACACGGCCAACATGTTCGGCGTCAAACTCACCGGCGGCGGCAAGACTGCGTTTCTTTTCGGCGATCTGGTGCCGACGACCGCGCATCTCCCGCTTCCGTGGATTATGGGTTACGATCTTTACCCCATGACCACGCTCGAAAATAAGAAACACTGGATTCCCGAGGTCGCTCGCGAAGGCTGGCTCGCCCTTTTTGCCCATGACGGCCGCGTGCCGTCCGCATATCTCCGCGAGCGCAACGGACAATGGGAAGCCGAGCCGGTCACCATCGACTAGGCGCGACAAATCTCAGGAGCGCGAATGGCGAAGCTCAGGAAAGCGAAATCTGCAGGAAAAAACGAAGCAGTGAAGATCGCCATCATCGGCGGGAGCGGCCTCTATCACATGGCCGGCCTCACCGACACACGCGAAGTCCGCGTGAAGACGCCGTTTGGCGACCCTTCCGATGCGATCGTGCTGGGCACCCTCGAAGGCCGTCGGGTCGCGTTCCTGTCGCGGCACGGCCGCGGCCATCGCTTTTCGCCCAGTGACATCAACTACCGCGCCAATATCTGCGCACTCAAAATGCTGGGCGCCGAGCGCATCCTGTCCGTCAGCGCCGTCGGCTCGCTCCGTGAAGACATCGCGCCGCTCGACTTCATGATCCCGGACCAATTTTTCGATCGCACGCGTGGCCGCGCCTCGACGTTTTTCACCGACGGAATCGTTGCGCACGTGGGTTTCGCCAAGCCCACCTGTACAGCACTTTCCGAGCATCTCGCCACCGCCTGCGAAACCACTGGCGTAAAAGTCCACCGCGGGGGCACCTACGTCTGCATGGAAGGGCCGGCGTTTTCGACGATCGCCGAATCGCACACCTACCGCCAGCTGCGCTGCGACGTGATCGGAATGACCGGCGTCACCGAAGCCAAACTCGCGCGCGAAGCCGAACTCTGCTACGCTACCGTCGCTTTGAGCACCGATTACGACTGCTGGCATCCGCACCACGACGCCGTCACGCTC
>Ga0210391_10000366_pt1 | contig 50498 bp, 39 predicted proteins | sample IncBWC12OmetaG_FD_160573 | JGI IMG/M metagenome (GOLD analysis project Ga0210391, IMG submission 160573) | Forest soil microbial communities from Barre Woods Harvard Forest LTER site, Petersham, Massachusetts, United States - Inc-BW-C-12-O ...
AGGCTTGGCCTCGGCCACTCCAACCTGCTGGGGCTAGAGCAAAGAAGGGGAATATCGCGTCCACGCTCGACGCAATATCGCAGAAATGATACCCGCCCGGTTTGCGCGTTGTCAATGAAACGTGCGCCCGCTCACAGACGCAAGCTTTCCAACATTCGCTGGCTCAGCTTTGATTCGCGGGGCGCAAGCCACTAGCCCGCCGCACTGCGAAACCACTTCCTCGAGAGATCGGCCCAGATCGAATTCCTATGAGTCGTCCGCGGCTTGGTCGCACGCTGCCGCGCCTGCCGTCCCCGCTTTTCTTTCAGTACTGGTCTGCTCATGTCGCCTCCGTTTTTTCCACTGAGGTTGGCTGGGCAAGCTCGCTCAGGCCGATCGTCAGCAAACGTTCCGGCCGGGCTGAAGGGCTTCGAGGGTCGGGATGAGTTCGATCAACAAGGACTTCGTGATGTAAGCCGTTGCGCCCGCCTGGGAAGCAAGGCGGGCCGTTTCCAGATACTCGTGCAGGGTCAGGACCACCACCTGCGAACGGGGCGATGCTTCCCGAATCAGCGGCAGTGCTTGCAGCCCGTCCATTTTCGGCATGGATATGTCGAGCAGGATAATGTCCGGCGTGAGTTCCGCGGCTTTTTCGACGGCCTCGATACCGTCGGACGCCTCCCCGACAACGTCCCACTCCGGATGCGACTGCAAGAGCATCCGGATGCCCACACGGACGCTGGGCTTATCGTCGACGATCAAAATCCGTAATGCGGACACAGGCCCGGCTCCGACTCCGAGGATCGACTACGGGGTTGGGACTCCCAATGTCGCCCATTGCGACGGCTGGAAGTATCGGGCGATCACCTTAGTCCTTTACTTGTCGGGCACATGCCGCAGCGGGGCCTCCTTTTATACCGCCCCGAACGCACCGAGAGGGTTGGGTGGCGGCCGCCTTCCTGCGGGCGAATTCGCTTCGCCCGCACGAAGCAGGAATGCCCCTACCCCAGCGAGAAAACCACCTGCACGGTCGTATCGACCTCCACCGGCTGGCCGTTCAACATCGTCGGTTTGTACCTCCACTCCCTGACCGCGGTCATCGCCGACGCCATCAGCAGTGCCGGCCCGGAGACGTACTCAAGTTTCTCAATGGAGCCGTCCTTCGAGATAATCGCGTGCAGCGTTACCGTGCCGGACACGTGCGCCGTCTTGGCGATATTGGGATAGGCCGGCGTCACCTGCTTCAGGAGCGACGCGGCTTGTACGTCGCCGCCGACCTTGATTCGCGCCGGAGCTGCAGCCGGCGGCGGAGGCGGAGGCGCCGCACCCGTGCCAATTCCTCCCAACACGTCGCCGGTTCCGCCAGCGACCCCCGCCGTATCGGACGGTGCGACCGACGGTGGCGCTTCGTCCTTGGCTACTTCAATCTGTTTCGGGATGACCGTCGGCGCTTCCATATGGTTCACCGCGAACGTTTTTTGCGGCGCCTGTTTCACTACGGCCTGCTGCGGCGGAGGCGGCGGCGCGGGCGGAGGGGGCGCAACCAGAAACGTATTCAGCACGCTCGTCGGCAGCGTCTCGGTGTAAATGAGTGGAATCAGTAAGAGCGCGCCCAGAATCCCCGCTTCCAGAATCATGGAAACTCCCACGGACCACGGCTTGTGGGTGCGCGCCATTTCGCCCGTCTGTCCGGAAACAACCAGTTCGTCAAACATGGCTACCCTCCTGTCAAGAATCGCGCTGTGGGGTCGCAGCCAGGACGGGTAAACGCAATGCGTGTTCCAAATCGGGCCGCGCTAAATGCTTGAAATGTAAGGCTCGGATGCAGCGGCGCGTACTAGTTCCCGCGAAATAACTGCTCGGTCCGCGGTCGCTCTTTCCTACAGGATGGATGAGAAGCGGTTTACTGGAAATCCGGTATCCCGATTGCGTATTCGCCGCCGATCGAGCGCGCCCACGCCTGCGGCCGCAATTCGTTTTGCCACAAGCCGGATATGCTAAAGTTTCCCACCGATGCGGATCTTCGTTCTCGGCGCGGGCGGCACGGGCTCCTTGCTGGCGCAACTGCTCGAACGCCAGGGACATACCGTCTGGTGCGGCGACCGCGATCCTCAGCGCGCCTCGCACTTCCTCGGCAAGAAAAGCCCGATCAAAGTGGTCGAGGCGAATGCCCGAAACCTCTGGTCGATCGTTCGCGCCGGCCGCGGCGCGCAGCTTGTGGTCAATGCCTCACCCGCGGTGTTCAACAAAATCATCCTGCGCTCGGCGCTGAGGCTGCGGGCGCACTACCTCGACCTGAATTCGCACCTCGTCCATCATCCGTTTCGCCCCGAACAGTTCCGCTTCAACAAGCAATTCGCGGCGAAAAATCGCGCGGCGCTCATCTGCGCGGGCGTCGCTCCGGGACTCACCGACCTTTTGGCAGAGCGCGGCTCGGAGATGCTCGATTCGGTCGAATCCGTGCAGATCCGGCTGTTCGAAAGCACCGAAAGCAGCGACCCGGTATCGACCTGGTCCGCCGACGTGGCCTACGACGAAGCGATTTCGCGCCCGCGCGTCTATCGCCACGGAAAATTCCAGCTCGCCAAGCGCTTTGATGAGCGCGAACTGTTTCGCTTTCCATCGCCGATCGGCGAAGTGCCGGTCTATCTGGCCGCGCAGGACGAAGTCTGCCTGCTGCCTTACGTCATCAAGGTACGCGACGTGGACGCGAAAATCGGCGGCAACGATTTCGACCGTCTCCGCCGCTGGTATCGCCAGGGGAAACTCAACCGCTCGGCCGGGATCGTCCGCAAACGCTTCCCCGAAACGCTCACGCCGCGCCGCGTAGCCAAGCTGATCCGCAAAGGCATTCTCGAAAACGCGCGCTTCGCGGCCGCCGTGTTGGTGCGCGGTGTGAAAGACGACCATCCGCTGCAGCTTCGCTGGGACGCCAGCTTTCCCACGCTCTACACCATCCGCCAGCGCGGCCTGATCTCCACGCCGATCGCCTACGCTACCGCACACCTCGCCGCAATCTTCGTAAAGCATTTCCCGCGCGACGCAGCCGGTGTAATCGGCCCCGAATCCCTGCCCGCCGAAACCCGCCGCGACATCATGGCCGACGTCCGCTCCCGCGATTTCCGCATCACGCTCAAAACCACGCGCCTGAAGCCAAACGAAGAGGACGAGTTTTAACGTAAGGCCGGCGATTTCGAGGCTTTATTCTTGCCGCCGTCCGATCATTTTGGCGGTCTCCGGATCGTGGAGCGCCAAAAGCAGAACAGATATCACTATTCGTTCCGAGGCACGCCGCGTTCGAACGTCCACATGGACAGCGCAAGGCAAGCCTATTTCATCCAGGGGCGAAACGCCCTTTTCTACGCGTGGGGAAACGATCCGCTGGCCGAAAGTCTGCGATCCAAGTTGGACGGGCATCCCGAGGTTTGACCCCATGCAATTCGCCCCGCTATAATTGGTGCCTCAACGGAAACTCGATACCGCCGGGAAACTCCCTAAGGGATTTCAGGAGCAGTCATGATCAAGGCAACACTTCTGCGCGTCGGGATGATCATCAAGCACGACGGCGATCTCTACTCGATCTACAGCGTGGACCATCGCACCCCCGGCAACAAGCGCGCCGCCATGGCCACCAAAATGCGCAACCTGCGCAACGGATCGATGATCGATCACCGCTTCCGCGCCGAGGAATTTCTCGACAAAGTCACCGTGGACGAAATCGAGTTCGAGTATCTCTATAGCGACGGCGAAGGCCACCATTTCATGAACACGGAAAATTACGAGCAGCTCCAGCTGCAAAACGACGTGGTCGGCGACACGAAGGACTACCTGATCCCCAACACGCAGGTGAAAATCGAATACTACGACAACAAGCCCATCGGCGTGCTGATTCCCGACACGGTCGATCTCGTGGTTGTCGAAACCGAGCCGAGCATTCAGAAGGCCACGGCCAGCTCGGTGATGAAGCCCGCGAAGCTTGAAACCGGTCTCGTGATAAACGTCCCGCCCTTTGTCGGTACCGGCGACAAAGTGAAAGTCGACACCACCGAAGGCCGCTACATCCAGCGCGTGCAGTGACGATGCGATAGCATTGTCATCCTGAGCGGAATCCCGCCGAATCTGCGGGACGCATTCGAAGGATCTATCTTCAGCATATCGCCCGACAACCGATGACAACTCTCCGCACGATGTTTGCGATCGCCGTACTGATCGCGGCGTGCGCGCATGTGTCGCACTCGGCGCCGCGGCAAACCGCGACTCCTCCACAGGATCAGCCGCAACCGCGCGCCGGCACACGACCGCTGCCGGATATCCCCACGCTGCTCCGCGACATCGTCAAGAATCAACAAGCCCTCGAAGACCTGCGCCGCCAATACACCTGTCACCTCTCCGAAGAACAGGACAAAGTCGATTCCGACGGTCGGGTGAAATCGCGCGAGACGAAGGACTACGACGTGTTCTACATCGGCGACGAACAAGCGCTGCACCTGCTCGCCAAAGACGGCAAGCCGCTCGCTGGCAGCGAAAAACAAAATGAAGACGATAAATTCAACAAGCAGTACGACAAGCTGAAAAAGCAGCAGGCCGAGCTTGCCGCCGATCCCAAGAAACAGGCCAAGCAGCAGGAAGAGGACGAAGCCGATCTCTCCGATTTCCTCCGCGCCGAGCTTTTCACCAATCCGCGCCGCGAAACCTTTCGCGGGCACGAGGTGATCGCCTTCGACGTGAACGGCAATCCCGACTACAAGCCGAGAAAACGCATCGACAGCATCATTCAGAAACTTTCCGGCACCATGTGGGTCGATGAAGATGCCCGCGAAATCGTGCGCCTCGAAGCGCGTTTCACCGACACGGTGAAAATCGGCGGCGGCCTCGTAGCCTCGCTCGCCAAAGGGTCGAATTTCGTCTTCGAGCAGGACAAAATCAACGAGGAGGTCTGGCTGCCCTCCTACGCCGAAGTGCACGCCAGCGGCCGCATCGTTTTCGTCCGGCTGAAGCAGAATTTTATCGACCGCTTCAGCGACTACCAGAAATTCCGCAGCGGCGTCTCTCTGGGCGCAACCACAGCCCCGAATTGAACGCGCATCCTCGAAAACTTCCCCGGAATTAAATTGATGAATAGGTGCCCGCGCGTTAACTTGGACGGAGCTCGACGTTTCCTTACCGTTTCGCAGGACCACGGAGCCAGCGCCTGATGCCGGTCTGCCCCAGCTGCGGCAAGAATTTCAGCGGATTTTCGTTCGGCGCGAATCCCGCGACCGAGTGCTCCGACTGCCGCCAGGCAAAAGCACAGGCGCACGCCGCGAATCTGGGCCCCATCGCCGCGGCGAACCCGACCGCCCCCCTCGTGGCTGTGCGGCGCCTTCCGTTGCCCGCCGTCACGCTCGGGATCATCACCGCAAATGTGCTGGTCTACTTGGCGATGGGGGTCTCCGGTGCGTCGTGGACCGATCCGAACGTCCTCGAGGCAGTAAAATGGGGTGCGAACTTCGGTCCGCTCACGCTGAGCTCCGATGGGTGGCGGCTGTTCACCAGCACGTTCGTGCATTTCGGCATCATCCATATCGCGCTCAACATGTGGTGCCTATGGAATCTCGGAACCACGCTCGAGCCGTTCATGGGCCGCAAAGTTTTTGGCGTGATGTACGTCGCCAGCGGTCTCGGCGCCAGCCTCGTCAGCACCGCATGGAATCCCTGGAAGGTAGGCGCCGGCGCATCGGGTGCGATTTTCGGCCTGGCCGGCGCGCTGGTTTCCTACTTCGCGCTGAAAAAGACGCCGCTCGATCGCACACTCGTCAACCGCAACCTGAAAAGCCTGGGTATCTTCATTTTTTACAACTTGCTCTACGGAATGCGCGGCGGAGTCGACAACTCCGCGCACATCGGTGGGCTCGTCGCCGGCCTCATCCTCGGCGCAGCGATCCCGCCGATGGCGCGGGTCCCCGCCGGCCCTCAATATATTCCCGTCGGTCCGCCCGATCTGGCGCGCGAAGCCGACGAAGAATCCCGCACGAATCGCGCGGCCTTCGCGGTCGCCGCGTTTTCAGCTGCCCTCTTGATCCTCGGCTTCATGGGAATTCATTCGCAGAAGCTCGCCGTGGCGCGCTACGGCGGCGCCGTGAAACTGATCAAAGCCGGAAGGTTGGACCAAGCCGCTGCGCAACTTCAGGAATCAGTGAAGCTCGATTCCAGCGCCTATCTGGCGCAAGCGATGCTCGGCGAGCTGCAGCTCAAGCTTGAAAATCCCGCGGCGGCCGTGGCGCCGCTCGAAGCCGCCTCGAAAATCCAGCCGCGCTCATTCGACCTCGAGCACAATCTCGCGCTTGCATATCTGGGCGCGGGGCGCCCGGCCGATGCCCTTCCCCTGGCCAACAGTTCCATCCTGTCGCAGGAGGAAGCGCAGGAGGCGGCGAAATCAACCGCCTGGTGGGCCACTTTCTACATTCGCGGCGTCGCCGAAGCCGAGCTGTCGAACGTCAACGGCGCGACGAACGATTTCCGCTCCATCGTGATCGCGGATCCCGACCTCACCGAACCAAAATCCGCGCTCGCACAGTTGCAAGCGCCGAAAAGCGCGGACAGCTCACCGCAGTTCGAAGTTCCTTATGCGAAGCTTGTCCTGCAATCGGAGTATTGGCCGCTGTTTCCGTAGGCCGTGCATTCCTACCGCGCGGCGGAGGATTTGCTTTGGCCAAAGACCCGCTGGAAAATGGCGTCCACGGCGCGCAGCTGGCGCTGCAAATCGAAGGCGTGCGCGAGCGCTTTTTCGTCGAGGAATTTGCGGATGTTGGCATCGGCGGCGACGCGATCCGTGAAACTGGTTTCCGATTCCCACGCAGCCATGGCATGGCCCTGCACCCATTTGTAGGCGTCCTCGCGCGGCGCACCGTGCTCGACCAGGTCCTGCAAAAGCTGCCCGGAAAACACCAGCCCATAGGTCGCATTCAAATTCCGAAGCATGCGTTCGGGGAACACGCGCATGTTCGCGACGATTTCGCTGGTCCTGTGCAGCATGTAATCGACCAGGATCGTCGAATCGGGCAGGATCACGCGCTCGACGGAGCTGTGCGAAATATCACGTTCGTGCCACAGCGCGATATTCTCGCCGGCCGCCAGCGAATTCGCGCGCACCACGCGGGCCAGGCCGCAAATCTGCTCGCTCGACACCGGATTGCGCTTGTGCGGCATCGCAGAGCTGCCGCGCTGCTCGCCGCCGAACGGCTCCTCCACCTCGCGCACCTCGGTCCGCTGCAGGTGGCGGATTTCCGTGGCCACGCGCTCCATCGACGCGGCCACGATCGCCAGTGCGGAAAGATACTGCGCGTGCCGGTCGCGTTCGATCACCTGCGAGGTGATCGGTGCGGTGGCGAGTCCCAACCGCTCGCAGATTTTCTGTTCGATCTCCGGGCCCAGATGCGTGCACGTGCCCACCGCGCCCGAAATCTTGCCCACGGCCATCTCGCGCGCGGCGGTTTCAAAACGCGCGGCGTCGCGGCGATTCTCGGCGAACCAGTTCGCGACTTTCAGGCCAAAAGTGATCGGCTCGGCGTGAATCCCGTGTGTGCGGCCGATTTCCGGCGTGTCCTTGAATTCCCAGGCGCGCTTTTCCAGGATTTCGCCGAAGCGCGCGATGCCTTTCTCGATCAGCCGCGAAGCCTCGCGGACCAGCAGCGCCTGCGCCGTGTCCACCACGTCATTTGAAGTGAGCCCGTAGTGCAGCCAGCGCGCCGCCTCCGGATCGCCCACCGATTCCTGCACCACGATGGTGAAGGCGATCACGTCGTGCCTTACCTTGCTTTCAACATCAGCGATGCGCGCCACGTCGATGCGCGCGCGTTCGCGCAGTTTTCGCGCCGCTTCCTTGGGGACGACGCCGGCCTCGGCCAGCGTCTCGGTCGCCGCCAGCTCCACGTCGAGCCACTTCTGGAACTTGTTCTCCTCGCTCCAGACGCGCCCCATCTCCGCCCGCGTATACCGTGCGATCAATTCAGTCTCCCGATTCCTTCCCGAGGCACAGAGCCTGAGAATTCCCGTGCTTCATGATACCCGAGTGTCGCGGCCCCACACCATCGGTCGGGCCTGCGAAATCGTCAGCCGATTCTCCGGACCAGCTGATGTGCATTCGTGCGGCGGCTTGCTGAGAATACCGGCCATACCCGAAGCATGGGAGGGGAGCGCAGCAAGAAGCGTCCCTGCCGAAATCCGCTAGGTCATGCGCGGGGCTGGCGCTGGCGCGGAAGGGGCGTCGGGGGCCTTGGCGGCGATTTCGCCGGTGATGATGGCGTTGCGGAATTGGGAGAACAGGTCCGTGAGCGCATTGGGAGTGTGGGGCATCATGATGGTGTTGCTGCGGTTGGTGCCGGCTACTTCCTTCAGCGTGTCGAAATATTGGGTGAGCAGGACCATGGCCATGGCGTCTTTGGGCGTGGCGCCTTCGACCGATTCGGAAAACTTGGCGACGGATTCGCGCAGGCCTTCGACGATGGCTTTGCGCTGATTGGCGATGCCTTCGCCCTGCAGGCGCTTGGATTCGGCGTCGGCCTCCGCTTTTTTCACAAGCAGCAGCTTTTCGGTTTCGGCGCGGGACACGGTCGCTTCGCGCTCGCGCTGGGCGGCGTTGATGTCGTTCATCGCCGCTTTCACTTTTTCGTCAGGCACGAGATCGGTGATGAGCGATTTGACGATCGAGTAGCCGAACTCGCTCATCGACAGGTCAAGATTGTTTTTCACGTCGATGGCGATTTGGGATTGCTGATCGAATGTTTCATCGAGCGTCATTTTGGGGACGTGGCCCAGGATGACGTTGTACACGAACGATTCGATCTGCTTGATGGGGTCGGAGAGCTTGTAGAAGGCGTCGTAGACGCGGTCGGGCATGACTTTGTACTGCACGGAAATCGGGATCTGCACGAACACGTTGTCCTTCGTTTTCGTTTCGACTTTCACGTCCAGCTGCTGGACCTGGAGGCTGATGTTGGCGACGACCACGTCGAGATAGGGCGCCTTGAAATTTAGGCCGGGCTGCGCGATGCGCAGGAATTTGCCGAGGCGCTGGACGACGCCGGCATGGGCCTGCTCGATGGTGAAGAACGACCCGAAGAAAACGCCAAGCAAGAAAATAACCAGAAATCCGCCGAGTACGAGCAGGACGATCGTCGCAGGTTCCATGAACACCTCCGGGGGTTAACCAGAAGATACATCAACCGCCGGAAGCGGGAGAAATAAAGTGAACCGCCTGATGCAGATACATAACGCTTGGCCAACAAAACCCCACAGGCGCACAGGATCAAAATGCGGACTTCGGTTGTCCGTACTAGCACCCTGAATGCCAGAAAGCGCGATAAACACGGGCGAAAAGCGCCGGCCGGCCCATGCAGGCAGAGAACAACCGTGATAGACTCCGCGCTTCCGATGAGTATTTTGTGTAGAAATGTTGGCCGCTTGCTGGTGGCGCTCGCCTGCAGTTGCGCGGGTGTGTCTGCTGCCGGCGCTGCCAGCGACGAGCCGGCGGCGCGGGCCCCGAAGGGAGCGGCTTCGTCTTCCGTTTCGGCGGCGGCCCCCACGGCCAGTGCGGATCCCGTGATTGTGGTCGGGATCGTTGGCGGGTGGATACGGGCCGATAATCACGACGACCATATCGTGCAGCTGGCGGATCGGTTGAATCGCGAGTATGGGCCCGGCGTGCACGCGGAAATTTTCGAGAACCATCATCGCGAGCAGGCGCGCGAGCGGATCCTGACGCTGCTGGACACCGACCGCAGCGGGACGCTCGAGGCGGGCGAGAAACAGCAGGCGCGGATCGTGCTGTACGGCGAAAGCTGGGGCGGGTCGGAAACGGTGATGCTGGCGCGTGAGTTGAAGGAGCGCGGGATTCCAGTGATGCTGACGGTGCAAATCGACAGCGTGGCGAAAATCGGAGAGAACGACGAAGTGGCGCCCGCGAACGTGGTCGAGGCGGTGAATTTTTATCAGCCGCACGGGATCATTCATGGATGCCAAGCGATTCGGGCGGAAGATGCGTCTCGGACGCAGGTGATCGGGAATTTCCGGTTCGATTACGAAAAGCATCCCGTACCGGTGCGCGGGGCGAGCTGGTTCGCGAAGACTTTCCTGCGGCCGCACGTGTCGATTGAAAACGATCCGGCGGTTTGGAACAGGATTGAGACCCTGATTCGTTCGAAGCTGCCGGCGCCCGCCGTGCAGCAGGAGAAGACCTCCGGACTCACCACCGAGAACACGGAGTAGGCGCAGAGCACACCGAGAGAATCGAACGATTACCAAAGAGAGGCCGACACAGAATTTCGGCTAGAGCTGGAACGGGCCGAGGGGGATGTGTTGACTGGCTATGTGGAGTGTGCCGCGGAAGGCGTATTCCGCTGGGCGGCGATTGAGGGCTTCTTCGGCGGATATGCGGGCGACTTCGGGGTTGTTGTTTTGTTCGGAGAGGTGCGCGAGGACAACGTGGCGTGCGCGTCCATCGAAGACTTCCGAATCGGAGAGAAAATCACTGACCACGGCGTTGGAGAGGTGGCCGGTGCGGCTCATCACGCGCTGTTTAATGTGCCAGGGATAGGGACCGACCTTGAGCATTTCGAGATCGTGATTGGATTCCAGGATCAGGAAGTCGGCTTCGCGCAAGTGTTGTTTAACGAGCTCGGGAAGGTAGCCGAGATCGGTGACGATGGCGACTTTCGTGCCGTTGGTGCGGAAAGCGTAGCCGACGGGATCGACCGCGTCGTGAGGGATGGCGAAGGGATTGATCTCGATGTCGCCGATCTGGAAACGCTCGCCGGGGCGAATGTGCTCGAAGCGATCGATGGTGGCTTTCTTGCCGGGCTTTTCGGGATCTTCGGCGTACATTTTCACGATTTCGTGGTGCGTAGGCTCGGTTAGGTAAGCGGGGCAATTCCAGTGGCGCGCGAGCATGGCGACGGCGCTGGAATGGTCGGAGTGCTCGTGAGTAATAAGGATGGCGTCGACACGGTCGGGACGCGGGCGGCCGAGAGCTTCAAAGCGACGGAAAATTTCCTTGCGGCCGAGGCCAGCGTCGATGAGGAGAGTGGTGTGCTCGGTTTCGAGCAACGTAGCGTTGCCCGTGCTGCCGGAAGCGAGAATCGAGACGCGGAACGAGATGCGGAATCTCCGCTGTGGATGATGGCAAAGTGCGGAGACGAGGTAAAGAGAAAACTTGGCCACTGAGGCACGGGGAAAGACCGGAATTCAACCGCCAATGAGGCCACACGCAGAGGACAGGGAGCAGGCACGGAGCCGACAGAGACACGTGGGGGACGAATTCGCGCCTCGACTAGAACGCCAGGTCGGCGCGCGTGAGCTTAAAGCCGTTCAGGTTGCCGACTACGCTGGCGGCTATGCGGCTGGGTTCGAAGAATTCTCGGGCGATTTGCTGCACTTGTTCGGCGGTTACGGCTTCGAGCATGGCGATCAGCTCGGGGACCGTGAAATGGCGGTCGAAATACATGTGATAGCGGGCGAGGTTGCTCATGCGGGCGCCGGAGCCTTCGAGGGCGAGTAAGGTGGCGCCCTTCAAGTGGTCCTTGGCGCGGCGGAGCTCTTCGGCTTCGATCGGCTCGTCGCGCATGCGGCGAAATTCCTGAAGGACAGATTCGACTACTTTTCCGGTGGTGTCGAGAGACGTGCCGGCGTAGACGGAGAGAACGCCGGTATCGCGATAGGGGCTGAGATCGCTGAAGATGGAATAGGCGAGACCCTGGCGCTCCCGAATGTTTTGAAACAGACGCGAGGACATGCCGCCGCCGAGAATGTTGTTCATCACCGAGACGGCAAAACGGCGGCTATCGGTGAGAGGTAGCGCAGGCACGCCCATGCAGAGGTGGACCTGCTCGAGCTCGGATTTCGAGCGCAGCGTAATGTGCGGCGTTGCCTCGGGCTTGGGATCCGTGAAGGAATCTTCGTCGCGCTCGAGTTTCGAGAATCGCGCGGCAACGAGTTCGACCAGCTCGGCGTGAGTGAGATGGCCGGCGGCAGTGATGACCAAGCGATTCGGCGCATAACATTTTTCAAACCAAGATTGGACTTTCGCGCGCGTAAAGGCGGAAACGGTTTCGGGCGTACCGAGGATGGGCTTGCCGAGCGCGTGGGGGTGCCAGAAATTCTGCGTGAAAAGTTCGTGGACCAGATCTTCGGGATTGTCCTGAGTCATACGGATTTCTTCCAGGATCACACCCTGTTCGCGCGCGATGTCTTCTTGCGTGAATTTCGGCTCGAGGACCATGTCTGAAATAATATCGAAGGCTTTCGGGAGATGCTCGTCGAGGACGCGCGTGTTGAAGCAGACCATTTCTTTGGACGTGAAGGCGTCGAGCATGCCGCCGAGCGAGTCGATTTCGCGGGCGATGTCTTCGGCGGAGCGGCGTCGGGTGCCTTTGAAGACCATGTGCTCGATGAAGTGCGAGATTCCGTTGAGGTCCTCAGGCTCGCGGCGAGAGCCGGAACGCAGCCAGATGCCGACAGAAACGGAATGGACGTGGTCCATCGGCTCGGTGAGAACGACGAGGCCGTTGGGCAGGATTTCCTTGTGCACCGCGTGATGGGAGTTTTGGACCATTTCAGCTTCTATTCTGGCATGGCGCAGCGGTGGTGTCATTGCAGTTCGCAGCAATTGCTTGCTTCGCGACGCGCTCCAGTCAGGGCGCGGGGAGGAAGGCACACCCGGACCGAGCTTCGAGACGACGTTCCATTGTTGAAACTTAGGGCTCGCGAGGGTTTCCATTCGCGCCGGGATTACCAATACTATACGTATCCCGAGGCGAAGGGGTGGCCATGGCGAACAGCGACCTTTCAGTTTATCCGGCGATCCCTGCGCGCCGCGTAGATCGCGAAGGATTCAGCGTCCGCGAGGACGTGCTTTACAGCGACGCGAAGGGCCGTGAGAAAAAGAAGATCCGCAAGCTGGCAGGGGTGGCTCTCGACAGCCTGGGCGACGTGTTGCGGCGCGTGCTGGAGCCCGGCGAGACGATTTTCTACGTGGCCGCGGCGCGGGCGATGCCGGGCGCACTGGCGCAGTTTTTCGGCGGCGGCTGGCACACGTATGCGATCCCACGCACGATCTTTTTCATCACTGACCGGCGGATCATCGCGCTCCGGCTGCGGAAGCAGATGAGCGGGTGGAACTGGAACCGGGGAATTCAGACGGCGCGGTGGGGCGACGTGGCTGGAGTGAAGGCGGGAGGATTTTTGTCGCGACGGCTGACGCTGACGTTCCGCAACGGGGAAACGAGGAGCTACTGGCGATTCCAGTCAGGCGACGCAAAAAAGCTGGCGCAATTGATCGAGACGCTGCGAGCGCATGCGACCAGCGAACCGAGCGCAGCGGGAGGAATGGTTTCGCTCTGCCCGAACTGCCTGGCAGCGCTGACGTCGCGGCAGTATCGATGCGCAGGCTGCGGTGTGGAATTCAAGGATGAGAAGACCCTGTGGCATCGCGGGCTGATGATTCCCGGAGGAGCGTCTCTGTACGTGGGGGCGAACGGACTGGGCGTCGTGCGCGCGCTGTTCGAGGCGTTTATTACATTGAGTATTGTGGTGTCCGTGGTCCGGCTGGTCGGCGCGTCAGGGAATCCGGCGCTGCAGGGGCGGATCATGACCGGTATTGTGTTTGAGTGCTTCGTTCTTTTCCTCGACAAGCTGCTGGCTTATTACCTGGCGCTTCCTCAGATACGCGAGTTTATTCCGGTTGATTGATCGAGCGGGAGGCGCTCGAGCAAAACCTCGAAACAAATACGGCCCGAAACGCTAAACCTCTGTGGGGGGTTGCTGCCTCGAAGCGAGGCCCCGGCCACAGAGTCGCGCGCGGCCAGCGTGTTAAGATTGAAGCAAGATGCCTTCTGAAACTTCCAGCGCGCGCGTGAACCTGCTTGGAAAATCTGTGGAGGAGCTGCGCGAATTTCTGGCTGGGCTTGGCGAGCCGGGGTATCGCGCGGCGCAGATTTATCGTGCGCTGTATGCGGAGCGGCGGCTGGACTTTGCGGCGATGACGACTTTGCCGGCGGGGCTGCGGGAGCGGCTGGCGCGGGAAGCTGCGATTGCGCTGCCGCGCGTGGTGCGCAGGCATTTGTCCACCGACGGGACCCTGCGGTACGTGCTGGCGCTGGGCGAGGGGAAGCCGGCGAACGTCGAGACGGTGTTCATGCCGGAGGAGAACCGGCAGACGATTTGCATTTCGACGCAGGCGGGCTGCGCGGTGGATTGCCGGTTTTGCCTGACGGCGACGCTGGGGCTGGTGCGGAATTTGACGGCGGGCGAAATCGTGGGGCAAGTGCTCGTGGCGCTCGAAGACAATCGCGCGGCGCTGAAGCCGCAAACGAATATCGTGTTGATGGGCCAGGGTGAGCCGCTGCTGAACTACGACGCGGTGATGTCCGCACTGCGAATTCTGCTGGACCAGAAGGGAGTGGCGATCGCGCCAAGGCATGCGGCGCTTTCGACCAGCGGGATCGTGCCGGGAATCGAACGGCTGGCGAAGGAAAAAGTGCGGCCGAATCTGGCGATTTCCTTGAATGCGTCGTCAAACGAACAGCGCGATCAGGTGATGCCGATCAACCGGAAGTATCCGCTCGAAAAACTTCTGGATGCTTGCCGAAAATACCCGCTGAAGCCGCGCGAATGGCTCCTGTTCGAGTACGTGCTGCTGGGCGGATTTAACGATACCCCCGAGGATGCGCACCGCGTGGTGCGATTGCTGGCGAATCTGCGCGCGAAGGTGAATTTGATTCCGTGGAATCCGGGCGATTTGCCGCATAAGAGACCGGAACCGGAACATGTTTCGGAGTTTCAGCGGATACTCATCGACAAAGGTGTGCCGTGTTTCGTGCGCGATTCGCGGGGGCAGGATGTGATGGCGGCCTGTGGGCAATTGGCGCTGGCGGAAACAGCCGCAGCGTCGTGAATCTTCGTTCCATGTGATACGGGCGGTGAAGTCATCAGAAAAACGCCGCTGCGGGGGCCGACGCTACTTGATTCCAATTGCGGCTATCAGGCGGCCCGTCGTTTTTTCGCGGCGGTAGCTGAACAGCAGGTCGGAGCGGCAGGCCGTACACAGGTCGGCTACCGAGATCTGGCGCGGGGGGATGCCGGCTTCCGTTAGAATTGCGCGATTGGCGGCGAGCAGATCGAGATGGACACGGAGCGGCGGCGGCGCGTGGCCGGGCGGCTTCATGGTGAGCCACGGCAGCCAGTTCGGATCGCTTTCACCGGAGGCGAGCGCGTCGAACGGGCCGTCGAACCAGGTGCGGGCGTCGGGAAATTGTGCGTCGAAATCGCGGGCGACGTCGGAGCCGACTTCGTAGCAGCATCGCCCGATCGCGGGGCCGATGGCGGCGATCACATCTTCGGGACGCGTGCCGAATTCCATGGTCATGCGGCCGAGTGTTTTTGCGGCGATGCGTTTCAGGGTGCCGCGCCAGCCGGAATGGATTGCGGCGATGGCGCGCTGCTTCGTGTCGGCGAGGAGGACCGGGACGCAATCGGCGGTTTGGACGATGAGCAGGATGCCGTGTTCGCGGGTGAAAAGCGCGTCGCCCTGCAGAGCGTCTTTCCCACTGGCACCGGATGCTTGGACGATGTCCGCTTCCGCGAGATGCGCGACGTCGGAGTGAACCTGGCGGAGACCGGCGATGCGCATATTTTCGGCGCCGATGGCGTGGAAGAACCTGGTGCGATTTTCCGTGACGCGGGCGCGAGTGTCCCAATCGGTGAAGCCGAGGTTAAGGACGCGCTCGGGTCTTGATTTCGCGGAGCGGGACGCCGCGGGTAGCTCGCTCGCGCCGCCGGAGCGCGTGCTGAATCCGTGGACCAACCAGTCGAATTTGGCGAGCGCGGGTGATTCGAGGATTTGCAGGCCGGCTGCGCGGCGTGGTTTCCATCCGCCGGCGTTGCCGGTAGGCCCGGCGGATTTTTTCGTCATCCTCTTTTTTGCGGCGGGTAGCGGCATCGGACTGATTTTGCAAGTTTAGCGCGAAACCAACAGAAGCGTCTCGCCGGGCCGGTTTGCGAGGACGCTGCTTGCAGCTCCCTCGGGTATAATCTCCGCTCAGACCGCCCAGGCACCCAAATGATCGTTGGACTTGGACTCGACATCGCTGAAATCGATCGTATTGAAGCGGCTATTGCGCGACATGGCGCGCCGTTTCTGGAGCGGTTGTTCACGCCCACTGAGGTGGCTTACTGCGAGCGGCATAAGGACCGATACGAGCGATACGCGGCGCGGTTCGCGGCGAAGGAAGCGGCGATGAAAGCGCTGGGGACGGGCTGGAGCCGCGGCGTGCGCTGGCGCGATATTGAAGTGACGCGCGAGCGGGGCGGCAAACCGACGCTGGTTCTCGCGGGCGTGGCGCGGGAGATTGCCGACCGGCTGGGCGTTAAGCATATTGCGATGACGATTACGCACAGCGGGAATTTGGCGCTGGCGCAGGTGATTTTCGAGAATTAGCCCTCCTGCACATCGCTCTCGGGCTAACGGCCCGGCGGACGCCAGACAGGCAGAGAGATTCCTCGCCCGACTGAAATGCGTCGGGACTTCGGAAGGACACCCCGCACTAACTCACTGACACTTCGTGCCATTCGTTTGCGGGGTGGCGGCCTGCGATTTGGACCTTCAGGTAGTTTCCTGTGAGAGCTTCTGTATGCGTGTCATCGCCGCGGGCAAGTGTGAGAGCGCGGGTGCTGCAGCCTGCTTGCGTTGCTCGGAATTCGGCGGCTTTCTCGTGGCTTAGGGCGCGCAGGGTCCGGGCGCGCTCACGAATTGCTTGCCCCGGGACGCGTTCACCGAGCGCGGCGGCGGCTGTGCCGGGACGTTCGGAAAAAGAGAAAACGTGGAGATAGGTGAACGGGAGCCGCTCGATGAATTCGAACGTCTCGCGGAACCGAGCATCGGTTTCGCCGGGGAAGCCGACGATTACGTCCGCGCCGATGGCCGCGTCGGGCAACATGCGTCGGATCAGATGCAGGCGCTCGGCGTAATGAGCGGTGCGATACCAGCGATGCATGGCGCGGAGGATGCGGTCGGAACCGGACTGCAGCGGAATGTGGAAATGGCGCGCGATGCGCGGGGACCACGCGACGAGCGCGACAAAATCTTCGGTGACGTCCTGCGGCTCGATGGAGCTGAAGCGGAGCTGGTCGAGCGCGGTCTCGTCGAGAATGCGGCGGACGATTTCGGCGAGGCCGGCGCGCGGGGTGAGGTCGCGGCCGTAGCTGCCGAGGTTGATGCCGCTCAGGACGATTTCCTTCGCACCGGCTTCGCACAGGGCGCGCACTTCGCGGATGACTTGGTCGGGCGGCAGGCTGCGGCTCTTGCCGCGAACGAACGGGATGACGCAGTAGGAGCAGCGATTGTTGCAACCGTCCTGGATTTTCAGGATGGGTCGGGTGCGGTCGTGCGTGCTGAGCGCGGCGGGCGCTATTTGCACACTGGATTGCGCGAAGATATCGCCGGTGAGGATTTTGGCTGGGCCGCGGGCGAGCGAAAGCGCATCGGTTCCAAGGTCAGTCACCAAGACAAAGTCGTTCGACGCGGCGCGCGGCTGATGAGCCTGCAGAATTTCCGGAATTTCCCCTTGATGTGAATTGCCTACCACCCATTCGACGCCTTCGATCGCGGCCACTTCGTCGGGCGCACGCTGCGCGTAGCAGCCGGTGACGACGATGCGCGCGGCGGGATTCATGCGGTGGATCTTACGCACGGCTTCTCGCGCTTGCGCATCGGCCGCGGCGGTGACGGTGCAGGTGTTCAGCACGACGATATCGGCGGCATTCTGGTCGGCGGCGAGCGTGAGGCCGCTGGCGAGCAGGGAGCCGGAAAGCGCCGAGGCGTCGGCCTCGGTGGCGCGGCAGCCGAAATTTTCGATCGAGAACGTGGGCATCGAGGGTGCCGTGCGCGCTGGAAGGCGCAGCCGAAATTATAGCAGCGAAACGGAACTTCGCCCTCGAAGCGTCTGGCTTCGCGGCAGGCGCGAGCCGCGCCGGTGATGATATACTCCCGCCGAAAACGAGTGAAAGAGAGGAAATCATGAGCGAAGCGGCCGCAGCAAAAACCAATCCGCTGGATCCGAAACTTTTCAGGCCCGAGGCAATTTCGCCGGAGGTGGCCGCGGCGAGCGAGACGTTTCGCAAGGCCCTTTCCGGAGGGCCGGATTGGTGGGACATCGGCGCGGCGGCGTTTCGCGCGGCGGCCGCGAGCGGGCACGGACCATTCCCGCTGCCGGAAAAGTCTCCGCGCGGACGCACGATCGAAATCGACGGTAAGGGCGGGCACAAAGTGGCGCTGCGCGTGGTGGCGCCGGCGAACGCGAAAGGAATTTATCTGCACATTCACGGCGGCGGGCTGGTGCTGGGGTCGGCCATGGGGCAGGACATGATGCTGGAACGCGTGGCCGGAAGCACGGGCATGGCGGGCGTGAGCGTGGAATACCGGCTGGCGCCGGAGAATCCTTATCCCGCGGCGTGGGACGACTGCGAATCGGCGGCGGCCTGGCTGATCAAGAATGGCAAATCGGAATTCGGCACGGAGGTGATGACGATCGGCGGCGAATCGGCGGGCGCGACGCTTTCGGCCGCGACGATGCTGCGCATGCGCGACCGTCACGGATACACCGGGTTTCGCGCCGCGAATCTGGCGTACGGGAATTACGATTCGTCGATGACGCCGAGCCAGATGCAGGCGCCGGATCGCGGAATACTGGTGGGGAAGCTGAGCATTAAGAAATTCTGCGAGGCGTATCTGCCGAAGGGAGTTGATCCGCGCGATCCGGATGTTTCGTCGCTGTACGCGGACCTAAAGAACATGCCGCGCGCGATTTTCACCGTCGGCACGATCGATCCGTTGCTCGACGACACGCTGTTTATGTACACGCGCTGGATTGCGGCGGGGAACGAAGCGGAGCTAGCGATTTATCCGGGCGCTCCGCATGCGTTCAATAGCTTCCCGCTGCCGCAGGGGCCGGAAGCGAATGCGCGGATTGACGCGTTCCTGAAGCGCGCGATTTCCTGAAGGGTGCGGCGGGCTCGAATGAACGCCCCCAGCGTCGTGCCATGCAGTGAATTACTCGCCGCCGCGAATCTGCGCCTGCGCCACGATAATTTCGCGATTCCTGAGTAAGAGGGGCGGTCGAGCGGCTCGAAATTGGAGTCCACGTGCTGCCTGCCATTCATGACGCGCGACGCCTACCATCAGTACAAAGGACTTCCGATGCTCTCGAAGTGAGCCCGGAATCGGTCGAACCCGATGATCCTTCGGGTATCCCGCCTATCACAGATCGGACTTCTTTTTGAGTTCGTTCATCGCCGGACTGCCGAAAGCTCAGGTAAAGCGAGCATCGATCGGCGATCTCACCATCGGCCAGGACCGATGGATCGTATTTGCAAGCTTCCGCACGTGCTTCCGCCTGGTTCCGCGCCTCCGTATCCGAGGATTTGCCCGTTGTCCGTGAGAGTATGAGCCTGAAGGCACTTCAGGGCATGAAGTGACCGCGACTCCGGTTCACGCGGCCACAACTCCGACCACAACTATAATTTTCTGCCCACCGCTCTCCACGAGCGTTACACAAGCGTGTCCGGCCAGGAGGCGCTACCCACGAGACGTGGTAGCCCATCACGGTCAGAAGCGCGGCGACGAGATTTTGGAACTCATAGCGCGTCCTTGCTTTCCCTCCTCGATGTGAGGGGAACAAGGACTCGCCGAATCAGAAAGGACGAAAAAATGAAAGTCGAACAAGCGACACAAGTCGCAAGCAAGGCAATCGAGCAACTCAGCCAAGCCCTCGAATCGGGCCAGAGCGGGGCGCTCAAGCAGTATCTCGGGGCAATAGCGCGGTTCCATCGCTATTCGTGGCACAACGTCATGCTCATCGCAACGCAGAAACCTGCGGCAACGCACGTGGCGGGCTTTAGCGCTTGGCACAAGTTAGGCCGTTTCGTGAAGAAGGGCGAGAAGGGAATCGTGATTCTCGCCCCGGTCGTCCAGCGCAAAGAGGAGAACGCCGAACCGAGTGAAACCGACGAGTCGTCAACCGGGGTCGGATTCCGGGCGGCCTACGTCTTCGACATCAGCCAGACCGACGGGCGGGAACTGCCGGAAATCGGAGGCGTCAGCGGCAATCCTCGCGACTATCGCGAGCGCTTGGGGAAATTCGTCGCGGCCCAGGGAATTGCGCTGGAATATTCCGAAGCTATCGCTCCCGCGCGCGGCGTCTCTTCAGGCGGCAAAGTCATCTTGATTCCCGGCCTGTCGCCGGCCGAAGAGTTCGCAACTCTGGCCCACGAACTCGCGCACGAGATGATGCACCGTGCCGAGCGCCGCACGTCTACAACCAAGTGCGTCCGCGAGACCGAGGCCGAAGCCGTGGCCTTTGTCGTGTGCAGCGCCATCGGACTCGACACGGGCACCGCCTCCCAGGATTACATCGGCCTGTATGGCGGCGACGCGAAGCTGCTGGCGGAGAGCCTCCAATACGTTCAGCAAGCTTCGAGTCAGATTCTCAACGCTATTGGCGTGGATGGGGTCGGGTGAAGTGTGACAAATCTGTGACTGTGCCGATTTTTTGAGCACTCCGCCACGTGAATGTCACCCCCTCAACCCGAATGCCAGGCCTTGTTCTCGTCACCGGCCGTCATGTCGCGCCAAGTTCGCCTTCTTGCAGTCTGCTTAAATGGCGCTCACGCTAGCGCCGCGGACCTTAGCGGCAAACGTCGTGTATCGTAACCGCTTCGAAATTCCCGGGATTTATGCACTCACGCCGTAGCTGTCGCATACCGCGTGGATCAATTCGGCTTCTGTCCGTTTTTGGACGTGGCTTGCTGCTGTTCCATTTGCCTCTGCTGAGTAGCATGCTGTTGCTCGAGCTGCTGCGTCTGCTGAGCGTGCCGCTGCTCCATCTGCTGCTTTTGCGCGTCGTTGTACTTACCTTGGATGGCTTGCTGGTGTTCTTCGTCCTGCTGCTGTTGGAGCTTCTGGTGATCTTGCGTTTGATTGGCAGCTAACTCGTCCTGTTGCTGCTGATACATCTTGTCGGTTGCGGCGTCGCCGGTGTTTGGTGGCGTGAACCTGTGCTCCTGCAATTCGCTGGCCTCACTTACCGGACTCGCTTCATTGCCACGCGCGGGATTGGCCGGCGGAGCCGTGTATTGGCCGGCTGCTTGCCTGGGGGCTACGAAGCCAGTTTCGAAATTACCGGGTTTGGCGGTCGCAGCGATGGGCGGCTTACCTTGGTTGGCAGAAGCGCGCAAGTCGGGATTATTTCGGGCTTCTTGAACGTGTCGTGTCTGCGCAGCTACCGGACCGACATGACTCTGGTTTGCGTAGGACTCCTGCTGCGGCGTGGGACGCGCCTCGACGCCACCGGTACCGCCGTTGTAGCTGACGTGATTTTCGGAAGCATTCACGGCCGGGCTGTTATAGGTATTGTGAATGATGGTGGTGTCTAGGTGATTCACGGAAGTGTTGTACGCGAAGTGACCACCTTCCCAGCGTCCACCATCATATCCAGCGCCGCCGTAGCCGTAGCCATAATTGATGCCGCCATAGTAGCCAACCTGCGGTCCCCAATAGCCTTCTTGGAACGTAAATGCGTTGCCACTCCAGGCCCAATAACCGGGAGTCCAGAGGAAGCCCACCTGGGGTGCCTGGACCCACGTGCCGGGCACCCAGAAGTAGTCACCGTCGTAAAAAGCCCAGTAACCTGGGGTCCAGATGTAGCCATCGGCCGGGCAGATTGGCTGTGCGTAGACGGGAAGTGTCGGGGGTCCAAAGTTCACGGAAATGCCGATGCCGATTTGAGCCAACGCACGGTGGGAAAAGCCGAGCAAGACAACCAACAATAGCAACGATCGAACAGCAACGGCGGTACGCATTGTATTTCCTTCCGCCTGCTCATCCTTAGTTTATCGCCCGGCACAGTATGAAGCTGACGGGAGCGGATATGAGCGGCGAGTACACCTGGCAATCAAACGTTGACCGACATTTGCAGCAGATTGTATCGATTTGACAGAAACTAGCAATCACTAAACTGCAGCTATGGTTGACGAGGTTAATTCGGAGGGGTAGGAAAGTGGTCGATTCAGGCGGTCTTGAAATTCGTTGGGCGGTTTTAGCTTCCAGGAGGGGTAATGCTCAATCATGACAGTATTAGAGCTTAATGATGGAATTCCAGATGGCGCGGCCAAAGTCCACCACGGATGGAAAAATGACACGCTGGCGCTGTATATTGGAAGGCATATCATCCGCAGAATTGGCAGAAACAGGATAAGAGCGGAGAAACTTAAGCAGATCGGCGGCGTGGACGCGGGTGGCGACGCCTTCGATCATGATTGATCGGATGCGGCGATCGCGTCCGAGCAGAACAACTGCGGGGACGGCGATTCCACCTTTTTCTTCGGCGTTGAACAGACCCCAAGCACGGACGACTTCTTTTTGCGTATCGCACAGAATTGGAAACGGTAATTCGTACTGGCGTCGTACCCGATCAGACCGCTCAGGGGAATCCACGGCCAGCGCGGCAAGCTGAACACCGAGACCGCCGAAATCATCGGAAAGATCGCGGAATTCCGCCAACTGACGGAGACAAAAAGGTCACCAGTAACCGCGATAGAAGATGAGTAGAAGTGAGCCATCGGTCAGCAGGGAAGAGAGGGTGCGGGGCGTTCCCGCGGAATCGGGGAGAGTAAAATCCTCGACAAGCACACCGACCTGCAGGTTTCGGACTTCGTTCAAGCGCATCCTGCAAACAAATCGCCCGGAAGGCTCAGCCGGGTTTCTCGATTGGACCTCTAATCTCCGACATCGTATGCTTCTGCTGCCCTCGACACAACGAATACGTTGCCGAGCAGGCCCCAGCAACGTCACGGCAGAGCTGGCCCACGAGGCAATTCGCCCTAGCGGTCCGTCGGGCGTCGGCCTCGTGGATATCCCGATGGATATCTGCCCCCGGAGATTTAGTTCGCGCGTGAAAACGAAATCATCAACACGCTTCCGGGTAAATCCGCATCCACTTGGACCCGCAAGCTGCCCCACTTCGTTGACTTGCCCTCTAGGTCAACCTAAGATAAACGCGAAATGCCGGATTCCTCGTCTCCCGTCGGCCTAACCATCTCACACTACCGAATCCTAGAGAAGCTCGGTGGCGGAGGAATGGGTGTGGTGTACAAGGCCGAGGACACTAGTCTGCGTCGGTTCGTGGCACTCAAGTTCCTCCCAGACGAGGTTGCGCGGGACCCGCAAGTGCTAGAACGATTCCGCCGCGAAGCGCAGGCCGCTTCGGCGTTAAATCACCCCAACATCTGCACCGTTTACGAGATTGGCGACGAGAATGCGCGGGCCTTCATCGCGATGGAGTATTTGGACGGTGTGACGCTGAGACACCGCATCGGTGGCCGTCCGATGGAAATTGAAACGCTCCTTGATTTGGCGATCCAAGTCGCGGACGGGCTCGACGCGGCGCACGCCGAAGGGGTCGTCCACCGGGACATCAAACCCGCAAATATCTTCGTTACAAAGCGTGGGCACGCCAAGATTCTCGACTTTGGGTTGGCAAAGGTCAGCACGGTGACTCAGCCTGCCGGCGTTTCTACGATGCCAACGGCCATAGGCGAGGAGCTTCTTACCAGTCCAGGCACGGCCGTGGGCACAGTCGCTTACATGTCGCCGGAGCAGGTGCGCGGAAAAGATTTGGATGCACGCACCGATTTGTTCTCATTTGGCGTGGTCCTGTATGAGATGGCGGCGGGCGCTCTGCCCTTTCGCGGGGACACATCGGGAGTGATTACCGACGCGATTCTGCATAACGACCCGGTCGCTCCAGTGCGACTGAATCCGGATGTGCCAGCGGAGTTAGAGCGAATCATCCACCGAGCGCTCGAAAAAGACCGCGATTTGCGTTACCAGCATGCCTCGGAGATTCGAGCGGAATTGAAGCGGCTGAAACGCGACACGGGTTCGGGCCGAATTTCGTCATCGGGAAGCGGGGCGGTTCAGCGCCTTGCTCCAGAAACAGCGAGCAGCTTGGCCTCCGCTGTCGCCGTCCAGCCTTCCGTGAAACCGGCGCGCAAGAAATATGTCCTCGTGGCCGCTTGTATCGCTCTACTGGCAGTCGCCCTTGCGGCGTACCGCTTTTGGCTCCGCTCGAACGCTCCGAGCGGCCCCGCAAAGATTACGCAAATCAGCCAGTGGAATAAGCCGATGAACGACGCGAGGCTATCTCCCGATGGGCATGCCGTGGCGTTTGACTCGCCGGCCAGCGGCATCGCGCAAGTGTTCCTCATGCTTACTTCTGGTGGCGAGCCCCTTCAGCTCACGGACGATGAAGGCGACAAGTTTGTGGACGGCTTTTCCGCCGACGGCAAAGAAGTCTATTTTGTGCGGACCCTCGGGCGCGACGAGGTCTGGGCCGTTCCAACACTCGGAGGCAGTCCGCGTCATGTGGCATTGGCGAGTTGGGCGATTCCTTCCCTGGATGGGACTTCCATTTTTTACGTGAAGTCGCAATATTCCGGAATTTTCCGTGCGGGAGAATCCGGACTGAATGAGGAACTGGTGTACAAGTCCGACGATACGAGTCTGCGTTTCACACCGCGTTTGCTATTCCCGGGTGGTAACGAGTTGCTCGCTGCCGGTCGGCGAGTGGACTCGCCGGATGCACATCTTTTCAGGATAAACCTCACCGACCATCAAGCAGTGGATCTAGGGGAACTATCGCTTGGCTCAGTCCATTTTGACATTGCCTGGGCCGAACCCGGCACTTCCGTTTTATTCAGCCGGACCGTAAACGGGCTAACGAACATCTGGGAGTACATTTTGCATGACCGGAGCCTGGCGCAAATTACGTTCGGAACGGGACCAGATTACTTTCCGATGCCAGATCCGGGAGGAAAAGGAATCTACTATGTGAACGGAAAATCCTCGGGTTTCCTGACGGCGTATCACGTCCAATCCAAGGAGTCGAAGGATATTGCCGAGGACGCGACTCAGCCTACTGTCTCGCCCGATGGGAAGCGCGTGATGTACGTCACGCTCCCTGGACGCCAGAGAAACGAACTCTGGGTCTCGGACATCGACGGTGGTGGCAAAGTGAAAATCGCCACCGGAGAACACGTGGAAGCGGGGACTTGGGCATCGGACAATTTTCACCTATCTTTTTTTGACACGGAGTCCGGTAGAGGGTCCAAAGTCTACGTCGTTGGAGCCGATGGCAGCGGCCTCCGGCAGCTGCCCGGGATGGGACTTAGGATTGTGGACGCGGTATGGAGCCCTGACCAAAAGTCCATTTACTTGACTGCCGTGGCAGCAAGTGGGCCGACATTTGACGTAGTCTGGAAGTGGAGCGCGGATGGTTCTGATCTGGAGAAGTTCGCGGACAGTTGCGGTTTGGTTACCGATGCTGATCCCAGCGGGAAGTATCTGATTAGCGCGGTATTGTCCGGAGAAAAAACTGGAATCTACGAGGTGTCCGTGCTCGAAAGGAAATGCATTCCACTGCTCCCTGGCATCGTAACGCACGGTGCAGCTTTTGCGGGCGATGGTAAATCGTTCTTGTACGCCGTCGCTTCCCGCGGGGAAGTCACGGTTTACCGTCAGTCCTGGAAAGACGGGAAACTCAAAGGAACGCCGCAGGTCGCGTTAAAAGTTCCGTTCGTTTTTCCCCTGTCATATGGCGGTAATGCCTACGATTTCTCCACGGACCTTTCCACCATCGTCTATGCGCGCCCCGGCGGTCACGCGGACCTCTATCTCCTCAGCCAGAAATAAATCCTGCTGGCGCAACAGGCCTGCCCTTGCCGCCGCGAAGGCGAAGGTGTGGCGAGTCGCCTTGGCGATCATTCCCGACCGGGCCAGAAGTCCGCTTCTGGAAGTTCCAGCGCGCTAAACTCCTGATAAGCCTTGACTGCGTCTTGGACGCGTCACAAGTGCCAGACCTATTGGGTGTGCGTTCGACTACGGGGTGAAGTCGACGAAGAGCGCCACCCAGTCGTCCCCGCCCACAACGCGGAAGGTATGACCTTTGCCCGTCAGGTCTTCGGCTATATAGATTCGTCCGGGCTCCACCGAAAACTTCTGGCCGGCCGACACTTCGACTTCGCCACGCCCGGAAATAGGGATCACGTAGCGGCGCGCGTCCGCGTTGTGCCAGCCTTCAACGACGCCAGGAGCCACGCGCACGATGTACGAACTGCTGACTTTAACAGACTCTGACTGTTCATTAGTTGGCGGACCCCCAGCCACAGGAGAGAATTTCACATTCACCTGTTCGAAGTGCGACAGCCCGTCGGCACCTGTATACATGCGGGTAACTGCCACCGGTGTGTGCTGCTGAGCAACAACGATGCTTTGGCCGCGATGCGCGCAACATGTGAGGATGAGGGAAATAGCAACTGCCGCCATAGCAATTCGGCTCGCAATGGATTTCATGGCTCCTCCCGCAGAGAATGAGGTACGCATTATACCTGTCGTCCTCGGCGTCTCGACACGCTGCGGCTGACGTCGCGACAAGTAGATTGCCGCGACCACGCCTCCCGTCCCCCTACGTTGGTAGACATTGTTATCACCCATATGCGGGACTATTTACCTACACGACAAAGTACCGTTGCGGAGACCGATCGACCCAATCACAGTTAGGGGCGGAACATTCTCAAGGAGCATCGAAATGAAGCGCGCCCTAGCCCTTCTTCTGATTTCGATCTTTGCACTGCCTTTGCCCGCGCAGCAATCGGGACCTACGACGCAGACAATCCAGATGGAGTGCCACGATCTTGCCTCGACGGGTAACTATGTAGGCCCGGATGAGACGGTCATCGATGGCAAAGCCTGCCGTCAAGTTGCTGTAGCAACCAAGATCGCCGCGCCGGTAGGAGTAGCGACACCAGTAGCGGCACCCGCACCGCAGCCTGAAGCACCAGTTACGGCGGTTCCCGCATCGGTACCGCTGCCACCGGCCGACGCGCCAGCTCCAAGAGGATTCTTGCTGGAGGACTCGACCCCTGTGCACCTCGTTCTGTCCGAGAACTTGTCCTCAGCGAGCGCGGTCACCGGACAAACTGTGGAGTTTGAGGTAGTGGACGACATTGTGGTGAATGGCCTTCTTGTCATTCCTCGCGGCTCGACGGCATGGGCCACGGTGACGGAGGCCGAACACAAACGGCATCTCGGCAAACCCGGAAAACTTGACATCAACATCGACAAAGTTCGACTTGCCGATGGCGAGAAAGCACTGCTTCGCGCGGTTAAAGATGTCCAAGGCGGTGGACACACCGGAGCGATGACCGGAGCAATCGTCGCAACATCTTTGGTCCTGTGGCCCGCAGCTCCGTTCTTTCTCTTCATGCATGGCAAGGACATTACGATACCCAAGGGTACGCAACTTACCGCATTTGTTCAGGGGGATGTGCGGTTGGACGCAAATAAATTCCAGAAACAACTTGCCGTGACGCAGTGAGCTGAACGCGGAACATAGGTAAATTCATGCGAGAAGAATGAAGTCTGCTTTATCGCGATTCACTTCGACCGCCCGAAAATATGCGGACGGTTCATCGCGTCGGGCTTTTCGTCCTCGAAAGGATGCTTCTTGGCACCGCCCAACATCATTCGCCGTCCTCGGCTGAAAGCCTGCTCAGTTGCATTCCCGACTTTGGCTCATAATACTCATGGAAAGAACTGAGGCTGTCTGCTCTCCTACGAGGGCCAGCATATCGGCTATTCGGAAGGCCAAGCGCCCTAATGTTAGTAAACTATAGCAAGGTAATTCTTATTAAAGAATTTGGCTATTTTCTTTAATACAGTGATTCTTTCTAAAGAGTGACAATTAGTGCCGACAAAGATATTCCAGGCTTCCGGCGGCAATACGACAGACTTAGTGAATTTGCTCACCCGAACTGGGCTGGAACCGCGCTTCTCTACGCGAAGCCAGGTTCGGAGAACTTTTGGATGGATTTCGGAATGAATATCTGAGGCATTCGCGGCCCAAAAGTCGGTGTTACCAATCTGAGCGTCGCTTTATTGCTCTTCGAAAGAAATCACAGCCTCATCGGCGAGCTAATACCTTTGTTCGCTCGTTTATGCGACAGCCGCGCAGAGCCTACTGCGGACAGGTAGCCGCCCGCCTGACACCTTGTCCCTGCCATTCCCACCACTCCACAGTCGAAAATGCCGTCAAGATCGCTCCTCGGCATCAGGCCGAGTTCTGGGAACCTACTGCCTTGAGGGCAACCTCGGCTATCGACTTTGGATAAAAGCGTCCGCAGGTAGTTTGAAGCGTGCGCTTAGCTTCCGTACCTGCTGCAGTGTGAGCTTCCGCTGTTTCGTCAGAAACATGGATACCCCGCTTTCGGATCCAAATTCCGTAATCAAATCACGCTGTGTGAGATCCTGTTGTTCCAGCAGCAAACGCACGACCGAGACTGCGTCCGCGGGAGGAATCGGGTAGTGCGTTTCCTCGTAGCGTTCGATCAGCAAGGTTAGAAGTTCAATCGCCTCTCGTTCCGAGCGAGACGGATTCTCGAGAGCCGTCAATTGGAATAGGGCGTCGGTGTACGCTTCCAGCTCCTCGTCATTGTGTATGACGTGAGGAGCGCCCTTTGCGATCATCTTGGCCGGATTTGCTAGAAGTGTTGTGCTCATTTTGTACCAAATTTTCTATCCCAGTTCGCGGGATTGTCGTACTCCTTGTGTGTCAAGAAAGAGCGAATGTAAACGTGCCCTTGGGTTCTCTTCTGGCTCGTTGTTCTTGCGTAGTGAATGATTGTGACGAGCCTGTAACGGTTCTGCCGAATGTTGAAAACTACGTATCCTTTCACATTGTCGGCATCTTTAAACGCGCTGCGAACCTCCAGGAAATTGTGCCATCGAACTCCTTTGATGATTACCACCCATGTTTTGATCTCGTTTGCCGCATCTGGGTACTGCTGCATCGCTTCGTGCAGATGCTTGCGCGTGACGATATGCACAAGGGAATGATACTTCACAATATGTGAAGGTGTCAAGGCCTACAGATATCGCGATTCCGAGCGAAGTTGGCCTTGGTGAAGCAGCTGAAGGAAGTAACTCCGGTGCAAATCGAGGGTTATAAAATTCAGCGGCAGGGCAAAATCGCTGACTCTACGGTTAACCGGGAGTTGGCTTTGCTCAAGCGTATGTTCAATCTCGCGATCACATGGGACTTGTACTCAGGACTCAATCCGATGCGAAAGGTTAAGTTCTTTCGGGAATTTAACAATAGGCTCCGTATTCTAAGTCCCGAAGAAGAGGAAAGGCTTCTCCACAACGCTATACCGTATCTACAGGACCTAATTCGTTTCGCCCTGAATACGGGATTGCGCGTCGGGGAAAGTTTCTCTTTGCGCTGGTCTCACGTCGATTTACCAAGAGGAATTCTTGCTGTTTTTGCATCCAAGACTCAAACAATCCGAGAGGTCCCGATCAATGCGGAGACTCGCAAGGTTCTTGAGGCTTGGAAGCTGAACAAAAAGAATGAAGGTGTTTTCTACAATCCTCAGACGGGCAAACCGTTTGTTGATTTGAAAACTGGATTCGCTCTTGCTTGTGAAAAAGCGGGAATCTCAGATGTGACGTGGCACACGCTGCGTCACACTTTTGCTTCTCGTCTCGTAAACAGTGGCGTTGACATCGTGACAGTAAAAGAACTGCTGGGACACTCCGGCATCAGCGTCACGATGCGCTACGCACACAAAAATATCGAGAGCAAGCGGGCGGCGGTTGAAAAACTGGACGGATTTGGTGACAATTTGGTGACAGTCCAGCCGAAAATGCACCAATCTAGGGCAGTACTATCACTAAACCGGGTCGCAAGTTACAATGTTTCAAGAGGTTAATTCGGAGGGGTAGGAAAGTGGTTGACTCCGGCGGTCTTGAAAACCGTTAGGCCCGAAAGGGTCTCGTGGGTTCGAATCCCACCCCCTCCGCCATTCAGTCACTGGAGTTTTCTCTACAAGTCCCTATGCCAGCCGAAAAGTCCCCACTCTGGCCCTGACTTAGCAGTTTTTGAGTCGAGCGAGATACTCTCCGCGGTCGTTCGAATGGGGTTCAATGGGGGAATTGATCATTTTCTCTAGGAGTCGAAAGGCATGTCCCTTCGCGTGTCTCTGTTGGGTGGCAAGCTCCGACCTACCTTGACACGGTGGAGGTCTGCGGTTCGAGCCCGCACGGACCTACCATTCAACTTATTGATCTGCCCGCGGTTGCGGTTTCCCCTATTTGGCTCTCTGCCGATCTGTAAGCCTGTGTAGCGTAGCGCTAGTCCTACAGTTTGCGCCCTCAGGAGCATCTCCTCTACCGCCTTCTGTTTCAATTCCTCGCTTGGGTGTACCGACGCGTCATCGTGATCGAGACATGTCCTGCCAAGTCTTGAATCACTGGCATGGGGTTCCCGGCATCGGTCAGCCGACTACAGAGACTTCCCGTGACAAAGATTCAAGCCTCTCCGCTGGCTGAAAGTTTCTGCAAAGCCGCTGCCTCCGAGAAAAATAGCAACTATTGAATCCTCGTGAATGCGGACTGCGTAATGGGAAACCGACTTTCTTACAACGCCATTACAAAATCGCTTACATCTTAAGTGTCCTAGGATATAATTCGCCGCTAGCACTTTGTCCCTCGCTGGCATGCTCCGGAATCTGAAATGGAATCCGCGCCCGAAGATGTCACATTGCTGCTCCAGAGCATGAACCGCGGCAATTCCGCAGCCGAAGCCAAGCTCATCCCGGTTATTTACGACGAACTCAGGCGGCTGGCGGCCTACCATATGCGTCGGGAGCGGCCGGACCATACGCTGCAAGCCACGGCGCTTGTGCATGAGGCATTCCTTCGCCTGACGCGACAAAAGGACGTCAACTGGCAAGGCCGAGCCCACTTTTTTGGGATCGCTGCTAGGCTCATGCGCCAAGTCCTGATCGATCATGCGCGGGGACGCCTTCGCGAGAAACGCGGTTCGGGAGGCCCCAAATCGCCTCTCGATGAAGTTCTTCTGCTTACAGAAGCACGTTCCGGGGAGTTGGTCGCGGTCGACGCGGCTCTTGACCGATTGGCGAGGCTGGATGCTCGGCAGGCCCGTATCGTGGAGCTTCGCTTTTTCGGTGGTCTGAGTGTGGAGGAGACCGCTAAGTTCATAGGCGTTTCGCCAAAAACCGTCAAACGCGATTGGAGCGTCGCCAAGGCCTGGCTTTACGAGGATCTGCGAGTTCACGATGGAAATGACACCTGACAAATGGGAAGAAGTCAAAATACTGTTTGAAGCAGCTCTCGATCGCCCTGTCGAGCAACGCATCGCGTACTTGGCCGATGCCTGTTGCGAAGAAGATGTTCGGGCTCAGGTCATGCATCTGCTCGCGAGCTTCAACGACGCCGGAAGTTTTTTGGAAAAACCGGCTGTCACTGGCATGGACTTAGCAGCCTCAAGCACCGAAGGCGGGTTACAGCCGCGCGACCCCAACGACACTCAGCGGACAGAGGAAATCATCGGCCTCGTCGGCAAGACCCTCTCTCACTACCGCGTTTTGGAGCAGATTGGAGCCGGCGGAATGGGAATCGTGTATCGTGCCCACGATGACCGGCTTGATCGCGACGTCGCCCTCAAAGTCCTTGCTCCGAAACTTGCGCACGACGATATGTTCCTTTATCGCTTTCGCCGCGAGGCGCATCTCCTCTCGAAGTTGAACCACCCCAACATCGCCACCGTGCACGATTTCGACACGGTGAACGATACAAGCTTCCTGGTCATGGAGTTCATTAAAGGGCAAACGCTTACCCAAAAACTTTCGACGGGCTCTATGCCTGAAAGTGAAGTCCTCCGGCTCGCGAGGCAACTTTTGGACGGATTGGAGGCGGCGCATCGTGAGGGCATTGTTCACCGGGACCTCAAACCGGGAAATCTGTTGGAGACGCCCGACGGGAGATTAAAGATCCTGGATTTCGGCCTGGCGCGAGTTGTGCGATCAGATCAGGATTCGACACAGTCGACTGGGGGTGTTGTCGGTACCGTTCCTTATATGTCGCCCGAACAGTTACAAGGCGACCTCGTAGACGCACGTACAGACATTTACTCCACAGGTGTGGTTCTTTATGAATTGGCCACTGGGCAACGGCCGTTTTCGGAAACTCTGGGCCCGCGTTTAATCGATTCGATTCTTCACCGAAACATTACGCCGCCTCGTGAAATTAACCCCCAAATATCCGCCCACATGGATTTGATCATTTGCAAGGCGCTCCAAAAAGATCCAACCGCACGCTACAACTCTGCCGGCCAGATGTGCAAGGAACTGCAGGATTTGGTGCAAGGCAGCACCAGCGCTCCTCGAGAGTCCGGGCCCCCCGAGCGCGCGCCAGCACCACCGATGGAGATCGCTCATGTGCTCTTCACAAATATCGTGGAGTACTCCAAGCTCGCGATGGATGAGCAGCAACGGGCGCTTCGTACCTTGCAATCGATGATCCGCGAGACACGTGAATTCATGTGGGCACGGTCCCAAGATCGACTAGTATCGCTCCCCACCGGCGACGGCATTGCGCTAGTGTTCTTCGGAGAGCCGGAGTCCGCGGCCCGGTGCGCGCTTGAACTCGGCGAGAAGCTGCGCCAGTTTCCGGAAATTCCCCTTCGCATGGGTCTCAACTCGGGGCCGGTTTATCGCGTTGCGGACATCAACTCCAACCGAAATGTTTCCGGGGGTGGAGTAGATATCGCTCAGACAGTGATGGATTGCGGCGACGCGGGTCATATCTTGGTTTCCCAATCCGTTGCTACAGTCTTGAGCGAACTAAGCTCCTGGCGGGGGCAATTGCACGATCTCGGCGAGATCGAGGTAAAACGTGGCGCCCTGGTTCATGTCTTTAATTTGGTCACTGCGGAAGCCGGGAATCCATCTCTTCCAGCCAAGCTTATAAGCCAAAAGTCTCGAAAGACCGAAACGAATCAGCTTCCCAAGAAACCAGCATGGATAGCTCTCGCCGCTTTGCTGCTGGTTGGGTTAGCGGCTGGAATTTGGATTTTTCGAGGGTCGTTCCCCATCCAGAAAAGTCTCCGCCCGACGGTCGCCGTTTTGGGATTCAAGAATCAGTCAGGAACTCCGGAGTCCGATTGGGTCGCCAGCTCACTTAGCGAAATGTTGGCATCCGAGTTAGCGGCAGGCGATCACGTCGTACCGACGCCTGGAGAATCCGTTTCCCGCATGAAGATCGATTTGGGTCTTACTGAGGAAGCCAGTTACGCACCAGAGACAATCGACCGAGTAGAGCGGCGGCTACATTGCGATTACGTCGTGTACGGCGCCTTCTTCGACCCGGGCAAAGCCACAGGCGGTCGAGTGCAGTTGCAGCTGACGCTTGAGCGCGCGTCCACCCATGAGGTTTTGGCCTCTTTCAGCGAGTCCGGAACCGAGCTGGCCCTTCCAGAACTTTCCTCGCGTGTGGGAGCCAGCTTGCGATCCAAGCTCGGCATTCCAGGCATCAGCACATTGAACTCGTCCGAATTGCAGGCCGCTGTACCCTCCACGCCGGAGGCCCAGCGGCAGTATTTCAGAGGACTGCAGCAACTCCGTACGTTCGATCTTCTTGGGGCTAAGGAATCACTGACCACGGCAACCTCGGCAGATCCGAATTTCTCGCTGGCTCACGCCTATCTGGCCGAAGCCTGGCAGGGTTTGGGCTATGACGAAAAAGCAAAGGCAGAAGCGCAGACCGGATTCGATCTTTCGAGCCATCTCGGGCGCGAAGATAAGACGCTCGTCGAAGCCCGCTACCGAGAGATCTACTCGGAGTGGGATAAGGCCATTGATTTGTATCAGTCCTTGTGGACATTCTATCCGGAAAACGCCGAATACGCCTTCCACGCGGCAGACGTACAGATCCGCGGTGGCAAAGCCGCGGACGCCCTTGCGACCATCGCGGAACTTCGACGACAAAGTGGTGCCGGCGGCAATGATCCGCGACTGGATCTGAAAGAAGCCGAAGCGGATGAAGCTCTATCGGATTTCGCAAAGGAAAAGCAAAGAGCAACGAGTGCGGCAGACGGTGCCAGAACAAACGGCTACCGCCTTCTGGAGGCTGAGGCTCTCTGGCGAGCATGCGCTGCAATGAATTCTCTCGGCGAACTTTCAGATGCTCAGCAGCCCTGCCAGCGCTCCATCGAGCTGGCCAAGCGCGTCAACGATCTAATGCTCGTTGCCCGTGCCTATACCATCTTAGGTCTGATTGCTGACGCGCAGGGCCAGCCGGAACAGGCTCTGGCACTCCATCGTCAAGCGCTCGAATTTGCACGCACGATCGGGTCCCGCCGAGACATGATCGGGGCGTTAATAAACATAGGCAATTCGCAGGCTGACCAGGGAGACTTGGCCGACTCGCAGAAAAGTTATGAAGAGAGTCTCGCCATTGCGCAAGAAATCGACGACAAGGGTCAAGCAATCATTCTTCTCAACGACATAGGAACGCTAGCTCAAACTGCAGGCAAATTTTCCACGGCGTTGAAGCTTTTCCACCAGTCTCTTGAGCAAGCTAGTGCGGAACAGGATAAAGCTGGCACGGGGCGCGCGTTAGGAAACATAGGCACGATCCTGTTCCTTCAGGGGAACTTTGCAGCCGCTGCTGAGAACCTCAATCAGGCCGTCCAACAAGCCCAGGACACGGGCGACAAAAGCGATCAAGCGCTTTTTGCTATCGAAATAGGGTATCTCTATCTGGAACAGGGTGATTTGCGCTCCGCCGAACAGAACTGTCGGTCCAGCCTCGATCTGGCGACAGCGATTGGCGAGAAGGCCACTGTGGCACAGGCGCAGCTTTGTATCAGTAAACTTAAGCTCCAGACAGGAAGCCCTGCCGAAGCCAAGGTTCTGGCACAACAGGCTGCCGATGAGTTTCATGCCGAAAGCATGAGAGACCTGGAAACCGCCGCGCGGAATATTCTGGCCGCGGCGCTTCTGGATCTGGGCAGCACCGATGAAGCGGCGAAACAACTGCAGATGGTCAATGGTCTGTCCTCGCAAGATGCAATCGAGAAGTTGATAACGGCGATCACCGAAGCGCGTCTAGAGGCCAGAGCTGGAAAAGCCGCTAAGGCGAAGCCGGCTTTGGCCGCTATCATAGGACAAGCGAACACGATTGGCGTTCCCGCTGTACAGTTTGAAGCCCAGCTCGCCCAAGCGGAGTCGAGTATGTTCGGCGGCGACGCGCGAACAGCACTCGCGCTGCTGTCGACCCTACAAAAGGATGCCGGAAGGAAGGGGTTCAAACAATTCGAGTCAAGAGCCAAGAGCTTAGCTCAACAGATTACCTCCGGGTCAGCCTAGGTAAATATCGGCATGTCGTTGCGCAATAGAAGAACTTTCTTGCGGAAGTAATTCGAGAGCCAGACGGCGGTATATTTTGGCAGAGCCCTATCTTACTCTTACGAAAGAGCTTGCATGTCTTGGCACTTTTCCTGAATCTTGGTTAATGACGTGCAATCGAGCATTTCCGCTATAGTCCCCCTGCATTCCGACACTTGCGCTCCGAGGAGACTGCCATGATTGACCGACAGTGGGTTGGCACCATAGCTGCTGTTCTTACTTTGTTTTTCGTAGCTGTGACCTCAGCCCGCGCGACGACGATTCGTGGCGCCTCGAATTACGGCGAGAGCGAATCGAGCTGTGTCACGGCTGTCGAGGATGGTCCATCGTCATCCTCTTTTGAAAATTGTGAATACTCCACGCCGACAACATTCACTATAGACGGCACGAGTTACAGTGGTGATATTTTCTACTATGTTCTAAACGCGACCGATTACGGCGCTGTCGATGTGATCAACACTGGCGCCACTGATTTCACGCTGAACTTATTGAACACATCTTTAGAAACCGGCGTGCTCACGTGCGGCGATGAAAGCGATCCGTCGGACGGTAGCACAAGTGCCAATAGTGCTACCGATAGCAGCGGTACCTCGATGAATTTGGCGTGTATGCCCGGCGACTCAGCGGCAGGAGTGACGCAAACGCCCACCTCAACAGGTTTCACGTTTACAAGTAGCTCCGCGGATCTTGTGGTCTATACGGCTGACGGAAACATCGCAGGTTTCACCAGTACGCCCGAGCCAAGTAGCCTGATGCTCTTTGGCGTCGGCCTTATTGCTCTTGCCGGGTTCGCCTTAAGAGCCCGCTAGGAGCCGGCGGTCAAATTCGCCGGCGAACCGGTCTGGACCTTTCAGGGCTAGTCCGGCTTTTCTTATGGAAGGCTTGTACCCGAGCCAAGCTGGGAACCAACCGAATACAGCCCTCTGGGCCACCCAGGGAACGAACTGGATTGCCCCACGCCGTCGAAGGGTCATCGCCAAGGGCGCCTGGGGCATGACCGCGCCGAATGCTGTGGCTTCGAGTTAGTTTGGCCGACCTGCCCCCCTCCCCTTTTCTCTCCCGCTGATCCGTGACCCCGTTTTCTGCGGCACGTCGCCTATGTAAGTGAGGACGATTCGAACTAGATCACATGGTTCGACGCCTCTGAGATTAAATACATAGGAGACGAGCCATGAAATCCACCAAGAAAGCCGCCCATTTTGTACTGTTCGCATCAGTGACCCTGAGTTGCGTTGCACCGACTCACGCGCAACGACGCATGACCAACTTCCCGATGCCCAGCTACACCCCCCCTCGGACGGCGCCCCGGCCAGAGCCCGTACAGCAACCGCGCTTCCCACAAGCCGAACATCGCGTACCGGAGCAGCGTCCGAGCACGGGGAGGACGGGCTTGCTCCAGTCCGAGAATGGTGCGCAACGGGAGAACCGTCCGAACCTCGGATCGAGTCACCCGAACACCACCGTCGTCCGGCCGATGATGATTACGCCGGCCATTCGGCATGCCATGACTTACAACACGCGTCCAGGAGGTATTCGCATTAGGTCAGAGTACTTCTCGGCTCACTATGGGCGCCAGCACGGGTTCCATTTCACCCGATACGCAGGTGGACCTTGCATCGGCGACTGCGGACTCGTGGCGTTCGGGAGTGAGTGGTACTTCAACTTCAACGGCGGCTGGTTCGGGATTATCGGCCAATTGCCCGGAAACTGGGGCTTCCAAAGCGACGACCTTTACATCGATATCGGAGACGATGGCAACTATTACCTCTACGACGCGGCATTCCCCGACACGGCCGTGCAGCTAACCTTCGTGCAGACCGTCGGCGAAGACCAGGCCGGTGCGGGTGACGACCAAGGAAACTAACTTCCCTTTTTGCGGTAATTCTAATTCGAGCATTCGGGGCCCTCCAACGACGATCGGAGGGCCCTTTTTTTCCCCCGAGCGACATTTGCGCGGAGCACAAAGCTCCAAGCCGGCCATTCTTAAGTCGGCGTGCGCGAGCCGAGGCGAACACCGGCCAGCTTCCATTCAGTTGAATTTGTGCGGTTGTGCATCGCCAAAATTCAGGGCGGAGGGGAAATTCAGTTGATGTGCAACGGTAGATGATTTCGCAACTGCGACCGCCCCCCAAGAACCAATAAGTCCAACGAACACCAGGGGGTCGACTGCAACAGCTTCAACCAAAAGCAGATGGAATCCGCAAAACTCGCCAAGTTTCAAGAACGCCTTGCCCCTGTCTTCGAACCAGTGGGTCGGGAGTTCGAATCTCTCCGGTCGCTCATAGCGTAGGACTTCCTGTGGTGATCGGAAGAGCTTGTTTGTCGTTGTGCCCAATTTTGTGCCCACCCAGCCTCGCCATCGCTGCAAGAACGGCATCTTCTGATGGGTGCACATAGCGAGATGACATAGACACATTGCTATGCCCGGCGATCCTTGCCAGAGTCCATGCATCGCAGCCACTCTCCCCGAGTCGCGTCAGGAATGTGTGCCGGAGCGACTACAGCACGAAAGGCCGCACCTTACTCAGCGTCAGGGCCTTGCTGTGCTGCTTTTTGAGGCTGGAGGATTCGATGTGGCCGCTCGAAGTAGGCGCAGACCAAGCCCAACCCTCTGAGGGATTCCCTTCGCGTTTCCAGCGGCATTCGAGAATTGATCGGACTCGGGGAGTCATCGGCAACACTCTGCGAGCGGCCGCCGTCTTGCCGTGTGTGACAAGTAGCGTGCCATAGCGGCCATTCGGCCAACTGATCGCTTCCCAACGAAGCCGAAAGCACTCGTCCGGCCGCAAACCTGTGTCAGCCAGGACGGCTGCGACCGACGCGAGTGGCTCTGATGCGGCAGCCAAATACTTGGTTTCTTCTTCAGAAGTGGCAACATGTTCGCGGTGCCGTTCGCCCGAAAGCATCCTAATCCTTGACGCGGACTCAATCGCACCCCATTCGACCGCAAGATGCAGAATCCGGCGCAAGACTTGCAGTTCACGATTAATAGATGAGACCTCAAGGCCGCGGGACTTCCCGTGTGCGACATAGGACGCCACCGACTCGCCACCGAGTTCGCTTAGGCGCAACTCGCCCAACGGTGCACTTTTCGAACAGCTATTCGCGCGGAAAAGTGATGTCGAGCGGACAATTGGAGAACCGCTGGAGTGGGAACGAATGGACAACAGGCGAGCATGTCGTGTTGCCGTCTATACCAAAGCCCACATTTTGACAGACTCTGACAGTTCGACCCTTCTCGAATGCGCTGCCAAGAAGGCCACCCGTTTCTATCAGGCATTTGGGCCGGAATCGAGACTTATAATGTTTGGTGCTTTTGAGGGGGGAAAAATGAAAAGCAGCAAGCGGCAGGAAAAACACCCGATACAAAACTGCGGTCCCCTGATCGGGACTCCGCTTCGCTCGGTCTAAACGCGATTCCCTGACCCCTTAACTAGGTACGTTGATTCCTCCGGGGCGCCCGCTCGTATCCCTTTGAAAGTTTCTCGTTGATGCGCTTCCACATTTCCGCTCTCGCTTCAGCTTTTAAAGGAAATGACCACATATGTCGGAACGCAACTTCTGGGCCGGGAAAGCTTTGCGCTTTCTCGTACTAATCTTCGCGGCTCCCCATGCCGCATAAAGTCTCTTGCCGCGACCTCAGCGGTCACCCAAAACCGGCATTCGACCGACTCTCCTTTCGACTGTGGCTCTGCACTGCTCAGGCAGCGTAACCCACGCATACGCGAAACGGAGGGTCGGTCTTTTTATTTTGGAAAAGACGACCGACCGCAGTGCGGGTCGTTCGTCCATGCTGACTAGAGAATCTGGAGTCACCCACACATCCGGCATCTGAGCAGTTCCGGCAAGCGAGAGTAAGAGATAAAACAGCCAGAAGCATTTGGCCAGAACTCTTCTGGGCGATTACTTACCACCATAAAGAACGAACGGAGCCCAATAGTAAGGACTCGGATTATTCTTCTTAATCTCAAGAGCGGCGTTTCGCAAAGCATCATAAGCGTCTCCAGTAGCAGCCCAGGACGCGTAGAACTTCGTCATGAGCTCTGTTGTCGCCGGGTCATTTACATTCCACATACTCATCAAGATATTTGTTGCGCCGGCCACCTGAAAGGATCGCCTCAGACCTAGCACTTCATTGGCATTACTCAATTGGCCGCGACCGGTTTCACAGGCACTAAGAACGACGAGCTCGGTACCATCCAAGTCCATATTGAGCGCTTCGAAGGCCGTCAGGATCCCATTGTCCGGAGACTGACTCGGATGATCCCTCAATGTAATATTGGCTCCGGCAAAGTAGAGACCGCTACTTTCCAATTGCATCTCTAGACCGACAGGGTCGACTTCAGCGCCGGAATCATCCAATTGTGCAAAGAAGCCGTGAGTCGCAAGATGTAGAACTCGAGGATGGCGAGTAGCGAGAACAGCGGCCTTGGAAGCCTGACCACTCTCAAGAGGTGGGAGTACCTCCCATCCTTTACTTTTGAGCACTGAGTAAATTTCAGTCACTTCGTTACCGGAATCGGGGAGGCATTGTAATTTCTCACTTACCACATCTTGGCAACCGACGTGGGCGGCACTACTTGGCTCGGCAACAACATTCGGAGACGCCATAGCCTCGGAAGGCGCATTATTAAAATCAGGATTGCCAATTAGGAGCACGGCGGTGGGAGTCGTAGTCGATTTACCGTCCAAAAGCACGGCAGTACTTGAGACCGGCCGCAAATCTAGATCGGCATGATCGATTAGAAAACGGCCATCTGATGCCTTCCAAGAAAAAAAGGGCGCCTCATTAATGATCCCAGAGGGCGACAGGTAGACGCGTTTCGTTCCTTTCAAGGGGGCTTCCAGGGCTTTCCATACATCAGATTCCGGGATCGCGTCATCTGCATTCGGTTTCGTGCCACGGCTGTGCACCAAGTCATTTAGCTGGATTTGATCCAGTTCGATTTTGTCGGCGTCACCCAACTCGATCAAAGTCAACGGCTGCTGAGTCCCAGTCCTGGCCAAAATAGCCATATAGATTACTTGAGAGGTCGGGGCAGGTCCGTCATTGAAAGGCACACGAACGATTTCGACGGCAGCGTCGGAGGGTCCCAGCACCTTGAGAATAGCGCCGATGTTCGGACCCGCGATCGCACCTCCGGAAAGGAGGCTCACCCTCTGCGCGATTTGACTCTCGAGATCGTATTCCTTCTGCCGCAGTGATCCTAATGAGAGGGTGTCAGTGCTATGAGTGCTGGCTTCGGCGACCAATATTCGCTGAACCCGTAACTCACTCTGCAATGTGCGCAGCAGGTCGTCATTGGAACCTGCGAGCGATTGCTGCTGTTGCCGCAGACTCCTGCTGACTAAATTCTTTTGCCATAGAATCAAGTCATACATCTGCGCTAACCACTCGGGATGAGATGTCCTGTATTTGTAACACATGCTGTAAAAGAGGTTGAGAGTGCCGTCGAGCTCGATAGCGAACTCATTCCTTTCCGAATCAGTCATTGAAGCGAACGTTTGACTGTAAGCTTGATGAAGAAGCTCGAAGGCCTTGCGGAAACTTTCCAAAGCAGCTTGAGTATCGCCGGCGGCGTAGTGTATCTGGGCAACGAACTGAAGGCCCTTCGCCGTCGTTAACGGGTGAGTGCCGGTCGCTTTCTCGGTCTTTGACATTACTGCTAGTTGCAGCCGTAAGGCTTCGTCGAAGTGGCCTTCTTCAAATAGTCGGTCCCTATCTCGCGCCAGAATTACAAGCTCAGTATCATTCTTCTCGCCGGGGGTGGCGCTAATCTGCTGAAGCTGAGCGCAGATATCATCCTCTCGTCTGCGGTCTCCTATGCTGCGATAAATTGCGGCTAGCGTACGAAGGTTGAAGAGTTCCTCACGGTGAGATGCTTCTCCTGGATGATCTCGGATGTAATCGAGGTTTTGAATCGTAAGCTCTAACGCCTCCGGAGTATCGCCCATAGTCAGGTCAGATTGGGCCAAGCTATTTCGAATCCGTTCCGCTGCGGGCGCTTCGCTGACGGGCAAGCTTAAGGCCACGGCTAAGGCTATTCGTAATCGTTGGTTCGATTCATAGGAAAGCCCCTGCTGGCCAGCCTGCATTGCAAGATAAAACTCGGCATCGCGCAAGGCAGTCGACGGCCCGGTGCGGGACTGCACTACCGCAAGAAGAAGCGGCTGTGCATCCTGTGGGCGATCGGCCTCCATGTAGGCGAGGGCCATAAGCATTTCGAAATCAATGAATTTGGGCTCCTCGGCTGCGAACAAGAGCCGCGCTTTACGTAGGGCGGGTTCGCCGACTATTATGGCCTCCGCATAATTCCCGGAAGACATTAGAGAAACAGCCTGTCGCTCAGAGTCGTCAAACTGAGCGTATGTGTCCTCCCCTTGATTAGGTGGCGCCACAACCAGATACAGTCCAATTAGGTGTACCAGAAAGAACCGGCCAGTCATCATCGGGCATCCTTAACAGTCAGCGGAACATCACAAAATCAACACCCCATTCACCTCCTACCTGTCTTAGTGCCATAATTTCCGAACTCCGACGACTGTCCGCAGCCTCGACTCCTTGGATCAAGAGAACCAACTTCGCAGTCTTTGTCGGCTGACTTTCCCATATGCAAGCGTAGAGTTGGGAGAGAGGTGTTCGGAGCACGATTCGGCCAACAACCTGTCGAGCCTGTTCAAGATTCGTGAGCATTTGCTCTGCGGCTCCGGAACCGGACCCGAACGAACTGAAATCATTGCGCAACTGTTCGAATTGGCCTTCATCAATAAGTTTGTCGTAGACAGCGGCCGCTTTTTTCGCGGAAATCTCCATCTCTACAGTGTCAGCCGTGCGAAGCAGCACAACACTTTCTTGAGCTTCTACACTCGTGTCTACAAGGGACTCGCCCCGAATTTGTAACGACTGATCGAGACTTTTCCGGAACGCTGGGGGCACCGTTGCGCATGCATTGCCGAAACAAGTTCGGTAGATAGTCTTCATATGCAGTGTCCGCGTCGACGAGTCGAATGTTCCGTCAGTCACATCATATAAAAGAGTGCTTTCAAAGGTGCTGTCTGTTGAGGCAGAAATAGAGGGCCATCGGCAGCCTTGCGCGCCCACTCCAAAAGAAACCGTGTGTCGTCGCCACAATCCACGGACTTCGTTTTGCCTGCCGGGCACCGGATTGAGCAGAACAGATCGTTCTAAGTAACTGAATATCGAGCAGCCAGGCTGTTGGGGATCCGTCTGGACACCGACGATCGCTCCGCCTCGCCATTCGCCTCCGATTTCGAGAGACGTGTTTTCTTGACCCCACAGGGTCGGAACAAATATGGCAACCACCAGCAACGCTCGGAGAACGGTTCGTCGGCTTAAAGCCATAATGGGCTCCAAAAAGTATGGCTTTGCGCCTATTTGTCTGTTTCAATCCAGACGTTAAGCGTACAGTCATTGTCGCCGCAGTATTTCAAAGCGAGCCTCACGTCGATGCCATAAGGCTCGTTGGTAAATCGAACACTATTATCGTCCCCGGTTGGCTTACGCATACTCCATTGGGGTCCTAAGAATTGTCCAACGGCTTGTCTCATATTTGTGAAATCCTGCACGGCAGCAGCCTCGCTCGGGTATGACTTGTAATGGCACACATAGCCCGATCCCATGTCGCGCTCGTGATAATTCCAAATATCGCAACTTTGAGCCCCCGGCAATGCAACAGTTGGCTTCCAGACATGATCGCCATCCTGGTCGTCCTCTCGATCGCCCTTCAATGCACCAAAGTGATTCGCACTGCCCTCGACGATTTGTTTGAGCGTCGCAAGGAAGTTTTCCTGAGCGCCACTGTTGGCGGTTGAGCCCCCGGACGAGAGCCGTCTCAAAGCTTCCCGAACTGATAGGGTGAAAGGATCCTGATCTCCCAACGTTGCCTGGGCCCCGGCAAGCGCGGTTTGATACATCTCTTTTGCTCCGGCAGTGTTCCCCATCTGTTCCAAGACCCAGCCCAGCTCGTTTTCAGTCCGAATGATCTGAGCATTGTTGGCGGGCAAACCTGCCTTTTCAATTTCTAAAGAGTGCTGAAGCACGTCGTGGGCTTCAGGAAACTTCTTGTCTGAAACATAGGCGACAGCTAAGCCCTCTAACATCGGGGCGACTTTAATGTCGTCCGTCCCGAAGTTCTTTTGTGCGACGTTTAGGGCCGCGCGCCCGTAATTTTCAGCTTTTGCTAAATGTTGCTGCATCAAGACCGGGTTCGCTTGAGAGGCTGTTGCGCGAGCGTAGTAAAGCTGAGCGAGATTAGCCAATGGGTAAAGCATATTGATATTCTCAGCTCCGACGCTAGACTCGATCGTCGCCTGGGCTCCAACGAGTTGCATCTCGGCCTCGTCCAGATTCCCCATCAGCATGAGAATGTATCCCATTCCGCCTTGAGAGATTCCATAGTTGACGTGTGCTGTCCCAAAAGTGCTTCCAGCCACCGAAAGGGCGTCCCTTGCTACTGGCAGCGCTTCCGTAAGACGGCCTTGTGCGACAAGCTGGGCCACACGTTGAGTCAGGTCATTCCAGCGATCGAGTTGTGCGAAGGCCGGGGTCGCAATAACTATGATCATTGACAGTAACGCTAAAGAACTGAAGGCTACCCGCAAGTTTGATTTCATGGATTCTCCCGACTGCGGCGGCTAGGTTAATTCTATGGCTCTGGGCACGGATGCGCAGGGTCACCAACGCTTTGAAAATATAGCTTCTGAATTGACCAGTGGGTTGGGACAGGATCATCTGATGGCGAACGGCTGCGAGCTTGTCCCACGTCGGCGAACAGTCGCGTCAGCGGATTGGATTGCGCATCTTGAGCTCCACCGCCGCGCGTCAAAACCGGCTCAAAATTGAAGACGGTCGTATCTTGGATTGGCTCAGCTTCATCAGTTGTTACGAGAAAATACGTGTCCCTTCCAAACGGCTTGTCCACACAAAAGTAAAAGGGGGAACTAGCAGCATCCGAGTTAATCGGAATGTGGGTGCGCATAGCAAATTGAGATTCGCGAGGATCTGGCTTGAGATTAGAAGTGTTCCCTTCCTTTGGTCCAGGGTAGAGAAGCTGCCCTCTCCCGGTACAATCGACCGTAAAGATGTAGATCCAGCGTGGCTTAGTTGGTTGCGTCAAATCTTCCGGAGCGGCGACCAATTCATACTCGTACGATTCGCCTTCGTGGGTTACACCTCCATCTAATAGATCATGTGTGGCGCGGTTCCTGAGACGTAGTTTGTACGCGAAGTCGCCGCCAAATGGTGTAGTTAGGTTGAGGATGGCAGAAAGCCTTCCGATGCGGACAGCCCGCTCTTCAATCTGTTGAGCCGTAGCGTCAAGTAAGCCTGTTCCGAGAGAGAACCAGTCGCTTCGTAGCGGTAACGCTGAGTCGGCAGAACACAGGACATCCGCATTTTCAGCGGGCTCAGTATTTCCGGTACGTGAATCCTCGACGGTGTTCGGAAGGGCCCAGGCGTAATCCCAGCGCCCGTTAAGCGTTCGCCCTACGAGAAGGTACTGCGATTCCGAGCGGGGGACGAAATAAACGGAGCCCTTCGTGGAATCTGGTCCTAGGTTCTTGTGGAGCTCTTGCCATAGCTCCTCCGTGGGCGGCAAGTAAGCGAAAATGCCAGCATTCGGATCCGCGAGCTTAAGGTGCAGAATTACTTCCTGAGCATCCAGTGGCGAACCAAGGATGACAGGTTCAGCATCGCCCGACTTGAGCAGCCACGACGAACCGCCCCATTCTAGGACGTAGGTTGGCGAATCCAAAATGGGATCAACTATCCACTTCATAGGACTTGTTTCTCGTAACTTGGTCAGTTCAGCGGTAATTTGTGCGATAGATGAGGTCGCAACCGGCGGCGGCATCCAGACGCGCAACCGCTCGTCAACTGGTGGCGCCCACTTGATCATTTCGAACACGTCACCTTGTCGGACCGTCGTCGGGTCACCGACAATTGACTCCGCCATCGAAGAAACCAAAGAACTCACGTTTACTAGTCGCAAGCGAACCTGCGATTCGTTCTTGGCACCACGTTTTTCAAAAACGGAACCAACACCCAATCCGAGCACCCTGCCTCCGTCGAGTTCAAAAGTTCCGTCTGCGTTTATCTTCTGGACAAGCAGCCGTAGCGGGCCAGAATTTTCGGTGACAGTTCCGAAGAGGGGGCGATCTTGCGGACCTCCTAGCTTTGGGTGCTGCGAAGTCTGTCCGTTTTCTTGAAGTTGTTGCGTAACAGCCCGCAAGACCTCACCGGATGGAGCGTCCACCGGGAGCGAATTAAGGGCCTGAATTAAGGCAGACGTAAAAAAACCGACTACGGGATTCCCCTCATTGGGCTCTTGAGCCTCTTCGTTGGGTTGAGCCGCAGCAAATAGGATTCCACCTAGCTCCTCGACAGTCTTCCCGGGTGCCGGTGCGTCGCGGACGTCGCGATAGTCTTTAAACGAGAATCTTGGCACACCATCGTTACTTAGGCCGCGCGTAATTGCGCCGCTATAACAACTGTCAAAGATGGCCGTGAGGACAACTCCCTTGGCGATGATTTTCTTAAAGTAAAAAGCGAGTTCCTTATCTCGAATCGCTTCGGTTGCATTTGCGCCTGTACTCCTTAGGATGTCTTGCGGAACTATCGTCTGGTCCCAATGGTCAGGTTTATCTGTCAGCGAATTGAATCGTTCTGAGCCGTGCCCAGAAAAATAAAAGACGCTCAGATCACCGGGGCTAGCGGCGTCCAGCAAGTATTTCTGTATTGAATCCAGGATGTTTTTCCGGCTTGCCGACGTCTCCGAGAGGATCTGTACGTTTCGGGGATTAAATCCATAGCGCTTTTCAAGAACACCTGCCATCGCCGCAACATCGTGCATTGGGCCGTTCAGGTTACGGATGTTGCCACGGCCCGTTGCGTCGTAAATGTTGATTCCAACCAAAAGCGCCCTCTTAACAGGCTGGGTCTGCGCTTCACTGACCGAACGCGCCGCCGGCGCAGTCACTACTGCGGCGAGAATCAGCAAGTGAGTGCAAGCAGTTCTCTTGGTCAACCCAAGAATTCGCATGCGTGCCGCCCCAAAGGAATCAGTTCGCACATTGTAACGGTTTGACTTCGGTTGCTGGCATGCCTTCGGCGATGCTTGTCCATAAAAGTATGAAATGGCGCAAAAAAAACTCGCAAATAGCCGGGGCCGCTTCCCGTCGGAGAGCGTGCGACAACGCGATAGAAAACGACGCGTGTTGTCCTGGGGGTGCCATCCAGTCCGTGCCGCAACACGACGGATGGTGGCTACTGCTGCCTGCAAGACCGTCACACTTTTATAAGATCTCTATGTTATGGAGAGACAATATCACAACTTATCAATAGACTTATTAAATTTTACTCATTTGCTTGATTGTCGATGGAAGATGCGCTATAGAGCCATTCGAGGTGTCGCGTGCCTAACCTTCGCAGGGACTTTGTCAGAGGTCTGTTTGCATTTGCTGCGGCTCAAAGCGCGAGTGTTTTGCCTAGCTCAGCGCGAATGGTGACAGCACTTTTCGATCAACATGGCGCACAGGATATAAATCCGGATTTCGACCCAGACGCCTACAATTTCTGGGCGGGCTTTCTCGATTCGGATGCAGAGCCCATCACTGCCTCCGGCGGTCAGACTACAGGTAGGGGTGGCGGATCGATCGCAGATCGCGATACGCAGCCTGTTTTCCTGCATTATGGGACTGAAGGATTCAAGAACGCCGCCGAGTTAGATCCCAAGAAGCTGATACCCGATGGCGATGTCATGGTAAGTGTCAATACTTCCACGATCAAGATTCGGTCGGAGGACCAGGCGACATTTCAGAAACTTCAAAACGCGCAGATTCGGGTTGACGTCGCTCAAAAGTCGGCGATTCTGCCGATTTTGGAGGCCATGGTGTACACGGTGGTAGCAGGCATGCGTTCCGAAGACTCCAAAAAAGCATCGTCTGGCCACACGGCGGCGGCGGCGAAGCCGAAGGTAACAATCCAAAGCATTAGCATTGCATCCGATGCTACCTGGCAGAAAATGCAGAACATCGCCCTACCAGGCGGTGAGGGCCGCTGGGGATTCAACTTGGAAGCGCAAAAGAAAGATTCGCTGTTTGGTAAGGTGCTCCAAAATCTTGTGAAAGAGGTAGGACTTTTCGTTCCGATGCTGGGTTTTCCAGGTATTGCCGTGTCCGCCCTGCAGTCATTCAATCTTCTCTATGGAGCGATGCACGCACAACCCGTTTCCATCATGAAAGGGAACCCGCTTCGCGTATTTGCTACGCAGGAAGCGATTCAGAAAACCGGCGCGCCTGGCTCCGTAACCGGAATCCAGTTACAAAGCGGAACTTACCTTCTCGTTCCTGCGAATCAATTGCCGCCTGCAGATCAATTAAAGAACCTTACGGTATCACAAGGGCGTGTGGTTCCTCCGAATACCGCTATCGAAGAGCTTGACGCGGTCGCTGGCGATACCCTGAAAGACGTGACCTATGTGACGTTCGAAGTGGAAGTCACGCCCACTACACTCTTCATGGGCGCAGCGCCGAAGAAATCCGCATAAAGCGGCACAAATCACTTTTGTTCGTTTGCCATCGCGAGAATTCGTTCGCAGACCTGTACGGTTAGAGCGGCTTTGTCGGACGCGGACGCGCTGAGAGTCTGCTCGGAAATGACCTTCTCATCTAGAATCAACCGAACATGAACCGTAATCGAGTTGCCTGAGACGTTGTAGACCAGCTGCGGGCGTAGGGCCCCCGGCGGATCGTCAACTCCCGCGTCAAAATAGATAACAGGCGCTTCAATTGCGCCCGCGCCGCGCCCGTCGGGATGGCTGATGTCGCGGAGGCGCTCCCGGACAGCTTCACAGAGTCCAAAACTGTCGAGATCCTGTTTGTCAAGGCATATGACGCGGAGCAGTTGAGGCTTGACGCTAACAATGGGAATTTTCTGGCGATCTTCGAGAGCGAGCAAGGCGATTGGGAATCCGGTCCCCTTGGGAGCGGCAATTTCGGGTCGTTGGATGCCGCCGACGCTCTGAGCTAGTTCCGGCACCTGCTCGCTAGCGTATCGGAACCAGTGGGTGACCTCTAGTCGCGAGCCTTCGTCGAGCGAAGCTCCGCGCATTCCTTGCAGGAGCGAGTAAGTGAGCAATCCTTCGCCATAACGGCTGGCCTCGTAGCTGACAGCATCGGCTGCGCTGCCCCGTTCGCCGTCGAGAATACGTTGGAGAAGGCCAGGTGCGTAGTAGCGACTCTTCAGCTGATTTAGCTCGATAACGCTAGTACCCTCAACCCAGTGAAGCCCTACGGAGTTGTCAGGATTCGATGCGTCATACCGACCCAGTGGATCAGTAACTGCCCAAGATTCACCAACAAAATTTGCCACAGTAGCGCCTAGCTGAGCATCCTTGGATTTCCAAAGTCGTGCCGTCCCATCGTCGCTCAGGCTGCTTATCCACCCATCATCTGCGGAGAAACCAACCTGCGTGATTTCGCCTGTATCATCACCTGTTTCGATATCCCAAATGTGCAGTGAGTCGCCAAATTCCCCCACCGCGAGATAACGTTCGCCTGGGGATATGGCTAGAGACAAAAGTTGTGTATGGGCGATTTTCTTTGAAAGAAGCGTCTTATAGGGATACTTGCCGACATCCCAAAGCCGTACGCTGCCGTCGAGGGAGATAGCTGCCACTTCCGAGCCTGCACCTGAACATTCGACTTCGTGTATGCTTTCGTCTTGCGGGAGATCCGCCGCAATCTTTTGTAGCACGCGTCTTGTTTTTCGGTCCCAGATCTCTACCTCGTTTTTTCCGTAAGTTATTAGATTTCCTGTCTTGCATACCGTTAAGCCGCTAGATCCTGTCGCCATCAATGTCGTACTTTCATGGCTCGGAGGCATACCTATCCATGAATCAATTACCGTGGATTCATTGACGTGCGCGGCGCCTATCAGGAACTCCGCCCCGTCTCCGCGAAAGCCTCCAAAGTCTATTTCGCCAGTCGCCCGTGCAAACTCGCGGTACGCGCGCCCGTCCCGCAGATTCACTACGGCAACGCTATTGGAAGAACTCAAGAAGACGGAGGGTCCCGACATGCCCGTTAATGATTTGTCATCGTAAAACCGGATAAGCCTCGCCTCGGTATCGGGATGGTACTCATGTAGGGATTTCCGGCTGAGAAGGTCCCATGAGACTACAGTCGAATTTCCTAAAACGGCAGCCAAATATCTTCCATTAGCAGAGCCATCGAAGCTGCGAACAGCTTGAGTTGTAGATAGAGTACCGATGTACTTTCCGTGCTTCGCGTCGAACAGCTGCACACCTACTTCAGAACTCATTGCCAACAATTCTCCCTGTTGAACATAAGAAAGTGCGGTTGGATACTTGACAGTGATAGGGATCCGGTACACCTCAAGCTTCCGGACAAGATCTTCAACGACGAGCCCTTCCGATGTGGTCATAGCGAGATAGTGCCCATCAGGAGAAAACGCTGCTTCGTCAGAACGGAAATAGTTTCTGCGCCGCGATTCGTCTTCGAATGGCTCCTCAGAATCAGGCGCCATTATGTCTTGCTTCCTGGTGTCTGCTGATCGCGCATCGTAGACAAAGGTTCGATACGGCATTTTTTCTTCGGTTCCGTCCGGAAAATGATAAAGATGTATCCCGTCTCCCGATACCAAGATCCACTGACTGTCAGGAGAAATATGTACGTTGCTTGGGTAGTTAACCGTCGGGATCTGCTTCACAAGATTTCCTGTCCCGGTGTCCCAAACAAACACGCCCTCCGAGATCTCGACGCCGACGGCGTAATGCCCATCGCTCGATAGAGCAACTCCATAAAGAGCAGCTTGTAATCCCTCCGTCGGCACGAATGTCCTGAGTTGCCGCCCCGTAATCGTGTCCCAAAGGATGAGCTGTTCATCGTCGCTTCCTGTGAGAAGCAACCTGCCGTCAGCACTAAGATCGATACCTGAAATGCCTTCGAAGCCCCCGAAATGAAGGCCACCCTTCTCATGATGGCCAACCTGCACCAGCCATCTGACTAGAACCTGTTTCAAAACTGGGTACAAAGTGATGAAGGAATGATGGTTAGTTTGGCGAAAACACGAGATAAATTCGGGCAGCAGCGCCAAGGGAGGACCAATGGCGCGATACGGTCGACTGCTG
>Ga0210391_10000367_pt1 | contig 50492 bp, 45 predicted proteins | sample IncBWC12OmetaG_FD_160573 | JGI IMG/M metagenome (GOLD analysis project Ga0210391, IMG submission 160573) | Forest soil microbial communities from Barre Woods Harvard Forest LTER site, Petersham, Massachusetts, United States - Inc-BW-C-12-O ...
AACATCGGGGCGGTAACGGTGAAAAATCTCGGATAACAGCTTCGCGTCGCAGATATCGCCGAGCACAGACTTGTACGAATTGCGATCAACCGCGGTCGCCAATTCCAAATCGATTTCGTGCAGACTTCGCTCCGAGTTGTCGAGAAGAATCAGTAGCCGCGGCTCAAAACGGATCACGGCCTTGGCCAAAGCGGAGCCAATGGAACCTCCTGCTCCGGTCAACAAAATCCCTCTACCTGGAACGACCTGTTCTGCTATCGCGTTTTTGTGCAGCAAGCTAAGTCACTCCAAAACGCAATCGTATCGTGGATAGGCACGAAGGTCTATAACTGGCCAATCGTTATATCGCGTCAGTGCTGCGCGTAACTCCCACTCGCTCAATTCCTTGCAGATGCCTTTCGCGGTCGGAACCACCAAGGATGAGAGGCGCAGACCCCTCGCGCACCCCACGAGATCCGGCAGTAGGTAAATTTGTCCTAGAGACATTTGTCTCTATTGGACTAGAGACGTTAGTTCCCTTGCCGACACCCGGCACGTGGATTCACAGTGTCTGCCCGGCTCCAAATTTCCCTTATCTCCCAGCCGGAACAAATGGTCAGGTGTCATGCGCTCTTACGCTGTGTTCAACGAAGAAGTGGTGAAACGCTATGAAGAGTGGTTGGTTATCCAACACTATAGGCCGAGAACGAAACAATTCTATCGGCGAATGGTGCGGACGTTCGCTGAGTACCTGAAGGACAAGTCAATCGCCAGCGTCACGCATTTGGATGTTCGAGCCTACATCGCCCATCTTTCCGAGCAAGGTGCCACTTGGGCAACCGCGTTTGACAATCTCCAAGTTCTGCGACGGTTTTACGACTTCCTGCACCTGGGCGGCATGGTTAGCTATGTGGCTCCGCGCTTGGTGAAAATGCGTGATGCTCCGAGAAAAATCCCTCGCACACTGAGCGAGTTCGAAGTCCGCCAGTTCCTTGCTGCCGCCTACACGCTAAGAGAAATAGCGCTGGTCGAATTTCTCTACGGGACTGGGTGTCGGGTTTCGGAGGTGACATCACTCCGTGTCGAGAATATCGATTTCGAGGCACGAACCACCCGAGTTTCAGGAAAAGACCCGCGCGGGCGAGTCGTGCTAATCACAGAACGAGCGGCATCTGCTCTTCGAGCCTATATTGGCAGGCGAAAAGATGGGTATGTTTTCCAGTCAGACATGCCCGTTCAAAAACTTTGCGTCGCAAAGTGCAACGGACATTTCATAGGTCAATGGAAAGACTATCGCGGGCCCGGCACAAAATATGTGTCGATGAGCAAATATTTGGGCAGCGCTCGCCGCATGTCTTATCAAGACGCAATGACCGCGTTACAAGACCTGACGAAAAGCGCCAATCTGGTGAGGCCGAAGATCGAAGGTCCTTTGTCCACCAACGCGATCCGCACAACTCTTCATCGTATCGGACGCCGATCAGGTTTGCGACGCGCGACTCCTCATATGTTTCGCCACAGCTTTGCAACGCACCTGCTGGATCACGGAGCTGACCTAATGGTTGTACAAGAACTGCTCGGTCATGCCTTCGTTCAAACCACGGCGAATTATGCGACGGTGAGCCGCAAAAGGTTGTTAAGCACGTTCGACAGCTGTCACCCTGCAGGGAAGGGAAGTAGGAGAGGGTCTATGCCGCCAAAGGAGAAAGCGCTTCGAAACGAAGATGACAGCCAAACGTCGCGACCAGACCAAGGACGATGAATCACTCCTGTTGCCTTGGTTCTTAACTAAACGAGCCACAATAGCAATCCGCTCAAACGTTCCCAAGCATTATCAGATCAGAATGCGGAACTACTTTGACGACTACGGATGCCTACGGTGTGGCACACATAGGGGTCAACACAAGGGCAATGGACTGTGCAATCGCTGTAGCGGCCTAATTCTGGCACGGCTGAAACGAGGTTACGAACGTCGCGAGAGGCCAAAACTGAGTCATTATGCTAAAGAGCTCTTGAACAAGGCCCATGATGCCGAAATGCTGCTGAAGGACCTCTTGCACTGGGAGGGGCCTGCGGCACTGCCCAGTCGAATCAAGACTTCAAGTTCCCAAAATCCAGCCCTAGACGTATTCAGTGCCCATCGGATAGAGGGCAGCGATCGTTAGGGTTCCATGCGGAATGCGAGTGAAGTCAAACTTCGCAATCCACCTGCTTGAAAAACGCGGTAATCGGAAACTAGCCACCATGTCCGACAATGCGCGCGATCTCAGCCGAAAGACTCATCGGCGTGACGATTGGCTCGGAATCAGTTTTCTCGCCCAACCATAAGAGCGGACTTAACTCCCGTATGGCTCAAAACCTAGCCTCGGACGCCATGGGCCAAGGATCTCTTCGAAGTATCCTTGAATCTGTTCCAGCCACGTGCCAATCATCGAAATTCCAATGTTTTCGCACCACTCCTGTGCGTGTATAACGTGAGCGTGAGTCTGGGCTCTTGATTGGAACTGTATTTCGGTGCCTGTTTGGTCATTGTAAGTTGTGAGTCCCGGCCGGCGGAATTTTATGGCCGATTAGAATTGGCGTTAGAGCGGATTGTGTCTATTGCAAAGCAAATTGAAGAGAGTCAGACCAGAAGAAATTATGGCTACTTTAGTAGACGAAAGATAATTTAATGAATTCGACAAGAAAAAATACCAGAAGGCTGAGGCCAGGTTCAATCCCCTTTCCGGTTCGCCGCGCACTGTTGAAACTCGGTAAAGATATTCGCGAGGCAAGAATTCGCCTACGCATCCCGACAGCAGTTATGGCGAATCGCTCCTCGATCACCCGGATGACTCTGTATAAAATCGAGAGGGGCAGTCCGTCTGTTTCGATTGCTGCTTATTCGACCGTGCTGTTTATTTTGGGAATGATTGACCGATTCGCGGGGATAGCTGATGCCAAGTTCGATGAGATGGGCCGGTCGCTTGCGGAAGAACAACTGCCCAAGAGGATCCGGCTAGAGTCTCGGTACATCACTCGGAAGACCAAAACCGGTGAGAGTAAGTAATGGATCGCGAGATCTTTGTCTACGTTGATATCGAAAACACCCCAGTCGTCGTGGGACGCCTGTGGACACGTGTTCACAGCGGCGAAGAAAACGCAACGTTGGAGTACTACACCAGCTGGATCAAGAACCCGCACCATTTCTCCCTAAAACCTGCCCTAACAATCGGGCCCGGTCCTCACCACACGGCGGAGGGACGGTCTTTGTTCGGTGCCATCGGGGATTCTTGTCCCGACCGTTGGGGACGGGCTCTCAGCAGACGCGCCGAACGCAAGCAAGCAGAGAAGGGGAGTAGACCTCCCCGGGCGCTGACCGAAGCACACGCGCTCCTAATGGTTGATGATGAGGCGCGACGAGGAGCTCTCCGGTTTGCTGAAACGGCAGGAGGGCGCTTCGTGCGCGAAAGCAATAGCACACCAATCCCTTCACTCATAGAAATCCCCAAGCTACTCGCTGCAGCCGAACATGTGGAAGAGGGTACTGAAACTGAGGATGAGATCAAAATCCTCCTAGCTCTAGGCTCATCGCTGGGAGGAAGTCGCCCGAAAGTGTCAGTGCGCGATCGCGATGGCGTCTTGGCAATAGCCAAGTTCCCACACAAGAACGATGACATCAAGATTGAGCTGTGGGAGGCGGTCGCTTTGCTACTGGCGTCACAGGCTGGAATCGAGGTCCCAGAATCGAGAATTGAAATGGTCGCTGAAAAACCGGTTCTACTGCTCCGGCGTTTTGATCGCCGTGGAGGTTCCAGGATACCTTTTCTATCCGCGACGGGCATGCTAGGTGCAATCGACCGTGAGCAACACAGCTATATGGAAATTGCTGATGCGATCCGTCGATACGGAGCCAGTGCATCAAATGACCTGAAGCAACTTTGGCGAAGGATCGTTTTCAGTGTGCTCATATCGAATACGGACGATCATTTGCGCAATCACGGATTTCTATATCAGGGCAACAAGGGCTGGGCGCTTTCTCCCGCCTACGATTTGAACCCGGTGCCAGTTGATGTGAAACCGAGAATTCTCTGCACGGCGATCAACATCGAAGATAAATCCGCTTCACTCGATTTGGCTTTAAGCGTTGCCGACTATTTCGACCTCAATCCAGACGAAGCGAGGAGTATTGCGGCCGAAGTAGGTATTGCGGTCTCTGGCTGGCGTCGTGAGGCGAAGAAGGCAGGCATTACCGACAGTGAAATTAAGCGGATGGCCTCGGCCTTCGATCACGAGGAACTGAGAAAAGCAACAAAGCTAGCGAAAAAGAAGACAGCGCCGTAAAGTCACAACAAACCGCGGGTATTCAGCTTGGAGTTCGGGAGGCAGATTCCACGTACTCACGAATCAATCGCCATTGCCGGCGTCGTTTTCGCACATGGACGTGGAAGCAGAATACCGTTTGGCGTCGATGATACCTGCCTGCCCGATTTAGTTGTCAAAGGTGCGTTAGCGAAAGACAAGAACGTTAGGTGCCGAATTTGTCGGCAGGTATGCATACCTTCTTACAAGATGTAGTGCCTGGGGCAACTCTTCGCTTTGGTTCTGGACCAAGGGGTTCGAGATATCTTCGGGGGTCGCGCGGGATCCATGAGGAGATAGAAAAGGCTGCGCGTCCGATTTTGTCGTCGCCATATTGTCAGTTCTAGGCAGCTCGTCGCGATAGGCAGGGGGCAGTACAGAAGTCCGAGTTCGTTCTTTCTTTGCGTTTCACCGAGCTAGCTGGTTGAAAGTCCAATCTGAACCGGACGATTCTGGCCCTTTCCCACAGGCCAGGCCTAATCGGGTTCTTCATTGTCTAATCGTCCTCCCGACCATCGAGCCTTTGCGGCCCTGCTCGCAATTTCCTTTCGTCGCTCTGGTGTCAGCTTATTGCGACGGGCCTTCCCGCCTTTCCGTCCCAACGCCACTGCATTCGCGTCTTTGTCCTTTTTCTTGGCCATTTGCGATCTCAGAAGTTATCTCGGGGTGCTGTGGAAAGCAAGAAATCGCTTGACACTGCTTAGCGCTAAGCATATGCTTAGCGCTAAGCAGTAAAATGGAGCTACCAATGAAACTAATCGTCAGTTCAATTCGACGAGAGATGCGATTTGCAAGACAGACTTGGTGCGAGCTGGGAGCACCTAAATTAAGGGATCTCCGTTCTCTGCTGGTCAGATACAAATTCTCCGTCATTCTCGGAGAAATTACTCGATTCGACAGCCGTTGGTATGTTACGCATTCTGGTCTCCTTCAACTGGCTTCGCGGAGAAAATGTCGTGGAATTAGGACATCCTTGCAGGAACGGTTCTCTGATCCCGCAGCTAATCGCTGGGTATTTCGAGCCGTCGTTTACAAAGGTCCAAACTCGAAGGGCTTTGTCGGCTACGGCGACGCCGATCCCTCCAATACATCTTCCCTCGTCCGAGGCGCCGAAATGCGTGTTGCCGAGACGCGAGCCGTTAACCGGGCCCTGCGAAAAGCTTACGGCATCGGACTCTGCAGTGTCGAAGAACTCGGATCGTTCTCGGCGCCGCAAAAGCCCTTCGCCGCGGCGCCGCCTTCGGATGGCCACCGCGGATCGAACGGCTCAAACAACGGCCAGCCCAGGCTGCGGGACAAGCTTTGCCTGCTGATTCGAAAATACGATCTCGATCCCAACTTGGTAAAGCGCTATGCAGCTGATTTCTGTGGAACGCAGGAACTGCGCCACGCCGGCCGAGACCTCATTGAGGCCTTTGTTTCGACCGTGGCCGAAGAAGCGGCGAAAGATCGTGCCGCGCTGCTTTGCAAGCTGAACAGCTACAGCCAGCCTGAGGAGGTGAGGCCATGAAACGGCATTTCCCGAGTTTGCATGTCGAGCCGGCGCAGGCGGACGAATTCCTGGAAGGCATCTTCCTGGTGCGAGTGGACCGAGCCTACTATCGCTGGCACCCGCAGAAGCCCTTCTTCATCCTCAGCTTCACCGTCCTGGAGCCTAAGGAGTTTACTTCGCGGAAGATTGCGGGGCGCCTTTATTGCACTCAGAAGTCCCTCTGGAAATTGAACTGGTTCCTGCGGGATTTCGGCTATGACCCCGACCTGCTTGGTCGAGACGAAGTGGATGAGAAGGCTCTCCTCGGTCTCACCGGCATTCTGCGAACCACCCGCAAGTCGCTCGCCGGACGTACGTTTCTCAACCTCGAAGCATTTGCACCATCCAGCGAATGGGAATTCATTTCCAAGGATGCTCGTGAAGGTGTCGTGGCAGGAGGCTCGAATGACCTACAGCTTCACGCAGATTAGCCAGTACCTGCGCTGCCCGCGGCAGTATCGCTACCGATACCTCGATGGCTGGCGCGAAAAGGAAGACAAGGCCGCAATGATGTTCGGCCGCTGCTTCGAAAACGCTTTGGCTGCTCATTTCGCTCAGGAAGATTCGACTGCCGCGTTCTTTAGGGAATGGCGCAAACACCAGGATGCCGCCCTGGCCTATGCGAAGAACGACTCCTGGGACCGGCTCTATCATCAGGGCATCCACCTGCTCGAACGGTTTGCCCAGGACGATCGTGTTCGGATACGACGTCCAAAAGAGAATCTTCAAGTGAAGTTAATGCGAACGCTTCCATCAGGCAGCCAATTTCTTTCCTACATCGATGCGATCGGCGAACTGGACGGGACGAAATGCATCATCGACTGGAAAACGACGACCTGCCGGTGTCCGGACCAGCCTCAGGGTCTATTGGCCCTGGATCCACAACTGATCTGTTATTCCTGGATGACTGGGATCTCCGATGTTGCTCTGGTTGTCTTCGTGCGGAAGCACGCACCTGAGATTCAGTATCTGAAGACAACGATTGATGAGCAACAGCGCCGGGAGTTTGGCCAGCTGGTTGAGACGACGGTTGATCAGATTGAAGCGGGCCAGTTCCTTCCACACAGCGGAATCCGCTTTCCCCAAAACGGATGTGTGAGCTGCTCCCATCTGGGAATTTGCCTGGGAGATCAGCAGCTACTGGATTCGAAACTCATTCGCCGGCCGGGAGCGAGCGACCTTGATTGGATTGACCAATTTGAGGACTAGCGGTCCGCCACCGGTGGCACCAAAGCTGGATCACCGTCGCGCATTGTTCGTGCTCGAGAAGATCGACGAGATTCTGCATTGGGAGCGGACGACGGAGCGGGAGCGGGACACGCGCTTTGTGGAGCTGGGTCGCTATCTCTGTGAAGTACGGGCCGGTCAATACTGGCGGGTCGACAATCTGAAGTCCTTTGATGAGTTTCTGGAGAAGAAATTCCCCGAGTCGCGACGGAAAGCGTATTACCTGATGGCGATCCACGAGCAGCTGCCCCGGCAGACCCATCGCGACCTAAAAGAGGTGGGATGGACCAAGGCCCGGGAGTTGGTCAGAGTGGCGCGGGCGGAGAGACAGAGCTTCGATTGTGCACCCTGGGTGCACAAAGCGAAACAGATGCCAAGGGACGAGTTCAAACGGGAAGTGGAGAGACACCTAACAGGCAAGGAAACCGAACCGTGGGAAATGCTGTATTTTAAGGCCTGCAAGAGCCAACTGGCCGTCATCGAGCAAGCGCTGGAGACCGCTTCGTTGATGCTCGGTGGTCAAAAGGCACGTGGCTATTGCCTCGAGATGATTTGCGCGGATTTTCTGGCCGGCGCAAACCTGGACACTTCCGGAAATGCCGACTCCCTGCTCTTAGCGCTCAGTCGAATTTACCTACTGCTTCCGAACTCACAGCAGCAGGAGTTCTTGTTGTGGATCCCGAAGGCGTCATGAATTCTCCGGTCCCAAGGCGACCCAGGCTTCGCTTGGACCGGGATTCCTATCACGCGCTTTGCCAGCAAGTGCTCCAACGCGACAGCTGGCGATGCCAACGATGCGGAAGTTCTAGAGATCTCCAGGTCCATCACATGCAGCCGCGAGGCGTTCTGGGGGGCGATGTGGAAGAAAATCTCATAACCCTTTGCAGTGTGTGTCATCGAGAAATCCATCTCCGTGCCGAGGTTCTTGCTAAGTTCGACTTGTGAGAGCAGGACAGCTACTATCGCGGGGTCCTATTATTGTTCGATGACGCTTACTCCTCTGAACTGAGCGAAGCGGCGTTTTTTGTATGTCGCCATTTGATCTGCTTTATTGCCTTGGCTTGTTCGGATCGTCTGAAACAGATTTTCCCTGTTGCACCGGCCCTCCCGTTGTTTGGCGAACCAGATGAAGCATGGAGGGATTGATGAGAAGGTCTTGCCGTTTTCGAGTCGAAACGAGCGCGTTTGGTTTACTTTTCACCAGATCGATCTGGCTCGTCCAAGGATTCAGCTCGATGCGGGAACCCATGGGAAGTACGGTAATCGACTGGTCTTTGCTCGCGTTAGTTGACACGGCTGCCGACAGACGATTTGCGATTGGTGCCTGACTTCGGAGATGCTGGCTGATCAAGCTCGGCAGTGATTGGGCTTGCGAACCAATCATCTGCATGAACAGGCCTGAATTCCCCAGCTTGTCCTTGTACGGTGACCCTTGCAAGAGTTGAACTGCTTTCGCGTTTGCTGTTTCTTCGACACCGGCATTGATCGGAAAGCCGAAATGATTGAAGCGATCCTTAACCATAAATACGCTCCAATCCCTCACGGCCCACTGGTCCGAAAGCGTCTGTCCCGACAAGATATGCGCTAGCTCATGCGCGAGGACCATTGCCAAACTGGCTTCATCGGGCAACACGTCGAGCAATCCGCGACTGACTAAAATCGTGTGGCCGATAGTGAATGCTTCGAGCGTTGTAGTCAGTAGCACCCGACAGGCGACGTCCGGCTCGATGTCCAGGTTGTTGCTGACCGCAAGATTGTTCGCAATCGTGTAGAGAACTTTGTCAACAGGTCCGGTAGGAGCTAACAAGCCAGCCGCTTGGAGACGGTCGAGTCCGACAGCTTCATTCTCGTGTCCCGGGGCCGCTTGGCTCTCCGCGGTAGAGCTGAATTCTGTACTTGAGTTGTTTGGGCCATATCCCCAGAAGAGAGTTTGGGCTTGGAAGCGAATGTAATTGGAGAGCTTATCGCTCGCATCCGATTCGACGCTGTAGATGTAGGCCGGCACCCAAACGCGGGGCACCACATTCATCCGCCAACTATCGCAATGCAATCGATAGGCCTTGGAATGTTCCGCAGAAGCGTTCGTGCCATTAAAACGCACGATCGTATAGTCTTGATCTTCGACCCAAATTCTGCCCAGGAAATGGTCACCGCCTTTTTCTTCAAGAGGCGATACATCAAACACGAAGCAGCGAACTTCGCCGAGAAACTCACGCCGTACATAATCAAAGCGATAGTGTTGGCGGTCGAACCCGTTGGAATCGACATAGATCAAACTCAGAAAACCATCTGCAACAGTCTCCTTATTGAAGAGCCTGCTGAGACCTTCTTGTTTCACTGACTTAGACCTTTCTTTTTTGTCGACTTCCGGCGGATGTTGCACCGAACCTTCAGTAAGCATCATTCTACCCAGAAAGTAGTGATCCGTGATCGGCGTCGTGCCGAGTTCTTGGTCCGCACGCATATCCTGCACATAAGTTTCTATGATCGGATGGTACTGCTGCAAGGTTCCAACTTCCTCGTTCTCCCGTTGCACAATCCGGTCGACTACCTGATCGACGCTAGGCTGCTGGGCCCAGGTGGCATTTCCCCGCAGTGATGAAATGATTGCCGTCATGATCAAAATTCGTCGCAGGATCAACACGGTTCCCCCGCCCAGAACCTAGTAAGGCGATGCTAGTATTCTACTTCGATTGAGCTTTAGGCGCGGGGCGTGCTGTCGTTTCGGGCAATGGGATGAGGATCGGGCGCATCGCCCGCGACGTAAGCTGGGAATGCCAGAATTTCGGAAGCTCCCGTGAACTGCAAGTGCATCATCGTGGTTTTCGGGATGCGCTTGGAGATGATATCGGAAAGCTGATCGCTCTATGTTTTTCCTGCCACGAGAAGGCTCACGGGAGCGCGTGTTCGGAGACCGACTAGGTCGGAAGCTGTTCGCAAGGTTTGACCGACGGACCAGAGAATTTGACGCCTAACGTATTTCCTTCTTCGTCTCGGATCGTTGGCTACCTATTTGTCCAATCCTGCACATACGTCTCGATGATCGAACTGAACTGTACGCGTCGCGATTTCCATTTTGATTCGTTACAGCCACGTCACGATGCACACCAGCTTGCACTGGAAGTGTGCTCCACGATCGCGGCGTCGGACCCACGTGCGCCCGGACCTTATCGCAAAGTCAGAACGTGGGATTCATCCTCGCTGTTCCGAAAACCGTGTATCAGAACAGTTTCATAGGAGCCGGAGACACGCTTTGATAACTATGCTTTGTCTGAAGCCAATCCGTCTTGCCGGAGGAATACTCGCAATCTCGAACCATTCGAACTGAATGGCCTCACCTCCTGGAGTTGGTAACCCTTCTATTTCCACCGCATAAGTCAAACTCACCGAATGTTGTCGTGGGTCTAGCGCGAAAGGACTTCTTCCGCTGGCTGAATACTGCGCAACATATAGGGGCTGTTGAGCTGGCAAAATGTGCGGTGTGATTTGGCGCCCGAGCGCTTCTGTCATCTGCCTGCGCACTGCTGCGCACAAGGGCTCTCTATACATTAATCTGCCACCGATTAGACACCATTTGCGGCCGTAGGGCGTCTCGCGAAGGATAAGACCCACCTCCCTCAAGACACGGCGGGAACCTGACGAAAACCGAACCGGTAAAACGTCAACACAGGTAACTGGAATTGAACTTTGGATGAACCTCCAGTCTGCACGCGACAGCCATGACCTCTTCATTTTCCCTCTAAGTCTACTGAGTGAGCTGTAGCAGCTGATTACGGCATGATCTTAGTGGCGTAGCCCTTCCCGCGATCGTAGATTATCACGCTACTTTTCAATTAATTATACCTGTAGGTCTCAAGATTAACGCACGAGAGCTGCATCCCTCTCCCAGCGATCTGGCCAGAAGTGATAGCACCCCGCGATCTCGCTGGCGATCGGTTCGGGCACTTCGGTCGTGAAAGACGAATTGCGACGGGCTAGAGGTCAATTAGATGGATACGGCTGAAAAAGAACTGGAGCGCCAACGGGCATTTGAAGCCTAGAGGCGTGAACCTGATGCCTGGCAGTACCATTCTGCGAAACGTGCGGACAAGAACATTCCGAAACCTTCGCGGACGGTTCCGCGAGTGAGTATCTGTTGAGTACCTAGGGATTCATAACGCACGAACCTTGTGCCGACGAGCCGATTTCTTTACCCGCGGTATTCTCTTGCAGGGTCGAACGCGACTCGGGTTTGGCAATCGCCCTGAACTTTCTTGCTAGACGGTGCGATGGCCGTTCCACGCATCTATAGAACAAGTATGACGCCGCCATGATGAATGCGATGTTGGTGCACCAATTGAGATTGTAACCAAGACTCGGAAGCGCCAGCTTTTTAAACAGCATTATCGCTGGAATATGCATTAAATATAAGGAATAACTCCAGAGACCCGCAGAAACAAGCGGAGTCCAAGCCGGATGAAGCTTGCTATATTCGATCTCCTTTCGAATCCAAAGGTACGCCAAGACGCCGAAACACAGCAGCACTTGGGGGCGCGTTATTCCGTATTTAAAATGGAGCATTTCGCATAACCAGCTTCCGAGCCAAGCTAGAAACCGCCATCCCCAAATTGCCCATGCTGAGTCGACGGCAGGAAGTCTGTCGCTTTGCTCCGCTAGAACGCACCCTAAAAGCCACACGGGAAACAGTATCGCAGCAGCTTCGACCGCTCCCAGCAAAGAACCGTTCAGTGCATTTCGACAAATAACGGCTAGAATCTCAGCGAGTAAAAACGCCGGCACGAGCAGAATCGTCCATCCGAATCGCCTCCGAATCCAGCGTGCCATCGGATAGACCCCGTAGTAGATTTCCTCGCAGAATAGGCTCCAAAGGACTCCGCTCCACAGGACATCATGTTTCCCGAAAATCGTTTGCCGATCACCGGTCAGCTGCGTTATGGCGATCGCAGCCGACACGGGCACCAAGATACGAATGTAACGTCGCGCATAGTACCGGCCTATGGAGAGGTGATCTGCATTCCGGAAAGGGAGGTGAATGCAAAATCCTGAGATAACGAAGAAGCCGATGACTGCGGGATTACCCCAAACAATAGAACTCCAACCATGAACGAGGGTGCGTCCAAATCTTGTGGCCGTATCGACCCCGGCGAACAATGGGAAAACACCGAAATGGGCCATGGTCACCCAGAAAGCGAGGAATATTCGCAGAGCGTCGAGGACCGGAAAGCGGCCTTGCGTTTTGAGTCTTTGCGCACCGGGTTCGCCAATCATCGAATCGCTAGAGTATCTCACTGGCCGCGCAGCAGGCAACGCTCTCAGCAATCTGACGTTGCAATAACGACCGTTCGAGGAGCTAATGCAGGTTCTGGAGATGGAAGGAGAATTTCAGTACTTCTTGTGCCTCCTGGTACGACGAATTGTACGGCCCCGATCGCTTGGCGTGGCTTTACCGCTCCTCGGTTTCCACTTCGATCCGTAGTAGCTGAGTCGCGATTTGGTTCGGTTTGTATTACTTCCACTCAATGACCAGCCCCTATCCTGAATGGATTCTCTCCTACGCCAGCGACACGAAAATACCTTATTCGTTTTCTGAATCCGCCGAAAACATGCCAATTCAATTCCGATCTACCTCACGATCGCACGCTGCCGACGATTCGGTACGAGCCGCTAAAGAATAAGGGACTTCTTAGGTTTCGATGACGTACTGTCCGTTGTCATAGGAAAAAAGCAACGATAGAATGGCTGGATACGAATGGCAAGCAGCCGGGAACTCTGTAATACAATCTCGGATTCAGAAAAGGGGCGCAGTACCTGCTATGAAAAAGGACCAGAGGTGGGACGAAGCCCAAGAAACTGAAGTTGAGTTTTGGGCTGGCATGGCGCAACACGATTTCTCCGTATTGCGAGTTTTGGCAGACAACTCAGAGAAAGCTCCGTTGCTGCGCCCATACCTCAAACCCAATGCCCGAAACGCTCTCGAGGTGGGCTCCGGACCATTTGGGCTGGGTATAATCGGCTACCTTCCCGAAATTCCATTTCGAATTGCGATGGACCCGCTGCGCGCGACTCGGATGGATACGAATGACCCCTTGCGCAACTATATCGAAATGCGGCGAAAATCCATCTCCTACGTCGTAGGTTATGGAGAAGAAATACCAGTGCAGAGCGGAAGTTTGGATCTCGTGATTTGTTGCAATGTGATTGATCACGCATCAAATCCCGATTTAATTCTGGACGAAATTCATCGCGTTCTGAGGCCGGGCGGACAATTCTTTTTTGACGTACATACATTCTCGGTTCTGGGATTGATCAAATGGCACACATGGACTAAGTTCCGTCACAGGGATGAGATGCTGGTCAAAGCACATCCTTACCGGATGTTCGAATCGGTCATTCGGCGCAAGATTTCAAAGCATGGGTTTGAAGCACGGAAGATTACCGGGCACACTCTGTTGAGCGCTTGTATCGGACAGGCTGTCACCTCTACATTTGTTGGCGAAAAGCACGAGATTTGATGAAAAGAGGACGAGGAATAATTTGGACGGAGGTGCCGATTCGAATCACGCGGCTCATGCCCAATGCCTTCGCCCGGTCTTCTGGTTTCTACCTGTTTGTGAATACGCGCTCGGGAGAAGAAACTACGCGTCTATATCTATGTGATGTTGGTGGGCGGACATGCCTATGAACTTTCAGTCGCGCATCGCAAAAATCGACTAAGATTAAATATGCTTTGCAGCGATTCGTGTCGTGTGCGGTCAAGCTCGGGTTGAATACGTTGGGGCGTACCCGAATGGTGGGACAATTCGCCATTAATGTTTGCGAAGCTATTTCGCATTGTCCCGTACACAAACGCGGGCGCAGTTCAGTCGCTGAAGTGAGGGAGCTGTGAGCGTATGAAGTGGCTGTTCCAGAATTTTGGCGAGAGGCTGAGGTTCACACTTCGAAATCCGCGCTACGTGCTCGGCTCGCTGCACCGCGAACTCACGCTCGCTGACGAGCGCTTTCTGTCTACCATCACTGGCGTCCCGGTGCAACGGGTTCGCATATTCCTCGGGGAGCCGATTGACACGCCAGAGTTTGCCGCTCGACTCCGGGAAGCGGACGCAACCTTCCGAGAGCTGAAAATCCAGAGCGCCGACTTGTACGCAAAGAAAGTACTCCTGCAGTACATGGCTATTCGCGCGATCCAGCCTGAAACCGTCGTCGAAACGGGGGTTGCCAACGGTGTTTCATCGGCCCACATCCTCCTTGCGCTTCAGAGGAACGAGCGAGGCATTCTGTATTCGATTGGCCTCAACGATCCCCAGTACCTTCCACTCGGCAAATCGCTTGGCTGGATCGTGCCGGAGTCCCTGAAATCGCGATGGAACCTCTTGGTAGGCGATTCGCGTCGTTTATTGCCCTCACTGTTGGCAAAGCTGGGTACGATTGACGTCTTCATCCACGATAGCCTACACACCTACGACCATATGCTGTGGGAATATCGAACCGCGGAGCCCTATCTTCGTCCCGGTGGATTGCTGATCTCCGACGACGCGGCATGGAACTCTGCGTTCCCCGAATTTTCTCACGAAGTCTCTGCTAGACACGCGCGCATTCTACGCGGCGTGGGTTTCTTGGAGAAAAATTCTCCACCCCAGATCGATGGACAACCGTCCTCGCGACGTTATGAAGATAGAGAATGAGAAGCTCGTTTCGAAAACTGACAGCAATTTTGACCAACATTCGGGCTAACTCAGCATTTGCAGCGAAAAAATCGGATTTGATCGACAGATTTGAAGTCAGTTCAGCCAACAACGGCAGCTCTCCGTGACGGACTGAACCAAGTAGCGTGCAGACGAGTTCGCCACTCAATTCGGATTCCCAACGCAAATGTATGCTATTGAATCGTTGCCTGCGCCGTGGAACTCCACGCTTGTCGCCGTAGGCGCCGGCTTGACTCCGCTCGAAACCGAAGTCGTATCATTTGCCACACATACTGGCGCAGTGCGGTATCGCATCGGGAAGATCACCGTCGCTTTGCCGTTCGACAGCGCGACAGTTCCCGCGAACTGACTCGCAGCAATCTGCCCAAGGTGAGCGGGTGTTTCCGTTTGTCCTGCAAGACCGCAGATCGTTCCAACTGCACAAGACTGACTGTAAGACTGAAGGTTGTAGGCGATATTGAAAGCTTCGTTAGCCGACACGGCCTTCGCGGGAATATGCAATAGGATTGGCGCGTATGCTTGAATCGTGTGTGTTGAGTCATATTGCACGTTCATCTGAACGAGGGCAGGACTCGTGCGCGCCTCGGTCATGTGCTGGATCTGCCAGATCCACTCCCATTCTCCATCGCCCTGCCACGCGGCACCATGTTGAATCAGAAGCGGGGCAGAATCGCCGCTTCCCGAAATACTCACTTGCAAAACGTTATTCACTCCACCCGCATAACCGTTGCCAGTCTCTGATCTGACCCACACCCCCGCGATGAAGAAATCACCAACGGAAATGGAAACGGCGTTGGAGTTCAGGAAAATCACTCCACCCGGAGCCGTCGAGAATGCGCCCTGGACCGCTCCAGTGGTTCCATCGGGCGCAGTTATTCGGCTTTTCAGCGTACCGCCCGATGAAACAGTATAGCCAGAAATGGGATTAACGATGTTGGTAAAGCGCACCGCGGTTGAGCCGAAAGTTGTCCGCGATGAGTCCTGCTGCCCCAGTACATGACCTTTAATAATGCCAACTTGACCTTCCCGGAGTGGCGAAACAGGCAACGAATTGAGGAGCTGCGTAAATTGACCGAAAGTAGTCATTTCGCCTTGGTTATTCTTTGTGCAACCGCTGTTAACTTCCTCGGCTACGACATTATCGGGAGCTAGACCTAACGGAGTACCTCGCGGCTCATCCACCTGTACGCCGTTTACGCTTCCAGAGCAATCGGCCACGTCAATGTTCTTGATGTGGGCGGTTACGTTCTGTGCTGTGAGCAGGTGAATACAAGCGTCGCCGCTCGTTTGAGCTTCGCAGATCACCCCGTCAATCGAGAATGTCGATATGCTGGGGCTCCCGGTGTACTTCAGGCCTCCGCCGTTAAAGTGGGCATCGTTGATAGTCACTAGAGCACAACCGCCGGCGCCATTCGCTCCATCCATTAGAAATGCTGCCTGCTGATTGCTTCCGACCTTTGCCGTTGAATTGGCACTCGCCGAGAAGTTCTTAAAGTAGAGTTGGAATGAGCCGCCTGTGCAGTCGATCGCTGGTCCATTTTTAGTACTAGAGGTAGATACGGAGAACCCCACGTTGTCAACCCAAAGCCCTGACCAAATACCAGTTCCAGTCCTCCTGCCGTTGGAATCTTCCCCGATGACCATGCCGCGCCTCGAGAGTTGAAAACTCAGGTTATAGAAGCTCATGCCACTATTGAACCCGGAAAGTTTCACGGCGTCATTGGCGCTATTGCCAGCGATTACACATGCTTGCGCGATGTTCTCTCCCGAAGAAGCATTAGTGGAAGGGATACCGTAGAAATTCACTCGTTTTGCACTATACCAGCCGGTGGGAAGTGAATTGTAATTCGGATCGGTCGGTCCAGCTATCCAGATGCCTTGTCCGCCAGTGGCAGTAGCGTTGACGCACGAAACCGCACTACCCGACGCGTTCGACTGTGACGATATGTAAATCGTTCCGCCTTTGCCGGGTAGCGCACGATATGCCGCCATGATAGTGAGCTTTGCAGAATCCCAGTCGTGCCCGTCGTTACTGTCATTTCCTTCTGAAGAGACGTACTGGATGGAATTCCTGACGGGGTCGACGGCATGGTTTGATTGACTTTGGGCCGCAACGGTACACAACAGAAAGAACGTGATGGAGAATGCAAATGAGGTTGTCCGTCTGGCTTGGGACGCCATAATCTGTAAGTCTCGCCTCCTTGTCGTCACGTAACCCGAAGCCATCTACCGGCCGTCTCCGTGGTTTACAACCATTCGACCGGGCGAGAGATGCTAGACAACTTAAGCGGCTCATAGTTGTAGCCAACTTCATTCGAAAAGATACCGAAAGGACTTCCAATTCCCAGAACGCGGCCTCAATGAGACGCTTTCGTGAGTCTGGCATAGGCTCGAAGAAAATTCTCTCGAATCCGAACGGGCCGGATTCCAAGTCGTGCCTGCGCATACCAGAGGAGTGAAATCCGCCCTAGCAGAAAAAACGCGACGAGTAGCAAGGCAGAGATCATGGCCGCGTAGGATTCGCGCTCAACAAGAATAGTGATCATCGTTGAACTATCCCAACCAGGTAAGAGATATCCAAGAATTCGCTGTACGGGTGTTCCGAGATAGCCCAACCGGCCGATTCGAATGTGAGCCGTGTGGTCGTAGGTATACAATGGATCGTAGTGCGGAATGTCCTGAGTGGCGTCTATAAATGTTGCGGGATTGCTCAGCTCTTCGCGTGTAAGCGTCCTACCGTCTGCCGAACGCAGAACCATACGGAACGCTGGATCAACAATGATCCACCGGCCGTCGACCAGAACCTCCGCGACCACATGTTTAGTCATGTCGCGCTGGTCTAATAGTAATAACCTCCGAACTTTCATATGGCCCGCATCCATCAGGTTAATGAACGCGTTTGTTGCCGTCCCGCAAACCTGCAGAAGAGCATAATAATTAAGCGTATCGGTCGGATCGCGGTCCGGGATGAAATCGCTGGGGATTGACGGGTAACGTGCGGGGCCATGGGCCATCCAGTTTAAGATCGCCTCGATCTTTTCATCGCCAGCCGCCGTGGCAGGAACGATCGCGTCTGAGAAACCCGCTAAGTATCTGCGGGTGGAATACTCCCACGTCGCGGCATACACCGAAAAGAATAACGATAAAACCAATAATCCGTTTACTGCGAACCACATTGCGCGAAGGAGCCTGTCCACATGAGGCGGTCGATTGCCAGCAGGACGCATGCGGCTTTTGGTATCGTCAAACGCATTTTGTTGTTGCCCTGCCAAAAGTACTGGCGCTTGAGGACCGCTTGGAATAGCCCTACCCATGGGATAGCCTTCGGTCAGCAAACAGCGTTTCTTCTGCGATAGGGTTGAGTAAATCGCTCTGACCTGTCGGTCGAGGCTCTTTCTCGAGAAGAAAAGAGTGAACATTTTGTCCTTGATTCTTGCTGTAGCGCACGATGCGCGCCGTTTGATTCGCGCACCATTCCTCGATGACGTGACGACCTAGGAAGACAACTCGCGGTGTCACGAAATAATCGTAGAACAGATTGATCGAGCCGAGCCAGGTGCGCTTTCCGCGCGAGCGAATAAAATGTACGAGGAAATAGGGAACTTGTGCAAAAACGACTACCAAGGGTCGGCACCATCCGCGTAGCAAGCCGCGACGGATCAGGGAACCCGGAAACTTGTAGAGCAGCGGATAGCGACCGAAAGGTTTGTAAACACCAAGATACATGCGGCCTCCCGGTTTCAGAACTCGCAGGTTTTCGGCGAAGGCGCTGCGAGGATCCTCGGTGTGATGGATCACACCGTCGGAAATGATGATATCGGCAATCGCGTCTGGGAGCGGAAGGCGAAGGTTGTCCGCGACAGCACCTGGGCAGCCATACCGGGTCGTGGCAAGGTTGATAGAGACGCGGCTGCGGTCGATGCCGATGCAGCGGAGGCCGCGTTTGACGAGAAATCCGAGGACTCTTCCTGGGCCACAGCCAATGTCAAGGATGAGAGAATTCGAATCGAGCGTGCCGATCAAGTCGACAAGCAGGGGTGAGAGCAATGTTTGGATTCGTACCGTACCATCGATGGGAGCCCAATCGAAGGGATGCTCATCATAAAATGCTGTTTGGTCAGTTGGAACCATCGCTGCCAGCCACAACCCCTTTATAATAGCCTTCCATTTGCTGGGTCAACCGATCCCAGCTCAATTCGGATGTGACCTCGCGGCAGCCTTCCCGCAAGCGCGCGTAGAGTGACCTGTCATGAAGCAATCGTTTGAGGGCGAGGGTCAAAGCTTCTTTCTCTGGGAGAACGACCAAACCAGCGCGGCCATCGACAAGCGAACAGATGCCGCAAAACGGTGTAATGATCACTGGAACTCCGCAGGCGATAGCCTCCGCGGCAACATTTGCGAAATTCTCATACCGCGACGGAAGAACAAAAACGTCTGCGTCTGCGAGCAGCGAGCTTTTTTCTTCGTCGTACACGGGACCTGCGAACAACACGCGTGCTCCGACGCCTGAGTTCCGCGCGCATGTTTCAAGCTGCGCTCGGTATCCTGGCTCACCCTCGGGTCCTGCGATCACAAGACGGCCAGAAATCGGGGACGCGTGTGCAAATGCTTGAATCAATAGATCGGCTCCCTTGCGAGGGATGAGGCGGCTCAAGAATAAGATCAGTGGCTCGTCTTCCGATATTCCCCACTGAGAACGGAATCTACCACGTGGGTAAGCAGTCGTGCTCACTTCACTGTCAATTCCGTTGTGGCGAATAGCGATCTTCTCGCACGGTACTCCGGATTCCACAAGTTCCTTTTGCTCAAGTTCAGAGGTGGCAATAACTCGCGCAGCGCCCCGGCAGAACTCAGCGCCGATGGTCCTATGCCACATTTTTTTCATCTCAATGCTTCGATCGATCGGTCGATACATTCCCATCGGCTCGATCACGTAGGGAATCCCCCTACGCCTGGAGAACTGGCTGATTACAGGCCCGAGCAAATCGTAGAGGCCGTAAAAGTGAACAAGGTCGAACTGTCTGAGGTGGACCCGGCAGAATCTTATCACACGAGGATTGATCGTGAGAACGCGATAACGCGCTAGCGTGGGCAAATAAATTGCGACAACGCCATTTTCTGTGCACTGCAGTCCCATCGCCGTCTTTTGGACCGAGCACGCAACGTTGGACCATTCCGAGAGCCCCAGGTTCGCCGAGAGGACTGTGACGCTGTGCCCATGTTCGGCAAGCGTGCGCGAAAGGGCACGGACCTTCGTGGGACGACCGCCTTCGGCGATGTAGGGGAAATAAGTTTGCGCTACGTTGAGTATGCGCACAATTAGTTTTGGACCATCTGCGATTGGACGGCTAGATGTGATTTCTTGATATATTTTCGCCACCAAACGTCGAAAAGAATGCAGGCGAACAATTCGTGCGAGTTGTCACGCGTTCCGTGCCGATGCTGGAGTCTAAGCTGTTGAATGAAATTCAAATCGAGAATGCCATCATTCCACGCCGCGCCAATATCGTCTCCGAGTCGTTTTCGGAGTGGATGCGAACCGAGAAGGCTTGCATCAAAATACGGTTCGAGCAGCTTTCCAGTCCACAGTGCGAGAGGAGCATTAAAGCCCCTCTTGGGAGCATGGCGAGCCCCCGGCGGGAAGAATTCCTCGAAGGCGTCAATGAGAATGGCTTTCGGTTCACCGCTTCGGCATTTGTAGGCGAATGGAGTGTTCAGACTCATTTCGACAAACGCGGTGTCAAGAAGTGGAACACGGACCTCAAGCGCCGTTGCCATACTCATCCGATCAGTGTATTCGAGGATGTTATCGACCAGAAAGGTTTTCAAATCCATCTGCAGGATCCGGTTGTCTTGATCCCGCAGCCGAGATTGCGCATAGGCCGAGCGCAGCGCGTCGACAGACGAGTGTAGATTGTTGCGTGCGGAAGCTCCGCGGTGGCCGCTATGGATGAGGGCGTGCTTTTGATCCTCGTTCAAAAAATAAGTCCAATTGGCATACTGAACGAAGAAATCGGAGTCAAGACCGCCGAAAAATTTTCGAGCTCGCCGAAGGTACGGGGTTTGGTGAGAATCGCGCAGTAATAACATGGCATTTGCGCCGAACCGCAGGAGCGGCCGAGGGATCCACCCAATACGGCGCGCCATGCGAACAGCGGAAGATCGAGGGTAGCCAGCGAAGAGCTCGTCCCCCCCGGCACCACACAGAGCGACGGTAATGTGCTCGCGCGCTTTTTGGGCCAACTGATGCATCAGATAGGAGGTCGGATTGGCGAACGGCTGATCGAATAATTCGACGACGTTAAGGAATTCGAAAAGATCGGGGAATTCCAACGACAATTCGAAGTGTTCAGTTCCGAGATGGCGACTGACGTCACGGGCCTTCTCGGCCTCATCGAAGAAGCGGTATTCTTCTCCGGCGAGAGTCAGAGTATACGTTTGAATGTCTTTCTTTTCTCGTTTCGCAAGGCCGGCGACGATTGTTGAATCAATACCACCGCTGAGAAAGACGCCGAGTGGAACGTCGCTGACGAGCTGTCGATTCACGGCTTCCGCGAGGGTCTGTTGGATTTGGGACTTCAATTTCGCGTACGGGGCAGACTCCAGATCCTCGCGACGAGCAACTTCCCAATAGCGCGCGAGTGAAATCGAATTGTCTTTTAGGTGGAGTGTAAGACTGTGGGCTGGAGGAAGCTGCTGGATGCCGTTGAAGGCAGTCCGAGGACCAGGGACATACAGAAAAGTAAAGAAGTCCGAGATGGCCTGCCAATCTGGCGCAGGTGTCAGTATTGATGAGGCGAGAAGAGCTTTGATTTCTGATCCAAATAGCAAATGATCCGGACCAGCCGCGTAAAAAAGAGGCTTGACCCCGATAGGATCGCGGGCGAGCAACAAAAGGTCGCGTCTGAGATCCAGAATGGCAAAGGCGAAGATGCCGCTGAGCTCCCCAGCGCAGGCGGCCCCGGCTTCCTCATAGAGATGTACGATGACTTCGGCGTCGGTGTGTGAATGAAACCGATGCCCGCGAGATTCAAGGCGCGAGCGCAATTCCTGGAAGTTATAGATCTCACCATTGAAGACGAGCCAGATGGTTTCGTCCTCATTGCACATCGGCTCGCTGCCAGCTGCAGATATGTCGATAATGGCGAGCCGATTGTGGGCGAGCGCAACGTGCTGCGAAATCACGGGGGGCATAAAGCATCGGAAGTTAAGACCATCTGGCCCGCGATGCCGAACCGCGCGAGCCATCCGCTCGATCGAACCTTGAAGTTCGGCTCGGTCGAGACGCCGAGTTGCGATTCCGGATATTCCGCACATATGCTCAGGCTTTTACTGACAGGAGTTGGTCGACAAGCAAGCCCATCACGCGGACGGCTTCTCTACCTTCCTCGGCAGGAACAGGAGTGGGCGAACCGTTGCGAAGACTTGCGACAAATTCTCGAACCAGGCGCTCGTGGGTATTTTCAAATGTTCCAGTGGCGTAACTCAAGCTGGTACTAACGGAGCTACGAAGGATTTGACCTGCTTCTTTGATTGTAGAGAGTCCCAGTGTGACGGGTTTGAGATCAGCCCGACCGTGAACGACGATGGTCTGGGTTTCGAGATCGAATTTCATGTGGCCTTCGCTGCCCCAGAGATCGATCTGAACAGCCCATCGATTCGTAGCGTACGTGAGGACTACGCTGCAGGAAGCCTCATCACCAATCAGGTCGAGCCGGTAGTCTTCGTAAGGTGACCAAGGAAGTCCGGCCAGCTGTTTGCGGGCGTCCACGCGCACAGCGCGGATCGGATTAATAAACGCGAGAGTCATGTAAATTACGTGTGGTCCTGTTTCACCGATGACACCTCCGGGAAGTTTGTGCGCCCAATGGTCTGGCTTGGATGTAATGTAGTCCATGGGTGTGGACAGAAAGATACGCATGCCGCGGAATTCGCCGATGGTCCCCGCGTTCAGAATTTCACGGGCCTTGAGGAACGACCGGTAAAACAGATCCGAATGTGCAACGCAGATCTTGCATCCGCTCTCGCGAGCTGCCGCAAGAATGCAATCACACTCCTCGGTGTTGATTGCCATGGGCTTTTCAATGAGTACGTGAGCACCCGCTTCCAGCGCACCGACCGCGAGTTCCGCGTGAGTTCGGGGGGGAGAACAGATGTCCACGGCGTCGAGCCTCTCGTTCTCGAGCATCTTTCGGAAATCGTTGTACACCTTGGGAATTCCATGAGCTCTGGCAAGTTCTCCTGCCAGTGCCACATTGGGATCGCACAAGGCGACCACCTGTGCAGTTTTCGCGACCTTTCTCCATGCCGGCAAGTGCTTCTGCTTGGCGATAAATCCCGATCCGATCAAACCTACTCTGAGCCCATCCAAGTGTCCGATCCTCCGCATAACACAATACTACAGCACTTCTGGGGCTGAGCGCGGCTCGCCGATCCCGGATTCACTCTCGTCTAGAATTTTCGCAAGCGTGGACTGAAAGACGGCGAATCGAAATTTCCGTCGAACGATCTCTTCGCCGCGCCTGCCCAGCTCCCTACGGAGCGATTCGTCGCAAAGCAATCGGGCTAGCGCATGCACGAGTGCGCTCGCATTACCGGGTGGAACCAGCAAGCCGTTGATGCCGTCTTCGACCACGTCGGGCGTACCTCCGCTGGTGGTGGCGACCACAGGCTTCGAGAAGGCCATCGATTCGAGAAAAACCAACCCGAATCCCTCACCCGTGCTGGGCAGTGCAAAAAGATCCGCGTGTGCGTAACAGGCCCCGAGTTCCTCGTTTGAAAGGTTTGCAAGAAAATGCACGCGATCGGCGACCCGAAGATCGACAGCAAGTTGTTTAAGGCGGGGCAGATCGTCGCCCCCTCCGACTGCCACCAGGTGCAGCCCCGGCACGATTGTAACAAGTTGTGGGACGGCACGGATCAATTCATCCGTACCCTTATAGCGCTCAGAGGCTGCTGAGCGTCCCACTGTCAGGATGACTCGGGCTTCCTTCGGGAACCCCCGCGGCACGCATAGATCACCACGCGCATCGGCCAAGCGGAGAAAGATCGGGTTCATCGGCCACGGCAGCTTTCGTATCCTTTCAGGAGAGACGCCCTGTACCTTGACCAGCTTCTGCGCTGTGTCCTCGCTCGGAGCGAGCACACGGTGTGCCTGCACGAGCGCGCGACTTCGGAGCGATGTCAGGGGTTGCCATACCTCCACGCCGTGTGCCATCACGATTGTCTGCAGATACGGGGACATTCGCCGCATCCAGTTGGACACAACGGCCAGATTGGGATGGCCGGCGAGAACGAAGCCCGTGCTCTTCGTTGCAAAAGGGCGCCCGGCTCCAACTCCGGCGATGAGAAAACGCATTTTCCCACGGCCAAAGCCGCGGAATGTAATTGTGCGCTGGCCAGCGTCAAGGACGTGCGGACCAATCCGATCGTTGAGGCTGAGGAATTCCACTGACCATCCCCGCTGGAAAGCGATTTCGTCGAGCGCAGCCGCAGTTAGGCGTCCAGCTTCCTGAATACCTCCGATGCCGAGCAATTGGGGAAATAGGCCGATGATTTTTTTTTTGTATGGTGTAGATTCTCTCACCATCATTTCCTGAAGACGAAAACGCCATGAGTAGCAACCCGGGCAGGACAGATCAACTCGATCGCTGGTTCGCTCCATGCTGCAATCGGAACCGTAATGTGCCGCAGCCCCCAATAAATGCGGCCAGTAATGGTCGAACGCTGGTGCGACGACACTTGGGACTGAGCGTCTTGACTCGCGGAACCTACGTTCCTGGTTGCTAACGTCCTTGCGACGCGCACGAATAGCCGATCAAGTAGGAGGTATTCCTGGCCGAACCACCCTATTAGTTTCGCGCCGCATGACGAGACTCCTTCAATCCAACCTTGGGGGGTTCGAGGGAAGATATGCTTATCCTCTCCCTGGATCAATTCCATCAGGATCAAGCAGCCGCCTGGCCGTATTACTCTTATCATTTCAGCGAGGGCCGGGACCTGGAGCGACTGTGGGATGTGTTGGGTAACTGTGATGTCAGTGACGGCATCGAATGTTGCGTCGCGAAACGGCAAGCGATTCACTTCCCCTACTGTTAGCGCCGCTGCGGTTCCGCGCTCACGCGCCAAGCGGAGCATAGCTGCTGTTGCGTCGACGCCCATAGCGCGAAATCCGAATTGCTGGTAGCGGCGCAGCCAGCGTCCAGTACCGCAACCCACATCGAGAATTCGTGTGTCGGCTGAAAAGTCTGCCAACGTAATAGCACGCCGAATCGCGCGAAATTGCAAATCATCGATCAGCTGGTTAAACCACGGGGGAGAATCGGGATACAAGATTGGAGCCAGTCCCGAGGGATCGTCGGCGCAAGAATTCTCGGCTACGCCACTCCAGTACTCCTTCGGAGAATATGTCTTCATTCCACTCGCCCGGCTTCCTTCGTAGTTTGGGATTTCCGTGCTCGTTTTTGCGCTATAGACTGTGTTTTGCGCAGTAAGATTTCCCTAAAAATTGCGGACAGCTCCTGACCGTTGCGTTCCCAAGTATATTGCCGCGCTGTTTCCGACGCATTCATGCCTAGCCCAATGCGAAATTCTTTGTCCTCGACGAGGTGACGAATCATAGCAGAAAGCGAGGTTGCATCCGTCGGATCGGCCAAAATGAGTCCATCTTTGCCATCGGTAATAATCTCGGAGGTTCCATTTGTCGTTGAGACAATGACAGCCAGTCCGCACGCCATTGCTTCTGCAGGAGGTTGTGCAAAGGTGTCTTCGAGCGAAGGCCCCGCGTATGCATCCGCCGCAGCGTAATAAAATTCGATGTCACTCCTCGGAGGTAAAAAATGGACCTGTTCCTCCAGCGATTTGATGCGCACCATCGCGCGGTAACGCATTGGATCATCACTCCCAACGACGAGCAAATGAATCGGAAGCTCGTGAAGCAGCTCCATCGCGCCGAGCAAAACTGGGAGCCCTTTGTTCCGCCAGTCGTTGCCGACCAAGAGCAAAGCGAAATGGTTCTCAGCAAGCCCCAAAGCGCGTCGTGCCTCTTCCCGACAGAATGACCGACGTGCCGGGTTAAAATTTTCATGATCTAACCCCACATATACGACCGGGAAGGGATCGTGCCTGCCGTAAAACTCCTCAAGCGCCAGAGAGGTGCGCTTGGCGATAAGAATCAGAGTGATGTTCTTACGAGTGTATGCACGCTGCTCAAGAAAAATGGCGAGCCAATAATAGAGTTTGCGATGGAGAGCGTGTGGCCAATATGAGATGCGATTATTTGCACGTTCCGAATCGGATTCGGCTCGTCTCACGTATTGTGCGAACACAATATGCACAGAGATCGCGTCGGCATCGAGGCAATTTGGACCAGGACTGAAGATGAGATCATGACGTAGACCTCGGAACCAGCGATCCCATTGACGCCATAAGCGATTCGCGAAAAACCACCAGAGAAAATTTATAAGATGAGGACCCGGGAGTTTCGGAACGCGATGCCAGGTGAGGTTCGATGGATCAACGCCTTCGACTCTTTGGCTATAGATGTGAATCTCGAACTCTCCGGCTAGTTGCGAAACCCATTCGACGACGCGGCGCTCAGTGCCATGCTCTTTATCGAGGAATGGGGAGACGACCGCCAGACGGGGTTTAATTGTCGTGATGGTCACGCTTCACACCCCGACACGCATGGTCTCACACCATCGCGCAAGCACAAAGACACACCAGACCCGCGACCATCCTACGGCCGCTGGTTCCTTGAGGAACCTCCGCCAAAGTCTTGTCACCCCGGCAGGATTGAGGACGCCGGTCGACGCGAGCCGCTCGGGCCTAAATGCATCCTCGATCGCTGGGCGCAATGCGCCTGCTAGCCAGCGGTCGAACGGGAACGTAAATGTTCGCTTGGGCCTTGAAATCAGATCAGGCAAGAGCCCAGCTGGCATGTATTCCTGTGTGGCATCAAGCAGAAGTTTCTTGTTCTGAAGCCGAATCGCCGGGGGAATCGCCAGCACATATTCGACGACTCGGTGATCCAGGAGGGTCGGACGCACTTCGAGACTATGAGCCATGCTCATCGCATCGCCATCGCGGAGCAGACGGGCCTCGAGATGCGCGGGAAAATCCAGGAAAGCGATCCGTTCCTCCAAACCCTTGCTCTTCGTCGGCTTTGCCAACTCAGTGAGAAACTCCTTGGCTTCGAAAGGAGAGTTCGCCGGAGCGAGAGCAGGATTCAGTATCTCGTAGGTATCATTCTCGAGAAACATCAGGCGAACGGCTAACTGTGCTGCCACGAACGGATCATCCGCTCCTACCAGGTAGGACAGTTTGCGCCACCGAAATGGCAGCACTTGATGGTCGAACAAACCGCGCCCGGCGATTTGCGGAAATGGCTTCAGCCAACCTGCAACGCGCGAGAAGCGATTGAACCAAGCGATGGAAGCATAGCCTCCAAATAGCTCATCGCCCCCTTGACCAGAAAGCGCGACTTTGAAACCCTCCTCGGCAGCCGCGCGCGAAATCCAGTAGGCGTTCAAGCCGTCCATTGTCGGCTGATCCATCGCCCACAGAGCGTGATCGAGCGATTCCACTGTCCGCGATGCCGGCGTGCGGATTATTCGATGTGGGATATCGAGCAGCTTTGCCGTTCGCTGACTCGGCTCCGACTCATCGAATGACTCTTCTTCGAATCCGATTGTCAAGGCGGTCAAACGATCCGCGCCCACGTGCCGCATCAAAGCGCCGAGCACGGCGGAATCCACGCCGCCGCTCAAGAAGAGTGCAATCCGGACATCCGCCATGAGCTGGCAGCGGCTCGATTCGAGGAGGATCTCACCGAGATTGTGGGCAATTTCTTGTGACGGTTCATCGGAAACCCCGCCCGTAGAAACGGGCAGCTTCCAATAGGCCTTCGTTCGCCATTTCGCTTCCTGCCACACCCCGGTGTGACCAGGTTCGAGCGGACGAATTCCCTGAATCGCGGTCCAGGGTGGTGGGATGTGTCCCAGTTCCAAATACGCACGGATACCCGCTCCATCCAACTTACGCGATACATGCTCCGACGCGAGTAGCGCCTTGATTTCGGAGCCGAACAAGATGCCGTTCGCAGTTAGCGCATAGTACAGCGGCTTGATTCCTAAGCGGTCGCGGGCAAGCAATAGTCTTTGCGCACGCGAATCCCAAATCGCAAACGCAAACATACCCCGCAGCTTCTCAACGCATCTCTCGCCGTACTCCTCATAGAGGTGGAGGATCACCTCCGTGTCCGTTGCCGAGCGGAACCGGTGGCCTCGGCTCAGCAGAAGCGGCCGAAATTCGTCTGCGTTGTAGCATTCACCGTTATAGGTGATCCACACGGATGAGTCTTCATTGCACATAGGTTGGCGCCCGCGCTCGCTCAGGTCCACAATCGCGAGCCGTGTGTTGCCGAGCACGCAGCATCCGATTTGTTGCACGCCACGACTGTCGGGCCCGCGATGCTTGATGGCGGCAACCATTCGCTCGGTGCTGACGGTGGAACATGGATCATCTCTTTCGGACACAATCCCGGCAATCCCGCACATCTCGCCCCCTTTTTCCCTAAAACTCGAAGCCGCCCCGCGCAACCGCCTTGCGCGAAGGCGAGAGGGGCGGCGTTGGTGCCACTGCCATGAGATCCGGCAAGCGGAAGAGGATTCCAAGGAGAAGCCAGAGGTACGCATTGCTTACGTAGTTCTGGTATGGTGCCAAGCCGCCGTATGTAAATGGATAGAGCAGAAGAAATGCATACCAAAAAATTGCGAATGCGATCGGGAAAAAACGCGTTCCACGCAACTCCCTGACCACCTTCCATGAGTCAAACAGGAGTCCGGCCGTCCATAGAATCCAGAGGAACGGCGCAACGATCCCCATCTCGACGATCAATGATCCGTATCCCTCTTCGACTCCAATCTGCGGGGGACGTTGCCCAATAAGCTTGCTGACGTACTGTGTGCCTAGAGAGGCTGTACCCGTGCCATTGCCAAGAATCCAGTGAGGTCCATCAAAGACAGAGAGGAGGTTGGAGATCGGGTAATCCCAGGCTCGATTGTTGACTTCGTATGCAGAACTGTTTGGTAACAAAGTCTCAGCATAGAGTGCGATGCGAGACCCCGCCTCGTCCGGAAAGATCAGTATGATTGCGGCTAGCACCAAAACCGCAATGCTGAAAGCGCGGCGAATAGCTTTTAGAGTTCGGTGTGCCTCTCGATGACGCCAGGGGGCACCCCAAACAAATGCCAAGCTCAGTACCAGAGCGCTCGCAACTGAATACATAACCGCGCCCCGCGAGCCGTTTAAGAGGACGCCCCCCCCCACCAACCCAATAACGACAAAAATCAACTTTCGACTCCTTCTTGTGTACAAGACCAGGTAACCAGCCGCGCCGATCATGAGAATCGTCGCAAAGATCAAGTACAATCCATACCGGCCAGCGCTCACGAAGACGGAATCAGGAAGGGACACGAGCTGACCCGTCAGCGGGCTTGTCTTATATAGATTTCCCAAATCCTCCAATTCGGGAGCCAAGTGCGCCGGATTCAGGAAAGAATTGCCCAGAATCGCTTGGATAATCCCTAGCAGCGAGATTAGTCCAGCCAGTAAACCATTGACGACGAAGAATTTCCGCAAGACTTCCTCGTTCTGCACAAAGGCGTATCCTACGAACATTAGCGGAACATAAAAGAAGTATAATTTGAAGCCTAATAAACCGTACAAAACGCTTGGGGAGTACGGGTTGAAGACTTGTGCTGCCGCCAGCCAAACAAAGAGAGCGAGTAAGAAAAGGAAAGGTGGCCGGGGAACCTTCTCTCTGCGTCGGCGAAGGGCAGCGAAAAACGAAACATAAACGAGCCCGACCAGAATATCCTTTCCAAAAAACAGGGCCGTGCCATTTCCCAGATATTTGCGCGCCAAATCCTCGAACAAGAGCCAGACGAGGAAGAGGTAGAACCCAGAGCGCCAATTCCGCAAGATCGCGACGGCTACGGCGCAAGCCGCAAATCCCATAGTTGCAATGAGAAGCGACTGTACGTCTCCAACAGCTATTTTTCCACCGATTTGCCAGGCCGTCCACAAACCAAGTACGAGCACGCTGATGCCGATTAGAGCTTGATTCCTCATCGCGGGGATGCGGGCGTGGAGCATAGATCGAATCCTCTAGATTCCTATAGTCGCGCGTACTTGCTGAACCGTGCTATTGCATTTCGCCGAGTCCCACTGCGCGATAAAGGGAAACGTGGCCGTCGATCATACTGCGTAGTTTGAACAGTCGACCCGCGCGCTCCCGGGCCAGCAAGCCCAACGATATCGCAAGGGTTGGATCATCGATCACCTTCCAGATGCATGCAGCAAGGGCCTGTGAATCACCAGGAGCAAACTTCAAGCCAGCTTCGCCGACTACTTCGCTGAGACCGCCTATGTCGGCCACAATCACAACTCGACCTCGCATCATGTGTTCGATGGCGGATAAGCCTGCCGTTTCTTCCCACACCGACGGCATCACGACAACGGCGACATTGCGTACCGCTTGATCAAGATCGGAATCTCGTAGATCACCGGTGAATTGGACGAGACCTTTCACGTCCAGGGTCTCAGCGAGTTTTTCGAGCCCGCTGCGCGCCGGCCCGTCTCCGATGAGTTTCACCTCGAAAGGGGCGCCCGCGTTCTTAAGAAGCCTGGTCGCTTGCAGAAGAACCGGTAGGCCCTTCTCCGGTACTAGGCGGCCGACGTAAGCAATCCTAAGCCGACTCAATGGAGAGGGTGTCCCTATCGTACACTTCGAGTCCTGGACTTCGATTCCGTAGTAGACAGTCTGGGTGCGCGGAAGAGCCAACTTTGTCGCGACGTAGTTCGTGATCGCTATATTGGCCGCTACCCGCTTGCTCAGCCAATAGCGCGAAAACGTCAGTAGGAGGGAACGGAGTCCGCGTGCCCGTCCCTCGGTCACGGAACAACAGCGCAGACATTCTCCATAGTCGCTCCGGACAAAGTGGCCCGGGCAGACTCTTTCGACGGGCTGTTGAAAGAGCAAGCCGTTCGGACAGATCGCTTGATATCCGTGGTGCTCAACCACAACCGGCTTACCGATCAGCCAGCCAATTGCCATAGGCAGCAGGCAGGGCCCTGCAATGTGAATTACATCCGCATCGCGAATCAAACTTGCCAATCGCCAGAATCCCGGCCGACGAACCACACGGTACGGAAACACCGAATCATCCATTCCATCCGCGGCAGTACCGATCACAACGGTCACCGTGATTTCACTTTCTACGTTGTCTCTGTCTGGCCGTAAATTCAAGTCGACAAGTCCTCTTGCAAGGAGGTTCATCGACGTCTGTACTCCTCCGACGACGGGCAGAAAATATTCCCCATAAATCAGGATCTTGAGTTTCGAATTCGCTGCTCTCATGAATGTTCCGCCACAACCGATTCGGCATTGATTCCTGTGGTCCTTGTGAATAGTTGAACGAATGCGGCCACGTTATCCGGCGGGGACCAGTGCGCCATCCTGCATCGAGATGCTTCCCCCATCTGTCGCAAGAGCTCGCGATCGCTCAACGCGCGCTTAAGCACGGCGGCAAGGCCCATCACATCCCCCACGGCAAAAACGAAACCAGTTTCCGCATCGCGTACTAGATCAAAGCCGGCGCCCACCCGATCGCTCACGATCACTGGGCAGAGGCACAGCATGGCTTCGTTCACCACTACGCCGAAAGGCTCGTGTTCAGACGGCAGCACGAAGATGTCCGCCGCGGTGTATGTCTCCGGCAACCCGGTTTGATTCACGAATCCTAGGAAGCGAACCTTATCAGTGATTCCCAGCGAACGTGACTCAGATTCGAGATCGGACTTCATCGGCCCCTCTCCGGCAAACACCAAGTACGCGTTGACGTCGACCACTTGCGCAAAGGCACGAAGAAGATCCTGGGGCCGTTTCCACGGCTGTAGCTTCGCACAAAAAAGGATGATGAGAGCGTCATCCGGCACGTTCCAGCGTGCCCGCACCGCTCGGCGGTCGACTTTGGCGGACTTCTCGATCCACCAATCGTTATCCACGCAATACGGGGTTACCGCGATGCGATCCTCTGGGATTCCCAGAGAACGCATCAGTGCAGCAGTGCCACTCGACGGAGCCAACACCCCGTCGGCAAGCCCAAAGAGTCTCGGCCATAGCCATTTTTTAACCCAGACTTTCCAGTCTTTGTGGTCACGGGGCGCGAGTTCGTGCGCGTCAGTCCCAAAAAAAACGGGAACACGATTCCATTTGGCAGCGGCCAGCGCAATCCAGAACGATGCACATACATAGCCCGTGAATAAGACGACCGCGTCGAACTTGCCGTCTGAAATCAGGCTCCAGATTCTCGGGTTGATTAGACCGAAAAACGAATCCGCCTTCGGTAATGGCGAGCGATTCGGCAACGAAACCCACGCGTAACCATCGAGAAGGGGTACGTCCCACTTCACATCGATCCCGAACCCGGGATCCAGTTTTGGCTCCGCTCCCTGCATGCTGCAGTACGCCACCTGAATCTCAAGTTGTGGGTGTTCTGCGAGAAGGCGAAAGATCGGAGCGGAGTATTGCACGGGATGTGTGCCGACGAAGAGTGCGCGAATCGGCCGCGGAATCGCGGTGCTAACGTCATTGGATGACATCGTGTGATCCCGATTTCAGTTTGGACGTTTGCCTTTGGCGTTGATGCCATTGTACCCGTGCTTGAGCTGCATCTCGACGAGTCCTGCCTTCTCGAACCATCGACGAACGTCCTCAATCCGTTGCGGCTGGTCATATACAGGAGACAGCATGTCGAGGGCACTAAGAATCTTCACCTGCTTCAGTTCTTCGTCCGTGTAGTTTAGCCGAGGCGCGTGTGAGATGGGTCCAATCGGAATCAGCCTGCCGATCTGCGGGCCGATGACGGGAATCTGGTGCAGCGCCTTCTTCAGTTCAAAGGCCGGCGGAATAGTGCAAGACAGTAGCCGATAGATCCCTTCAGTCCCGAGTGGCCGTAGGAACGGTCGCGCTAGATACTTGAGCGGTGGAAACCCCTTTGGCTTTTCGTACACGTCGATCACGATCTCACCGCCGGGCCGGAGAAAAGGAAGCATGCTTCGAAAGGCTCCCTCGACATCTGGGCAATGCTGCAGAACGCCCAGGCAGAAAATCTTGTCGAACGCCCCCTTGCGCAGAGGCAGTTCGTAAATGCTCGCCTGGAATACTGTAGCATTTGCTCTACCCTGGACATTCCGCCCCGCTGCCTCGACAGCCGTGCTTAGATCGAATGAGAGTACCTCCGCGCCAGTTTCAACAACTAGTTCTGTAAATCGTCCGGTTCCGCATCCTGCCTCTAGGATGCGCTCCCCCGCGAGAGACGATGGCCAACCTGTCGTTGCGTAAAAGCGATCGCGGCTTAAGTCATTGTGCATGAAGCTATCGACCTGAAGCCGGTCGAAGCGATTCCACTGAAAGCCAAACGAGGATGCGTAGGACTCGGAGGACACAAATCGGGGGATCCCGCGAACGACCGAGACCTCCGCATGACACGCTTCGCATCGAAGCAAGCCTTCGACAATTTCGCCTGTCGGCCCGTCTCCCGAAGTGACGGAAGTAATTCGCAACGTCCCGCTGCATTTGAGACACGCGAGCATATCTAGCGCCTTTCGATTCAAATGTTCGCTCCGCGGGCGTGTAATAACCTGCAGAATTGGTCTGCGATTGTGGCCCATGAGAAACACTTCTTCTGCGCCTCGAGATTGCGTTTGTGCAGTTCCGCCCAACGATTAGGATCGCTTAAGACTCTGACAAGTCCGCGAGTGAGGCTCTCGCGATCTGGTCGAGACGACCATTCGATGCCGGCTTCCATGAGGGAGCCACCGATTTCGCCGTTCCGATACCCAACAATGGGGACTCCGCAAGCAATCCCTGCGATCGCACTGCCTCGTTGAGGCGTGATGGCACCGCGTACGAAAAGCATGACATCCGCAGATTCGAATTCGCGGGTGATTTCTGTCGCCGGCAAGATTCCCCGGACGACAACCTCAACATCAGATCCCTCGAAGGCTTCCTCAAGCAGGTCCTTTGCTTCTACCGAACCCCGGCCAACGGCAACGAGACGCATCTTTCCGAGTCTCTTGCTAGCCTCCCGCATAACTTCGACAATCCGTTCGACTTCTCGCGCCATCTCCGGAGCACCCGTGACTCCGAAAACGATCACGGTTTTCTGTTCGCGCGCAAGTACCGGCACGGACCGACGATTCACACACTCCGGGATGTTCGCCCCGATGGAAATGTGCACCGCCTTCATTTCTCCTCTCGGGAGCCACGCAACCGTCTCGAGCGGTACGGTAAAGATGCTCTTGACTGCGCCTCGGTGAATTTTCTGGATGACTCCATCTTGGCAGGCGCCGCGGAGACGATCGATCCAGCGTGGGCCCCCTTGACGGCAAGCTTCGTGAAACACGATCGCCACCCGCGCGCCGTGGCGTCGAAGAATCGCCATCGCCACGACTACCCCAAACGGAAAACCGCGCCGCGACCACATAAAAGTCGTGTACTGCAAGAGGACCCATTTCCCGCGCCAGGCAGAACTCTCGCGAGAGAGCCGTCGCAGCGCGCCAATCCAACCTAGTTCGCCCCACGAAACGCGTACTTGTTGAAGCTCAATTCCTTGTGAAGCAAGGGCCCTCCCCAGGAATAGGCAGTAGTCCTCGACACCGTCCGTTGGCTCGTCCTGCCGCCCGAGCAGGGCGATCCATTTCGTCGGATTAACTGAGTCATGCGCTACGGATGATGCTGCGTCGGACATTCTTTCTTTATTCTGCCCGTCTCCTGAGGAAATACGGGTGGTAACCTGCGAGCAGGCAATCCATTATCGTGCCAGAGCCGCCCTCTGATCTTTTCCCCACGCTTCAACCATCCGTCGCAACCCTTCTACAATGCCCACGCGAGGATGCCAATTCATATGCTGTTCCGCTTTGTGGATATCGCTCACGTAGATTCTTTGATCTCCGGGGCGAAACTCGCCATACTCCACCGGCGGCAGCTTCCCGAGAATGTCTTCCAGCGGGTTTTGAAGCTCAGCCCAGACGGACGTCGTGTGGCTCGGGCCACCTCCGACATTGTACACCTGGCCTGCAGTCCGTTTGATATTCTCGCAAGCCCCTATCATCAACTCCACGAGATCGTCCACGTAAAGTAGGTCACGCACCTGTTTACCATTGCCATAAATTGTGAGGTGCCCCCCTCTTAAGCCAGTTAATGCGAAGTGCGCGACCCACCCTTGGTCTTCAGTACCAAATTGGTGCGGTCCGTAGATGCAAGACATCCGAAAGACGATCGAGGGCAGTCCATAGATTCGATGGTAGTCACGAACGTACTGATCGGCCGTGCCCTTTGAACATCCGTACGGTGAGTGAAAGTCGAGCGGACAACTCTCAGACACGCCATCGGGAAGATCCTCGAATTCGTAGCGCGTCGCGCGTTCAACGACGCGCAGATGGTCCACCCCGCCGTACACCTTGTTCGTAGACGTGTAGAGGACCACGGGCATAGGATTTTGCCGCCGGGCTGCTTCGAGCACATTTAGAGTGCCCTGTGCGTTGATCGAGAAATCCTCCTGCGGATTCGCGATGGAAGTCGTCACCGCAACTTGGGCGGCAAGATGAAACACGACGCCTGCCCCTCGCATGGCCTGCTCTATAGCTACAGAGTCTCGGACGTCACCCTCGACGAACTCAACCCGGTCGCGATGTTTGGCCCGAAGCCAATTGAGATTCTCTTGGACACCCGCGCGGCCAAGGTTGTCCAACAGGACGACTTCGTGGCCGTCGCGTAAGAAGCGATCCGCTAGATTCGTGCCGATAAAACCGATACCGCCTGTAATAAAGGCCCTCATGTTGCCTCCTATGTCGCAGCAGTTCCAACGTCCGCGTTTCCTCTGCGATACGTGGAAACAGCCTTCTCCAACACGGCCAGAATCTGTGGGTAGAAGCTCTGCCAAGAATGTCTCTGGCTAAGTTTGCGCCCCGCCTGGGCCAAGTTTTCCCTCAATCCCGGCTCATCAAGAAGGGTGACAACTGCGCCTGCGAAGGAATCCGCATCATCTGCGATCAAGACATGCTCTTGATGGACGCACCCCGTTCCGAGCGCGCCGAGGGAGGTGGTCACCACCGGAACACCCAGACTGAGCATCTCTAGCAGTTTTAGACGAACTCCTGTGCCGGAAATGACGGGTACGACTCCGATCGTAGCATCCCTCATGACATCCGGTATATGTGACGAACCAAGACGAACAATTCGCGGATCGCGCATTCGTGACGCGACATGCTCGCTGCCAGGTCCGATAATTCGAAACTGTGCGGACGGTAATTTCTCCCATACGATCGGTAGGATCCGATCGACGAACCATTCGGCTGCGTCCACGTTCGCACCCCACGTCATATTTCCAAAAAAGCCAATCACCTGCCCGCCGGGCTCCTTTTCGCGGTTTGGGAACTTTGAATGGTCGACGCCGATTGGAGTTACCTCGGCGGCTCGAGCAGACCCGTATCGCCGCGTGAGCTCGGTACGATCTTCCGCGTTGACAGTGCAAACCACTGTTGCGGCACGGTATGTCCTTGACTCGAATCGGTGCACCATCCACTCTTCGAGAATCCAGCGCAGATGATGCATGCCGTGATTACGGCGCGCGTCCCTTGCATCCACTGCTTGAACCGAATGCTTAAAAAGAACCACCGGTGCGTAGGGGGAAAGGATGGGAGCGTAGCCTGCGACAACATTCTCTGTCAAAACAATCACGTCGTACCGGTCGGCTCGAACAAGTCGCAGCATTTCGTTGCGAGCCGGACGAGTCATACCGATCAACGACGTCGGTGGTATGCCGAACGCAAGCGCGGTAGCAAGGCGTCGAACACGTGCGACTAATCTCATGGCGGGTATCGCTGTGATCGAATCGATCTTGACACCGGGTAGCTCTGGAATGCGATCTCTCCCATCCGTAGGATCGCCAATCCAGAGCAAGTGGACGTCGTGGGCGTGGGTCGCCGCTTCGAGCCAGTGAAAAATCAGGTTCCGTGAACCTGTGTTCGGCGGATAGGGAAACGGCTGCGCGATGAAAAGAGCTTTCATCGATCAGGGCCGACATCCTCGCTCTGCTCTCGCACGGCGAGGCCTTTCACGATTCCCGGAATCCAAGCCAGCAAATGAACGAACGCAAGGAGTATGGTCGTTGCCCCGAGCAGTAGACGCTGCGGAATAGCCCGCAAGCTGGATGCCATGGCTCCTATCGCACCCGGAAAACCAAAATTCTTCGTGCGGAAATACGCGTCGTCGCGAATCATGCTCCAGACAACTTCGGGGTTCACCCGTTCCAACAAGTTGGACCATCGAGCCCCGCGGTGAACTACAACCAACCGCGGATCATAGGTAAGCCGATAACCGCGATGGCGCAGGCGAACGCATACGTCCGTTTCATGCCTCCAAGAGATTGTCTTCGAGAATCGAGTGTCAAATCCCCCAATTTCTAGAAGCGCGCCACGCCAGAATGCCATATTGCAACCCGGGAGGTGATCCACGTCGCACGCTGGCGATGAAAAAAGACCGAACCCCGTCCATCGGAGTTCACCCGTCGACGACACGCTCGCTTCGAACTGGGTGAGCGGGTATTCGCCAGATATGTGGCCGCCGGTGCCGATCACTCCTGCCGGTTTTCCCTGATCAAGAATCGAGGCAATCTGGTGCAGCCAAGTAGATGGTGCAATCGCATCATCGTCAATAAACGCCACTAGATCACAGCTCGCCTGTTTCAGGCCCGCCTGGTATGCGGACGCTGCTCCGCCATGCGAAATCTTCAGATACTCCAACCGAGTAGCAGATGATTGAAGTGACTTCACGACGGACTCGGCGTCCTGCGAGCCATCCTCAACCACGATGACTTCATATCGTTCGCGTGGGTAATCCTGCTCGAGGAGACTCTCGATGCATTTCCTGACCAGATCGGCGCGACGGTAAGTCGACACCACGACTGATATGGAGGGAAGCTGGGTCACAGAGGCGTTCATGGCTTGAACATTTTGTACAAACGATCCACCGCGTCTCCCTTTGCGGAGACGACGTTCGCCCAGCCATAGCGATCCAGGATTTCGACAGACCGAGCATCTTCCAGAGGCAACATCTCATCCGTCCTTTCATCACTGATCAGTGTGATTTCAAACTCGCCCCAATCGTTTGTCCGCCTGATCAAGTCCATTGGTTGAATCTTCAATTGATCGAGACGAGGTTTGTTGATCTCATAGGCCACGAGCCTAGCTGTCCGAAGGGCCTCGCGCATGCCTTCAAGGGCCAGTGGCTCGGCACCTTCAACATCGAGTTTGACGACGTCGACCCGCTCTATATTCGCTGACGACACATAGTGGTCGAGAGTTACGGCACGTACTCGATACCGTGTGCTCTTTGCACCCGGTAGTTCGACCAAACTGCCGCCCCAGCTATTCTCTGGCGCAGTCCAGAAATCCAATTCACACTCCGTGTCGCTTAACGCCTTCGGCTCGATATGGATGAGAGAATTCAGCCGGTTGATTTTTGCATTAGTTCGCAGGATCGGGATGTTTCGCGGATCCGGTTCGAAAGATAGGACCCGACCTTCGCCCTTCAGGGCCGTAGCCGCCAATAGTGAGTAGAACCCCATATTTGCCCCACCATCTACAAACGTATCGCCCGGCTGAACGACGGCGAGGAAGATTTCTGTCATACGAGGGTGAAGAATTCGCCCGTTTGATGCCGCGATCACCATGTTGGAATCCCAAGCAGGGAGCAGGATATCAAAACCATACGTAGTACGATAAAGCGCCGCGCGATGGTCACGACCGAGCAGAGAAAGCAGAGCGTTGCGAGCCTCGCGGAGCGCGTTTATTTTGTCCACGCGGCCAAGTCGTATGCCACACTGCGAAATCAACCAGTCTCTACCACTTGCGGGCCAGCACTCCGGCGCATGTTGTGTCACGCGGACCTCACAATCGCGCCCGGGGAGGTCGAAGCTTCCGTCGCCGAAGGAGGGCAGCTCTCATTCTTGGAGCAAAGAACGTCGACGATCTCGCGATCCCTCAATACCTGCTGGAATTGCTCAGGGTTCCATGCATAAGTTCGATTCTCTTGCTCGTCAACGAATGAGATTTTTTTGAACGAGCCTTGTTCGACGATACCGCGCACCAGGTCGAGCGGCTCGAGGCCCAATTGATTTAGCAGCGGACCGTTAACCTCAAAAACGATGAGCCTCGCAGTTTGAAGACTTACCGCCATCCCCGCGAGCGCGAGCGGTTCGGCACCTTCCAGATCCAACTTTATGATGTCTGCGCTCTGCAGGTCATTAGCCTCTAGGTAATCATCGAGGCGCACACCCGAGACTCGAATCGTCTTACCCATCGGTCCCGGATTAGCAAATAGACTGTTGCGCATTGGTTCATGAGGCAAAACGGCGAACTCGAAGGTTCCGTCGCAGTTTGTGAGCGCCTTCTGCTCCAGCCGGACAATCGATTGAAGGCCGCTGTGCTCGACATTTTGCCGAAGCAAACCAAACGTGTTTGGGTCTGGTTCGAACGAGATTACTTGGCCTTTTCCATCGAGAAGACGGGCGGCAAGGAGCGAGAAAAATCCGACGTTGCTGCCGCCGTCAATGACGGTATCACCTGGACGAATACTTGCTTCAAGAATCTCGCGGACCCTCGGGTGCAAGCGGGCTCTCCCGAGCGCCATAATCAGCGTGCCTTGGTCGGCACTTGGCAGTAGGAGCTCAAAACCGTAGGGTGTCGCGAATCTGATGGCGGATTGCTCCCGAGCTATGCGAGAAACAACTGCTCGACGCATCTCCTTTACCCACTTAAGTCGATCGAACCTAGCGAGACGGACTGCGAAGTGAACTGCGAGCCAGTCTTGTAAGCTGGCCGGTTTCAAATCTCCGCGAAGATTTTGGTTGTCGTCCACGCTCAGACGCCCACCTTGCCGATTTCGCGAGTCTCTAGCGAACAGGGAATATTCAGCACTCCGGCCCACTCATCCATAAAGTGTGTCACCGGACTGCCCTCAATGACAAGCGCGGGGACCAAGGTCCAGTTGTAGTTCCTCTGATGATCGTCGTGGATGCTGAAGTAAAGACTGTAACCTCCGGGCTGCAAGGGCAAGAGCGAAAATGAAAGAGTAATCTCGTGCTCTCCACTCTCCAGTGTCAGATTATCGAAAGACCAACCAGCAAGAAGATAACCCCGAGCATCATAAATGAGGGCCGCAACACGTCCGTGGTGAATCGGCACGCCTGACTGAATGCGAATCTTGATCGAGGCGGGCCCCTGACCCGATGCCAAGGCGTGTTCTCCGCTTCCTTGCGGCTCTCCGACCGCCCAGCCGCAAAAAACGATGCCTTCTTCCAGTGAGCGAGGAGGGAATTGACGTCTGGTGGCCGAGATTGCTGCCTGTTCGTAAGCGCTTATTACCATCTCAGCTGGACCGTCTTGGCAGAGACGGCCTGCGTCAATCCAGATCACACGCTCGCACAATCGGCGAATCTGATTCATTTGATGACTGACAAGAACGATCGTGCGACCGCTCTTCGAAACCTCTTTCATTTTCCCTAGACACTTCTTTTGGAATTCTAGATCGCCCACGGCCAAGACTTCGTCGACGAGCATGATCTCGGGCTCCAGGTGTGCTGCCACTGCAAAGGCCAAGCGCATTTGCATTCCGGTGCTGTAGTGCTTGAGTGGCGTATCGAGAAAGCGCTCGATCTCTGCGAACGCCACGATGGCGTCTTTCTTCCGCTCGATTTCGCGTTTGCGCATGCCAAGGATCGCGCCGCTGAGGTAGATGTTCTCGCGGCCCGTCAGTTCGGGATGAAATCCCGTGCCCACTTCCAGCAGGCTGCCGACGCGCCCGTGGATTTCGGCGAATCCGGCGGTGGGTCGGGTGATGCGGGAGAGTAGCTTGAGCAGCGTGGTCTTTCCCGCGCCGTTGCGACCGATCAGCCCGACAACTTCGCTCTGCTTCACATCAAAACAGATGTCGCGCAGCGCCCAGAGATAATCCACGGAGCGGCGCGCGCCATTGCGCTCGAAAGGCGCGCGCACCGCGCGAGCAATTACATCGCGAAGGGCGAAATAGCGTTCGCGCTCGCCGACGCGATAGCGTTTGCCCAATCCTTCCACGTGAATGACAGTTTCGGTCATTTTCTAAGCGACGTCCGCCATGGTTGTTTCCATTTTCTGAAAATACGCCACACCGCCTACGAGTACGATCACCACCATGGCGGCGGATACATAGAGCAGATGCCCCGGCGGGTTGCCCCGACCGGTGAGAGACCAGCGAAATCCTTCGATGACTCCGGCCATGGGGTTCAGGCCATAGAGCCAGCGCCATTTCGCCGGCACGCGCGAACTGGGGTACACCACCGGCGAAGCGAATAGCCAGAATTGCACCACGAACGGCAGGACATAGCGTACGTCGCGGTAAATGGCGTTCATCGCGGAAAGCCACAGGCCCACGCCCAGCACCAGCAGAATGGCGAGCAGCAGAAATGCGGGAAACCAGACTAGGGCCAGGGTGGGATGAATGCGGTAGTAGATCATCAGCACGACGAACATCAAAAACGAGACCCCGAAATCGACGAGTCCAGAGAGCACGGAAGAAAGCGGTAAAGCCAGGCGCGGGAAATAAACTTTGGTGATCAGGCGTTGGTTTTCCACGATGGTGTTGGTGGAATTCTGCAGCGCGGAGGCAAAATACATCCAGGGCAGTAGCGCGCTGTAATAAAAAATGGGATAAGGCAGGCTATCAGAGCCGAGATTACCAAGCTTGCCAAAAAATAGACTGAATATCAGCATCATTAGCAATGGCTGCAGCACGGCCCACGCGGCACCGATCGCGGTTTGTTTGTAACGGATTTTCACATCGCGCCAAACGAAGAAATAGACCAGCTCGCGGAAATCCCACAATTCAGCGAAGGGCACCACCCACCAACGAGTGGGCGGGGTGATGCGCAAGACCGGAACCGGCGGATGCGCAAGCGCCGTAGGCTGCGTGGCAGCGCTCATTGCGACGAACCGGGAACCGCGGGTTGCGTGGACTTGAGGTGTTTGACGTCCTGCTGTTCGATGCGCGACATCATTTGCTTCCGGTCCGTCACATACGATTCGAGTGTCCGCGCGGCCCGTATCGGAACGACGGCTACCTGTTGTAAGCGGCATCATGCCAGGAAATCGGTCCGCGGGACGGTATCAGGTGCGTGCCCCACTGGAAGATCAGCCCCATATTCCAGGCGATCAAAGCCGCGGTGATGGATGCAGTCAAAATGGCCGCGCGCCGTTCTTGCAGAGCCGCGGCGAGCCAGTCGAAGAACGAAGCCAAGCCCAAAATGAATAGCGGCGTGAGCGAAATAAAGAATCGATTTCCGAAGGAAGATATACCCGCCCAGTCTTCGTAACATCCGATAGTGTAGAGATACGTCGTGAAGGCCAGCACGGAATACAGACTCAGTGGGCGATCGTGATTTTGCAAAAGAACCAGCCCAACGACCGCGAACAGCACTACGGGCGTCCAGCTGAAGAGGCCATGCTCGGAAGAAAAGCACACTTTCAGCAGCGCGGGTGAAGTGAAAATCCAGTGCGGGCCGTAGCCAAATTCCAGATAGCTGCCGTAAATGATTTTTTTCACGATGAGCATGGGCAAGAAGGCCAGAAATGTCGTGAACGCGAACAGTAAATTCTGGAGAAATAAACGCCCCGCCGCTGACATTTGCCGGGACCGGATTCCCTGCCAGTAGCCGGCCATAGATTCAAACAGAGGCACCACCAGCAGAACCGCGCAGATGTAGTAGACGTCCATCATCAGCCCGGAGATCAAGCCGAGGACCAGCCATTGCGTCCAGGTGCGGTCCGCGCGAGTGCGGTCCCAATACCAGAAGAACAGCGCCGTCACGAACGCGGACTGGGCATGAGACCACGAAGGATTGAAGTACATATAGACAGGCACGGAGCTCGCAAACCAGATGCCCAAGCTTCCCAGGAACGCCCAGCGCGCCGGGAGATATTTTTTTGCAATCGCAAAAGAGAACAAAATTCCCAGGAAACCGTAGAGGGCAGTGGCGATGACCGCGGCGAAAATGTATGGAAACGAAAATCCATCCGCGAGTATATGCCCACCGAAGAGGTGATTGATCCTTATGCCTCCATGAGCCGCCAGCAAGAAAGGGGCCCAGAGAATTGCCGGACCAATCGAGAAATGATTAGCGATGTGGCCCGTGGATGTGAATTCACCTGGCAGTATCTGGTTTCGATCGTCCACGCGCCCCATGCGAAAACTGGAATTCGCGTGCAGCCAATCCTGCCGGAAATCGAGCTGGTGCTCGATCAACAGCGCGCGCGCAAAGGCGTAATAGCCGACGCCGTCGCCACGCACCCATGGATTAACCAAGGGGAGCGTGCAGACAAAAATAAGCACCAAAATCTTTTCGTATTTGTAAGTCGTGAACAAATTAGCGTTCGTTTCCTCGGCGCGCCGTGCAGCATGCTGATTTCGTGGCCACTATGCTCCAGACTTGCGTTACGACTCCCGAGCCGCATCCGGAGCACTGCTGCCGGCACGCCCCCGCGCCGAAACATCCTTCCGGAATATCGCGATCAGGGAAAGAGGTGGAAGCGGAAGCCAAGCATCGAGCACGCGGATTAGCGGTGTCAGCAAGTTCAATGCTCGGATTTGGGCCAGGCCGAAGGTCCTCCGGCGCAGAACTTTGCCGTTCAGCCACCAGGCGACTACTCCGGTGCGGTTGAATTTCAGCACACGTTCCACCTTGAATCCGGCGGACTGCCCCACTGCGACTAGCTGCTTCTCCGTATAGCGCCGGCAATGCCCTAGCACTTCGTCCAGCGTGCCGAACAGCTTCGGGCCGCACGGAACCAGCACCACGGCGGTGCCACCACTTTCCAGAGCGCTATGCACGTTGCGCAGCGCGCCGGCATCATCGCTGAGATGCTCCAGCACGTTCAGGAAAATGACGGTGTCGAAAGATTGTTCGGTGGGAAACGTGGCGGCATCCGTCGCGTCCACGTGGGCTACGCGCAAGTACGGGCGATTCGCGCGCAGCCGTTCGAGATTGTCGAGATATTCCGGATTGATGTCCGTGGCCCAATAGGCCGCGCGCGGCACCAAGTGCGTCGTCAGGTTGCCAATTCCCGCGCCGAGCTCCAGGACGCGGCTGCCAGCGTACGGCCGGATCACGTCCGCCATCCAGCGCGAAAAGCGCGGGGCGCGGTTCAAGCGCAGCAGGATTTCTCCGCCATGCCCGTCGGCTGCATAAATTTTATCGGAGGCCGCGTAGCGGCCAATGGCCCACAGCGCGCGCACGCCATCTTTCCAATTGATCTTCTTGCCTTCGGCGTACGTTCTGCCGGAATAGCTGATCGGCACTTCAAAAATACGGCTGCCGCGTTTGGCGAGTTTGATGCACAGCTCCGGCTCGACGTCAAAGGTTGAGGCGGTCAACGGAATGCTTTTCAGCAAATCCGCGCGCACCATTTTGTAACAGGTTTCCATGTCGGTGAGATTCAGATCGCAGACCAGGTCGCAAAGTAGCGTAAGCAATTTGTTGCCCAGCTCGTGGCGGAAGAAAAGAGCGCGCTTGTAACCGCCGGGCATGAAGCGCGAACCAAACACCGCGTCCGCGTCTTCGTAAAGGAACAGGTCCACCATTTGCAGTAGGTCGCGCGGATGATATTCCAGGTCCGCGTCGTGAATCACCACCAGGTCCGTATCCACGTGAGAGAGCGCGCTGCGGATGGCCGCGCCCTTGCCCATGTTCTTTTCATGGCGGAGCCAGACCCAGTTGAATTTCTTGAAATCCTGGCTGGTTTCCAGATGCGCCTGAAAACGCCGCGTGGCTTCGGCGGTGCCATCCTTCGAACAATCATCCACCACAATCACGGTGATGCCCGTCAAACGCGGCGATTCGTCCAGGACGGACAAAGCCTGCAAGCTCGCCTCGATCAAATACTGCTCGTTATAGGCCGGAACGATTACGGAGAGTGTGGTGCTGGTGCGATTCTCGCCGCGTGCGTCCTTGGAAGTGATAGACGCTTCCAAAGCCGTCCGAGTGCCGGCGCTAGCGATCTGGTTTTTTGTTGGCGAACCGCTCATAGTCCCCAAGCGATATTTGCGCCGGGCAATTTGCCAGAAGAGCGCACGTCCGGACCGCGGAATATTAATCCGCGGATAGTCCTGCGACAGCGCGGCCTTCCGCAGCGCCCGACGTCACGCTCTTGGCCATGCCCGCTTCTTGCCGATCGCGGAAGTAGGCGATCACACCGTCCACGATTTCATTCAGCGAGGTGGATGGGCGGAATCCGGTCAGCCCCACTAATTTTTCCAGAGCCGGCACGCGCCGCGGCATGTCTTCGAATCCCGGTTCGTACGCCTGATCGTAGGCGATATGCGTGATCGGCGATTTGCTGCCGGTGCGCTGCTTCACCAGCAAAGCCAGATTTTCGATGGAGACTTCTTCGGTGCTGCCGATGTTGACGACTTCACCGATGGAGTGGGGGTTGGCAAGCAGGTGCAGCACAGCCTGCACGCAGTCGCGAACGTCGCAGAAACAGCGCGACTGCTGGCCAGTGCCATACACGGTGATGGGCTCGCCGGCGAGTGCCTGGCGCACGAAATTCGGCAGCACCATGCCATAACGGCCGGTCTGGCGCGGACCGACAGTGTTGAAAAACCGCGCGACGATTACCGGCAGCTTCTTTTCTCTCCAGAAGGAAAGCGCCAGGAATTCGTCCAGCGCTTTGGAGGCCGCATAACTCCAGCGCCCCTTGCTGGTGGGCCCCAGAACCAGGTCGGCGTCTTCGTGGAACGGTACTTTATCGCTCTTGCCGTAAACTTCCGACGTGGAAGCGGTGAAGACCAGTTTTTTCTTCTTGGAAGCTGCGTCCAGCACGTTCTGCGTGCCGTGCACATTGGTCTCAATGGTGCGCACCGGACTCTCCACAATCAGGCGGACGCCCACGGCCGCCGCGAGGTGAAAAATCACTTCGGATTCATCCACCAGCTCGGCCAGCAAGTGCTTGTTCATGATGGAATCGAAGATGTAATGAAAGCGGGGATCGGCTTTGAGGTGGCGAATATTTTCCACGCTGCCGGTGGAAAGATCGTCGAGAACGAAAACTTCGTCGCCGCGGTTCAGCAATGCTTCCGATAAATGAGAGCCGATGAAGCCGGCACCGCCGGTTATAAGGTAACGCATCATGACACCTTTAGGTGGAGGGTCCGTGTGATTCCCCGGACTCCGTTGGAAATCTGGGACTCTTGCCCACATCTTCGCCATAACCGTAACCGTATGCGTACGGGTAGTAGCGGTATGAATAGTAATAATCTGGAGCGCTGGAATCGACCGCGTTCAAGACTACGCCGAGTAGGCGGCATTTTACAGCTGCGAGCAAGTCCCGCGTGCGCGTGAAAGCTTCCTTAGGCGTTTCGCCGCTGCGCACCACCAGCAGGACGCCGTCGGTGAGCGCAGAGAGTATCACAGCGTCCGTGGCGGCCATCACAGGAGGCGAGTCAATCACGATAAATTTGAAACGGTGGCGAAGTTCGACGATTGCTTCGCGCATACGATGCGAAGAAAGCAGATCAGCGGGGCTAGGCGGCACCGGCCCGGTGGTGAGCGCCACAAGATTATCGATGGTCGGATGGGGAATGGTGGCTTCGTCCAAGGTGGAAACGCCCGCGAGATACGAACTCAGGCCGACTTCTTTTCCGATGGTCAAGTTCAACGCACGGCGAATGCCGGGTTTGCGCAAGTCGGAGTCCATCAGCAGCGTGCGATCACCCAATTGCGCGAGCGTGACCGCCAGGTTCACGGCAGCCGTGGTTTTCCCTTCGCGCGGCAACGCGCTAGTCACCAGGATCACCTGCGGCGGATGATCGGCCTGCGAAAGCAGCAGCGAGGTACGCAGCGCGCGGAACGCTTCGGAAATCTGCGATTTGGGCTGAAGGTAAGAGAGTAATTCCACGCGCGGCCCCGAGGCGGACTGCGGCGCCGCTTCGCGCGCCAGCCGCGAGAAACGGCTGTGGCTGGTGCGCAGACCCGGCAGTGAAGGCACGACTGCAAGCGAAGGAAGCCCGGTCAGCGCTTCGATGTCGTCCGGGGACTTCACGGTATTATCGAGATATTCGCGGAACAGCGCGAGGCCCACTCCGCCAACCAAGCCAACCAGAACCGCGAGCAAGATGTTACGCGCCTTCTGCGGCCGCGACGGATTTGCCGGCGCCAGTGCCGGATCAACAACGCGAATGTTGCTGGAGCGCAGTCCCGCGGTGATGCCCGCTTCTTTCAGTTTTTGCAGCAGCCCATCGTAGAGCTGTTTATTCGATTCTGCATCGTGCTGCAGTATATGATATTGGACGAGTTTCTCGGCGAGATCGTTGGCTTCAGCCTTCTGTTTGTCCAGCGCTTCTTGCAGCAGTTCCACGTGGCTGCGTGCCGTGTTGAATTCTTCTTCGACACTCTCCACCATTGTTTTTCGCGCATTCGCAAGGCCCTGCTCGACTTCCTTTTGCTGAGCTTGCAGCCGTAGAACCTTCGGATAATTCGGCCCATACTGATCCCGGGCTTCGGCATAGGCTTCATCGAGATCCGATTTGCGCTTCAGCAGATTCGAAATCACGTCGTTGTTACGAGCAGCGGGGAGCGCATCCACGTTCCCTGAAGTCGCCATGCGATAAAGAGCTTCTTTTTGGGTGACGTCCGTCTGTGCTTCAGTCACCGCTTTACTCAGATCGCCAAGTTTCTGGGAGGTGATGTCCTCCTTTTCGTCAATCTGCCAGATTTGGTTTTCGCGCTGATACGCGATGCGTGCATCTTCCGATTTTTCCACCTTGATGCGCAGCTCTTCCAGTTCCGCTGATAGCCAGTTGGAAGCCTGGGTGGTGGCGTCATACTTGCTACGGAAATTTTCCTCCACGTAGTTCTGCAAGTGGCTATTGACGATCTGCGCGGCAAGCTGAGGATCTTCCGCTTCGAACTGAACCTCAATCAAGCGGCTGTTGGGTACTCGCTTGATGACCAAACGCCCTAGGAAAGCGCCCAGTATGGCCGGCCGAGTAGGGGACGTAGCAGAGTGTTGCCAGGCGATGGAATTGGGGGAGCCGCCAAATTCGGGGTAGCGAGCGAGGTCCAGCGATTTAATGGTCATCAGAGCGAGAGTCTCGCTTTGCAGGATCTTGGTCTGTGTTTCGATGTACGCTTCGCTGTCTTCCCATTCTCCGAAGCCGTTCGAGTCCGGGAAAGGCTGCATGGACTGCGCTTCCTTGTCTACCTCCACGCGTGCTGCCGCTTCATACACCGGTTTCATCTTGAAAGAAGCTATGGTGACGACTGTCACTACCGTTAACAGAAACGTAAAAATCAGCCACTGGTGCTTGCGCAGGATGATCAGGTAATCAAGCAAGTGCGGTTCGCGCGGAACCTGATCCCAAGGTAGCACGGACGGCGCGGGAATCACCGTCAGCGCTTCGCCGGATTTCCGGTCGCGAAGACTCGGTACAATTCTGGAGGGCTCTTCCATTTACCCCTTCATTTCCAGTTCTGCGAGCAGTTGCGGATGCTTAGTAAGCCGTCCGATAGATGGCAACCGACGAGCCAATGCTGATGGCTGCTTCGGCGCCTCGTGCTAGAACTTTCAGTCCCTTGCTGTCAGGGATATAAAGGATGTCGTTCGACTTCATGGCGACATCCTGTGTCTTCTGGTTTTCGATCTGCTTGATGCGCACCGGGATCACGTCTTTTTGGCCGGTGACAGGATTGTTGCGCATAATCACCGCGCTGTCTGCTTTCGCGAAGCCGGTCAAACCGTGGGCCAACGCTACCGCTTTGAGGACGGTGACCTGCTCTCCGTGGTTTTGCAGTACGTATCCGCCGGGTTGAGTGATGCCCGCGCCAGCGACATAGACAATGCCGGCACGCGGCACGGAGATCACGTCGCCGCCGTAGATTGCAATATTGTAAGCTGAATCACCGGATTCCAGCAGATTCTGCAAGCGAATGGTGATGATTTGCGGATTCTGTACTAGGGGATCGTCCGCGGAAGAGGCACTCGTACTCGCATTGACGCTCCCGCTACCGTTCGCTCGCGCTCCGATTAAGGCCGCAGCGTTACGCGCCGTCGGACCGTCTGGACTGCGCGTGACGATTACAACACTCCCGGCGTCATCGCTAATCCCGCCTGCTCCCGCGAGAATTTCCAGCAACGTGGTGGGGCGAATCACCTGGTAGACCATCGGCTTCATCACCGCGCCAACCACCGAAACGGGCTGGCTGTTCTGCTCTTTCACGAAGACGGATACCTGCGGGTGGGTGACCAAACCATTTTCGATGAGTAGCTGTTCCATTTTTTGTTCGAGCTGGAACGGCGTTAACCCCGCCGCGGTAATCTTCGACAGGATGAGCGGATACGAGATGTCTCCCGCATCACCAACCCGGACGTCACGAGAAAGTTCCGGAACATCGAACACTTCGATGTGCAACAGATCGCCGGTGCCGACCGGAACGTCGTGGACCTTGGTGCGCTCTTGTGCGGCGAGCTCTTGGATTTTCTCGTTGGTTTGTTGTGGCGTCTCGGTTTTTTGTTGGCCGTAAAGTGCCGGAACGGCACACAACAGGAGCAGGGGCAAGAATGAGGCAAGCTTCGCTTTGGGCCAGTCCGCAACGCGTCGGAAGGCGAATTTCATTGCTATCGATAACATCGCAAACACTATCCCTTAGCCGGTGCGCTACTGTCAACCCGCGAAATCCAGTAGAAAAACACTCGGCGACAACGGAAACAGCTTAGCAAGTTCTAATATTCACCGGTGTCACTTTTGCTCGGAATCGCGATCGTTTCGGCACGCAAGTGACTACCACAACGCCCGATTTCTCGTTGTGTTCGCCTGTGCTAACGCGTTTCTATCGAGAGCTTTGGTAAACATTGTCGCGCTGACGCGACGCCGCCGCGCGCACCAGGACCCGCGCCCATGCGCAGCACGGTCATCGACGCGATTTCAAACCGTCTCGATCTCGCTCTCGTCCTCGCGAACCCGTTTACGCGTGCGCACCGCGGCGCCCTGTGAAGGCAGCGGCGTGGTGGTGGCCAAGTGTGCATTCAGCAGAAACAACAAAACGTTGGAAGGAATGTGCAGGTTGAAATCCACCATGCTGTGCAGCAACAGCCCGCAGAGCGCAGTGATCGCGCCGGCATGGATGGCGCGCGAAAAATGGCCTTGCTCGGCGGTGAAGCCCCTGCGCGCACCGCGAATCAGAATCCACAGGAACGCCAGGCCGCACAAGCCGCCGAGGATGCCAGTTTCCGCGAGCAGTTCCATGTAATCGTTGTGCACGTGGTCCACGACCAAGCCGTCATAGGCAACTTCGTAGCGCGGGAACACGGCCACCAGGCCGCCCACTCCCGCTCCCTTGATGGGATGATCGAAAAAAATATGCGCTGCGCCGCGAATCATGGTGCCGCGCCGTCCCAACGAAACATCTCCCTTATGCAACGTTGAAAATCGCTCGATCGCCTGGCCCGCTCCCAGCCACGCCACCAGCGCCAAGGCAGCGAATCCCACAATCGCCAGCGCCACTAGCCGCGGCCCTTCCGGGGCTTTACGGAAGCGCGCCAGCAGTGCCAGCACGGCC
>Ga0210391_10000370_pt1 | contig 49939 bp, 14 predicted proteins | sample IncBWC12OmetaG_FD_160573 | JGI IMG/M metagenome (GOLD analysis project Ga0210391, IMG submission 160573) | Forest soil microbial communities from Barre Woods Harvard Forest LTER site, Petersham, Massachusetts, United States - Inc-BW-C-12-O ...
CCGCAGTTAGTGTTTGTCAGCTCCACTGACCCATTCACATACATGCGCCGAAAGGCCGCTCCCTGCGAAACGCCCCATTGCAAATAGGTGTCGCCCGATGGGATGGCATTAATGGAAATGTTCTCAATGGAGCGCCAAAAGTTGGTGGTCAAGTTCCCATTCGAGTCCGTCTGGTTTGAGGTCAGGTAGCCGTTGCTGACGGTGGTTGCTATTGGGGTTTCACCTAAGCCGGCGACAGACTCGTAGTAACCGACTTCGGCCTCGACGCCGGTATAGGTGCCGGGCGCGAAGAGAACAGCATAGCGATTGGTGCTGAACTGGGTATTGGTGTTCAATGTGTTTAGGGTCGAGTTGATCGATGAGACCGAATCGCTAGGAGTAAAGACGTAAACATTGGTGCCAAAGATCGTATTGTTTTGCGCAACAGCGGTACCGGTCCCGTAAAGAAGTCCAGTCAACGCGACGCCGAGCAGCAGGAAAATCGCACCCAGTGACCTTGTCGTACTACCGGCCAAGCAAAGACCGGGCTCGTCTTGATTACTACTCGATTCGCGAACAAAGTTCGGGCTCGTGGCAGAGGACGTGCGGAGTGAGATTGCGCCTTCAAATCGATGATTAGGGGAATGCATGAGCGCTCCGTGGGCCGGCCTGCTAACTTGCGAGATTCGTATTAAGCCGACTAAGTACACTCTGCGACACTCTCGTTTCGTCAGGTGTTTTGGCAAGTGAGTCGGGGTTCATTCACCGATAAGTGGACTGCCGGGACAGTTGAGTAGTTGAAGAGCAAGGTATTCCGCGCGCGTTTCTAAGTATTAAGGCTGTCGGAACTAACGAGTTAGAGTGTATGAGTTACTACAAACCTACTGGCGCGGCTCCGCAACCGTTAATGCCAGTTAATTGCATTGTTAATAGAGTCTTCCCACCCTTTTCCTCGTATCGCTATAATTGATCGCCAAGATTCAAAAATTAGAGGCATCCCCCCATGGCCTTCTCGATCCCCCATCCAGGTACGAAGCAGGAAGAGGAATGGCAGGAACTGCAGAGAGTGCTGCAGTCCGGCATACTGGACAAGGCGCCGAATCTCAAGCATTTTCTCGAGTACGTCGCGCAACAATATTTTTCCGGACACACCGAGCAATTGAAGGAGTACAGCATCGCCGTGCAGGCGCTGCATAGGCTTGAGCAGTTTGACCCGCAGTCGGATACGATCGTACGTGTGACCGCGCATACCTTAAGGAAGAAGCTGGATCAATATTACGGCACGGAAGGCGCCGATCATCCCATTCAGGTTCGGCTTCCCGCTGGCAAGTATGTTCTGCAGTTTGACCGCAAGGAGCAGGTCTCGGCGCCGGCAGTCGATCACATCGAAGCCTCGGCCCCCGACCAATCCGTTCAGGCTCTTCCGGCTCCAAGTTCTCCGCCGACAAGGACCTGGGCATGCGTGGCAGTTTTCGGAGCAGTCGCCTTGTTGCTCGGAGGCTATTTCGTGCGCTATCGGCCAGCAAAATCGCCGACTAAACCAACCAGCTTTACCGCCGTGACAAAATCCGCTGCTGTCGCGCCCGCATTTTCCGAGGCGGCCGGAGCTGCGACTGACCGGGCCATCCGCATTCGTTGGGGCACAGCCTCGCACTCATATACGGATGTAGCTGGGCAAATTTGGCTCGCTGACCGGTACTGCACTGGCGGCTCAACCTTCTCGCATCCGAATCAGGAGATACAGGGGACCGACGATCCGGCATTGTTTCAAGAAGGACGCGAAGGAAAATTCCAGTGCAAGATTCCCGTTCCACGAGGAAGTTATCAGCTGCTCCTGCTGTTTGCCGATACTTCTGGCGACAGGGAGGCAGCGCGACAGGTCGACCTCTCAATCAACAACGCCGTGACAGCGGCACTCGATGTGGTGGACGAAGCCGGCGGCGATAACATTGTCGTCGGCAAAGTCTACGCCGGAATCCATCCCATGAGCGATGGAAATATCCACCTCGACTTTACTTCGGACGGATCGTTCTTGAACGCAGCAGAGATTGTGCCGGCTGAGTCCGACGGCGGCGCGCCGATGCGCATGCTTGCCGGCCCTGCGGTATTCCATGACGACCAGGGAAATATTTGGAGCCCCGAGCGATTCTTTCACGGCGGCAGACGATCATTTCATCCGGATAACCTGCCTAAAGTTGCGAATGCCAGGCTCTTCGAATGGGAGCGGTACGGGCACTTCCACTACCTCATTCCAGTTGTGGCCGGGAAGGATTACCGGGTGCGGCTTTATTTTTCGGAAGGTTGGTTTGGTGTCAGCAATGGCGGTCCGGGGGGCCCGGGGAGCCGCATATTCGATGTCTATTGCAACGGCACCACGCTGCTGAAGGATTTTGACATCCTGCAAGGCCAAAATGGCGGCGCCGGCGTAATTGCCTTCGATCACGTTAAGCCCACGGCTCACGGCATGCTGGAACTCGATTTCACACCGGTCAAGAATTATCCGCTGATTGACGCAATCGAGATAGAGCCAGAGTAAAGCTGTTGCATTCTTGAGTACGCCGTGCGTCAGAATCGGTGTTCTCTTTTGCAAAGAGTCATTCGTGTTTTCTTGATGGGCGAGTCCTTCGTCCTCAGGACGCAGGACTCGCCATGTTCCCGCTTTCGCTTATTACCAGCCGACGGCTACAAGCAGCGTTTTCGGGTTTGCGCAACCGATGTCGCTCGAGTATCCACCCGCATCGTTGTATGGGAAGGCATACTGCTGCATATTGATGGCTTGCGCTTCGATCCACTGAGCATAGTGGTCATAGGGCTCTTGCTGATAGAAGCTTGCAGGATTTCCCCACATTCCCCCGTTGGTTAGATCCCCGGCCGCGTTAAACTCAGCCGTACCCGAGATAGGAGCGGTATGTCTAAAGATCGCGGCGGAAAGGTCCGGATTGGCACCTAAGCCGGAACCATTGGATCCTGCTTCCGGAATGGTAATGCCGTTGAAGGACCAGATATCAGAGATGTAGTTGGCATAGTAATTCTCGTATGGTCCCCCAGCGTTAAAGCCAGCTGCGCCCGGCTCAATGATCCGATACGTGCCATACGTTGTCTCGTCTGTCTGGAAGTCATATGGAGCGGCGCCGGTCGTGTTGTATGGAGCTGCGGCTAGATAGCGCTGGAGTGTAACAGACCGATCTTCCATAAAGGTCTCTTCATTTTCTCCGAGCGCTACATTTGTTCCGTCGCCGCAAACCAGATTAAATGCAATCTTGACTCCCAATGCGTCGACGCGCGTTGTGTCCATGTTGATGGAGGTTGCGCCGGCTGTGAACTCGATATAGTCCCAGTAGTCGGTGTTGTCCTCGTCCAAAGTCGGGTCATTCAGGAAAAAATACATACGCCCCGACGAGTTGGGCGGCATAGCGAAGGTCGGCTGCTGCGCAAACGTGTAGGTGGTTACGACTCCGTTGAGGGTTGCGGTCCAGGTTATCTGATCGTCCGCATATTTCCCGTTCGTTCGGTTCAGGAACTTCATCATTACCGTGTCCCCGGGGGGCAGCGCAGGCATATTGCTGGCATCCCAGAAGGGCGCGCCGCCCCAGAGGTTAGGGTTGAGCGCGGGTGTTGTCGCAGTAACCGTTGCGCTCGACGGCGAAACTCCTATCGAGTTGTTGGCCAGGACCTGGTAATAATACTGAGTCGACGCCGTAAGTACATCATCCTGGAACCAATTGCTCTTTGTGGTGCCAATCTGGTTGCTGGCCGAAGGCGTGAAGGTTGGCGTTGTGCTCCGGTAGATGTAATACGTTGTCGCTACCGTCCCCACCCCGGAGTTAGTCGAGTTCCAGAACAGATCGATCTCGTTGGCGTTCTCAGCCATCGCGGTCAATCCGGTTAGAGCGGCTGGAGCGGCGGTTGACGGCGTTGCCGGCAGTGATGTGGCTGAGGCCGAAGCAGCTGGCGAAATTCCTGACAGGGTAGAAGCCACGACCTGGTAGTAATACGTCGTCGAGGGCTGAATTCCAGGACCTGGGGGGATGGAGGACTCGCCCGCAGTAAGCGTGGCGGGATAGTTGCTGTCCATGTAGTTGGTGATCCCGACGGTGGTGCCCATCAGATTGGCGGACGACGGTGTGAAGGGAGTGGTTGTGCTCCGGTATACTGAGTAGTTTACTGGGGCAGTGTTTGGAGCAGGGGCTGCGCTCGCAACCCAGCGCAGATCGATCTGTTGGTAGGAAGATCCCACCGCTGTCAGACTGGTTGGCGGAGCGATTACGCTGTAGGCTGGCGTAGTAGCGCTGGCCTGCGCCGAGGCGGGCGATGTGCCCTCCGCATCAATCGCCTTTACGACGTAGTAGTACGTCGTCGAAGCTGTGAGACCAGTGTTGGAGTACGTCGTGCCCGTCAGCCCGCTCGCAATCAATGTGGTCGGATTCGCAGTCGTTCCGCCGTAGACGCTGTAGGAGCTGATGGTGCAGTTGGCCGGAGGGGTAACCGCCGTCCAGGTCAAGCCAATGACGCTGGGGTAAGATGCCGTCGCCGTCAGACCGGTTGGTGCAGAGGGAACCGTGGTGCAAGGAGTGGCGTCAAGCACCTCGATGCCATTGAACATGGGTTGATTGACGGTACCGTCGGTGAAAGCGATCACGATATTGCCGCTGCTGTTGGCTGTCGCAATGTATTGCTCAACCACAGCCGTGTAGCTCGCACCGGCCGTTGCGTAAATGTCGAAGTTGGTCAAGACTGCTGTTCCGTTGATGGCTACATCGAATTCACGATCGCCAGCTGCTGAGAAATAGAGCTCGGCAAAGTGCAGACGAACTATGTAACTGGTTCCTGAGGTCAGGCCGGGAATCGTATAGGTCACGACCCCTTGGCGCGCCGACTGATAGACTGCCGCGGGAGCAGCGATGGTCGCGACACTGGCGGGTATGGTGATTGTGTTCGTGACCGAGTAGGTGGTTCCGCCGGTGCTGTAGTCTTCGTCTGCGACGAAGGAATTGTCGCCCCCGCTCGAGTTGCTTACCGCCGGACCACCGGCATTGATGGATACATACCCCGTGCTGCCGCCTGCCGCTTGCGTGGTCGCGCTGGCCTGGGTCGAAGCTGCCGACGATCCGTCGGCGTCCACGGCTTCGACCTTGTAGTAGTAAGTGGTCGAGGCAGCGAGGCCGGTGTTGGTGTAAGTCGTACCGATCACTCCGCTGGCGACAAGATTACTCGACGATGGAGTGAAACCGTTGGTGGTGCTGCCGTAGACACTGTAGGAACTTATCGTGCAGTTCGCCGGTGGAGTAACTGCCGTCCAACTTAGGCTGATAGCGCTGGACGACGACGCGGTTGCCGTCAGTCCCGCCGGTGCAGAAGGCACCGCACTGCAACTGCCCGAGGAACCGCTCCGGATCTCAATGCCGCTGACCACCGGTTGGTTGGCCGCGCCCAGGCTGAAGGCGATCACGATTTGCCCGCTCGAGTTAGCCGTGGCCGTGAAGGTCTCGAGCAGCGCCGCATTGGCTCCGACTGTACCGTAGATGTCCAGGTTGGTAAGCACTGTCGTACCATTGATGGCCACGTTGAATTCGCGGTCTCCCTTGGCCGTGAAGTAGGTCTCGGCGAAGTGCAGCAGCACAGAGTACTGGCTGCCGGAGGTGAGACCCGGGATGATGTAGGTGAACACCCCGACACGCGCGTGCTGATACACTGCCATGGGCGCGGCATTCGTGCCGGGCTGGGTCAGGTTGATGGTAGCGGAGGTAACGGCATTGTCTCCCCCGCCGCTGAAATCTTCATCCGCGACAAAGGAGTAATCGCCGCCGCCGGAGTTACTTTCCGCGGGACCGCCGGCGGCAATGGCCATGATCTCCGTGCCGGACGCCGCCGCCTGCGTGGTGGCCGGCTCCTGCGCCGACGGGGCCGAGCTGCCATCCGAGTCTAGGGCTTCAACTAAGTAGTAATAGATCGTCGAAGCTGTGAGGCCGGTGCTGGAGTAACTGGTACTGGTCAGCCCGCTGGCGATCAGGTTACTTGATGATGGAGTGAACCCGTTGGTGGTGCTCTCGTAAACGTTGTAGGAACTGATGGTGCAGTTAGCCGGAGGAGTAACCGCAGTCCAACTCAGATTGATGGTGCTCGACGATGTCGCCGTCGCCGTCAACCCTGTCGGCGCAGAAGGAACAGTCGTGCAGGACGCAGCTTGAGTCTCCGCGCTGGATTGCGCCGAGGCTGCGGAACTGCCCTCCGCATCCACGGCTTCGACCTTGTAGTAGTAAGTAGTCGATGCAGTCAGGCCGGTGTTGGTGTAAGTCGTTCCGGTCACTCCGTTGGCGATCAGGTTACTTGACGATGGTGTGAACCCGCTGCTTGTACTGCCGTAGACCGAATAGGAGCTGATGGTGCAGTTGGCCGGCGGCGTAACTGCCGTCCAACTCAGAGCGATGGCGCTGGACGAGGACGCGGTTGCAGTAAGCCCGGTTGGCGCAGAAGGAACGGTGGTACAACTGATGGATATATCCCTGATCTCAATGCCGCTGACCACTGGCTGGTTGGCCGCGCCCAGGCTGAAGGCGATTACGATGTCGCCGCTACTGTTAGCGGTGGCTGTGAAGGTCTCCAGTAAAGCTGCGTCGGCTCCGACTGTGCCGTAGATGTCCAGGTTGGTGAGCACGGTCGTGCCATTGATAGCCACGTTGAATTCACGGTTTCCCTTGGCAGTGAAGTAGGTCTCAGCAAAGTGCAGCAGGACGGAATATTGGCTGCCTGATGTGAGACCCGGGATGGTGTAAGTGAACACCCCGGCTCGTGCGTGCTGATACACCGCCATGGGCGCGGCATTCGTGCCGGGTTGGGTCAGGTTAATGGTGGCGGAGGTAACGGCATTGTCTCCTCCGCCACTGAAATCTTCATCCGCGACAAAGGAGTAATCGCCGCCGCCGGAGTTGCTTTCCGCCGGACCACCGGCCGCAACGGCAACAACCTCCTGAGCAACCACACTTTTCACGCCAGCAATGTAAAAAGCGAGAACTATTGCCAGATTAAGAAATGTTCGAAGAATAGTCTTTGTCCAGATGATTGAATTGTTGTTTGACATAACATTCTCCTGTTCTTGCTGCGCATCGAGTTGTGTTGGCGCGATTACAACTGTGGCGCGATCCAGCCGCGGCCGTCTTATCGAATTTCAATGCCGCTGACGACCGGCTGATTGGCCGCGCCTAGGCTGAAGGCGATCACGATTTGCCCGCTGCTGTTGGCCGTGGCCGTGAAGGTTTTCAAGAGTGCCGCGTTGACCCCGACGGTCGCATAGATATCCAAGTTGGTGAGCACGGTTGTGCCGTTGATGGCCACGTTGAATTCGCGATCACCCGCTGCCGTGAAGTAAGTCTCGGCGAAATGCAGCAAGACGGTGTACGATGTGCCTGCCGTCAGGCCCGGAATGGTGTAGGTGAAGACTCCGGCTCGCCCGTGCTGATACACCCCCATCGGCGCCGCATTGACGCCGGGTTGGGTCAAATTGATGGTGGCCGTGACCGGACTATTATCTCCGCCGCCGCTGAAATCTTCATCCGCGATGAAGGAGTAATCTCCGCCGCCAGAGTTGCTCTCTGCTGGACCGCCGCACGCGATGGCAACAACTTCTGAGCTGCCACCAGCCGCTTGCGTGGTCGCGCTGGCCTGGGTCGAAGCGGCCGACGATCCGTCCGCGTCCACCGCTTCGATCTTGTAGTAGTAAGTGGTCGACGCAGCCAGACCGGTGTTGGTGTAACTCGTGTCGGTCACTCCGCTGGCGATCAAGTTACTCGACGATGGGGTGAACCCGCTGGTCGTGCTGCCGTAGACCGAGTAGCCGCTAATGCTGCAGTTCGCCGGTGGAGTTACGGCCGTCCAACTCAATCCTATGCTGCTGGAGGAGGTCGCAGTCGCCGTCAGTCCGATTGGCGCTGCAGGAACCGTGCTGCAGTTCGTGGATGAGCCCAGCACCTCGACGCCGTTGATCATAGGTTGATCAATGGTGCCGTTGGTGAAGGCGATCACGATGTCGCCACTGCTGTTGGCGGTTGCGGTGAACTGCTCAACCACCGCCGTGTAGTTCGCTTTGGCCGTCGCGTAGATATCGAAATTGCTCAGCACCGTGGTTCCGTTGATGGCCACATTAAACACACGATCCCCCGCGGCCGAGAAATACAACTCGGCAAAGTGCAGGCGCACTGTGTAACTGGTTCCAGCGGCCAAGCCAGGAATGGTATAAGTCACGGTTCCTTGCCGCGCATCCTGGTAGACGGCTGCGGGAGCAGCGATGGTCGCAACGCTGGCGGGTATGGTGATTGTGTTGGTGACCGAGTAGGTGGTTCCGCCGGTGCTGTAGTCTTCGTCTGCAACAAAGGAATTGTCGCCGCCACCCGAGTTGCTCACCGCCGGACCGCCGGCGTTGATGGATACGATTGACGTTCCGGAGGACGCCGTCAGCGTGGTCGCGCTGGCTTGCGCCGACGCCGCCGATGCGCCAAACGAGTCAAGCGCTTCCACGACGTAGTAGTACGTCGTGGAGGCCGCGAGGCCGGTGTTTGTGTAAGTCGTTCCAGTGACTCCGCTGGCGACGAGATTGCTTGATGACGGAGTGAACCCGCTGGTGGTGCTGCCGTACACGCTGTAAGAAGTGATGGTGCACGGAGGATTCGCGGGAGCCGCAGTCCAACTCAAGTTGATGATGCTGGAGGAAGACGCCGTCGCCGTCAGATTAGTCGGCCCCGTAGGGGGAACCGAATCGCACGTCGACGCGGCCGACGTGGTAGCGCTCGCTTGCACCGAAGCCGCCGACGTGCCGTATGAGTCGACTGCTTCTACCTTGTAGTAGTAGGTCGTTGAAGCCGCGAGACCGGTGTTGGAGTAGGTGGTGCCGGTCACCCCACTTGCGATCAGGTTGCTCGAAGAAGGAGTGAAGCCGCTCGAGGTGCTGCTGTAGACGTTGTAGGAGCTGATGCTGCAGTTGGCCGGCGGGGTTACCACATTCCAGGCCAAACCAATGATGCTGGAGGAAGAGGCCGTCGCGGTCAACCCGGTTGGCGCAGAGGGAACCGCGGAGCAAATAGCGGAATTGCCGAGTATTTCAATGCCATTGATCGAGGGTTGATTGACCGCGCCATTGGTGAAGGCGATCACGATATCGCCACTGCTGTTGGCGGTTGTGATGTATTGCTCAACCACAGCCGTGTTGTTCGCCCCGGCTGTTGCGTAGATGTCGAAGTTAGTCAGCACCGTTGTTCCGTTGATGGAAACATTGAATTCACGGTCGCCGGCTGCCGAGAAATAAAGCTCGGCAAAGTGCAGGCGTACGGTGTAACTGGTTCCAGCGGTCAGGCCGGGAATCGTATAAGTCACAGTTCCTTGCCGCGCATCCTGGTAGACTGCCGCGGGAGCAGCGATGGTCGCAACGCTGGCGGGTATGGTGATTGTGTTGGTGACCGAGTAGGTGGTTCCGCCGGTGCTGAAGTCTTCGTCCGCAACAAAGGAATTGTCGCCGCCTGAGTTGCTTACCGCCGGACCGCCGGCGTTGATGGATAGGATATCGGCTGGTGGCGTGGTAGCGGCTGCCTGCGCCGAGGCCGCCGAAGTACCGTCCGAGTCAAGCGCTTCGACGACGAAGTAGTAGGTCGTCTCAGATGCGAGGCCGGTGTTCGTGTAACTCGCGGTGGTCACGCCGCTCGCAACCAGGTTGCCCGAGCCCGCTGTGAACCCGCCGGTGGTGCTGCGGTAGACGTTGTAGGAACTGATGGTGCAGTTGGCCGGCGGGGTCACCGCCGTCCAGGTCAGGCGGATGGCGCTGGAAGAAGAGTCCGTCGCCGTCAGGCCGGTTGGTGACGAGGGAACCGCGCTGCAGGGCGGGGTGACCGGCGTGGTGGCAGTAACCTGCGCCGAGGCTGCCGATGTGCCGTCCCCGTCAACCGCTTCAACCACGTAGTAATAGGTCGTCAAATCCGGGAGGCCAGTGTCGGAGTAGCTGGCGCTTGTGATTCCGCTGGCTATCTCGTTGCTCGAGGACGGCGTGAACCCGCTGGTGGTGCTGCGATAGACGTTATAGAAACTGATGGTGCAGTTAGTCGGAGGAGTCACTGCCGTCCAGGTTAAGGTGATGACGCTGGAGGAAGTGGCCGTTGCCGCCAGCCCGGTTGGCGCGGAAGGAAGCGTGGCGCAATTGTTGATCGTACGAGGATCTGGCACCGCAACAATCGGAAACGACACCGAACCGCTCGCCAGCCCCGGAGCCGTGGCAGTCACCGTTACGGTTCCAACAGTGAACTGGCTGCGGAGAGCGATTCTGGTCAAGCCGCCTTCAACCTGCAACTCAGGGTCACCCGGCGAATGATAGAAAGCGTCAGGGACACCGCCTATATAGGTAGAGTTGGCGTTGGAGTATGCGTTGGTATTCGTGGACACATATTGTTCTGTTCCGCCCTGATAAGTGGCCGGACCGGACACCGAAAATGTGACGAGGTCGGAGGCAAGGGGCTCCCAATTTCCATTCGCGTCTTCTATCGTGGCCGTAACAAAAGCTGCATCCGAACCATTTGCCGTAACTTGGAAGGTCGTGCCATTCGGCTTGGTCAGCTCAGGAACAACAGTGAGCACGATCTTGTTTTCGGCTCCCGCTGTCGTCCTGCTGTCCGTCGCTACGACAGCTCCGGACGCATTCAGGCATTCCGCCGTCACCGTGCCGGAAACCCACGGCACAATCCAGGAGGTCTGGAAGGGTATCTGGGTGGCGGTTTCCGTCTGATTCCCTTCGTCGTCCGAGTTCCAGGGATTTGGCGTCTCAATCGCGCCCTGTTGTATGCCGTTGACCAGCAATTCCACCGATGGACAATTGCTGAAGGCATTCACCTGCACATTCCCGGAGGAAAGGTTCCAATGACCCGCTAAGCGAACGACCGGCTTGATCGAGAAAGGCGTCCAGGCGGCCTCGTAGACGTAATACAACAATTTCGGAAAGCGGTTCTGGTCCAGTGCGGAAGCGCCCAGCGAGCGAACGTCATTGGAGTTTCCGGGAGCAGTGGTGCTGTTGCCGGCTTCTATGTATTGGCCTGTTTCGCCGGGAGTGTCCGCAAGGTACCACTGCGCCATTCCCATAGCATCCGCCGCCTTCCCCAATCGCCAGTTGTCTAAAAAAGGCGCAACAAAGGCAAGCTCGAAATTCCAAGCCAGGCCTCGAGCCGTACCGGTGCCCCAATACTCCGCTCCCCAAGCCGGATTATTCGGGAAGTCAGTCTTGACGCCGACCTCGCAACCTTCCAGAGTGCAACCCAGCAGATAACCGTTGACGGGGTCAGGCGTACGGTCGGCGGCGACGTGGGTATTGATAGGATCCCACGTGGAATTTATAGCCAGCAGAGCCTCGCCGACAGATTCTTCCATGGTGCCGTTATTCGACTCCCAGTCGAGAATAGACGGATGGCTGCGATCGCGAATGATCATGTCGCGATGCAGCTCTTCTTTCAGCGTCACCATATCGGCCGTTGGGGCAGAAAAAGCTTCTTCGTTGTCTCCGCTCGGCTGGTCGATCATGATGCCGTAGGCATCGGCCGCGTTCACGAACTCCTCGCTGGAGGTCGAGTGGCCCGGACGATAAATATTTCCGCCCTCCGCGGCCAACAGCGAGAGGTCGCGCCATTGCTGTTCTTCCGGAACGGACGATCCCAACCCCGGATAATCGTAGCGCCCGGAGCCGCCCCACAAATTCATCGGATAGCCGTTGAAGATCGGGTAATTCGTATTCCAGGTGATCGTGCGGATGCCGAGCGGACTCTGCGCGACATCGACCACAACGCCATTGACGCTGACGATGTGGTTGACTGTGTACATATACGGCGTACCGTATATGGAATTGTTTGGATACCATAGTGTCGGGTTATTTACCGTGATCTGTTGACTGAACATTGGAGTCGGCGTCGATGGGAAATTGCCAGGAGTCATCGGAGCCACTGTCTGCGTAAGGGGCGTCCCGGTAGCTACTACGTTTCCGTTCGCATCTTCAATCTGCGTCGCCAGGGTTACTGTCTGGGAAGTCGTAGTCTCGTTGAGAACGTTGGTTTCAACTTGAATAACAGCCGAGGCGGCTTGCACTGTGTTGGTGTTAGAAGGAACCTCGGATACCGTGGCCACATAAGTGCCCCAGGTTTTCTGATTGGAATACACGTTTACTGGGATGTGCACCTTATTTGTAATGAACATCTTGACCGGCCGAAACAATCCGGCCATGGCCTGACCGAAGCGGAAGACCTCGGAGAATGCGGGATCTTCAAACCACGTATTGCCCCTGGAAACGCTCACCGCGAGTACATTTTCCGTAGCACCATCGGCTGTAATGTAAGGCGTGAGGTCGGCGATAACAGGAATGAAACCAACTACGTGCGACGCCTCCGCATTGGCCGTGACTGCACTGATGCCGGGCAGGAGTGTGCCATTAATGTAAATCTGAATGGCGGTGTGCGCACCCTCGAACTCGACCATGATCTTGCTGTTTGCATACTTCGGGTCAATCTTGAAGTGCAGACGGTACCAGTTGTTTTGTCCACACAGAGATCCTTGGCCACCTCCCGAGGCTTGATTGATAAATGTGCGCCATATATTCGCGTCGGTGGGAATGCCCACTTGAATCCAGTTAGGTGTGGAAAGGGTGCTACCACAAGAAGGCCCGGTGCCGAAGGTGGGAGCAGCGACCTCGACATAGCTGGGGGCTGCGAACGTCGTGGAATCCTGATTGTTCTCGTACCACCAATTGCTTTGTGGCAAGGCGGCAGTCGGATCCGCCGTAGCTGCATTCCCAACAAAATTGGGTACTCCCTCCGAGAGATTGATGGTGATCCGATTCGAGACGGGCGGCGTCGACTGCGCGCTTGCCCCGATCAAGCCCATTGCCCCAACCAAGAATAGGAGCATCCGAACCGCTAGCCCGATGCGAGTACAATATCCCTCTAAATTCCGGCGCGCGCCTCCGCTCTCAAGGATATGGGCACCGCGTCGTGAGCCGTGCGATTTCACGCTGTGAGGACGGATTGGACAATGAAAGCTGCTGTATGGGGGAAACATGACGCTCCTTGTTTACTGGTGCCTCGAACTTATTGGTGTCTTGAACTTGCACCGCTACGCCGGGTATTCCTGATCCAGAAGCGACATTGTCCGTTGGAGGGCTTATGTAGCAAGTGATTTGGGGTTCATTCACGGATAATGGCGCCAACGGAGCGACTAAACATGCAAAATCAGCGAGCCCATGCGGCGGAGAGCGCTCTAATTTCTGCGGCAAATCGATCTTGACCAGAGAGTCTAAGGGGAATTCACGAGAATTCGACGTTCGAAGTTGACGTTAAGGCAAACGTTAACGTGTTAAAGCCCCTCAGAGAACGGACTTCTCGTCGGCGCGGCATCGCCCCGCCTTCTCTCCGGAGGGCACCTGCGCAGTCCGGTTTTCAAAAAAAGCGGTAGGCGAATGCAATGCGATCAGAAACCGATGATGCGGTGAAGTCCGGAGCTCTACTCTTTTGTCCACACTTTGATCCTGTCTCAAGCCGGAACCCCTACCGAATCCGACTTGACTTCGGCATCTCGACAGTCGTCAACGGGAGGGCGAATCGCTCCTATTCAACCTGTCAATTGCCCATCCAGGAGTTCCACAGCGTGTCGAAGCGCTCTGGGCGCCCGCGCCATTGCCAGGCAAAGCTGGCGCCGCAACCGCAAGTCAGAAAGTGAAGATACTGGTGTCCGCAGTAATGCTTCAGGTCCTTCGGCATTAAACTCTAAAGGAGGATTATGCCGTCGCTGTATTCGTGATTCGTAAACAAAGAGTGCTCATCTTTCGTTGAGCGTAGGACAGAACAATTCTGACAAGTCTCACCGTCGAGGCTCTACCAGCGAGACTTAGGCGAGACACCCGTTGCCAATCGGGCGTCGCCGTCCTGAATTCGTAAAAGCCTTCGGCAGGTCCCGCCGTTCTCTGCCTTCGATGATATGTTTCCGCGCCTACACACAATACATTACATCCGCGGACGCTCGAGTACCGCCTCGGCTTCGTAAGGACCGGAGGAAATATGAGGGTCCCCAGCGTGACAAACTTCTTCAAAATGCTGATCGCCGCTTTTCTGCTCGCGGGTCTCCGCTTGTTTGCCCAGAGCTGCGGCTCCGGCGATTGCCAGCCGGGCGTGATTGCCGGCCCGTACTCTGCTCCTCAGACGTCGGAAAATACGGCGGCGAATTTTCCGGCGTGCACGTCGGCCTCGTGCCGGGCGAGCGCGTGGGTGAATGATCAGATTGAAGGCATCGATGCGCAGCAGAACATCGGCACCGCTTATCAGTTTTACGATAACGTGCTTAACCTCGATACCAACATCGCCGTGGGAGAAAGCGCAACGGGCGAGAATGCGCAGGTGCTGCAATGGATGAATTCTCGCTACCTGCAGGCGTTTGACAAAGTGAGCGGGCAGCCAATCTTTACAAACTCCGGAGGGACGACCGCGGTGCCGCAGAATGCCGTCGCTTTTTGGCCTGCTGCAACACAACCCGAGTGCCAGCTCGCGGCCGGAAACGTACAAGTGATCTACGATCGCGTGGATAACCGCTTTATCCTTAGTCGCCGTTCGGCTTACCTGGTTGGAGGGATTGTTCACTATGCGATGTGCATCGCGGTGAGTTCGAGCAGCGATCTTTCCAACCCGCAGACCGTTTGGTACGCGTACGACTTCAAGATGGACACGGTGCTGCCGTGCGTGCCGAGTTCCAACAATTGCACCGCGGGCACTACGTATTACTTTCCCGACTGGCCGAGAATCGGGACGTGGTCGAACGGGTTCTACATTACTTTTGATTTGGAGGATCCGACCGAAGGCTTCACCGAGGCCGGCTTCGAAGCTTGCCAATTAGACCGGGCCGATATGGCGCTAGGGCACGCAGCGAACCCGATGACCTGTTACACCTACTTGGTTCCAGTCGCCGACCAGCCGACGTTGATCCACTCGCTCGATGTGGCCGATATCGACAGCGCCAGTGAACCTCCCAGTGGCGAGCCGGAATATTTTCTCGGGATCGTCAATCCCAGCAACGCGCAGCAAGGGGGCAACGGGCAGACAGTTTGTACCAGCGCCATTACGCCATGCACATCGAACCAGCTTGCATTGTTCATCTGGGGCACGAGCGGGCTTGCCGGTCCAAAGTTTATTCCGGTGAATCCCTACACGCCGGGCTGCTACGACACGTCGGGCAGCGGCACGGAGACCAATACCGTATGCGTGCCGGAGCCCAGCACGAATCCGGTGACGATTGGAGCTTATGGCTCGCCTTCGTGCGGCGACTTCAACACTCCATGCGTCGATTCGCTCGGCGACCGCATGGCGAATCGCCTGACTTACAATAACTTCAGCGTCGCCGGAATCGACCTTGAGTTTCTGACCGCCTCGCATGTCGTAATGGAAAGCGCCGCGAACCAGAGCACCGGAATACGCTATTACATTCTTGGCGTTTCCAACGGGAATGCGTTTCCGCTCATCAATAGTAGTAGCGGCGGCGAAGTTGGCCCTGCCGACCTCGCCGATCCCAACCACACCCTGTTTTATTTCATGCCGAGCGCGGCGCTCGATAAATACGGCAATCTGGGAATGACTTACACGGTTTCTGGCGCCTACTGTTCCACTTGCCGGGTGCAGCCCAATCCCGCAGTGTATTTCGATTTGTTGCCGTTGGGGATTTCCAACTTCGGACAGCTCAACCTGATCGTCGCCGGAACTGGAGACGAGGAGAGTACTTTCCACTGGGGAGAGTATGCCGCAACAGTGATCGACCCAACCGACGATTTAACTTTCTATGGCGTCGGCGAGTATTTCAACACTAGTCAGACTGGGACAAGTAACTGCACGGAACCGGCTAGCGATTGCTATACATGGCAGACTAGGATCTTTCGGGCGAAGGCTGCGTTCTGATCTAGCTGTTATTTAAAATCCCAAGAGAATGGGCGGTGGGCCAGACTTTTGATCTTGCCAAGAGTGAGAGTGCTCAACTCCCATTCTGACTTACGACCGATCAGGCAGCTTTTATTCAAAACAACCTGAATATCCGTGCTTTGATGCAACAGGAGTGCGTCAGTTGTGTGCCTCTGTTGCGAGCCAACGAGGAAACTCTATGGCTCGCAAAGTTGGCCAAATCATCGCACGTGGCGACCGCAGATGGCTTATTCGAGTCTATCTAGGCCGAGATCACGAAACCAAGAAACGCAACTACCACAACCGAACAATCTACGGTTCCATGAGGGAAGTGCAAGCATACTTGACGAAGAAGTTGCGCGAACGCGACCTAGGCCGCTATTTGGAGGGAGCAAGGTCACACTCAATGAGTATCTTGATCGATGGATTCAGACGGCGGTGAAACCTAGAGTTCGAGAGAAGACATGCTAGGACTATGAAGGCATGCTGCGGCGCTATATCCGACCTCACCTAGGCGAGAGAGTACTTGCCGCAATGCGCCCACTAGACATCCAAACCACTTATCAGCAGATGATTGAACGAGGACTATCGAGTCGGACCGTTCGCTACACACACGTGGTACTAAACTCTGCGATGCGGCAAGCCTTGCAGTGGAGTCTGCTGCTTGAGAATCCAGCCGGTGGAGTCAAAACCCCGCAGCAGCCTAGGGACGAAATGCGCTCGCTGACGGTTCGAGCAAGCGCAGATATTTCTTAAGGCTGTTCTGGCAACTCCGCTCGGCCCAGTGCTTGCGGTCGCACTCACAACTGGGATGCGGCCAAGTGAGTATCTCGGGTTGAAGTGGCAGGACATCGACTGGGTACGGCAAACAGTCAGCGTTGTCCGGAGCATTCGGAGACTAAATGGTAGGTGGTGCTTCTGCGATACAAAACGTTCGCGAAGCCGTCGGCCCATCAAATTACAGCGTTGGATTGTTGCTCTTCTTCGTGATCTGCAGAGGAAAGCGAGTACGCACGATTTGTGTCCGGAGGGCCATGACTTGGTCTTCAGAACGCCGTCGGGACAGCCAATCAATGCCGATCATCTCGCCAAGCACTTCAGATCAATGCTCGACCTCGCTGGGCTGCCGCGCCTCAGGCTCTATGATTTGCGCCACTCGGCGGCCACAATCGCGTTAGCAGCCGGAGTGTCCCCGAAAGTCGTTTCGGAGCAACGAAGTGATCAACGGAAATGCCGGTCCGCCCCGGATCATAGCCACATATTTTTGGTAGTGAGCTCGAACATTCAAGAGCAAACTGATTACCTCGACGAGCGGTACTGCTGTGGCAATTGGGGTGCCCAAAAGCGAACCCTACAAATGCCACAATTGGCGTAAACCGGTGTGTTATCGAGCGGATCCACCGTATGAGAATGTTGACGGTGGAACTAAAGGCCGGCCTTGCCGTGCGCAACTATCGTTCGTGAAGTTCAATGGACCCGACGGGAGACCCTTTAACTAAGTAATCCCCTTTTTGTAGGCCAGGAGGAACCTGCGGGCGCATCAACAGACAGCTTTGGCAACATCTAGTCGAGGGACTTCCACATGGGCACTGTAGGCCACGCAGAGGAGAAGTATTTGCACGCGCTCTGCTGCGGGCACGTCCCTCTCGAATACTCCCACAAAGTTACGCAAAAGGCCGGATTGGATCACAACGTTGTCGCCGGGGTTCAGCGCATTCGTATAGCGTATGACGCATTTCTTGTCCATGCGGGCATAAATCTCTGCAATCAATTCATCGCTGATTGGAGCCAGCATTGTGCCGAATTTTACAACATAGGCAACCCCTCGAGTGAAATGAATATTGTGTAGCATCTTGAGGGCTTCGAAGCGGGCAAATATATACCCTGGAAACAAGTGCGAATAGCGCTGACGATTACTCCCCTCCAGCAGTGGGGCCAATGTTTTGACGCCCCAAGAAACCAAGTTCTTCACCGCACGTTCTTCTTGGCGGGGCTTTGTTCGAATTGCATACCACGACAAATCGGCGCTCATTTTAGTTCAGACAGGAGCTTCGATGATCAAGGTTTCCTAACTGAGGGTCGGGTAGAAACTTGCGAAATAAGTCCGCTTAACGCCGGGACAAGAGAATAAAAACTCGATCACCTTCGTAGAGTGATTTCCCGCCTCAGAAGCAACCGTCCCACAATGTGTTCCGATATCCTCTGAGCTATTTAGCGATACTCCATAAGTCAACACTCCAAAATCCGAACGCTAACTGTCTTCCCGTTACAGATTACGAACTCTATTGAGCGTAACTCCTTTAAATTATTGGCTGATCGTTGTATTCACAACCGCCCTATCTCACATCTTGTTATGTCGAATTTACCTACGAAATACTAACATAGGTGCCCAACTCTCGCGCACAATCTCCTCGGACGACATCCGTGTATTCCAGCAATCAGTCTTTTTGAGCGGAAACCTCCGCGGGTTGCCTTCTACATCCATCCTGTACGTTTCGTCGAGGGATTATTCATACCGTAAGTTGGTTGTGCAGCGGGTATAGTCTAAAACAGTGGTGTCGGCCCAGGCGCATAGTGTCAAGAGGCATTTAGTTGCTTCTGTGGCGGTAGCTTACCTAAATCCAAACCTTTCCTGGTCTTTGATCACAAATATCTCGTTCATCAATTATCCTCGCTACGTCTGGAGTCTCCTTTCCGATCAATTAATTGCAATCGAGATTGACCGCGCAGTCTTTACGGCGCAATGAATATCAGGAATCTCTTCCTGAGTTAACACTGCCAGTATCAATGGGGAACTGGAGGTGGAAGTTGAGAGAAGCGACTGCTACATCGAACGAAAAGGCAAGCGCAACCGTCACCATCATTGATCTGCTGCGGTTCAGGGCGGCCACCCAGCCGAACCAGATTGCTTATCGGTTCCTGGCCGACGGGGAAGAAGAGAGAGCTAGCCTTACCTATGGCGAGCTTGACCGGCGTGCGCGGCAGATTGCTGCCGAGTTGCAAACGATTTCAGCCGTAGGTCAGCGGGCTTTGCTGTTGGATTCTTCGGAGTTGGACTTCATTATTGCCTTCTTCGGTTGTCTGTGCGCTGGCGTGACAGCGGTTCCTATTTATGCACCCCGTTTGAACAAGAAAGGAAATGCACGAGTCGAGTCGGTTGTGGCGGATGCCCAGCCCTCGGTGGTTTTGACCGCCGGATCTGGCTCCCCGGCAATCCGTGACTTGGTGACAGCTTCGGTCGGTGAGCATGTGAAGTGGATTGACACAAACGCTCTGCCTAATCGTGGCGACCTCTGGATCCCGTCGGCACTAAGTGGCACAGACACCGCTTTCTTACAGTACACATCCGGCTCAACCGCAAATCCCAAAGGGGTGATGGTAAGTCACGCCAACATTCTGCATAACGAGGAAATGATTCAGAAGGCTTTCGGAACAGGGCCCGGAAGCACAATCGTGGGATGGCTACCGCTTTATCACGATATGGGGTTGATCGGGACAGTGCTGCAGCCGCTGTTCGCAGGGGTGCCCTGCATCTTGATGTCGCCGGTCGCCTTCCTGCAGCGACCACTGCGCTGGCTGCAAGCCATTGCCCGTTATCAGGCCACGACCAGCGGAGGGCCTAACTTTGCCTATGAGCTGTGCATGCGCAAAATCCGCCCCGAGGACCGAAGTGGACTCGACCTGAGTTCATGGCGTGTTGCTTTCAACGGTGCGGAACCAGTGCGGCTTGAAACGCTCAACCGATTTGCCGCGCAGTTTGCCGACTGCGGTTTTCGGCGCGAGGCTTTCGTTCCATGTTATGGCCTGGCTGAAGGCACCCTCTTCGTGAGCGGGGGTCTTGAACCGAACGGAGTAACTGCCGTGCATCATGGCGCCAACGGTGGTCCGACTAATGGGGCAAAGACATCTCGTCAAGGAGAGAAGATGCTGGTTGCCTGTGGCCGTCCTCCGGCGAAGCAAGAAGTGCGAATCCTTTCGCCGGATTCACTGCAACCGTGTTTCAACGGTCAGGTAGGTGAGATATGGATAAAAGGTCCCAGCGTCGCGCAGGGGTACTGGCGTAAGCCGAAAGAAACTGAAGAGACATTCAATGCGCAAATCCCCGGAACCGCGGAAGGTCCATTTCTTCGAACGGGCGATCTGGGATTTCTGTCTAACGGGCACCTATTTATAACCGGAAGGTTGAAGGACTTATTGATCATTCGCGGTCAGAATTACTATCCGCAAGATATAGAACTTACGGTCGAGCAAAGTCACCCGGTCTTACAGCCCGGTAGCGGGGCGGCTTTCTCGGTAGAGATAGAAGGTGAAGAACGACTCGTCGTCGTGCAAGAAGTTGCCGTTACCAAAGGTCAAGAAACGGCGATTTGTAAGGATAGGGATAACGATAATCTGGACGCACTCATAAAACTCATCTCCCGGAATATCGTTGCCCAGCATGAACAGCAACCGTACGGGGTTGTGCTGATACGAAAAGGCACCATTCCCAAGACGTCCAGCGGTAAGATCCAGCGTCACGCATGTAAGGATGCATTCCTAAGGAAGGACCTCGCTGTCCTCAGGGAGTGGCCGGAGCGAGAATCGCCTGAAGCGACTTCGCAGGGCTCTACTAGCGGTAAGCGGCAGCGGCCCACGCTGAGCGAGCTAGCTCCATGGTTGGTCGCAGAAATCGCGCGCATCAAAGGAATCGATCAGGAACGCGTCGACCTGCAACAACCATTTACAGCCTATGGTCTGGATTCACTGGACGCGATTGAATTCGCGCACAAGCTTCACACTGAGTTTGAAGTCGAGGTAGAGGTTTCGGAGTTCTTTGCCGATTCGGCCATCGCGGACGTCGTCCAACGCGCCACGGGTACCCTACAAACGCGCGTGAGCCGGCGGGCAACGGGGCGGCCTGCGAGCTACCCGCTTTCGTACGGGCAGCGCGCTTTGTGGTTTGTGCATCAGACGGCGCCGGACAGCGCCGGCTACAACCTCTCGCGAGTGATTAGGATTGCAACCAACCTGGATGTCGATGCACTGCGTCTAGCATTTCAGGCATTGGTCGACCGCCATCCGTGCCTTCGCACGATTGTGGTGGAGACGGCAGGAGAACCGGTTCAGCAGGTTGCAGAGAAGGCAGAGGTCAGCTTTGAATATTTTGACGCCCGCGATTGGAGCCAGGTAGAACTGGAGAAAGGTCTTGTCCAACAGAGCCAGCGGCCTTTTTCTCTGACGCTAGGTCCATTGTTTCGGACTGTCCTATATGCCCGGTCGGAAAAAGAATACCTGCTGCACGTTGCAGTGCATCACATGGTTGCGGATTACTGGTCTCTTACGTTGCTGCTGGATGAAATTGGAAAACTGTATCAAGCCTATGCGAATAAAGTCGAAACACACCTTGTTCCGTTGGAATACAGTTACGCGGATTTTGTGGAATGGCAGCGGGAGAAGCTTTCTGGTCCTGCCGGAGAAAGACTGCGGGACTATTGGAAAAACGAGCTGGCAGGAGAACTGCCGCCTCTCAGCCTGCCCGCAGACCACATCCGTCCGCCAGTGCAGACATTTCGTGGCGCTTCCTTTCCCTTTAGCCTCGATGCCAGGCTAACCGAAGCATTGAAGAGGCTGGGAGAAGAGCAACAAGCCACGCTCTTCACGACACTTCTGGCAGCGTTCCAGGTTTTGCTCTATCGCCTCACCTCTCAGAAACAAGTTATTGTTGGCTGCCCGATTGCGGGCAGATCAAGAGCAGAATTTGCGAACACCGCGGGGTACTTTGTGAACGCCGTGCCCTTGCGAGCGGATTTTCAGCAGCGGCAAACATTCACTGAATTCCTATCGCAGGTTCGCAACCGGGTTTCGAAAGCCTTTGCGCATGAGTTGTATCCCTTCTCGTTAATGGTTGAGCAACTTGGGATTACTCGCGATCCGGCCGTGCCCCCCATCTTTCAGAGCGCGTTTGCCTTTCAGCAGACGTACGGGAGCCGTTCGGAAGATTTCGTGCGTTTTGCCTTAGGGCAACCGCAGGCACAGGTAACCTTGGGCGGCTTACAGTTGGAGCATGTCGTCGTTGAACAGCAAACGGCGCAGTTTGACCTAACGCTAACGGTCGGCGAGGGACCGGACGGGATCGTTGGAGCCTGGGAGTACAGCAGCGATTTATTTGACCACTCGACCGTCGTGCGCTGGTCTGAGAACTTCAAGGTTCTGCTGCAAGCGGTTGCGCAGCATCCCGATTGCCACGTCAGCCGGTTCGCGATGTTGTCGACTGAGCAGCGAAGGCAAATTGTAGAGGAGTTCAACCACACCCAACTGAATTATGACTGCCAGCAGTGCGTGCATGACGAAATTTCGCGACAAGCGATGTCCACGCCTGACAGAATCGCGGTTGCCTTCGGAGCAATCGAGCTGAGCTATCAGCAGTTGGAGCAGAGGTCGAACCAGGTCGCACACTACCTGAGAAAACTTGGGGTAGGACCGGATGTGCGGGTGGGAGTGTGCCTGGACAGGTCGGTAGAACTCGTAGTCTTCCTGCTGGGTGTACTCAAGGCTGGAGGCGCCTATATTCCGTTGGACCCCGGGTATCCGGCAGAGCGGTTGCAATACATGGCGCAGGATGCACAGGCTCCGGTAGTGATCGTGCAGAAGCGGCAGATTGAACAGTTCGCGAATCTTGGGGTGCGGCTGATCTGTGCGGAGGACCAGCAGGCTGAAATAGAGCGCGAGAGAGTGGCGGATGTTGGAGTAGGGCTGGAGGACGAAAACCTGGCCTACGTCATCTACACCTCAGGATCGACGGGAAAACCGAAGGGGGCCATGAATACGCACCGGGGCCTGCAGAATCGGTTGCAGTGGATGCAAGAGAAATACCAGTTGACGAGCGACGATCGAGTTCTCCAAAAAACACCTTTCAGTTTCGATGTATCGGTGTGGGAATTCTTCTGGCCGTTAATGGTAGGCGCCAGATTGGTGATGGCCGAGCCGGGAAGACATCAGGACCCGGAATATCTGGGACAAACAATCGAGCAACAGGGAGTGACAACGCTGCATTTTGTTCCGTCGATGTTGCAGGCGTTTCTGGAATCGGGTGAGGCGAAGAGGTGCGGAAAACTGCGGCGGATCATCTGCAGCGGAGAGGCGTTAAGCGCAGAGCTGGCGCGGAAGTGCGTGGAACAAATTCCAGCCGAGTTGCACAATCTCTACGGTCCGACCGAGGCGGCCATCGATGTAACGTACTGGCCCTGCCGGCGGGAAGATTTAGCGGGCGGCGTAGCCATCGGCAAGCCTATCGCCAACACACAGATGTATGTGCTGGATGCGGAATATGAGCCGGTGCCCGTGGGGGTGGAAGGAGAGATCTACATTGCCGGGGTGGGGCTGGCGCGTGGGTATTGGAATCGACCTGATCTTACGGCGGGGCGCTTTATTGCCAACCCGTTGAGCGCAGAAGGCGGAGCGCGGATGTACCGGACCGGGGACCGGGGACGCTGGCGCCGCGATGGAAATCTGGAATATCTGGGGCGGTTCGACCACCAAGTCAAGCTGCGAGGGTTCCGGATCGAGTTGGGGGAGATCGAGGCCTGCTTGGCGAAGTTTGAGGGGGTGAAGGAAACGGTGGTGGAGGTGCGGGGAGCCACTGCCGGAGACAAGCGGTTGGTTGCGTACATTGTGCCCGATGAGGTACAGGCGCGCCCCTTGAGAAAGATGGCGCGCCTCAAGAAGGCCGGCGATCTGACCGAAAGCAAGCTGTACGAGCTGCCCAACGGCATGCTGGTCAAGTTTCAGAATAAGAGCGAGACCGACTTTCTGTATCGCGAAATCTTCGAGGGCGAGGGTTACTTGCGACATGGGATTACTCTCGAGGCCAACGCCTGCGTATTCGACATCGGGGCAAATATCGGAATGTTCAGTTTGTTCGTGGCCCAGCTCGCTCCGGCGGCCACTGTCTACGCATTTGAGCCGATCCCGGCTGTTTTCGATGACCTCCGAATCAACATGGAGCTTTATGTCGGGAACCCTAGAGCCTTCAATTGCGGCTTAGCGGGAGGGTCCGGAACGGTCACGTTTACCTGGTATCGGCACGACTCCGTACTTTCAGGCCGATATGCCGATCTAAAAGAGGAAAGCTCAACTGTCAAATCCTTTCTGAAGTCACAATCCGAGTCGAAAGACTTGTCGGATGAGGATCTGGACAGACTGCTTGCGGAGCGCCTTAGCGGGGAGCGAGTGGAGTGCCAACTTCGCACTCTTTCCTCAGTCATTGCCGAGGAGAAGATCGAGCAGATCGATCTTCTCAAGATCGACGTTGAGAAGAGTGAGCTGGATGTTCTGGAAGGCATCGAAGACCATGACTGGGAGAAGATCCGACAAATTGTGTTGGAGGTTCATGATTCTGATGGGCGTCTTGGAGTAGTCAAACGGATGCTCAAAGCTCATGGGTATGAGCTGCACATCGAGCAAGATGAGTTGTTACAAACCACGAACCTCTACAACATCTATGCTCGCCAGACCAAAAACGTTCCCCGAGCCGAAGGAGCAGGCATCTCACCCCACCCGGTCCGGGCGCCAACATACTTTAGCCCCGCCCAGTTCATCGCTTCCCTGAAGAATCATCTGAAGACGCTTTTGCCGGAGTACATGGTGCCGGCGGCGTACGTTTGTTTGGATCGTCTGCCTTTGACGCCGAACGGGAAGCTGGACCGGAAGGCGCTGCCGGCGCCGGAGGCCGATGCTTACGCGGCCCACGTTTACGAGGCGCCGCAGGGAACGATGGAAACCACGGTGGCCGGGATATGGGCCGAGATGTTGAAAATCGAGCGGGCAGGGCGAAACGATAATTTCTACGACTTGGGTGGGCATTCACTGCTTGCGACCCAAGTGATGTCGCGTATCCGGCAGGTGTTTGGGGTGGAGGTGCCGCTCCGCAGCTTTTTGGAGAATCCCACGGTCACCGGGCTGGCCCTCCAAGTGGATAGGGCGGCTAAGACAGCGGCTCCTCCTCTGCGGCCTCTTCCGCGGGGGCAACGTTTGCAATTGTCTTTTGCCCAGGAGCGCTTGTGGTTTCTGTCACGCTATGAGACGGAAGCAAGCTTGTACAACGTGCCTGTAGCCCTGCGACTGCGGGGAGCAGTCAACATTGAAGCGGTTAAAGCCAGCCTGCGGGAAATCGTAACCCGTCATGAAGTTCTGCGCACCAGCTTTCCCGAAGCCGACGATAGAACCATACAGAGTATTGCCCCTGAAATCGACCTGGCGATTCCGGTGGTTGAGGCCGGTGAAGATGAGCTGCCTCAAGTCCTTCGCCAGCAGGCGCGGCAAGCGTTTGATCTCAGCCATGGCCCGTTGATTCGGGCGTCGTTGTTCCGCATCGGCAGTCACGAGCATGTCTTGCTGGTGGTTCTACATCACATTGTTTCCGACGGTTGGTCGTTGGGAATCATACTTCGTGAATTCAACGTGCTGTATGACGCTTTTAGTAGAGGCGCGGCTTCGCCCTTGCAACCTTTGCCGATACAGTATGCGGATTTTTCGGAGTGGCAACGAGAATGGTTGCAAGGGGAGGTCCTGGAAAGGCAACTAGCATACTGGAAACAACAGTTATCGGGGCTCGAAGCGCTCGCTTTGCCCACTGACCGGCCCTACCCAGCCAAACCGACCCTGGCCGGAGCCGTGGAGATGTCGTGCTTACCCCAGCCTCTGGTCGCGAAACTGAAGTCTCTGAGCGATCAACAAGGGGTAACGCTATTTATGACCTTGTTGGCCGGTTTTAAGATTCTCTTGTTTCGCTATACCGGTTGCACGGACATTTCGGTTGGTTCGCCGATTGCCAACCGTAACAGGCAGGAACTCGAGCCACTTATTGGTTTCTTCGTAAATACGCTGGTGTTACGCACTGCCTTCGCAGAAGATGCTTCGGTATCCAGGTTGTTGCAGCAGATACGCGAGGTCTCACTGCAGGCTTATGCGCACCAGGATATTCCCTTTGAGCGTTTAGTCGAAGCGTTACATCCAGCCCGCGAGCTCAGCCGTACTCCTCTTTTCCAAGTCATGTTCGTCCTCCAGAACGCGCCATTGCCGAAGGTCTCGTGGAATGGCCTTGAAGCAAACGCAAGCGTTTTGGAAACAGGTACGGCAAAGTTTGATCTGACTTTGTCCGCACGCGAGGAAGAGGGTGAGTTGGAGTTGTCACTAGAGTACCGAATTGAATTATTCGATGCGGCGCGCATGAAGCGAATGCTGCAGCACTATCGAACTCTGTTGGAACAAATCGTAGCGTCTGTGGATAGCCGGATCAACGAGATTGAAATACTAAGTGAAGCGGAAAAACAACAGCTGCTGGTGGAATGGAACCGCACTGGGGCGGAGTATGAGCAGGAGAAATGTCTGGCCGAGTTATTTGAGGAACAGGTGCGGAAAACGCCTGAAGCGGTAGCAATCGTCAGCGCGGACGAGCAACTCACGTATGCGGAGTTGAATCGGCGTGCCAACCAATTGGGTCACTACTTGCGGCGACTCGGGGTGGCACCGGAAGTGCGAGTAGGAATCTGCGTCGAGCGTGGATGGGAGATGGTGGTGGGGTTGTTAGCCATCCTCAAAGCGGGAGGTGTGTATGTACCGCTGGATGGAAGCTATCCGGAAGAGCGGCTGAGATACACGCTGGAGGACGCGAAAGCTGTGGTGGTGGTCGCGCAGAAGGCACTGTCGGAGAAGTTAAACGGATTTGCTGGGCAGACGGTCCTGTTGGATGTGGAGAGTGAGGAGATCGGGCGGGAGAGTAGAGAAGATCTCCAGCGAACGACCACGCCAGAGAATCTCGCTTATGTGATTTATACCTCGGGATCTACCGGCAAACCGAAGGGAGTAGCCATTACACACGGCAGTGCAGTGGTGTTTCTGCATTGGGCCCGGGAAGCGTTTGCAGCGGAAGATCTTGGCGGGGTGCTGGCATCAACTTCAATTTGCTTCGATCTGTCGGTTTTTGAAATCTTTGGGCCACTCAGTTGTGGCGGTACGGCGTTCGTGGTGACGAACGCTTTGGAACTGGCGAGTATGACTGAAGCCCGGAAAGTGAAGTTGGTCAACACTGTACCCTCGGCAATGCGGGAATTGGTGCGGATCAACGCTCTGCCTGAGTCGGTTCGAATCGTCAATTTAGCCGGAGAGGCGCTGACGTGGGGATTAGTAGACGACGTCTATAAAGCCGGGAATGTTGAGCGAGTATGCAATTTGTACGGACCATCGGAGGACACGACATACTCGACATACGCATGGTTAGAGAAAACTCCAAGCAAAACCGCAGTGCCGATAGGCAAACCAATCGCCAACACGCAGATCTATGTGCTGGATAAGTGGATGGCACCATTGCCGATAGGAGTAGTGGGAGAGTTGTACCTAGGGGGAGCGGGTCTAGCGCGCGGCTACTTAGATCGGCCAGAGTTGACAGCGGAAAAATTTGTGCCCAACCCGTTTAGCGCTATTGGTGGCGCGCGGCTCTATCGCACCGGAGATTTAGCGTGCTATCGAGAGGACGGGAATCTGGACTTCCAGGGACGTGTGGACCACCAAGTAAAGGTGCGCGGCTACCGAATCGAGCTGACGGAAATTGACGCAGCACTGGAAGAGACAGCCGGAGTCAAGCAGGCAGTGTCGCTTGCGCTGGATAACGCTGGGGAGAAACGACTGGTGGCCTATGTGGTCACAGAAGCAGGAACCACAGCAGCGCAGTTGAAGGCGGCACTGAGGAAGCGGCTCCCGGAATTCATGGTGCCGTCCGATTTTGTCTTATTAGATGAATTCCCTCTGACCCCGAATGGAAAGATTGACCGCCGCGCGCTGGCAACGCTCAATGTGCACCGTGGTGAAGGAGCCAGTCATGTCGAACCGCGCACACCGGTGGAGGAGTTGGTTGCGCAAATCTGGTCGGAATTATTGGCGATTGAGCGGGTGGGCGCGGAGGACAACTTCTTTGCGTTGGGAGGACACTCCTTACTGGCTACCCGGATGCTTTCGCGGTTGCGGGAGGTATTTGATCGCGAAATTGAGTTGCGTGCGGTCTTTGAATTTCCGGTTCTCGCGGATTTGTCGGCACACATGGCCGGCCTCACAACGCAGATACAGCCGGATACCACCCAGCCCATTGTCCACAGAACCGGATTGGAGGCCTTGCCGCTCTCTTCACAGCAGGAACGCCTTTGGTTTCTTGATCGGTATAGCTCCAGTGGAGTCGCTTATAGCCTGCCCGCAGCGGTACGACTGAAAGGCGATTTGAATAAAGAGGCGATGCGCCTCAGCTTCCAGGAAATCGTGCGGCGACATGAGATTTTGCGCGCCAAGTTCGTGCAGGTAGGAGCAAAACCCGAATTGGTGATTTGCGAGAACGCGAGATTTGAGTTGCACGAACTCGATCTGCGCGATCCGATCTCCGGAGTGGCGGCAGAGCAGCGAGTAAATCGTGAGCTGACAGAAGAAGCCACTCGTCCATTTGTGTTGGCGGAAGGAGAATTGTTCCGGGTTCGATTCCTGAGAATTGGCGAGCAAGAGCACATTTTGCTGGTGACAATTCACCACATCGTTTTCGATGGATGGTCGGTGGGCGTGGTGGTCAACGAGTTATCGGCTTTATATGAGACGTACAGCAAGGGAAAACCGTCGCCGCTTGCAGATTTGGAGATCCAGTATTCGGATTACGCGGCCTGGCAACGTGAGATGTTGGAAATCGGAAGGCTGACAGAAGGGTTGGAATACTGGAAGGAGCAATTGAATGGGATTTCGGTGTTGGAATTACCCACGGACCATGCGCGGCCTGCTGTGCAGAGTTTTCGTGGAGCCAACGAGGAATGGAATCTTCCGGCCGAGATAATGCCAGGGCTGAAGCAATTAAGCCGGGAACATGGAGTGACGCTCTTCATGACCCTGCTGGCGGGATTCCAGATTCTTTTGGCGCGCTACAGCAGGCAGGAAGACATTGCAGTGGGTTCGTTTATCGCCAACCGAGCCCACCCTCAATTGCCGGCGCTCATCGGGTTCTTTGTAAACACGATAGTGTTGCGCACCGATCTGAGCGGCAATCCTTCAGTCGACGAGGTCTTACGCCGAACACGAGAGATGTGTTTGGGTGTGTATGCGCACGCGACCGTTCCCTTGGAAAAGTTGGTGGACGACTTGGAGCGGCACCGCGACGCGAGCCACAATCCGCTGTTTCAGGTCGCCATAGTATTGCAGAACACCCCGGTGGGGGCGATGCAGCTTCCAGGTGTCGAGATAACCATGCTTCCCTCGGCCCCCACCGGATCGAAGTTCGACTTGGCTCTGATCATCGAGGAGGATCGGCACGGTCTGCACGGACTCGTCGAGTACAGCACAGACCTGTTTGAGAGGGAAACCATCAGCCAAATGCTGCGGCACTACAACCAGGTCTTGCAGGGGATGGTCCGCGACTCGAAGCAGTGCGTTTCTACATTACCGTTGCTCGCGCCGGAGGAGCGCCGCCAATTGCTGTATCACCGGAATGAGACGGCGGCAGTTGTCCCGTCGCGCTGCATCCACGAACTGTTTGAGGAACAGGCAGCGCGGACGCCACAAGCACACGCAGCCCAATATCGCGGGCAGTTGTTGACCTATGGCGAACTAAGCCAGAGAAGCAACCAGTTAGCAAAATACCTGGCGAAGGTCGGCGTCGCTCCAGAAGTGCCAGTGGCGACGTGCGTCGGTCGGAGCCTGGATATGCTGGTTGCACTGCTGGGAGTGCTGAAAGCAGGAGGCGCTTATGTACCGTTGGACCCAAGAGCACCGTCGGACTGGTTTGACCTTTTTTCACGAGATGTGAAACCTCAGGTGCTACTAACCCAGCGGGCATTACTTTCTCAGGTGCCGCAGTATGCAGGCACTGTCGTCGTACTCGACGACGAATGGGACGAGATCAGCCGGCACAGCTGTGAGAATGTGAGGCGAGCAGCTTCGGAAAACCTGGCCTGCGTTATCTGCACCTCGGAGCCGGATGGAACTCCGAGAGGTGTGGCCATTCAACACAGTAGTACGGTCGAGATGTTGCACTGGGCACAAACAACATTTTCGGAGGAAGACCTGTCTGGCGTCCTCGCGTCAACTCTAGTCGACGTAAGGGAATCTCTGTTCGAAATATTCGCACCACTGTGCAGCGGGGGCACGGTCTTCATCGTGGAGGATCCGTTTGATCTGGCGGATGTAGCAGATTCCGGCAAGGTGAAGTTAATCCAAATGCCGCCGTCGGCGCTGCGGGAACTCGTGCGAATGAAGGCACTGCCACAGTCAGTGCGAACCATTAACCTGTGTCGCGAGGCGGCGTCTGCGGGACTGGCGCACAAGTTCTATGAGGGCACCCGTGTAGAGCGGGTCTTCAATTGTTGCGGACAAGCGGAGTACGCCGGCTATTGCACTCAGGTGCTTTTGCCGCGTTGTCGAGAGGATGGCGCCGTCCTACTTGGCAAACCAGTAATGAACACGCAGACCTATGTACTGGATCAGGAAATGGAACCCGTCCCTGTTGGCGTGGCGGGGGAACTATATCTTTCAGGAGCGGGGCTGGCGCGCGGATATGTGAACAAAGCCGATCTAACAGCCAGCCGTTTCATACCAAATCCGTTTAGCGCAGCGGGCGGAGATAGGTTGTACCGAACCGGAGACATGGTGCGCTACCGGGCGGACGGAACACTGGATCTCCTGGGAAGGTTGGACCGACAGATAAGGATTCGCGGACGTCGGATCGAGCTCGGTGAGATTGAAGCCGTGCTCCAGCAGCAGGTCGATGTAGACGATGCCGTGGTGACGGTGCAGGCAACAGACGGGAGGCTGGTTGCTCACATCATCCCGGTGGCAACCGTAGAAAGGGGTGAAGCATGGGAGCAGAAATGGCGCGAGAGCCTGCGGGCAGAGCTGAAACGAACACTACCCGAGTATATGGTGCCGTCAGAACTGGTTCTGCTGGAGAAGATTCCCCTTTGCGCTGACGGAACACTGGACCGCCAAGCATTGCCCATTGTCGAACCCATGGCCGAGTCCTCTGACCAGGCGAAATTGCCATATGGCGAGACAGAGACGATCATCGCCGCCATTTGGAAGAAGGTTTTAAAAATTGAGGAAGTCGGGGTCGAGGACAATTTTTTTGATGTGGGGGGCAACTCATTAATTATTCCCGAAGTCCATGGTGCTCTGCAAAGCGCTTTTGGCATAACTCTGCAAATCGTCGAACTGCTCCAGTATCCGACAATCCGCTCACTGGCAAAACGTCTGGAAGCTGAAAAGGCCGGGCCTGAGCTAGGGGAACCAGCCCAATCGTATAAAACGTTGGAAGCGGAAAAGCCGAGAAGCGGTGCCACCGGCTTCGCAATCGTAGGTATGGCCGCCAGATTTCCCGGCGCCAATAATATTGAAGAATTCTGGCACAACCTCCAGGCGGGGGTTGAGTCGATCATCGACTTCTCCGATGAAGAGCTGCGGGCTGCCGGCATTGCGGAGGAACTCCTCTCTTCTCCCAATTACATAAAACGCGGCTCTATCCTGACCAATGCCGACCTTTTTGACAACAGATTCTTTGACATTAGCGCTCGTGAAGCGGAGCTCATCGATCCGCAGCAGCGTATTTTTCTGGAATGCGCATGGGAAGCGCTGGAGAACGCGGGATACACGCCCAAGAGTTATCCCGGCAAGATCGGGCTTTATGCAGGTAGCGGAGCGAGTACATATTTCTTGAATTTGTTGAAGGGCGACAACCCTCTGTACTCCAAGGAATCTGCCCCTGTTTTGTTTGCCAATGCCAGTGACTTTCTCGCAACGCGCGTGTCGTACAAACTTGATCTAACCGGTCCCAGTGTCACTTTACAGACTGCATGTTCGACCTCTCTAGTCGCGGTTCACATGGCGTGCCGGTCTTTGATGAATCATGAGTGCGACATCGCCATGGCGGGCGGAATCACGGTTCGATCTCCACAGAACATCGGCGATATTTTTCAGGAAGGTGGAATCGTCTCTCCCGACGGTCACTGCCGCACGTTTGATGAGCGTGCCCAGGGCACGGTGAAGGGCAACGGCGCGGGAATTGTCGTCATAAAGAGGTTGGAAGAAGCGCTGGCCGATGGGGATCACATTCGTGCCGTGATCAAAGGCTCTGCCATTAACAATGACGGTGGGAACAAAGTTGGTTTCACCGCTCCCAGCATTACCGGCCAATCAGACGTAATCCGGCAGGCTCTGCTCGAATCGAGCGTAAGCCCCGAAACGATCACTTATCTGGAAGCGCACGGAACGGCAACATCCCTGGGGGATCCAGTTGAAGTGTCTGCCCTCTCGCAAGCTTACCGAGCAGGCACAGAGAAAAACACCTATTGTGCGATCGGTTCGGTTAAATCCAACATCGGCCATGCGGATGCTGCCGCGGGAGTTGCCGGTTTGATCAAGACTGTTCTGGCTCTTGAACACAAATTGATACCTCCGACTCTCCACTTCGAGCGGCCCAATCCAAAAATCGACTTTCTTCATAGCCCGTTTTATGTGAATACGAAACTTGCAGAGTGGAAGAGAGAAAACGGGCCCCGGCGCGCTGGCGTAAGTTCGTTTGGCATTGGCGGCACCAACGCGCATGTCATTCTGGAAGAGGCTCCGTCAGACGATTCCATCTCTACGTGCCGTCCCTGGCAGTTGATATTGTTGTCCGCGAAAACAGCAACGGCTCTGGAAGCTGCAGCCGATAACCTGGGCGCATATTTAGTTGCGAATGATTCCGTCAGTCTGCCGGACGTCGCGCACACCCTCCAAGTGGGTCGTGCATCTTTTAACCACCGTTCTTTTGTGGTGGCAGAAATTAACGCGGATGCCGCCGCAACACTGAAGGACCGGCAAGTTAGGTCCTTGGCAGCCTCAGTTGTTTCCCGCGCGGGCTGGCCAGTAGCGTTTCTGTTTCCCGGACAGGGGTCACAGTACGTCAACATGGGCAAACAGCTCTATGCCCACGAGCCACTCTTCCGTGAACTGGTGGACGAGTGTTCGGAACTGCTCCAGCCTAATTTGCAACTCGACCTGCGTAGCGTGCTCTATCCCACTTTGGAAAAACATGAATGGGCAGAAGCGGAATTGCGGGAAACCCGAACTACCCAACCTGCGCTCTTTGTCGTTGAATACGCTCTGGCCAGGATGTGGATGTCGTGGGGCCTTCTGCCGGAGAGAATGCTCGGGCACAGCGTGGGCGAATACGTAGCCGCATGTCTTGCGGGAGTACTTTCTCTCGAAGATGCTCTGAACCTGGTTACCGTTCGTTGCCGCTTGATGCAAAGTTGTGCGCGCGGCGGGATGCTTGCCATAGCAGCCTCAGAGAAGGAAGTTCAACGCTACTTGAAGATGGGACTTGATTTGGCTGCGATCAATGGGTCGGCCTCTTGCGTATTGTCGGGTCCATTCGATGCATTGGAACTGGCCGAAAAAGAATTGGCCCGGCAGCAGGTTGCGCATCGTCGCCTGCAATCGTCTCACGCCTTCCATTCAGCCATGATGGATCCAATCATCGAACAGTTTGTTGGCGAAGTCGAAAAAGTTCGGCTCAATGCTCCGCGAATGCGTTACCTCTCGAACCTTACCGGAGAGTGGATCACCGAGGAACAGGTAACTGATCCCGAATACTGGGGCAAGCAACTTCGCGGAACGGTTCAATTCGCCAAAGGAATTCGGAACTTGTGTGATGGAAGTGACCGGTTGACCCTGGAAGTTGGCCCAGGGCATACCAATACCACCGCAATTCGCCAGACCCTACCCAAGCCAGCTCTGCCCCTGATGCTGACGACGCTGCCTGATTCTCAAACCGAAGAATCGGATGTAAAACATGTGCTTACGGTGCTTGGCCATCTCTGGCTTCACGGCGCAAGTGTCGATTGGAACGCATTTGCGTCGGGCGAGAAACGCCGAAGACTTCCCCTACCCACCTATCCTTTCGAGCGCCAGCGTTTTTGGGTTGAAGCGGCGGGTTCGCGTCCTTCGCATCCGGACACCTCCAGAAAAAAGCTTGATGATTGGTTGTATCTGCCCTGCTGGAAGGAAACCGCACGAATTTCGTCAGGCTCGAAAGCCGACGTTTCGGAGAGTGCGACTGTCTTAATTTTTGGCGGCAACTCGCAATTCGAAGAGAAGCTCGCTCTGAAGCTCGGTCGAAAGTGCTATGACGTCGTGACTGTGGTCGCTGGAGAGGAATTTACCAGGGTCGATCATCAGACTTACGCGATCCGCCCAACCGCACGAGCCGATTACGATGCCCTCTTTACCGTCCTTGGAGAACAAGGGCAGCTTCCCGAAAAAATCCTTCACCTCTGGAACATCGGTCACAGCGATTCGGTGGAACAAGACGTGGACATTGCGCTCTATAGTCCGCTGCACCTGGTGCAGGCAGCGACCGCAGAACAAGGCATGGGCCCGATTCAATGCGTGGTAGTTTCCAGTGGTTTGCACGAGATTACCGGCCACGAAGATCTATCGCCCGGCAAAGCGACTCTTCTCGGTTTGTGCAAGACGATCGCATGTGAGCTGCCTCATTTTGCCTGCAAGAGCGTTGATATTGAAGTCCCAGCCGAAAACTCGAGGACGGAGGATTCTTTAGTCGATCAACTGGTCGCCGAGTTGGAATCAAAAGAGCAGCAGCCGGTTGTGAGTTACCGCGGGGTACGCCGCTGGATCCAGACCTTTGACCAGGTTCACCTCGAAGCAGATGGGACGGAACTGGTTCGTGAAGGTGGAGTCTACCTGATCACGGGCGGGTTGAACGATATAGGTTTCCAATTTGCGGAATGGCTGGCAACTGAGGCCCGTGCGTCCATTGTACTTTTGGACCAACGTTCATTCCCGCGACGAGAGCACTGGGACATCTGGCCCGAAACCCACACCGGCGACCCCGCAGTCAAGCAGATAAGTCGAATTCGGGCATGGGAGCAGGGCGGAGCCAAAGTTCTTATTTCAAGTGCGGACGTTGCAAACCAAGTTCAGATGAATGAGCTCCGCAATCAGGTGCAGGGGGTATGGGGAAAAGTCAATGGTGTGATTCATGCCGCGGGCTTTTCCAAGAGAGGACCCCTTGCGTCAAAGACACGCAACGATGTAGCCACAATCCTCATGCCCAAGATCCAGGGGGCACTGGTGCTTGAAGAAGTATTTGGAGGAGAGGATCTGGACTTCATGGTGTTCTGCTCCTCTTTAATCTCAGTGATTGGCGAACGGGAACAAGCGGACTATGCGGCAGCCAATGCCTTTCTCGATTCTCTCGCTCGTCGCAATTTCTTGGTAAGTCCTTATTTCACGATGTCGATCAACTGGGACACCTGGGTGGAAGCAGATCGCGACGTCTCATCAGCCGCCAGTGGCGCGGTCTGTGGCGCAATCAGGCCGGATGAAGCCGTTGAGGTGCTGCGTCGCCTACTGCGCACCAGACCCGGTCCGCAAGCGATCATCTCTACGCGAGACTTGGCTGCGACCAGGCCGAAGAAGGTCGATACCGCCGAAGAAGAAACGGCTGCGGTTGGGCACAGCTATGCCCGCCCTAATCTCGACCGTCCGATTGAGCCGCCAACGAACCCAACAGAAACAATGCTGATCCGCATATGGACGGAAGTACTGGGGGTCTCACCCATCGGGATTCGCGATGACTTCTTTGAGCTGGGCGGCGATTCGCTGATCGGCCTCAGGATGACGGCACGGGCGGAAGATTTCGGTGTGCATCTCTCCGTCGATCAGTTGTTCCGGCATCCCACAGTTCAGGAATTGGCGACGGCTGTTGAGCAGTTGGAGCGGACCGATAAGATTCCGGCCATTGCGCGCGTTCCCCGCGACCAGCCAATTCCTTTGTCGTACACGCAGCAGCGGGTGTGGTTCATAGACCGTCTGGCGCCCGGCAGGTCGGCCTACAACATTCCGGCATCCGTCCGAATACTGGGTCCTTTGGATCTGAAGGTGTTGGAGCAGGTCCTACAAGAGATCGTGTCGCGGCATGAATCTCTGCGCACCCGCATTGAAGTTGTGGATGGGGAGCCGAGACAAATCATCGAAAGTACGATGGCCCTTCCGCTTCCCATCGTCGATCTGAACTCTCAGCCGGAGGAGGAACGGGAAGCAGCGGCGCGGAAACGAGCATCCGAGGAGGTACAAAAACCATTTGACCTCCAGCGTGGGCCGCTCGTCCGGGCATGTCTGCTCAAGCTGGACGAACAGGATCATGTGTTGGTGGTAACCATGCACCATGTCGTCTCCGATGGTTGGTCGTTGGGGATATTGGTGGGCGAGGTTTCGGCGCTCTACAAAGCATTTAGCGAGGGCGAGTCCTCACCCTTGGCGGAATTGCCCATCCAATACGCCGATTACAGTGTCTGGCAGCGGCAATGGATCAGCGGGGATCTGCTGGGGCAGCAACTCGATTATTGGAAAAAAGAATTGGCAGAACTCTCTGTGTTGGACCTGCCGACTGACCATCCCCGGCCGTCGCTACAGAGCCAACGAGGGGACACGATAGAGTTCACCGTGTCCGCTGACCTGACGCTGAAGTTGAAACAGCTGTGCCTGCAACAGGAGACCACGCTGTTCATGATGCTGCTGGCGGCGCTTCAGACGTTGATGTCACGCTACAGCAGACAACACGGCATAGCCACCGGCTCGGGGATCGCCGGACGCCGCAGGACCGAAACCGAAAATATGATCGGTTTCTTTGTTAATACTCTGGTGCTAAGAACTGATCTCTCTGGAGAACCAAGTTTCACCACGTTGTTACAACGGGTCAAGAAATCCACGCTGGAAGCGTACAACCATCAAGACGTGCCTTTTGAAAAGTTGGTAGAGGTCCTGACGCCGGAGCGGGATTTGAGCCGGTCCCCGCTGGTTCAAGTTATGTTCACACTCCAGAATGCACCATACTCCACGCTGGAATTGGGTCCGGCAAAGCTGCAAAGATTTGATGTCCACACCGTCGCCGCCCTGTGTGATCTCACGGTTTACATGGCGGAAATGAGTGGTGGAATGTTGTGCTCCATGGAGTACAGCACTGATCTGTTTGAAGCGGCGACGATCACACGCTGGATCGAACAGTTCAAGACCTTAATGGGTAGCATCGTGGCCGATCCGGAACAGTCCATCGCTGCGCTGCCTTTGCTGACGGCGACCGAGCGTCAGCAAATGCTGGACGAATGGAATCGGACCGAAACCAATTATCCGTTGGAGAGCAGCCTCACGGATCTCATTGAAGAGCAGGCCCAACAAACGCCCAACGCGGTGGCCGTCACCAGCGAGGAGGGCCGTCTCACTTATTCTGAATTGAACGCGCAAGCCAACCAGATAGCACGTTACCTGCGTCGCCTGGGAGTGGGTCCCGAGACGCCGGTCGGCATGTGCATGGAGCGCAGCCTCGAGATGGTAAAAGGGCTCCTGGGCATTTTGAAGGCTGGTGGCGTCTATATGCCCTTGGATCCGGCATATCCGATGGAGCGGTTGCTCTATATGGTAGCGGACTCAAAAGCCCCAGTAACACTGACACAGGAAAGATTGGTCAAGGAGCTTCCTCCTCACAGTGGCCGGCTAGTGAAGCTGGATGCGGAGTGGTCAAAAATCAGCGAGGAAGATCGAGACGACCTCCACGTCCGAGTCGATACGGACAATCTGGCATATGTGCTTTACACCTCTGGCTCGACGGGAGGGCCCAAGGGGTCGATGAACACCCACGGCGGACTCCTGAATCGTCTGTTGTGGATGCAAGAGAGATACCAGCTGAAGGAAGAGGACCGTGTTCTGCAGAAAACACCAATCTGCTTCGACATCTCATTGTGGGAATTTCTGTGGCCGCTGATAGTTGGGGCAGAGCTGGTGATGGCCAAACCTGGAGGGCATCTAGACGCGGAGTACGTGGGGGAGGTCGTTGAAGAGAGAAAGATCACCACCTTGCACTTCGTACCATCAGCGTTGCGAATGTTCCTGGAATCAAACAGTGCAGAAAGATGTGCAAGTGTAAGGCGGGTGATTTGCAGCGGAGAAGTTCTATCCCTGGAGCTGCAGTCCAGATTCCTCGGCAAAATGAGCAGCGAACTGCACAATCTTTACGGGCCTACAGAAGCGGCGGTCGACGCGACGTTCTGGGCTTGTGAAGAAACCCCTGGCAGACAGAGAGTACCCATAGGAAAACCGATTGCCAACGCGCAAATCTATGTGTTGGACGAACGTATGGAGCCCACACCAATCGGAGTGCCGGGAGAACTCTATATCGGTGGGATGGGATTGGCGCGGGGATATTTGGGACAAGCGGAATTAACTGCTGAACGGTTTATTCCCAACCCCTTCAGCATCAAGGCAGGAGAGCGACTGTACCGGACAGGAGATATGGCACGACATCTGCCGGACGGCAACCTAGAGTTTCTAGGAAGAGTAGATGATCAGGTGAAGATTGGCGGGCATCGGGTCGAGCCGGGGGAGGTCGAAGAGATCATTCAAACCCATCCGGCGGTGCAACAAGCAGCAGTGGTGGTGGGGCAAGAAAGGGTGGGGCTAGAGAACGAACAGCGGCTTATTGCTTATGTAGTGCCACGCGTGGGGGAGGTGGTTAACGCATTCGACCTTAAGAGGCATATCCGGCAGAAACTACCGGAGGCTATGGTGCCGGGTGCCGTAGTAGAGCTAAGAGAATTGCCCTTGACACCAAGCGGAAAGGTGGACCGGAAACGTCTGCCCAAAGTGGAAAGCATAAGGTCGGCTGATGTGGAAAACCGTCGACCGCCCCGCACGGAAGCAGAACGTTATATTGCCGAAGTTTGGCGGGAAGTATTGCAAATTGCCGATTTTGGGGTTGACGATAACTTCTTCGATCTTGGCGGTCATTCGCTCCTGGTCGCCTCGATCCATTCTCGGCTCTCTACCCGATTCAACGATCGAGAAATAACGGTAGTAGATCTTTTTACGTATCCCACGGTTGCCACGCTGGCGCAATTTCTTGAAAAGCCCGTGAACGATGCTTCGCTTGAATTGGCGGCAGTGGAACGGGCTGGTCGCCAGCTGCAAGCCTTCGCCGCTGTAAAGGGGGCCCGCCATGAAGCTAAGTGATCACCAGGAAGAATATGCGGCCAGCATAGCCGTCATTGGCAAGTCTGGGCGGTTTCCTGAGGCCGGAAATCTGACGCAGTTTTGGCGAAACCTGTGCGCGGGCAAAGAGTCAATTTCCTTCTTTACCGACGAAGAACTCTTATCCGCAGGTGTTGATCCAGAGCTTTTGCGTCGACCCAATTATGTGAAGGCCCTGGGTGTTTTGGAAGACGCCGATCTTTTCGACGCCCAGTTTTTTGGTTTTACTCCTCACGAAGCACGGGTGATCGATCCACAGCACCGCGTCTTTCTCGAGTGCGCATGGGAGGCGCTTGAGGACGCGGGCTACGCATCGGACGATCCTGGAATGATCGGAGTTTACGCCAGCTCGACCATGAGCACCTACATGAGGAATCTGTGGTTCAATCCCGAAATCCTGAATTCCTCTGACATCTTGCAGCTTCTCACCGGCAACGACAAAGACCACGTGGCCATGCGGGTTTCCTACAAATTGAACCTGCGAGGTCCAAGCGTATGTGTACAAAGTGCCTGCTCCAGCTCTCTGGTTGCGGTTCATATGGCGTGCCGTAGTCTGCTGACTTACGAATGCGATATCGCATTGGCCGGTGGCGTCTCGATTGGGATTCCTCTCAAGTACGGCTATCTGTATCAAGAGGGCGGGACCCTCTCTCGGGACGGACACTGCCGGGCATTTGACGCTAAGGCAAATGGCACCGTAGCGGGGCATGGGGTGGGTGTCGTAGTGCTGAAGCGACTTTTCGAGGCGATCGAAGATGGCGACGCCATTCAAGCTATCATTCGAGGCTCAGCGGTTAATAACGATGGCTCCAATAAAGTCGGCTATACGGCTCCCAGTGTCGATTCGCAAGCGGATGCAGTTCGTTCTGCTCTGGCTGTCGCGCGCGTGCCTTCCGAAACCATTACTTATGTGGAAACGCATGGCACCGGAACGCTGCTGGGTGACCCTATCGAACTGACCGCCTTGTCGAAGGCTTTTCGTTCTGGCACCGGACGGAAGACGCGCTGCGCCATCGGTTCACTGAAAACGAATATCGGCCACCTGGACGCGGCGGCTGGAATCGCCGGTTTAATCAAAGCAGTATTGGCGTTGGAACATAAGACCCTGCCGCCCAGCTTGAATTTCGAAACTCCCAATCCCAAGGCCGGTTTTGAAACCAGTCCTTTCTACGTCAATGGCCGGCTCAGTGAATGGACTTCTGAGGGCACCCCCAGGCGCGCGGGTGTCAGCTCCTTAGGCATGGGCGGAACGAATGTTCATCTGGTTTTGGAAGAAGCGCCCGACCTCGACCAGGCGACATCTGATCGCAAGCATCATCTGCTGATTTTTTCCGCAAGGACCCAGGCCGCACTGGAATCCACGACAACGAGAATTGCGGACCATCTTCAGGCGTGTCCTAACCTTCGACTATCTGATGTCGCACATTCGCTCCAGGTGGGTAGAAAAGCGTTTCCCTATCGACGCGCCATGGTTTGCGATACCGTCACGGAGACGGTCGAACGGCTTAGGCAGCCGAATGGCGAAGGACTCGTCAACGGACGAGCCGAAATGCGAGATCGACCAGTCGTGTTTATGTTTCCGGGGCAGGGCGCGCAATATCCAGGGATGGGCGCGGAGCTTTATCGCACGGACCGCATTTTCCGCGCGCATGCCGATCAATGCGCGGAGTTACTGCGAACGCGCTCAGGTATAGATTTGACGCCGATTCTTTATCCCGACCGGCCCTTTACGGAGTCTGATGCTCTACAGTTTGCCCAAACGCACATCACTCAGCCCGCGCTGTTCATGACCGAATACGCATTGGCCAAGGTCTGGATGCATTGGGGCATCACTCCCGATGCGATGATTGGACACAGCATTGGAGAATATGTGGCCGCCTGTTTGTCCGGTGTCATGTCTCTGGAGGATGCGCTAACGATAATTGCGAAGCGGGGACGGTTGATGCAACAAACAGGGCCCGGAGCGATGCTGGCGATTTCCTGCCCAGCGAAACAACTCGAACCCCTGCTTAACGGAACCAAAGCAGTGGCTGCCATCAATACGCCTTTGAGCTGTGTCGTTTCTGGCGAAGTCACGGAAATGACGGTACTAGAGACTTTCCTGATCAAAGAGAATATTTCCTATCAGCGGCTCGCGACCTCGCATGCATTCCATTCCCCGATGATGGGCCCGATCCTGGAACAATTCCAGAGCGAGATGGCAACTGTAAAACTGGAGAAGCCGAAGATTCCGTACATCTCCAACTTAACCGGAGGTTGGGCCACCGACGAAATCGCCACAAACCCGGAGAGCTGGGCACAACACCTGCGGAACACCGTGCGCTTCGCGGACGGCCTCATAGAATTGACTGCCTCGGCGGAACGCATTTTTCTGGAGGTTGGGCCGGGCAGCTCGCTCTCGTCGTTTGTAAAGCAATGCCGCCAGGACAAACCTGCGGCCATTGCGGTGTCTTCCCTCACCCGGCACAAACCTCACGATCTCGAAAATCGGCTGCTACTGGAGAGTCTTGGCAGGCTTTGGACAACTGGTGTCCAAGTGGATTGGCGCCGCCAATACAGCGCGGCAGAAGCTCGCCGTATTTCGTTGCCCACTTATCCCTTCGAGCGACAGCGCTATTTTGTCGAGCCCATGAGCTCTGGTGCAGCGCAGCCTGTTCTCCTCTCCAAAAAGCGCGACATCGCGGATTGGTTTTACATGCCATCTTGGAAGCAAACGGTGGCGTTGAAACCCTTCGTGGCGCAGCCAGAACCGGCATCTCCGTGGCTGGTGTTCAGTTCTGGCGGCAAGCTGGAATCGGATTTCGTAGAGGAACTAAGAAAAACACATAACGATGTTATTGTTGCGCTTGCTGGACCGGAGTCCAGCGCCTTTCAGCGATTGGGATCGCAGGAATTTCGCATTGACCCGGCTAATGCCGGCCACTACAGGAAACTATTTGCCGCGTTACCGGGTTCCGGCCCAGGCAATTTCGTACACTTCTGGAGTTTGACCGATTATGCTGTTACACCAGAAGATGCTTCTATCCATCGCGCCTTCCATAGTCTATTTTGCTTAGCTCAGGCCGCCGGTGAAGAAAGTACTTCGGAACAAAAGAATATCTGGGTTGTGAGCAATGGCTTGGCGGACGTGATGCAAAACGACCTGCCCAACCCTGACAAAGCAATTCTGCTGGGGCCCTGCCGGACGATACCGTTCGAATATCCAAATCTGCATTGCGGCTTAATTGATATCGGAATGCCGGGGCACGATACTGCCGGCGTGCTCCTGCGTTGCTGCGCCAACCCTCCTCGCTCTTCATTCACGGCCTATCGCATGGAGCGCTTTTGGAGCCAGTGTCTGGAGCCCTGGCCTTTACCTGCAAGTGGTGGGAGTTCGCGCCTGCGCGAAGGCGGCGTCTACTTCATCACCGGCGGTCTGGGCGTAACGGGTCTGACACTGGCCTTGCATCTGGCGAAGAAAGTGAAGGCCAAACTGATTTTGTTAGACCGTGCTACTCCTCCTGCGCGAGCGGACTGGGACCATCTTCTAAGTACAGAGTCAACACCGGCCGCGGTGCGTTTCCAAATAAATACTTTGCGCGGGCTCGAAGAGCTGAGCGCTCCGCTCCTCATGGCGCAGGCGGATGTGTGCGAGGAACGCCAACTCCGGGAAATAGCTGCAAAGGCCATCGAAAAGTTCGGTGCCATCCATGGAGTGATTCATGCTGCTGGAACGCCCGGCGGAGGAATCATGCAGTTCAAGACTCCAGCAGAGCTTGAAGCTGTGCTCGCACCCAAGGTAAGGGGCACGCGCGTTCTAGAGAGTGTCTTCAAAGATCTTGATCTCGATTTCTTTGCCGCCTGTTCGTCTGTCACGTCTGTTCAAGGTGAATTCGCACAGGTTGATAACTGCTCCGCAAACGCATTCCTCGATGCCTTTTGCTTGAACAATAGCTTCAGGCCCTCTACTCGGACCATAGCCATAGGATGGGACGCGTGGAAAGATACCGAAATTGAACACAATGGGGCGGCCTCCGCAGATTTAGAACCCTCCCGCAGCCAACAAATGGCGGCGGCTCTTTCCGCTGGAGAGGCAGTCGAGGTCTTTGACCGCATTCTCAATTTGGATGCTCCGCGATTGCATGTCCTGGTTTCAACTCTCAATCTTGATCTTTCTCGGCGTCGCTCAAACGTAACGCCTCAGTTATCAGGAGACGGCGCATCCGTTGCAACGCCGGCGCTGCATTCCAGACCCGAATTGAGCACTATTTTCGTCGCTCCCCGCGATGTGACCGAACGGAAAATCGCAGAAGTCTGGCAATCCGTGCTGGGCATCGAACCCATCGGCGCTTGTGACGACTTTTGGGAACTTGGAGGCCACTCTCTTCTGGCTACCCAGATAGTTACACGGCTCAAGACGGCACTCGCGATAGAGATGCCACTTAACACGCTATTTCAAGCACCGACTGTGGCCAAAATGGCCAAGTACGTGTCGGCGAGGGGGCATGAAGAACGCCCGCCTTCTTCGCAGATCCTGGTAAGTATTCAACCTCAAGGTTCGCGCACTCCCTTTTTCTGCGTGCATCCCGTTGGCGGACAAGTCATTAGTTATGCGGAACTATCGCAAGAACTGGGACAGGATCAGCCCTTTTACGGATTGCAGTCGCCGCCTCGCGAGTTCTTCCCGGAGTCGTCACCCAGTATCGAGCAAATGGCTGCTCTGTATAACCGGGAAATTCGCAGCCTCCAGCCAAGCGGTCCTTACCTGCTAAGTGGCTGGTCTATGGGAGGGCTGGTAGCTTGGGAGATGGCGCAACAACTTATAAAGGAGGGTGAGACCGTAGGCCTCCTCGCACTTATAGATACACCCCCCCCGTCCCTGTATCGGGAAGCTAATGAGGGAAGCGATGAGATACCAGTGCTAGCCCAGTTCGCTTTAGATATGAGCCGGTTGGTTGGCAGGGACCCTCGGCCTTTGGCGGAACAATTTTCCCAGGCGGCTGCGCAGGATCAATGGAATATGGTGCAAGAAACTCTCACCAGCTATGGCATGTTGGCACCGAAGACGGCCCATGCTGAAATGACCGCCTTGCTGGATGTATTCACTCGGAATTCCCTCGCCATGAATAACTACTTTCTCCACAATAGTAAACAATCAGTTGTTTTCTTTCGTGCGTCGGAGACACCTGAGCGTTTCTCCAAGGCATGGACAACGTGGGCAGGCGGGGGTATTCACATCCATTTGGTTTCTGGAGACCATTACACGATGCTTAGGCGGCCCAATGTGCATACCATAGCCGAGATCTTGCAACGTCATCTATCGGCGGACAGTTGCAACGCGTCGCGGACTGTAAGTCCGAAGTTGAGCCTCCCGTAATGATTTCAATATTTTATAGGTTCTGACGTCTCCACCATCGTCGGTAGCTCTAGCTTACGCCCGTGACCTGATGGGCAGTATGCGCCGCCTATACATTTCTGGATCGAAGGGTTTCTGCTTCCTGTATCATTTATTGGTCGGCTGGGGCCGCTTCGCGATACTCGCTCTCAGACTGAGTTGCTGTTTGCCATCGCTTGCTCTTGGAAGCGGAATCGCCTGATTAGTCGAGGTAACTTTGCGATGGATACTTTTATTCAGGATGTTCGCTGTGGATGGAGGCTGTTACGCCGGAGGCCTGGATTTACTGCCGTTGCCATTTTGACCTTGGCTTTGGGAATTGGCGCTAACACAACGATTTTCAGTGTTATCAATTCCGTTTTACTGCATCCTCTGCCGTTTCGCGATCCTGCCAGCTTGGTCAGAGTGACTTTTGACGATCCTGGGCTAGGCCTGCATGATCTGCGGTTCTCTGTTCCTGAATTGGAGGATCTGAGAACAAGACCCGGCGTTTTTCAGGATGTAAGTGTCATCGAGCCGAATAGTGTTAACCTGACTGGCGCCAAGGAACCAGAACGTCTCGAAATGCTATCAGTCAGTCCCAATTACTTTTCCATGTTGGGCGCTGTGCCCGCGAAGGGGCGGCTGTTTGGTCCCCAGGATTTCGCTCTGGGATATGCAGAGGCGGTCGTCATCAGCGATAGCCTATGGCATCGCGCCTATGGCGCAGATCCCAACATTATCGGAAAAAGTGTGCAACTGGATAATGATGCATACACGATCGTCGGTGTGCTTCCTCCCGGCTTTCGCCATCCAGGCGCAACGATGGCAACGGATGTGGAAATATGGGCGACTGCCGGATTCGCCGGCGATCCCGCCCCCCCGCCTACGCGCAATGCACGCATTCTGCCGGTGGCAATCGGCAGACTTAAGTCGGGGATAACTCTGGAACAGGCACAAGCTAAGCTCGATATTATGTCGGCTCAGTTAAGAAAGGATTTCGCATCCGATTACCCCGCCGGCTCCACCGAGACGGTTCGGATTCTTCCCTTGCAGGAATCTCTTGTAGGAGACGTTCGGCCCACTCTGCTGGTCCTAATGGGAGCGGTGATCTTGATCATCCTCATTGCCTCCGTGAATATCGCGAATCTTCTTCTAGCCCGTGCTTCCGAAAGGCAGCGAGAAGTGTCGATGCGACTGGCCCTGGGAGCGGGCCGGCTTCGCATGGTTCGCCAGATGCTCACCGAATCAATGTTGCTGGCCTTCATTGCTTGTATCGCAGGCATTCTGACCGCCGAAATTGTTTTGCATTTTGTTATTCGGTTTGTGCCTTTCAAGATTCCGCGAGAAATTGAAATCGGCATTGACTGGAAGGTTCTTGGCTTTGCCCTGCTGGTATCGATCTTTACCGGTTTAGTGTTTGGCCTTGCCCCAGCGATTCAATGCGCTAAAACCGATCTCCTTATCGCCATCCGGGAAGGCGCACGAGGTTCTGGTTACAGCATCAAGACCCACCGCTTGCGTAGTTTACTCATAATTTCCGAGGTAGCATTTACCGTAATGCTTATGATTGGAACAGGTTTGCTAATGCGAACCTTCTGGCGCCTGCTGCGGGAAGATCCTGGCTTCAATTCCGCAAATGTCGTGGTTTGCAACCTCTGGCTCCCCGAGCCCAATAATCCAAAACTCGATCAGTATCTGGACATTCCGCAGCAGGCTCCCTTTTTTCGGGAACTCTTGCGGCGGATGCGCGCAGTCCCCGGGGTGGAACTGGCAGCAATCGTCTCAGCTCTGCCGGGTACTCCGGTGGGAGATATGACCGATCTGACCATCGAAAATACGCCTGCTGACTTTTCGCAAAAGCTTGTTGGAGAAGTAATTCGCGTGAGCCCTGACTATTTCCGAACCATTCAAACCCCCTTATTGCAGGGCCGCTTCTTTAGTGAAAGCGATCAAGCCACTGGGCTCCCGGTTGCAATCATCGACCAAACTACTGCTCAACGGTATTGGCCAAATCGCGAAGCTATCGGCAGGCGCCTCAAATTAGGTCAGTTTGCGCAGCAAGGACGCGATGCGAGTCTGCCTTGGCTGACTGTAGTGGGCATCGTCAAGGACATCAAGTATCACGGCCTTGATATCAATGGTGTTCCCCAAATTTACACTTCGATTTATCAGCAGAGGGGCAGAACTCTGAGCCTGGCGTTTCGTACGCCCCTCGCTCCATCTCTTCTCGAAGCACAAATTCGAAAGGAAGTCCAGTCGATCGATCCAGGCCTCCCTATGTTTGGCGTTCGCTCTCTCGATGAAGTGATGGAAACCTCTCTGGCTTCACGGCGTTTCTCCGCTCAGTTGGTGGGAATCTTTGCGATACTCGCGCTCGTATTGGCATCGGTTGGGATTTATGGGTTGCTCGCGTATTTGGTAGCACAACGCTCCCAAGAAATCGGAGTACGCATCGCTTTAGGCGCCCAGCGAGGTCATATTCTCAAGCTGGTTTTGAGTCAAGGAGCGTTGCTTGCTGGCGTAGGTGTTGGCCTCGGCCTAATTTTAGCGGCAGTAACTGCGCCTGCGATCGCGACCCTGCTTTATGGAATTCATGTTATCGATCCTATTGTATTTCTTGCGGTTCCTCTCATTTTGTTGGTAGTTTCCTTGGCGGCCAGCTATATTCCCGCGCGCCAGGCAACTAAGGTAAGCCCCATTGCTGCATTGCGTGAAGTATGAGTCATATCTAGGTTCATCGTTGTCACGGCCTAACCCCCGGCATCGACTACCGCTCAGGCCAAATCGCTGCCCGAAAAGGAGAGTTCCCATGAATAAACGATTCTTCTCATTGATGTGCGTGGCTGCGATGGCGGCAGCATTTATCGCGATGCGGCCTGCTGCAGGCCGACAGTCACAGGATTCCGCCTCCGTTCAGCGTCAGTTCGTCGGCACCTGGAAGCTAGTATCGACTGAAGAGAAGCTTAAGAATGGAAGGGTCCGCCCGTACGAAGACTTTGGGCCGCAGGGTGCAGGCTATCTGATGTACTCGGCCGACGGGTACATGTGCGCTGAGTTGATGAAACCCGATCGCCCAAAGTGGGATGACCCTGCGACCGCGGCGCAAAAGATCGCTGCGATTGAAGGCTTCTCGGCGTATTGCGGGCGCTTCGAGATCGACTCTGTAAATCACGTGATATGGCACTATCCCGACTTAGCCTGGAATCCTAACTATGTAGGGGGCAAACAGTCTCGACCCTATCGGTTTGAGGGCAATCGTCTTGTCTTTTCTGGCAAGCCTCCGCTGGAATACAAGGGCGACGTTGAGCAGTGGACGATTGTGTGGGAAAAGGTGAAATAAGCTTAAAAGGGGAATTATATAGTCAACTCCCTAACTCAAGGGAGTTAACTATATAATTCCCCTTAAAAGCAGCGGGACGCCCAGATATTGGTAACAGAGGCCGCAGCGGAACGACGCAATCGAGTACATTAAGGAGACATCCGATGAAAGATATGTTTGCCACATTTCTCTTCGCGTCCATGTGGGTTTATAGCTTTGTCGCTCCTAGTCCCGCACAGACCATAACTCCCCCTGCCTCCCTTGAGACGGCGGCTCCGCAAACTCCAGCACCGGGAAAGAACCCTGTTAGTACTGCCTTAAGAGACATCCTGCCCGATCGGCAGAAAAACACCGTCGCAGCCGTGGAAGCCATGCCTGCGAACAAATTCAATTACAAGGCCAGCGCCGACCAGAGGACATTCGGCGAATTAGTCGTCCATATGGCCGAAACGAATAACTTGCTGTGCGGCAAGGTTGCTGCTGTCCCGCCCCCCAAGGTCGACGAAGTAAAGGAGACGGATTCGAAAGATAAGCTCGTCGCCGCGCTCAAGGCCTCCTTCGATTTCTGCTCCGACGCGATGTCAAAAATGAACGATTCGAAACTAGCGGAGACCACTGAAGGATTCGGCGGAGAACAAGTTACGCGCGCCTGGTTCACCCTGATCCTAGCCGGTACTTGGTTCGATCACTACACCGCCGCCGCTATCTCTCTGCGGCTGAATGGAATCACGCCGCCGTCAGCGCAGCCGAAAAAATAAGATGGGCGCTGCTCATCTCGTCCGACGATTCTAAATAGACCGACCACGCTGAAAATGCATCCCACTAACAACGATCACCACGCTATGCCTCTTTCTGTATGGCATACAGCTGTTGGTGGACGGAAAGAAGGTCAGTGCCTCAGACTTGCCAGGATGCCATTGGATCGGACTAGAGAAGGCCAATTGCAGCCATAGAGCGAAACGCGAGACGTGCAAGTGATTGAAAACATGGGGGCCAGGGACGGAGTTGAACCGCCGACGCCAGCCTTTTCAGGGGCAAGTGAACCAGTACTTGCAGTAACTTACAAGGACGTGGAAGGCTGCGAAGCCCCTGTAAGAACGCGCAAGGATAAAGGATAACAGGCTAGTTTTTAGTCCGCGTTTCTCGCTTTTCATGCCTGCCTACCACGGCAGGCTTTTTCTTTTGCGGTTTCCTTCACAGCAAAGTCGCTTCCCTCGGCCTATACCATACCGGGTATGGTAATGTCGCGGTGGTGCTAGAAACCCTATGAGCCACACAATTGAAGACAAGGAAAAGCTAGTCCTCCGGGCTAAGCGTATTCGAGGACAGGTGGACGCTCTGGTGCGAACTCTGAGCGAACAGCGCGACTGCTCAGAGGTTCTGCAAGTGATGAGCGCAGCCAGAGGAGCCATGAACAGCCTAATGGCCGAACTTCTGGAAGGCCACATTCGGAGCCACGTCCTTATCGGAAAACAAAAACCCACTTCACAGCAGGTAGCAGCCGCTGACGAAGTGATTGACATGGTCAAGTCGTACTTGAAATGAGTCCCCGCCCGCGAAAGGAACTTTCAGATGAGTGCCCCGAATTTGATCGACAGAAACCCCCAGTACAGCCCTTCTCTTCACGACGACTCCAACCATCTAGAGATGCAAGACTCCGTAACCTCGGAACATTCCGAGCACGACCACGCATTTGGGTGGTCTGAGATTGTCCGCATTGTGTTTGTGGCCTTGGCTGCGGTTGCCGTCTGGTTTCAACTTTGGGAGCCATTTCCGCACATCAGTGTGATTGGCATTGCGGCTACCCTGATCGGCGGCTATCCGATTTTCAAGGAAGCCTTCGAGAACATTGCTGAGCGAAAGATGACGATGGAACTATCAATGACCATCGCGCTCCTTTCGGCTTTGGCGATTGGCGAGTTCTTCACCGCTCTGGTCATCACCGGCTTCGTACTCGCTGCTGAAGTCTTGGAGGGTCTGACCGTAGGACGTGGCCGACGTGCTATTCAAAGTCTTCTCGACTTTCTCCCCAGAACTGTCACAGTCCGGCGCAGGGATCAGGTGGTAGAACTAGCATCCGAGCAGGTTCAAATTGGCGATACGGTGATCGTGAAACCGGGCGGACGCATCCCGGTGGACGGTGTTGTGCTGAGCGGAAGCTCCTTTGTTGAACAAGCGGCGATTACAGGCGAAGCAATGCCCGTAGAGAAGGCGAAGGGAGACGCGGTCTACGCCGGAACGATAAATCAGTCTGGAGCTTTG